>Ga0209013_10005694_pt1 | contig 10680 bp, 10 predicted proteins | sample Cruoilmetagenom2_FD_187291 | JGI IMG/M metagenome (GOLD analysis project Ga0209013, IMG submission 187291) | Oil polluted marine microbial communities from Coal Oil Point, Santa Barbara, California, USA - Sample 2 (SPAdes) (version 2) | ecosystem: Environmental > Aquatic > Marine > Oil seeps ...
AGGATCGAATCAGACACATAAAATGTATCATGCATATCCCGGGCCGGATGATGCTCGGGAATATTGAGTGCTGCGAAATTGTAATAGTCCAGCTCAACATCCGGGCCCTCGGCTACCGCAAAACCCATACCTTCAAAAATACCGCATATCTCCTCCATTACCTGGGTAACGGGGTGCAGTTTTCCCGAGGGCAGGCTTCGCCCGGGCAGGCTTAAATCTTCCTGATATTGCTGGGGTGGTAAGACTGAAGACAATTCTCCAGTCTTCAGTTCAAAACGTTCTGCAACGCGTTTTTTTATTTCATTGGCACGTTGACCCAAGCGGGGCCGATCTTCTTTAGGTACCTGGCCCAACTGCCGCATGACAGTTGACAGCAACCCTTTCCGACCTAAATATTTGACGCGAAAAGGCTCAAGGCCTGCTTCATCGGCAATCCGGCCCAGTTCTGCCTCGGCTTCCTTTTCCAGCCGCTTGAGTGCTCCTTCCATCTCACTGCTCAGGAAGAAGCTGATCCGGCGGTTTTAACTACCTCTCCAAAGGCGTTGGGATCAACTATGGCCAGATTTGACAAAACTTTACGGTCAAGCTCGATATTGGCATTTTTCAAGCCATTGATAAGGCGGCTGTAGCTCGTCCCATTTAACTTGGCTGCCGCGGTAATCCTGGTAATCCACAAACGACGGAAGTTGCGTTTTTTGGTGCGGCGGTCACGATAGGCATAACACAGGGCACGATCAACAGCTTCCGTAACTGTTTTGTACAAACGATGCTTCCCGCCACGGTACCCCCTGGCCATTTTCAATACTTTGTTTCTTCTGCGGCGTGCTTTGATACCGCGTGTTACACGAGACATTTTTCTACTCCATAAAATAACTATTATTAAAATTGTCGGCCGCACATAGCGTAGACTGAGAAAAATCGCTCCGCCGACGGTTTGTGCGTTATAAATACTTGAATTGACGTTGTGCTTGTTTACGCTTGACGGCTTTTTACGAGTTCATCAAAAAACCGTAAATTGCCTACAAATACGGCAGCATTCTCTTGACAGCTTTACGGTTAGACTCGGCAATCAAACCTGATTTGCGCAGGTTTCTCTTACGTTTGGTTGACTTCTTGGTCAGGATATGGCTGCTGTATGCCTTATTCCGTTTAATCTTGCCTGAGCCCGTAGCTTTAAAGCGCTTGGCAGCCCCCCTGTTTGTCTTTACCTTTGGCATGATACTTCTCCTTCTCTACACAGGCAGTTTCTCTGCCTGGAATACAATATTCTATATATATAATATATTAAAAAACGGTTATTACGGCTTCGGACCGACAAACATAACAAGCTGACGGCCTTCCATGTTCGGTTCCTGCAAAATCACACAATCTTCTCTCAATTCATCGGCAATCTTGTTGAGTGCTTCGAGTCCTATGGATTGAGCATAGACTATTTCCCTGCCCCTGAATCTCATGGTCACTTTGACCTTGTTTTTCTGACTCAGAAACTTTTTTATTTTTCTAATCTTGAAATTAAGATCATGTTCCTCTGTCTTAGGCCGGAACTTGATTTCCTTTGTCTCAATAACCGTTTGTTTTTTCTTCGCTTCTTTCTGCTTTTTAATCAGTTCATACCGGTACTTGTCAAAGTCCATAATCCGGCAGACCGGAGGATCGGCTGCAGTCGCAACCTCGACCAGGTCCATGTCCCGGTCATATGCTTTATTCAGTGCTTCTTGTACTGGTAAAATGCCTAATTGTTCTCCGTCAAGATCTATCAGCCGAACTTCGGGCACAGTAATTTCGTCGTTAACTCTGGTTTTGGTTTCCTTCTTAGGCGGTGCCTTCCTCCCTCTTTTGATATCCGTTCCTCCTTTATTGTATTACTCTTGACAGGTCAGTTACCTGTGCCTGTTTCCTCTTCACATTCTCTGGCAACCATTTCCGCAAACTCCTGTGGGGTCATGGGCGGCAGGTTTTCTCCGTTTCTTTTGCGTACCGTTATTGTCCCGTTTTCCTTTTCCCGCTCCCCTACTATGAGCATATACGGGACTTTCATCAGTTGCGCTTCGCGAACCTTGTAGTTAAGCTTTTCGTTGCGAAGATCTTTTTCCACTCTGACGCCCAGCTTCCGTAAACGGGCATACACCGCCTCACAGTACTGGTACTGGTCATCGGTTATATTCAGAATTCTTGCCTGTTCCGGAGTCATCCACAGGGGAAAGGCACCGGCATAATGTTCTATAAGTACGCCGACGAAACGCTCTAATGAACCCATCAGTGCACGATGGATCATAATAGGCTGATGTTCCTGACCATCGTCACCTGTATAGCTCATCTCAAAGCGTTCGGGCAAGTTAAAATCAACCTGAATGGTGGAACACTGCCAGGACCGTCCAAGCTGGTCCTTGATTTTGATATCTATTTTCGGCCCGTAAAATACCCCCTCTCCCGGATCAATCTCGTACTCCAGTCCTTTTTTTATCAGGGCCTGTTTTAATGCTTCAGTGGAAAGTTCCCAGTGTGTATCGCTTCCGACATACTTTTCAGGCCGGGTCGAAAGATATATATCATACCGGTCAAAACCGAAGGTCTTGAGAATGTGCAGGTTCAGATCGATAATATTAAAAATTTCATCTTCCAGCTGGTCCGGAAGGCAGAAAATATGGGCATCATCCTGGGTAAAGCCGCGCACCCGCATCAATCCGTGCAAAGCACCGGTCCTTTCATAACGATATACAGTCCCAAGCTCGCACCAGCGAATGGGAAACTCCCGGTAACTGTGCTTGCTGCTTTGGTAAATACCGATATGAAACGGGCAGTTCATCGGCTTCAGTTGATACATCACCTCGTCAATTTCCATACCTGAATACATATTCTCGGCATAAAAATCGAGATGTCCGCTGGTCCTCCAGAGGTCCTGACGGGCAATATGCGGGGTATAGAGCAGCTCGTACCCGTGCCGGTAATGTTCGTCCTTCCAGTAATCCTCAATCAATTTACGCAGCAGCGCTCCCCTGGGCTGCCACAGAATAAGACCAGGGCCTATCTGGTTCTGAATGGTGAAAAGGGCAAGCTCTTTTCCCAGACGGCGATGGTCTCTTTTCTTGGCCTCTTCAAGCTGTGCCAGGTATTTCTTCAGCGCTTTCTTGTCAAAAAAAGCCGTTCCGTAAAGCCGTTGCAGCATGGGGTTTTTCTCATCGCCACGCCAGTAGGAACCTGCCACACGCAGTATTTTGAAAGCCTTGAGCCATGAACTGTCAGGAAGGTGCGGTCCTCGGCAGAGATCAACAAAGTCACCCTGCTGATAAAGGCTGACCGTATCCACCTCCATCTCGTTAAGCAATTCGACTTTATATTTTTCTCCCTGCGCACTGAAAAACTCAATGGCCTCGCCGATATTCATTTCCCTTCGCTCAAAAGGAAGGCGGTGGGCCGCAATTTCCCCCATTTTCTTTTCAATCTTTTCAAAATCGTCCGGCGTAAAGGGTTCTTTACGATCAAAATCATAATAGAAGCCGCTTTCTATGGCCGGACCGATAGCAACCTTCACATCATTACCGAAAAGCAGCCGTACAGCTAAAGCCATAACGTGTGCCGCACTGTGACGAAGGATGTCGAGGCCTTCAGCAGAGTTTATAGTCACAGGTTCAAGGACGGTATCGCTCTTCATGGGAGTAGACAGGTCTACCAGCTCACCATTATTTTTTACCGCAACAGTCTGTTTCCTGATTTTATTGGAAACAAGTTCCTTCAAGGCATCACCAGCCGTGACACCATGTTCGAAGGTCCGGTTATCGCCGTCCTGTATTTTTACTGATATCTGGCCCATGGCTGCATTTAAAAAATAAAGGCTAAAGAGCAGACGGCTGATTACTGCGCCGCATGTCTTTTAGCCTTTGTACTCTGGTAGGCGCGGGCGGGATTGAACCGCCGACATCTACCGCGTCAGGGTAGCGCTCTCCCACTGAGCTACGCGCCTTTAAATACCAAAAATTCACTAAATAAATAAAATTATCCTACAATTGTAAAAACCTCAATTAATTACCAGCAAACATGCTTCATGTCAAGAAAATAAGGACAAAAAGCACAGACCTGAGGGTGACAAATAGGCCCTGGCTTACCCTTTAATTTGGTAAGGGTTTACCAGTGCTCCAGATTCGTTCAGGCTGGCTGGCGAATAAGGTAAGCGAGGCACGAGACTCCAATAGCCCCGTCTATGTGAGTCAGCCTGATCGGATGAATATGGGGTGCTGGTAAACCCTTACAGGTCGGAGGATTAACCAAATTGATTGCACCTTGGCGAACTATTACTTAATTTGTTGACGGCTTTCGATGGCCCGGGCCAGGGTATGTTCATCGGCATATTTTATGTCCATTCCCATGGGAATACCACAGGCAAGCCGGGTCACCTTTACTGGAAAACTGTTCAGTTGGTCCATGAGATATGAGGCTGTCGCCTCCCCCGGAACAGTGGAGCTCGTCGCGATAAGCACCTCTTCGATTTTCCGGCTGGATATCCGATCAAACAGTTCCCTGATTTTCAACTCCTGCGGGCCGATCCCGTCCATAGGCGACAAGACACCGTGAAGAATATGGTACACTCCTCGATAGGCCCCTGTTTTTTCAATGGACAGCAGATCACCCGGTTCCTCAACCACGCATACGAGTTTATCGTTGCGCCTCGTATCACCGCAGATTACACAGGGGTCCGATTCGGAAAAAGCATAACAGCGGCTGCACAGTTGGATCGAACTGTGAAGAGTGGCAAGGTCCTCAACCAGACCCTGCGCCTCGGCTGCAGGCCGACGCAAGATGTAGAGGGCCAGTCGGGTTGCGGTTTTACGGCCAATGCCGGGCAACCTGGTAAAATCGTTAATAAGCCGCTCAAGGGCCGGAGGAACAACCTGCATCGCCTGATTAAAAAAGACCCGGTATATTTATACCGCCCGTCAATTTGCCGAGTTCCGCCTGACCGACTTGCTTGGCTTTGACCAGGCCGTCATTCACGGCTGAGACGACAAGGTCCTGGAGCAGTTGCAGGTCCTCCGGATTGACGACTTCCTTCTCAATGGAGATCCCGATCATCTCGCTCCTGCCGTTAAAGGTGGCGGTTACCATTCCTCCTCCGGATACCCCGGTTACGGTCTTGCCACCGAGTTCCTGCTGAATTTCCGCTAATTTCTGCTGGAACTGCTGTGCCTGTTTCATCAAATCGCCCATATTCATAATGATTTATCCTATATAAGTTTATTGATATCATTCATCAGGCTGTTTCTTTCTGTCCATGTTCACCGTCTCGTTCATGGGTTTGCGAAAACGCGGGCCAACACGGATATCACCAACCTCCCCGTTAAAAATTTCAACGGCAGTCAGGACCAGGGAGTCATTTGCCAGGGTCTGCCGTTCCTGTTTCACTTTATTGCCGTTGGCAGGATCGACATTGCACCTGTCAGTATCGGGGACGGAAAATCTGATCCGAAAATCTTTCTGAAAAAAATCCATGGCAAATTCAGTGAGTGGAGTAATATTTTCCCTGTTCTTTAACAGTCTGCAATTTGTAGGATTGTCATATTCTATTACCAGCTCTTCGCCATCAAGATGGGCTACTTTCGCCATCTGCAGTGCTGAAGCCATCCAGGGTTTCCTGTCTCCGACATATTCAATAAAATCATTCCAGTGCCGGCGAACCGTACGATTGAATGTCTTTTTGGTTGAATACTCCTCAATTTGATCTGGTTCCTCCTGAGTAACCGGAGGGACAGTTGTTTCTTCTCCAGCGGATTTGCCGGTTGATATGTCTGAAGCGTAGGTACCGGCTGACAGGTCGGCTTGTTCTTTTTTTTCCGCTTCTTCCGGTATAAAATTTTCTTCAGGGCCTTGTTCTTTATGGCCTTTTTTGTTCAATAATTTTTTCTTTTCATCTACGGAAGAAACAGGAAAAGCCTTTTCAGCCGCAACCGGTTGAGCGTCCTCTTCGTCAAAAGGAAATTCTCCCTTGATGACCTCATCCAGACGGCTTAATATCCTGGAAACCGGAACAACTTCACGCACTTGGGCTGTCTTGATCAGGGCCATTTCAAGAGCATATCGCGGCCTGGACGAGTAACCTGCTTTCTCCAGGTTTTCCATCAGAACATTAAACATGAGCACCAGGCCTTGGGCCGGATATTTCTTTGCACATTGCTTTAGCTCAGACATTTCGTTATCAGGAAAATCAAGCAGTTTTTCCGGATTGCTGCAGATACCGCAGACAACGAGCGCCCTGAACCATGAAAGCAAGTCGTTGATAAATCTTTTCAAATCCATTCCGAAATCACAAACTCGATCGACCACTTCCAGCACCGTTGTCATTTGCCCTGAAAGAAGCGCTTCAGCGAGTTCGGAAATAACCTGATTGCTGACAAGACCAAGAACATCGATCACGTCATTAACCCTGACTGTCGTTCCGCAATAGGAGAAAATCTGGTCCAGCAGGCTGAGGCCATCCCGCACACTCCCTCCCGCTTCCCGTACAATGATATTCAACGCTGCAGGCTCAAGGTCTACCCCCTCTTTTTCGGCTATTGATTGGAAATAGCCGGTAAGTTCCCTGGAACCTATACGCTTCAATTCATAACGCTGACAGCGGGAAAGGATGGTGACCGGCACCTTGTGCAGCTCGGTTGTGGCGAACATGAAATAAACATGTTCCGGCGGTTCCTCAAGCGTCTTGAGAAGTGCGTTGAATGCCTCGGTAGTCAGCATGTGCACTTCATCGATGATGATAATTTTATACCGCGATCCTGTCGGCATGAACCGGATATTTTCTTTCAACTCCCGAATTTCCTGGATGCCGCGATTGGAGGCACCGTCGATCTCAACAAGGTCAATGCTGCTGCCGCTATTAATCTCCGTACATGAAGTGCATTGATTGCATGGTTCCGGTGCCGGCCCCTGCTCACAGTTGAGCGCCTTGGCCATGATACGGGCCAGGGTTGTTTTACCGACGCCACGGACCCCACTGAATATCAATGCATGCGCAACCCTGTTCTGTTCAAGGGCATTTTGCAGGGTCCGAACAACAGCTTTCTGGCCAACAACCTCACTGAAGGTACGGGGACGCGATTTTCTGGCTAAGACAAGATAAGACAAGATTTCTTACTGATGATATGATTTATGAAAAAGCATGTATGTAAGATAATGGAACAGGATTGACCCGGCAAGTATATAATGCCGAAAAAAGGATAGCCGGGCACCCCCGCAGCACACAAAGAGGTTCACTACCGCTGCTTCCTCCCGGATCTGACGGAGTTCGTGATTCTTTGTTGCGCAGGACCCGGCTATCACACCTGAGTCGATTTTATGGCGGAGAGGGTGAGATTCGAACTCACGGTACTTGCGTACACACGCGTTCCAGGCGTGCACCTTAAGCCACTCGGTCACCTCTCCGATCTCTGGCTTTCAGCCTGAAGATTCGTCAATGAGAAAATCCCCCCTGCATCAACCTGAAATCGCATTTTTTAAACCGTACACATTTTTTTTACAATAGAAAAGTATCGTTAACGACGCTTTTGAAAAAAAACCTGGAGGATTTTGCTGCAGTCCTGTTCAAGCACACCTCCGGTTACGGAAAAGGTGTGGTTCATTATGCCGTCGGTCCCGATCCTGTACCTGGAGATTATTGCCCCGGTTTTTGGATCAGCTGCCCCATAAACCAGTCTTTTTATACGGGCATGGACCAGCGCTGCCGCACACATTGCACAGGGCTCTAAAGTTACGTAGAGGGTCGTTTCCGGGAGCCTGTAGTTTCCCAACCTTTCGGCGGCAAGACGCAAAACACGTATTTCCGCATGACCGGTAGGATCATGGTCGCGAATGGTGTTGTTCCCTGCAGAGGCCAGAACTTCACCGTCCTGATCAACAAGGACTGCACCAACCGGCACTTCTCCAAGCCCGGCAGATTCACCTGCCCTTTTCAGGGCAATTTGCATCATGGCTCTATCTTTTTTCAGGTCCATTATCTGTCTAACTTGAGGAGTAAATTATACGAAAAAAACAATCCCCTGTTTACTTTTTCTGAAAATTATTTATAATTACAAAAAAGAAATTTAATTACAAAATTCGAATTTTATGAAGAGTGTTATGACAGCGTCAAACTACCCCATTCTCATTTACGGATGCCATGGTGAATGCCGCAAGGGCATCGACAAGGCACTTACCGGTTATTCCAGCCTTTCTTATATTAACAGTCCCAGAGATTTCAAGGTGGAAGTAAAGAAAAAACACTTCGACGTCATTATGATTGACGTCAACGGTAAGGAATCCACCACGCTCAAGCAGCTTAACCAGGTCTATAACCAGGTTCCCAATACTCCCATTATTGTATTCAGCAAATTCGAAAAGGCTGAGTTTATCGTTAAAGCAGTCAAAAACGGGGCATACGATTTTATCGCCGCACCCTATACACCGCAGAGGATACGACTTGTTGTCCAGAGGGCCATTAAACTGAGGGAACAGCAGAATGAAATTGACTACCTCCGGCGAAACCAGGATGTTGTTTATGACTTCAATAAAATTGTAGCTGAAAGCCCTTCGATCAAAAAAGTCATAGACAGCTTGAAAAAATTTGCCGAGACCGACTCCACTATCCTTATTACAGGCGATACTGGGACGGGAAAAAGTTTTCTTTCCGGCACAATTCATTTCAACAGCCCCAGAAAAAACAAGCCCTTTATCAAGATAAACTGCGCCAATATCCCGGAAACGCTCCTTGAAAGTGAATTGTTCGGTCATGAAAAAGGCGCTTTTACCGGTGCCGACAAACAGCGTATCGGGCGGTTTGAACAGGCAAACGGCGGCACGATATTTCTCGATGAAATCGGTGAAATCAGCATGGAGATACAATCAAAACTCCTCCGGGTGCTGGAGGAGAAATCCTTTGAACGGGTTGGCGGGAATAAAACCATTTCCGTTGACGTGCGGGTTATTGCCGCAACGAACAAAAATTTAACGGAGCAGATGGACAAGGGCAAATTCCGTGAAGATCTTTTCTACAGGATTAATGTTTTACCGGTCCACCTTCCTTCCCTCAGAGAACGGCCGGATTGTATTGAGAAACTGTCCGGGGTATTGCTCAGGAAAAGCTGTGGACATTTGAAAAAGAAGATCACCGGCTTTTCAGATGCTGCCATGGACATCATCAAGAGCTATAACTGGCCCGGCAACATCAGGCAGCTGAACAACACGATAGAACGGGCCCTTATCCTGGAAGAAACTGCTATTATACGGTCCAAAAGCATCTCCATTCCCAATTTTCACGCACCGACTATTCCCGCGGATTCCTACGAACCCCTGGCAGTGCATGAGAAGGAACTGATCCTCAAGGCCCTCAAGGATAACCTGTGGGTCCAAAAAAATGCAGCCAAACGCCTTGGAATAAGCCCGCGGGCACTGAACTACAAGGTGAAGAAATTCGGCATCACTCATCCCAACTGGCGTAAAAACCGTTAAAGATTATTAATCCAATGTCGTCAACTTAAGGATTTTTTATTCTTGTGTAGGTTGGGTTGAAAAATGAAACCCAACAAGATTCCGGTAAAATGTTGGGTTTCATTTTTCAACCCAACCTACAGATAAAACTGGCGTAAAAACCGCTGAAGATTATTACTCAGGGGGTTTTTCGCCGTACCGCTCTTCGTAACCCTTGTAATAACGATGTCCCTTTTCCGGATCGGCAGGCTCTTCAGACAACTTTTTGTCAACACTGCCCGGCAGATTGACTATGCTGTTACCGGTGATAAGTTCATATCCCGCAACTGCCAGAAAAACGACAGCAACAACAATGAGCGTCTTTTTCACATTACTACAAATCTTTTTACTTCTATAACTTAAAACACCGCATATAACTGCAGCCCCAAGCAGGAAATACCAGTAGGTGGAAATAAAATCCGGAAGTGAATAAATCATATTTATCTCACAGAAAATATTATAATTACGGTATCAAAGCGTTTCCTGTTTCCAGAATGAGTTCATCAACGTGCTATTGCCCTTTTAAAGGCATCCGCGGACCTGTTGATCACTGCATCATCCACACAAAACGCCAGCCTGAAATAACCGGGTGCACCGAACCCCCTGCCGGGTACGGCAAGTATTTTTTCCTGCTGGAGAATCGCGCAGAATTCCACGTCATCGTCAATAGGCGCTTTCGGGAAAAGATAAAAGGCCCCTTTGGGTTTGACATACTCAAATCCGGCATCATCCAGGATTGCGCAAAAGGCCTCTCTTCTCCGTGCGTATATTGAGGTATCGACCGTTACATCCTGCAGGCGTTCTACAACTCTCTGCATCAGTGCGGGAGCATTGACAAAACCCAGGATACGGTTTGCCAGGGTCATGGCGTCAATAAGTGACTTTTTGTTATTGATCTTCGGATGGACCGCCAGGTACCCGATGCGCTCACCGGGCAGCGACAGGTCTTTGGAATAGGAGGAAATGACAATGGAATTATTGGTAGCCTCCATGATAGATGGGACTTCATTGTCATCAAAAACAATTTTCCGGTAGGGTTCATCGGAAACCAGATAGATCGTTTTACAGCTCTTGTCACCGAAACTGTCGAGAAGCTTGCCAAGCCCTTTTATTGACTCCTCCGAGTAAATCTGACCGGTGGGATTGTTGGGACTATTAATAATGAGTACCTTGGTCTTCTCGGTCAGGGCC
>Ga0209013_10005695_pt1 | contig 10679 bp, 8 predicted proteins | sample Cruoilmetagenom2_FD_187291 | JGI IMG/M metagenome (GOLD analysis project Ga0209013, IMG submission 187291) | Oil polluted marine microbial communities from Coal Oil Point, Santa Barbara, California, USA - Sample 2 (SPAdes) (version 2) | ecosystem: Environmental > Aquatic > Marine > Oil seeps ...
TCAAGGTCTCAGGTCTCAGGATTCAGGACTTGACAGTTACAGATAGGACTTGACATCGCAGGAGTCCAACCGACAATCTCGGTGCGCCCTGCGCCCTGCGCCCTGCGACCTGCGACCTGAGACCTGAGACCTGTGCCCTGAGACCTGTACCCTGCATCTACCCTATGGGCTTCGGCGGCTCGAGCTTCCCTTCGGCGACGTACTCCTTCGTCCAGCCTTTGACCAGACCGGTCAGGAGCAGGATCGAGATCAGATTCGGGATCGTCATCAGCCCGAGGGCCATGTCGCCGAAGGCCCACACCAGCTCCAGCGAGTAGACCGCCCCGAGGAAATGCGCGATACAGAAGACCACGCGGTAGGGCATGACCCAGCGGGGGCCGACGAGGTAGAGGATCGAGCGATCTCCGTAGTAGGACCAGCTGATGGCCGTGGAGAGCCCAAAGAAGAACACCGCAATGGTCACCAACAGGTGCCCCTGGCCGAACGCGAAGCCGCCAAGCCCCTCCCGGAAGGCCCACGCTGTGAGTGGCGAGCCATTCTGCATCGCCCGCCCCCGCATCAGGAGCGCGCCGTCCGCCGGGTCGCCATCCTCGGCCAGCACCGCACCGTCACTCAGGTTGCCTTCATCCTCGGCTTCGAGCACGATCAGGCCCGAAAAAGGACGCATATTTCGCAGCAGCACCGGATCGTCGGCAATCAGTATCTCGGCGTCGTCGACCAACGCGTGATTTCGAACCAGCGCGAACTCGATTGGATGACCGTCGCGCACCACGAGCGCCCCGATGGCGAGGTCGGTCTCATCGATGTCACCGTTGACCCGGACATCACCACCCGTGTGGATCGCCGTGATGGCCGACTGCTCGTTGACAATGAGTTGTTGCTCCTGCTTATCCTTCCAGACCCCCGAGATCAGAATCACCAGACCGGTCATGGTGCAGATGAGGAGGGTGTCGATGAACGGACCGAGCATCGCCACCACGCCTTCGCGGATCGGCTCGTCGGTCTTGGCCGCGGCGTGGGCGATGGGCGCCGACCCCTGGCCGGACTCGTTCGAGAAGAGCCCGCGTTTGACGCCCCAGGTGAGCATGAAGATAAAGGTCCCCCCGGCGAAGCCGCTGATCTGCGCGGCCGGTTGGAAGGCCGATCGGAAGATCAGTGCCAGGGTTCCCGGCACCTGGTCCACGTGAAGAAGGACCACGAAGAGGCTCGCACCGACATAGAGAGCGGCCATGAACGGGACCAGCTTCGATGTCACGCGTCCGATACGGCGGATGCCGCCGAGGATCACCGCTGCCACGAGGGATGAGAGGACCAGCCCCGTGACCCACGTGGGAACCCCGAGGTCCTGCCGGAACTGGTCGGCAACGGTGAACGACTGCACGGCGTTCCCGGACCCGAAGGAGGAGATCACCGCGAAGCAGGCAAAGGCGATAGCGAGGGGCTTCCACGAGCGGCCGAGGCCACGCTCGATGGAGTACATCGGTCCGCCGGCGGCCGAACCGCCGGGGAGAATAGTCCTGAATTTCATGGCCAGCGTGCACTCGGTGTACTTGAGCGCCATCCCGAAGACCGCGGTGACCCACATCCAGAAGAGGGCGCCGGGGCCTCCGTAGTGAATCGCGGTGGCGACGCCCGCGATATTGCCGATGCCGACGGTTGCCGAGAGGGCCGTGGTCAGTGCCTGGAAGTGTGAAAGATCACCCTCGTGCTCGGGGTCGTCATACTCGCCGCGAACCACCCGCAGCCCGTGGCGGAAGTACCGCACCTGGATCCAACCAAGGCGGAATGTCGTGATCAGCCCGGTTCCGACCAGCAGCACCACAAGCAGTGGCATCTGCTCCGGCCAGCCCCAGATCAGCCCGCTGACCGTCTCGATGACTTGACTCACCCACTCGAACAAACCATCCATGTATGTCGTCTCCCTCTGCGCCCGATTCGAAGAGCTGCCCTACCAGGCGGGTAGCCATGCTATCCGAGCCGAACTGGTCCCGGCAAGCCAGGATATAATGCCCGGCCGAAGGAGACCGATCATGCGTCACTCAACCATTCCGGTTCTTGCCCTCTTTCTCATTCTCGCGGCCTGCGGCGGGCAGCCCACCGGAGAGCAACCCGAAACCGTCGCGACCAACGAGGCCGTGCCCGACGACGACATCCACCGCATGGCGGCCGAGATGCCGTCCGACGATGTGCACTCGACCGCGATGGCCGGGGCCATGGGAGGCTCCATGGGCGGCCTCAACACCGAGGTCGGAGTCCCCCCGGAAATCGCGGACGCTTGGTCCGGAGTCAGGGTTCGGCTCGTCGATATCGAGAGTGGAGATGCCCAGCTTGTTGAAGTTCAGCTCGGCGAAACAGTCTCGCTGGGCTCGAGCGGCCTCACTCTCACGGCCCAGACCTTCATCCCCGACTTCGTGATGGACGAGGGCGGCATCACCAGCCGCTCGGCCGATGCCAACAACCCGGCCGCGAACGTGGTTATCACCGAGGAGGGCGCGGAGGACTACGAGGGCTGGCTCTTCGCCGCCATGCCCGGGATCCATCCGTTCCCGCACGAGCAGTATCAGGTGCTGCTTGTTGAGGGCCTGCCGGCGGAGTGATATGTAATCGCCGGAGAGTCCCCCGGGGAACCGACCAAGCGCATCATTAATGAGGTAGTTTTGTAGAGTCGAGGCCTCACCACCCGGCTGCCACGGCAGGGAGCCCGTCACCAGCCCAGACAGGGTCGGCTGGCCGAAACGCGGCACTTTATAGCGTACGCCTCCAGAACAGGAGACCCAGCCCCAGGGCCGCGAGAAGACCCGCGAACAGTACAATTCCGAGTGGCGAGATCGCCGGGATGGCCTGCGCCTGCTGGTCCTGCCACTCCTGAGCGGTCTGGGGACAGGTTCCGTAGGGTCCGTAGCACGAGTCCAGCACCAGACCGGTATCGCACTGGTAAACAATGAAGAACTCGCCCGTGGTCGCGGCGCTCGGCGGCGTGGTCCCGACGTAGGCGTACGAGCCGATGGTCGTACCAGGCGGCTGGTCGGGAGACACCGGCATGCCATACCCGACAAATGTGCCCGAATAGTTGGCCAGGCCAGTGTCCTGCTCGAAGGACCCGAGGATGGTCCCGTCCAACAGGCTCGTTTCTCCGAACTCCCGCACGGCGTCCACCGACGTCAGGGTGATGTCGAGATCCGCGTTCGTGCAGTCCGCACCCGCGTTCAGGGCCACACCCTCGGCAGTTACGGTTGTCTGCAGCACCCTCTTCTCGTGGGGTTGAACCGGGACCGCTTCGCCAGCAGTCAAGGAGCCCTGGTGGCCCCCACCTCCAGCTGCTTCAGATACGGGCACGTAAAGACCCGCCATTAGCACCACCACGACCAGCACCAGTGCCCACCTTCTCATATGAAATCTCCCCCTTCTTTCCTGCGGCATTTTGGATACCCCTGACTAATAAACACCACACGACCAGGGTTGTCAATTCCGACAGACGGCCCATCCACGCCGTCACTGGGATCGCCCACCCTAAGACCTGGAACGTTTTCAGTCGCCTTCGAGCGTCTCGTCCAGCTACCGAGCTACGACGCCTGCGACCCTTGCACCTGCACGGGATGATGAACTCCGCATGGCATTGGCGGCACTGCACCCAGGCAGACCCGCTTCGAAAACACTGCAGTCGAGATACTTCATCACGACGTCATCGACGAAGCCGCGCCAGAGATCCCAGCCTGCGATGCGAGAAACCGACCCAGGTTTGAAACCGACCAATACCGCAAGTCCTGACACCTCTCGGTCTGGGTCTATCGGTAGAATGGTTGGGCGGAGTGATGCAGCGGAAGAAGAAGCACATGCCAGAGAGACAACCGAATCTCGGAAATGTCGGTGCTGTAAATCGGATGGCGGCCAGCCGCCACCGGTTGTTGCTGACGTTCGGATTGTTTGTTGGCCTTTCCTCCGGCGCATCGATCGGGCAGCCGGGCGAGGCCTCGTCGCCACCGCAGAAGTCGACCCAGGCAACTCCGATCTGCACCTATTCCATCATCAACACCTTCCCCCACGACCCGTACGCCTTCACCCAGGGGCTGGTCTACGACAACGGCGATCTCTTCGAAGGCACCGGGCTCTGGGGCGAGTCGACGTTGCGAAGGGTCGATCTCGAGACAGGCGATGTTCTGCAAATCCTGGACCTTTCCCCGGCCTATTTCGGAGAGGGGGTCACTCTGCACGACAACCGGCTGATTCAGCTCACCTACCAGTCAGGGATTGGTTTCGTTTATAACCGCGATACCTTTGCAATCCTGGACAACTTCACCTATCCCACCCAGGGTTGGGGATTGACCCATGATCAGCAACGGCTGATCATGAGCGACGGCTCGTCGACGCTTCGCTTTTGGGACCCTACGACATTTGTAGAGACTGGGCAGGTCCAGGTCTACGACGATCAAGGACCGGTCATCCGGCTCAACGAGCTCGAGTATATCCAAGGCGAGGTCTTTGCCAATATCTGGCTGACAGACCTCATCGCCAGGATCAATCTGACAACTGGTCAGGTGATTGCCTACATCGATCTGACGGGACTGCTCGGCCCCGGCCCCTGGACTCCCACACCGGATGTTCTCAACGGAATCGCTTATGACTCCGAGAACTACCGCCTCTTTGTAACCGGCAAACGATGGCCGCAGCTCTTCGAAATCGAACTCCTCGGCTGCCCTCCCCTGCCGGTCTTTGTCGATGGATTTGAATCCGGGGATACTTCGGCATGGTCGGCGGTCGTGGGGATTCCGGCGCCATAGTCCTTTTATTTGCGTTGCTTTCTCGCGCGCTGTCGCGCGCGCGAAATCAGCGAAAAAAAGAAGATAGAGATTGTTATAAGAGCTTATCCAGATTCGCCATCAGGGTCGTCTTGCGCACCCGCCGGCGGAACCGCCGGGTTAACGCGAGCGCGCCGAGGGTCGCGAACTTGCCCAATCCCCTGCCGTACATCAGCGGCATCGCCGCCCTCATGAACTGGCCGAAGTCCTCGTCGTAGGGGTAGTACCAGGGCATCGCCTCGTCGTCGCCGGGGTCGCGGATCACGTACTTGATGTTGACCATGTTGTAGAGGCCGAACTGGCCGTGGGTTCTTCCGATACCGCTCTCCCGCACCCCGCCCCACGACCCGGTGACCTCGGCGGCCGTCACCAGGTGTTCGTTGATGGTCACCGTCCCTGCGTCGAGCTCGCGCTGCAGTCGCGCCGCAGTTGCCTTCGAACGAGTCCAACCCGAGGCCGTGAGGCCGAAGTTCGAGTCGTTGGCTCGACGAATGGCCTCATCCAGCGAGTCCACCGCCGTGATCGGCAGCAGCGGGCCGAAGGTCTCCTCGCGCATTACCTCCATGCTGTCGTCGACATCAACCAGCACCGTCGGCGGGTAGAAGAAACCGGGGCCCTCCGGCAGCTCGCCGCCGGTGAGCGCCCGTGCTCCGCCGGCCAGTGCGTCCTCGACCTGCCGGGCCACGATGTCGCGCTGTCCTTTCGATGTCATTGGCCCGATGTCGGTGTCGGGCAACGACGGGTCACCCATCCGCAGCTCCCGCGTGAGATCGACGACCCGCCCCAGCAGACGGTCGTAGATCGGCCTCTCCACGTAGACCCGCTCGATCGAGGCGCAGGTCTGGCCGGTGTTGACGAAGGCTGCCCAGACAAGGCCGCGCGCGGTACGTTCGAGCCTCGCATCGGCCGCTACCACGGCAGCGTCCTTGCCACCTAACTCGAGCTGGGCCGGGATGATGCGCTCGGCGCAGCGGCGGGCGACGTGGCGCCCCACGTCCACCGAGCCTGTGAACAAGACTTTGACCACGTCCGGGTTGTCGAGGACGGCGTCGGTGGCCGAGCCCGGGAGGGCGACGGTGTTGAGCACACCCGGCGGCATCCCGGCCCTCCGCGCCATGTCTCCTAGGGCCAGGCCGATGAGAACAGTCGCCGAGGCAGGTTTGAAGACCACGGTGTTGCCGGCGCCCAACGCCGGCACGATCTCGCCCATGGGTATGGTCACCGGGTAGTTCCACGGGGTGATCACCGCCATCACGCCCAGAGGGTCGAAACGGTAGCCGGCCTCCCAGTGGGCGAACAGCACCTGATCCGGCTTGACCGGTCGAAACGCCAACATCTCTTTGAGATGTTCGGAGTAGTACGAGAGAGTCGCCAGACCCGGGAAGACGTCCACTAGGTGCGCTTCGGCCACCGGCTTGCCGCCCTCCATCGAGACCAGCCGGGCCAGCTCCTCCTCCTCGGACAACATGATCTCCAACCACCGGGCGAGGATCTTCTGACGCTCCTCCACCGGGGTTTGCGACCACTCGGGAAAGGCCTCCTTCGCGGCCTCGACGGCGGCCGCAGCGCCCTCACCGTCGAGGGCGGACACCGTCGCGATCACCTCCTCGGTGGCCGGGTTGACGCTGGTGATGGTGCGGGGCCCGGCAACGTCTTTGTTGGCGATGATGGATTGCTTCAGGATATTCATGATGGGATTGTAGCAGTGATGCCTTGGTCGACGCTGGCTGCAACCCGCTTCCAATGTTCAGTTCTCAATTCTAAATTCTCAATTCTCAATTCCCTCTGTCCACCCCCAAATCTCCGGGAGGGCGGGTTGAAATTCAAAATTGAGAATTCAAAATTGAGAATTCCGGTATGCGGAACGGGTGAATCCAGCATCACCAATAAAGACGGGTCCGTCGCTGGACCGGGCTTGTTCGATCGCCGCTCCCATGTCCCGGCGACCAAGCTCGACGGCCTGCCGGATCCTCGCCCAGTCCATCGTCCAGCGTTCGACCGGGAGCGCAGAGCTCGGCGTCACCACCACCAGCCGTTCCGGGCGACTGCTGGTCTCGAGCTCGCCGCAAAGCTCACGCAGGCCGTTCGGAGAGCAGGCCGCTACCCACAGCTCGTCGAACCGGCCCTCGGGGATCATGCCGAGAGGCACGCGGTGGACCAGCCCCCCGTCGAGATAGCGGTCGCAGTCAATGGCCACCGCCGTCCGCAGCCCGTTGATCCACGGCACGAAGCTGGTGGCGCGGAGCATCAGCCCGAAGTGAGCGTCGTCCTGAGCCTCGCGGCTGCTCAGGTATTGGGCCTCGAGGTGCGGCAGTGGAAAGCCCCTGCCGATGACCCGCGAAACCGCCACCACGACCTCGGCCCGGGCGGTCCGGGCGGCGTGCACGTCCATGGTACGGAGAGTGATGGTCTGGATCAGCCTGTCGACGTTGCGCCAACGCCCCCACGAGAGATAGGGATGTGGTGCAACGCGAAACGAATCCGCCTGGCGCCACGAGTCGATCAGCGCTTCGGGATCGCCGGCGGCGAACCATGCGGCGGCGATGCCGCCCGCCGACACTCCGGCCAGCAGGTCGAAGTCGATCCCAGCCTCCTGGAGAGGGCCCAGAAAACCAGCATAGTAGGCACCGCGGTTTGCGCCGGAGGCCATCAGAAGAGCCCTGTGGGTCAATGCCTCATCCCGTCCGATGCGCGTGCACCGCCGCCGCCTGGGCCGACGGCATGAGGACCATCTCGCGGACGTTGGCGTGGGTCGGCCGGGTGGCGCAGAAAACGACTGCATCGGCCACGTCCTCCGGACGCAGCGCCTCGAATCCCGCATAAGCCGCTTGTGCCCGCTCCGCGTCGCCGTGGAAGCGGACGAGCGAGAACTCGGTCTCCACCATTCCCGGGTCAACCGAGGAGACCCGCAGGCCGGTGCCGAGAGTGTCGATGCCCATGGCGCGGGTGAGGGCGGCCACTGCGTGCTTGGTGGCGCAGTAGACGTTCCCCAACGGATAGACCTCATGACCCGCGATCGAGCCGATGTTGATCAGGTGGCCGCTGCCGCGGGCGACCATCCCAGGGATGACTGCGCGGGTGACGAAAAGGAGGCCCTTGAGATTGGTGTCGATCATCTCTTCCCAGTCGGAGATCTCGCCCTCCTGAACCGGAGCGAGGCCCCGCGCGAGGCCGGCGTTGTTGACCAGGATGTCGATCGCTCGCCACTCGTCCGGGATACCCGTGACCCAGGCGTCGACCGCGGCGCGGTCGCGCACATCGAGGGAGGCCGCAAGCACCTCGGCGCCGAACTCTTCCTCGAGTCTCGCGGCCAGCGCCTGCAGACGGTCTCCTCGCCGTGCGGCCAGCAGCAGCCGGCAACCGAGTCGCGCGAACGCATCGGCACAGGCTGTACCGATGCCACTCGAGGCGCCGGTGATGAGAACAATTTTTCCACTCAGATCCATCCGAGATCCTCCCGCTCAATTCCGGTCGCCATCATACCGGTCTCTTTCAATCGGGGCGTGGGTGGTCAAGGAGTCAAGGGGTTAAGAGTTTTGAGTTCTCAGTTTTGAGTTCTCAATTCTCAATTCCGAATTCCGAACTCCTGGCGCCCTCCGGGTGCGGTGACCCACCACCGGACTCAGGCCGTGAGCTCTTCTCCTGTGTCCTCGGCCTGGCGTGCCCACTCCGGCTGCCAGACACCCTCGTACATCGCCCTGATGTAGGGATCGAAGAAGAACTGATGCTCGCCGAACGCCGGCTGTAATTCGTCGAGCCACGTAGCCTGGGAGTCGAATCGTGCGAAGAAAACGCGGTTGGCCCACTCCGGGTCGCGGCCCTGTACCATCTTGAGCACGAAGACCTTTTCGCCGTGGATGGTAGTAACTCCGTCCACCAGCACCTTGCCGGGGGTGGCGGACATCGATGGACCGCGCACTGTTCGGGCGAGGCCGGAGACCTCCCGGTAGGCGTTGCCGAAGATGCGCAGGGTTCGGGCCAACGAGACCTCGAAATACTGTTTCGGCCCGGTATCCCGCTCGACGAAGAGATAGTAGGGAATCGCGCCCATCGCCACCTGTCGGCGCCACATCTCCGCCCAGACCTCGGCCTTGTCGTTGACGTGGCGAATCAGCGGCGCCTGGCAGCGAATCACTGCTCCGGTGTCGAGAATGCGGCGCACCGCCTCCTGCACAGCAGCCGTGTGCAGCTCCCGCGGGTGGGAAAAGTGGGCCATGAAGGCGAGCTGGCGACCGGTGGCCCGCACCTGCTCGAAGAGCCGCAAGAGATCATCGGCGTCGGGATCGGTCAAGAAGCGATGAGGCCAGAAGGCGAGCGACTTGGTGCCGATGCGGATCGACCGAATGTGGGAGAGACGCGGGTCCAAAAGCGGCTCGATGTTGCGCCGCAGGAGCCGGGAGTTCATGACCATCGGATCGCCGCCGGTGACGAGCACATCCGTGACCTCGTCATGCTCGGCGAGGTAGCGCACGAGGCCGTCGATCTCGCGGCTGGCAAATCGCAGGTTCTTTACGCCGACAAACTGCGCCCAGCGGAAGCAGTAGGTGCAGTAGGCGTGACAGCTCTGGCCCTGCACCGGGAAGAAGAGCACCGTCTCGCGGTACTTGTGCTGGCAGCCGGGCACCTTCTCGCCGTCCACCATCGGTACGTTGAGCAGCTTCTGTCCGCCCGGATTCGGGTTCATCCGCATCTGGATCTCACGCGCCAGACGGAGGAGTTCCTCGTCGTTCCCACCGCCGACCACGAGGTCCTGAAGACGCAGGAAATCGGCCCTGCCTAGCATGCCGGCCTGCGGGAAGGTCAGCTGGTAGATGGGATCGTTGGGGATGTCATCCCAGTCGATGAGCTCGCCGAGGACGTAATCGTTGACCCGAAACGGCAGCACGGCGGACACGGCCTTGAGCGCGATCAGCTGTTCCCGGGAGAGCTTTCCCATCTTCGCAAGCTTGTCGAGATGCCTCCGGCCATAGGCTCGATATCGGGGCTGATCGACGACACTTCGACTTTCCATCGGTCACCCCCTTTCGGCATTTTCAGAGACTCTCGATGCTCCAGCGGGAAGAAAACAGGCGCCCCGAGAGCGTTACTAGTGCGTGACGATTATAGCACAAGATCGGCCTCATTGAAAGTGATCTCAAACACTTGAAACAAAAGAAGTTCTGCCTGGAAGCCGGCCGGAAGCCGCCTGCGACGCGAAAATCGCGAGGAGGCGCGAGATGTGGCGCCGGAAGGCCGCGGTCGTAGTCCTTCTACTACAAGGACTTACGGCGTCGCAGATCGTGCCTCAACTGCGATTTTCAGCCGTGAGAGGAATTCCGGCCGGGCCCCTACTCGCCCCCGTCTCCCCCATCCTGCTCGGGCGGATGCTCGAACTCGACCGGGGGCGGCACCGTGCCGGCCACGGTCCGCTCCAGCATGGCATCCACACGCTTGCGCGCCTCCACCTCGAGACGCGAGCTCGCCTCGGGATAACCCTCCCCGGCTGACGCAGGCGCCTCCCACTCCTCGCGCCGCATATAAAGGGTCTGGGTCGGGAAGGCGAACTCGATCCCCAGATCAGCACCGAGCCGTATGATGTCCACCCCGAGGCGGTGGCGCTCCCTGAGCTCGGTGGCCCAGTCGGGCGTCTCGAAGAAGACGTAAACCATGATCTCCAAAGAGTCTGCTCCGAACTCGTTGAAGTAGATATGAAAATAGTCCTTACGGGTGTACGGGTGGCGACGAACGAGCTCGCGAATGCCCTCGCAAAACGCATCGATCTTCTCCGGGGGAGTGTTATAGGCCAGTCCGAGGCGGGTGCTCCACCGCCGAAACCTCCGATCGCCGAGGTTGTCCACCGAGGCCTTGATGAGGTTGGAGTTGGGTAAGGTGATCAGCGAGTTG
>Ga0209013_10005696_pt1 | contig 10679 bp, 14 predicted proteins | sample Cruoilmetagenom2_FD_187291 | JGI IMG/M metagenome (GOLD analysis project Ga0209013, IMG submission 187291) | Oil polluted marine microbial communities from Coal Oil Point, Santa Barbara, California, USA - Sample 2 (SPAdes) (version 2) | ecosystem: Environmental > Aquatic > Marine > Oil seeps ...
AACGTCGTCTCGGGCTGCCAAGGTAAGTATGGGACATCTAACGCTTTTCTTAGCGCCCTCCGCGTCCCAATGCATCAGCCAATCGAGGCCTTCGTCCAGTCGCGCGACATTCAGCGCCTCGGCTTCGGCGAAATCCGGGGCCCCGCAGGACCGCCAAAAGGCTAGCAAGGTCTCGGGTGCGTTTCGGGCGAGCCCGCGCTTCAGGGCGGCGACGCGCACAGGCGGCACATGGGGGCAGTAGCGGTCGAAGCCCTGCACCGAGACCAGGGCCTTGAAGGGTGCGCCATGCTTCAACAGCCACAACACGCCGAGTGAATGACCGATGGCGATGGCGTCGTCTGCGTCCTCCGGCCAGCCGGCTTGCGCCTCGGGACCGCCGGCGACGAAGCCGAGATCGACGAACGAGATCTTCGCCGCCGGCAGATGCGCTGCGAGATCGGCCCAAAGCCGGCCATTGAATCCCCAACCATGAACGAGCACGAAATGCATGTCAGGCGAACTCGGCCTTCGTCCGCTCTTGGCTGGCCGGCGCTCCGAGCGCGGCGAGCAACGCGTCCACGTCTTCTTCCGTGTGCGCGGCCGTGAAGGCAAAACGCACCCGTGCCAATCCTTGCGGCACCGTGGGCGGGCGGATCGCTGTCGCCCAGAACCCCGCTTCGCGCAGTCTTGCACTCAAGCCAAGCGCAGCATCCGCCGACCCCACGATCACCGGCACGATCTGCGTGACGGACTCGCCCGTGTCGTAGCCTCGTGCGTGTGCGCCTTTGCGAAACGCCGCAGCAAGCGCCGCCACATGCGTGCGGGCATCGTCGAGGTTAGGCAAAAGGTCGAGCGCGGCATCGATGGCACCGAGCACGGGTGGCGGCAGCGCCGTCGAATAGATGAAACCGCTGCAACGATTGACGAGATAGTCGCGCATTGTGTCCGAACAGGCGACATAGGCGCCGAAACTGCCAAGCGCCTTGGAGAACGTCCCGACGATGAGATCGGCCCCGCCGGAGAGTCCTGCCCCGCCATCGCCTAAGATTCCGGTCGCGTGCGCATCGTCCACGATCAGCATGGCGTCATGCGTCTTGGCCAGCGCCGAAATCTCCGCGAGTGGCGCGATGTCGCCGTCCATGGAGAACACGCTCTCGGTGAGGATGAATTTCGGACGGCTATCGCCTTGATAGGGAGTCAGAAGTTCGGCGAGATGGCTGGCATCGCCATGGCGGTATCGTAACTGCCGGACACCCCCGGCCTTGCAGCCGAAATGCATGCTGGCGTGATTCAAACGGTCCGCAAAGACGAGCGGCTCGGCGCCGAGCACGGTTCTATCGAACAGCGCCTGCAACACTGCGGCGTTCGCTTGGAAGCCGGAGGCCATGAGCAGCGCAGCGGGCTTGTCCTTGAGGCGGGCGACCTTGTCCTCGAGCGCCTCGAACAGGTCAAGATGGCCGGTGACAAGGCGCGAGGCGCCGGAGCCGGTTCCGTGAGCCTCCGCCCAGTCTTGGGCCCGGGCAATCAGCGCCTCATGGAAGCGCAAGGCCAGATAGTCGTTGCTGGCGAAGTTCACGAAAGCCCGGCCGCCCACGGTCAGGGTCCGCGCATCGCGCGCAGCCACCGGGGTCAAGGTCCGCTTGAGGCGGTCTTGTCCCAGGGTCTCCAGAAAGGCCCGGTACCGGGTTTCGTTCCCAACCATGATCCTGTATTAGCGAAGGGAGTTATCCCCAGCAATCAATCGCTTGGAAGTCCCTTGTCTGAGACCTTGGAAAGCTTGAATCCTATCAACGATCTGGCCCGCTTGGGCGACGATGGCCTTGAGGCCAAAGCTCCAGCCCGGCCCCATTCGGCCGGAGCCCATCAGCCAGAGACCCGGAACGACTGGCAAACCGCCGAAATCGTGTATCTGCTGAAGGCGCCCCTCCTGGACCTCCTGGACGAGGCGCGTGCTGTCCACCAGCAGCACCATGCGGACGGCCAGGTCCAGCTGGCGAGCCTCCTGTCCATCAAGACGGGCGCCTGCCCGGAGGACTGCAAGTACTGCCCGCAAAGCGCCCACTACACCAAGAAGACCGGCCTTGAGCGCGAGGCACTGCTGGACGTGGACGACGTGCTGGCCAAGGCGCAGATCGCCAAGGACGCCGGCGCCAGCCGCTTTTGCATGGGCGCGGCCTGGCGCGAGGTGAAGGACGGGCCGGCCTTCGATAGCGTGCTGGATATGGTGCGCGGCGTGCGTGCGCTCGACATGGAGGCCTGCGTCACGCTCGGCATGTTGAGCGAGGCCCAAGCACAGCGCCTCGCCGAGGCGGGGCTCACCGCCTACAACCACAATCTCGATACGTCGCCGGAGTTTTACAAAGAGATCATCACCACGCGGACCTATGAGGACCGGCTCGACACGCTGGCAAATGTGCGCGGCGCAGGGATGGAGGTGTGCTGCGGCGGCATTATCGGCATGGGCGAGACTATCGAGGACCGGGCGCGGCTCCTCCAGGAGCTCGCAACGCTCGATCCTCACCCCGAAAGCGTGCCGATCAACGCGCTGGTGCCGGTTCCGGGCACGCCGCTGGAAGAGCAGCCGCCGGTCGAACCGCTGGACCTGGTGCGCATGGTGGCGACGGCGCGCATCCTCATGCCGGCATCGCTCGTGCGGCTGTCGGCAGGGCGCGCGGCGCTCACCCGCGAGGCGCAAATCCTCTGCTTCCTCGCGGGCGCCAATTCCATCTTCTATGGCGACCAGCTGCTGACCACGGCCAACAATGACGTGGACGACGATCTCGCCCTGATCGAAGAGGCCGGCCTGCGGATCAAGCCGGCCTAAAGCCTCGTGATCAGCCCTTCTTGAGGGTTGGCGAATGGCCCGGATGAGTGTGGTAGGTGATCAGCAGCATCGCAAGGAGCAATGCTGCGAAGAGACCTGCCAGAGCGCCGATGCCGACCGGTGCCGTGATCTCGCTGAAGTCGGACACTTCCTTGGCAGCTAGGCTGCCGGCGAGCGAGGCAATAATCGCGTAGATTGCGACGAGCCACGGGGTCTTCGTGTCGTCGGGCCCAAGACCGATTAGATTGCGCACGATCACGCCCGACAGACAGCCGAGAAATCCGGCCAGAATCGCGAGATAGTCGGCATTGAAGCCACCGCCTACGACCAGGCCGGTGATCGCACCGACGACGGTTCCCACGATAAGAACCAGCAATAGCCTCGCAGAAGTCATCCTCATCCCCTCCCCAAAAGGTGCGCTCTAAAATGGCGCGATTCGACTGCCCTCGCGGCAGAACGCCCGACGATATAGCATGAAATGCCCGCTGCAAGGCGGACGACTTGCCTCCAGCCAAGCCCGGCGCTAACCAGAGCCGAACAAGCCTTTCGAGTATCTCCCGCTTCATGCCCCGCATCGTCTATGTGAACGGCGTCTATCTGCCCCAGGAGGAGGCCAAGGTCTCCGTCTTCGATCGCGCCTTTCTATTCGGCGACGCGGTTTACGAGGTCACCGCGGTTCTCGATGGGCGCCTCGTCGATTTCGAGGCGCATCTGGCTCGGCTCGACCGCTCGCTTGGCAAGATCGGCTTGGCCCCGCCCATCCCCCACGAAGGCTTGCGCGAGGTGCATGAGGAACTGATCGCCCAGAACCAGATCGACGAGGGCATCGTCTACTTGCAAATCAGCCGCGGGTCCGCGGAGCGGGACTTCGCCTACCCCGACCCGCAAGCGCCGACAATCGTGGCGTTCACCCAAAGCCGTCCCATCGTCGACAACCCGCTGGCCACCACCGGCGTGAAGGTCATCACCATCCCCGACATGCGCTGGAGGCGGCGCGATATTAAATCGACGTCGATGTTGCCCCAGGCCATGGGCAAGGAAGCCGCCAAGCGGCAAGGCGCTTACGAGGCCTGGATGGTGGAAGACGGCTTCGTCACCGAAGGAACCTCGTCGTCTGCCTTTATCTTGGACGCGAAAGGCGTACTGCGAACGCAGCCGCTCGGGCACCACATCCTGCCCGGCGTGACGCGCCGCGCGATCCTACGCCTCGCCACTTCCGAAGGCTTGGCTCTGGAAGAGCGGCCCTTCAGCGTCGAGGAGGCCTATCAGGCGCGCGAAGCCTTCATGACGGCCGCATCGGCTTTTGTCCTGCCGATCGTTGAGATCGACGGGCGCGCGATCGGGGACGGCACGCCGGGACCCGTCGCCCGCGTCTTCCGCGCGCACTACATCGCCGAAGCCAAAGCCTCTCAGTAGGCGGCATCTCAGTCGCCGGCTTCCCGATAGCAGGACTGGGGACAGAGCGGCGCTTTACAGGTTCGGCGGCGCGAATCGGTTATGATTTCGGTCGCGATGTCAGCTTCTCAGCCGCATAACCGCCGCAAGCTCATCAGCTTCCCGTCCGAGGTTCTGCTCGCCCTCGAATTGTTGGCCCTCGACAGCCACCGCAGCATCCAGTCGCTGGCCGAAGAGGCGTTTGCCGACCTGCTGCAGAAGTACAACCGGCCCACAACGCTGAAAGAGGCCCTGCGGGAAAGCGCGCGGCGGCTCCCCGCAAACGACGACGCACCGCCCAAGCGGCACGGCACGTAAGCGCACGCACCGCGCATCACGGCAAGCGGCTTACCGCCAGCCGTTCACCGCAAGCAGATCACTGCGAGATTTTCGCCACCACCGCTGGAGACGCCAGCGCGTCTGTTCTTGCCAGGAATTCCTTCTGCGTGTTTGTGACGACGCAGTCGAACCAATCGTCGCTGCCGAATTCGCAGTTGTGCCGCTTGGTCTGAATCAAAGCGAGAATGGCAATGATAACAATAAGAATGAGGATTAGTCGCATGCAGGCTCCCTCCCTGTTCGGGCTCGCGTAACCTATTCAACCACACGCGTGATAAGAAGGGGACGGTTCGCCTCAATTAAGTCGCCGGAGCCTCTGATCGACACGTTCGGAAAGGCGGCTTATACTTGCCGGAGAGATGAGGAGAAATGGTGCAATGCATCATCCCGTAAAAGCCCTGACGGTCGCGCTGGCCCTGTCGATGTTCGTGCTCACCACACCGAACGCTTTCGCCGAGGAGAAGCTGTGGCCCACCCTCAAGGCGCAGGCCTTCGGCGACCGCCCCATCCAGCAGGATGGCATGGTGGTGATCGAGACGCCGCAGAAGGTCGAGGACGCCGCGCTCGTGCCCTTGACCGTGCGCGTGCCTCCGCACGTAACCGGCAAGCTCAAATCGCTGACGCTGTTCATCGACAACAACCCGGACCCGAAAGTGGCAAAGCTGGACTTCGGACCGGCGGCGGGCGCGGGCGGCGAACGCAGCTTCTCGACCCGCGTGCGGATCGATAATTTCTCCCATGTGCGCGCCGTGCTGGAGACCGCGGACGGCAGTCTGCATATGGCCACGAAGTTTCTCGCCGCTGCCGGCGGGTGCGCCGCCATGCAGGCGAAAGACCCGGAAGCCGATACAGTGGATATGGGCAAGACGATCGTGCGCACCTTCACACCGGCCCTGGACTCCAACCCGATCTGGTCGGGACAGGTGATGATCAGGCACCCGAACCACAACGGCATGCAGCTCGACATCAACACCGCGAAGTTCATCCCGGCACGCTACGTCAAGGAGATGACCGTGATGCGCGACGGTGAGCTGGTGTTCAAGATGGACGGAACGTTCTCCATCTCGACCAACCCGAACTTCCGCTTCACCTTCGGCAAAGGCGAGGCGAACGATCTCGATGTGGTGATCGTCGACACCGATGGCACGGTGTTCAAGGGACAAACCCAAGCGAAAGGGTCGTAGCCGGAACGCGACGCCCTACTCCAGCGTCTCCGCCTCTTGCTTGCTCGAGTAATAGATGTGCGCCTGGAGCAAAAAGTCGTCGGGGCGTTTGAGAAAGAGCGTCCGCGCCGTCTCGTTGCCGAAGCAATAGGTCTTGCCCCGATATTCGATGTTGACCGAACAGTCGGTCTGGATGTCCTTGCCGAGCGCAAGGCCCATCACGCATTCGCCGCCAAACTCGCCGCCGGGCGTCTCAGCTGCGCGCGCAAGCCCGCCGACAAGAACGAGCATCGCGGCGACAAGGCATGGTGTTGCAAAATTTCGCATCCAGAACTCCACGCTTGGAAGGCTCCACGCTTCGAGAACCGCTGAAGCCTAGCGTAGCCCCCTCGCCATTCAAGAGCTTTCCGCCTGGACGCGTGCACGTCTTGGTGATCGATTATGGTTTTTGCGGAAAATTGACGGGAAAGGCGTTCTTGATGTTTGAGCACACGCGGCGCGGCGGGTTTCTCGGTCTCCTGCTCTTGGCTCCCTTGCTCTTGGTTCCCCTCCCCTTGGCGGCGCAGGACCAGACCAATTGCAACGCCCCGCAGACCCAGACGGACATGAACATCTGTGCCCGCCGTGCTTTCGAAGCCGCGGACGCGAACCTCAACGCCGCTTACAAGACAGCGATGGCGGAGATGAAGGCGACCGACGCCAACCTGCCGCCTGAACTGAAAGGTGCGGAGAAGGCGCTGCGGGCAGGGCAGCGCGCCTGGATCACCTATCGCGACAAAGCGTGCGAGGCTTACGGCTTCCTGGCCCGGGGCGGGAGCATGGAATCCATGCTGGTCGGCTCTTGCCTGGCTGACGTGACGCGCACGCGCACCAAAGAGCTTGAGGATCTGGGCTCAGGCCTCGCAAATTGAGGTGAGCATCGCATTCGGGGGCTGAGGCAGCCGCCTACTGGACGCGCTGTGTGACCCATGTCACAGATGGATCGAGCCGTACTTGCTACTACGGCGACCAAGCCTGCCGGCTCATGAACGGCACGTTCCGATGGAGTGAAACCATGTTGCGCAACCTTACTTGTCGAACGTTGATTGGCGCGGGCTTTGCCGTTTTGGTGCTTGGCTCTCCCATTACCAAGGCAGGTCCGGCGAACATTCAGTCGGATGTCGACGCCGCAACAGTCACGCCGGCCAAGGCTACGCCCCTCGGCCTTTACCTCACGCCGCAAGAAGCGCACCGGGCCCTAACCGAGAATCCCGACATCCTGTTCATCGACGTTCGAGATCCAATCGAGGTCACCTTTATCGGCCATGCTGAGGGCGTCGATAAGATCATTCCTGTCGGCATAGCGACCCGTGAGGTGGACCCGGAGACGGGCCAGTACCGGATGGCCGCCAATCAAGACTTCGTCGCCAACGTCGATGAATTTGTCGCAGCGCAAGGCAAAACGAAAACCGATCCAATCATTGTCAGCTGCCGGTCCGGCTCGCGGTCGGCGCTCGCCGCGCGAAAGCTGATCGACGCCGGCTACACCAACGTCTGGAACCTCGTCGAAGGCTTCGAAGGCGACAAAGCGCCAGACGGGACGCGCAAATCCAATGGCTGGCGCAACGCCCATCTTCCCTGGACCTATAAGCTTGCCCCTGGGGTTGCTTGGTAAAGGACAACTCGGCTCTTGAGACAGGCGCCTTCGAGACACGCTCGATCGTAGCGCTACGGAATTACCGGGAGCGGACATCATGCTTCCCGCCCGGTAAACTCCGTACAACGCAGATTGAGTTTAGGAGTTAGCCCATGTTGCATCAAACCGCGCGCGCCCTCGCTGCGTTTCTGCTGCTGTGTTCAAGTCTGGCGACGCACGCGCTGGCCCTCGATATGCGCCCGAGCGTGTCCCTTGAGTTGGCGAAGCGCATGGCGGACGCTTGTGAGGCGAAGGCTAAACAAGAGGGCTGGAACCTCAACATCGCGGTGGTCGATGCCGGTGCCGATCTCGTTCTTTTCCGCCGCATGCCCAACGCCTATCTCGGCAGCATCGACATCGCGTTGGACAAGGCTCGCAGCTCCGCGCGGCTGCCATTCCCCACGCGCGGTCTCGCTGACATCGTTTACGGGAAGGACGGCAAGGGCGGGCGGACGCCCGGGCTTGCTCACGTTGAGGGCCTGATGGCCTTCCCTGGTGGCCTGCCCATCAAGGCCGATGAGACGCTGGTCGGGGCCATCGGCATCAGCGGCGCAACGGGGGATCAAGACGAGGAGTGTGCCCAGGTCGCCATCGATGCCATCGCCGAAGACCTGAACTGACGGTCTGCCTAGTGCGGGAAGTGGTGGGCGCACAAGGACTCGAACCTTGGACCCGCTGATTAAGAGTCCAATGACTCGTTAGTCCCCTCAAGGGGCATTCCGACAAATTCCTCTTTCGTTCCCGCATTGAGACGAAAGGGAATTTGGACAATGTCGGAACGGATTGATGCCCGCCAAACCACCCCGGCGAGCGCCGCAAAGCACGCGAACGGCGTCCAGGAGACGCTCGGAAAACGGGTGCGCGAGCGCAACTCACCCCTGCCTAGCGCCGATACAGCAGGCAGCACCCTCCCCCGGCCAGCGCACCCCTCAAATCGCCTCCTAGCTCAGCTCAACGAGCGATGGAGGGTCGTAGATGATCCGCTGCAATGGAGGCTGCAGAAAAAGAAGGGCAACCTGCGGGACAAGAACTCCGGCTGGGACAACCGCTCCTTCTGCCGGACGAAAGACGACTTACTCCGATGCATCCGCGAGCATTGCTGCTCGCCGGATCAAGGCCAGCTAAGGAGCATTCGGGAGTACAACGGCGTAGACAAAGTTGCGCTGCAGCAGGTGTGCGCCCTCCCCGACTGGCACCAAGACTGGGATCGCCAAAACGATCACACAAACTTGGACGTTCTTGGAACGGACCAAGCACACAGCGAACACCAAGCCTCGCCTTTGGCGTCCAAGGCATCTGTGGTCTGCGATGCTGGCGAATAGCAATCCGCAAGAGCTCGCTCTGCTCTCTATTAGTTTAGGCGCACTGTGGGAGGGGAGTGGGCCATGAGTGCGGCGACATCCGGCTGGGGACGAGAACTGAGCCGAGATCAAAACGAAAGTAGCCTACGAGCGAGAAGAGCGCCGGCTTGAAGGTTTTCGAACCTCGACGGCTTTCTCGGAAATATTCCGCAAAGCTTTCTCCATGCGCTCTTGCTGAGCAGCAAAGGCTTTCAAGGTCTTCTGAAACTCCTGCATTTGGGCGCTCAGGGGCGCGAGCACCTTCTCCCATTCCTTCGTTTGCGCGGTGGGAGGTTGGAAAACTTTCTGCCACTCTTTCAATTGCGCGGGAGTAGGTTGGAGGGTCTTCTGCATGCTCTCCATTTGACGCATGAAGACCTGCAAGGTCTTTTGAAACTCCTGCATTTGCGTGGTCGGGGCTTGGAGAATCTCCTGCCACTCCTTCATCTGCTGGGCGGACGGCTGGAGAGCTCTCTGCATGCTTTCCACTTGGCGAGGAACTGCTTGCAGCGTCTTCTGCAGCTCTTGCATCTGCGCTGTCCAGGGCTGGAAGATCCTCTGCCACTCCGCAATTGGTGAAGCAGAGGACTGGAAGGCACGCTGCCAGTCCAACATCTGCTCTGTTACAGACTGGAGCCCCTTCTGCCACTCCATTAGCGCGGCAAAGGGTTGGAACGCTTGTTTCTGCCACTCGGAAAATTGCGACAGTGGATCGTTTGGCTTGTTGGGCATTGGCTTGGGCCTCGGAGAGTAGAGAAGAGATAGTATTTTCTCCTGACTATGAACACCCGCTTAATATAGGAGTGAGAATGCGCTTAGGTCCCGAAGGACAGTTAAAAAAAATGCCAGAATTCCGAACTCTTTGATGGGCCAGCGGAAAGACTGTCCTTTGTCCGCTTTGGGTCATTAGCGGACATCAGCGGGCTTATTGGGCAGGTCCGCTCTACACCCTAAAGCGGACATGTGGGGTGCGCGAGCGACTTCCAGGCGCTGCGATAGTCCACTTACGCCACTAGAAGCGAGTTACGCACCGACGCATCATTCTCGACACATCAAAAGTTCTTAGATCGCGTCGGCGAGAGCAACCCAGCATGGCAAGACCCAAAAAGCGCGTGTGCCTCGAAGATGGGCTAAAGCTCGATCTCAACAAGATCGTTCGCGACGGTTTTGGACCAAACAGCAATGGTCAGGTGGCATTCCGCACGCAATGGTACTCAGGTGGGCGGGACCCAATCGCAAGCGCGAGAATGCTCATTGAACAACATGAAGAGGATCGAGCCACTCTGCGAATTTTGTTCAGTGGAAGATTAGAGCAGCGTGTTGAGTTGATCGCTCAGACCCGACACTTCGGCGGTTACCAATGGTATGCGAGATGTCCCGTCACGGACCGCAATTGTTATGTGCTGTGGCGGCCTCCCGGTGCGGATCGCTTCTGCAGCCGACACGCGTGGGGAAAGCAGGTCGCCTACTCCACCCAGTTCGAGACGAAATTTAAGCGCGCAATCACTGCAAGAGAGAAGGTCAAAGATCGCTTGATTGGTGATCTCGATAGGCGTGAGTGCGATTTGCCTCCGAAGCCGAAGTGGATGCGGTGGCGAACCTATGAGCGGTTAGCAGCCAAATACTGCTTCCAGCAAAACGCTATCGATCAATGCATCGCCAACTATTTGAAGCTGAGTTAGGCAACAGATTTCGATTTACAAAGCACGAATGGCCCACCTCCAAAGAACAGACTGGGCTTGTGAATTGGATCGCCTGTTCTAACTCGGCTTTCGATGGAGGCTTCCATGACATCACGCCGGTTCCCAGCACCTTGGCAAGTTGGGGCGTGCCTAACCGAAGAATAGTTGCGCGGCGATGATGCCGACGGCCACCGTCGCGGCGGCGTCGAAACTGTTTATGGTCTTGAACCTCGAAATAAGCAT
>Ga0209013_10005697_pt1 | contig 10677 bp, 8 predicted proteins | sample Cruoilmetagenom2_FD_187291 | JGI IMG/M metagenome (GOLD analysis project Ga0209013, IMG submission 187291) | Oil polluted marine microbial communities from Coal Oil Point, Santa Barbara, California, USA - Sample 2 (SPAdes) (version 2) | ecosystem: Environmental > Aquatic > Marine > Oil seeps ...
AAGGCCGTTTCGGAATTATACTCTTTTTTATATCCTCTTCGGGTTCTGTGTATTTTTCGTCCTGACCCTTACCATGTACAACCTTTTCACTTACATTCAGAATAAACGGGAGTTCGGAGAATATGCGGATATCATCCGGAACGACCAGCAGAGGGAACAGGCCGCGCAGAAAGAGAGCGCAGAGCTGGCAGGGAGGCTGAAACAGGAGAATACCAAGGAACTTCTAAAGCAGGTGAATTTCATCAATGAGAAAATTCAATTGCGAACATTTTCCTGGTCGGATTTCTTTAACGAGCTGGAGACCCAGCTTCCACCGGGCGTGAAGCTCGGTTCCATCAAACCCAGGGGAAAGGAGGGAGAAATACAGATTCAATTGAGCATTACCGGAAAGACACTGAAAGATGTGCTGGATTTCATCGATAACCTGAATAATTCCCCTGCTTTTGATGAGGTGTTTCCCAGGCGGGAGAGCCGGAATCAGATGAGCGGTAATTTCATAGATTACCAGATTTATCTGAAATATTTTCCCGAAAAGGTTTCCCGGGAAATGCCGGATGCCGCCGTTCTTGCTGAGAAGCTGGGGGAGGAACGAAAAGATTCGGGACCGTCTGAAGGGGCACAATTCATCCTGGAAACCGGACGTTTGAGCGTAACCGGGCTTCCTTTTTTCCCTATGGAAGGAATGGAAATGCTGACTGCCCCAGCGGAAGAGCCGGATATGCCCCCCGCGGATGAGGAGGAAATAATCGCACTCCCCTCCGGTGGTGAAGGAGGCGAACCGGAAGTATCTGAAATGGAAGAAGAAGGCGCGGAAATTGAGAGCGAACACACCGGCACGGAAGACGCAGAAAACCTCTTTTCCGGGTCAAAGCCGGAAAACCGGGCCGAGGAAAGGTAAAGATGTGGGATCAGTTCTTTGACGGGAAAAAGCTGGTCTGGTTTTATGGGCTCATCGCCCTGCTGGTGCTGAACCTGCTGTTCCTCTTCCTCCTGACCTTTCCCAGCGGGAGGGACCTTGAGGATAAGGACATGAAGATTGCCGTGACCTCCAAAACCGCCCTGCTGGCTGAAAAATACCGCGATACGGTAAAAGCGAATCTGGAAAGAATCGACAGGGCCAAAGCAGATATCAAAAACTTCCGGGAGAGCAAACTGTTGAGCGAGGAAGTGGGCGTCACAGGTGTGCGGAATGAAATTTATAATATCACAAGCAAGGAAAGAATAGAAGGAGAGGACATCGCCTTCGGGAACCGGCATCTGAAGAATTACGAACTGACGCAATATTCCATGAAGATCCCCCTGAGGGGATCCTATAAGAGTTTGCGGAACTTCATCCGTAAGGTGGAAGCGTCGAATTCCTTTCTCGTCATCGATGAAGTCCAGTTGAAGAACGTGGAAGACAAACGTAAAAAACAGAACCTTGAACTGAGCGTTACGCTGACGACCTATTTCGTCGGTAGTTAAGAGGGGAGATTTACTTCCAAATGGCTCTGCAAGAGAAACAGAAAAAAGTACTCCTCGCGTCTTTACTGTTGGTCTTCCTGTTGATTATCGCGATCAATTCCGGGACGCTCGTGAACATGCTGGGCCTGGGCAAATCATCCTCTACCGATGAGGAGGTGATCCCGCCCACGTCCTATTCCGATCTTCAGCGACGGGAGCAAGAGGAACGGTTTCCGGAAATCCAAATGGGCCAGCTCGAGGAGAAAAGTCAATCATCCGATGACATGAAAAGAGATCCTTTTACATTTTCTCGAGCGCCGGGAGGAGATCGGGATACTCAGATCGATCTGGCACAGGAACGGGCGGATGAGATGCAAAGAAAAATGGAGGAACAGCGGCAGGCGACAGAAGCGGCGCCCCCACCTCCATCGGATATAGAAATGAAATTCGCCGGCTATGCTGCGCGGGATGATATCGCCAGGGCAGTTTTTTTGGATGACAAAGAGGTGATCATCGGAGGGGAAGGGGATGTGATCAACGACAATTTTGTCATCATAAAAATAGGCTACGAATCCATCATCATGGGTTATGTCAATCATGAAAAAACCCAGGAAATCACCATGAAGGGAAGTTAAAGGAGGAAACGAGCGGCGGTTAAGACCGGAAGAAGGAGAGCTGTCAGTGAAAAATAATACGTTTATTAAAACAATTATCATTTTAAGCATTATTTGTCTGCTGTCGGGCTGCGCAGCCCAAAAAGCCTTTAAAAATGGGCAGCAAGCGCGGCTGTCGGAAAACTGGGACGAGGCGGTGGCATACTTTACGAGGGCTCTCGCTTTGGATCCAACCAATGACGAATACAGGAGAATGCTTGATCGTGCGAGGTTCAGGGCAGCCCAGGTACATATTCTGAGAGGGAATAAATATTTTATGGGCGGCAAACTGGAACTTGCCATCATGGAATATCAGACGGCATGCACGCTGGATCCGTCTAACCAGTTTGCTTTTGACGAGCTGAACCGGATTATTACAAAATATAATAAAGCAAAAGAGGAAGCAGCGGCCAAGGAGGATACCCTCGATAAGCTCAAAGAAGAGTCTGAGGGACAGCTGGAGGACGCCTCCTTCCTCATGCCTGCCTCGGATATTCCTATCAAACTCAATTTCAAGGAAACCAGTATTCTCAAGATATACAATGCCCTTTCCAAGCTGTCAGGCATCAATATCCTGTTCGACAGTACGCTCCGCGATATTAATTACTCCATTGATGTATCGGATGTCACTTTCAACGAAGTGCTCGAAATGATGACTGTGGCCAACTCCCATTTTGTGAAAGTGATCAATGAAAATACCATTATGATTATTCCCGATACACCGACCAAGCGGAGGCAATATGAAGAACAGGTCGTTAAAACTTTTTATCTCTCCAATGCCGACATCCAGCAGGTTCAGCAGATCGTGAAATCCGTTATCGCTTCGAGAAATATGTCTACGAACGAAGCCTTGAACGCCATTATTGTCAAGGACACACCGGCAAAGGTGTATGCCGTGGAGAAGATCGTCAAGGCCATTGACAAAGCGCCGGCGGAAGTGGTGGTGGACGTGGAAATCCTCGAAGTGAGCAGGAGAAAAATGCTGCAATACGGAACGGCTTTGAGCTCATACAGCGTGACACAAAGCCTGATCGACGCGGCGGGCGAATCGGTAGCGGGCGTGCGGGCGACGGACCTGTTTGACATTAACCGTTCGAACTGGTTCATCACCATCCCGTCCATTACCTACAAACTTTTCAAAAGCCAGGCCCGCGGAAAAACCATTGCCAGGCCCCAGTTGCGGGCTACCGAAGGGCAGGAGGTGGAGTTGCAGATCGGAGACCAGGTGCCCATCCCCCAGGTGACCTTTTCCCAGGGCGTAAACCAGACCAACCCGATCACGAACTACACTTACAGGGATATCGGCATCACCGTCAAGCTCAAGCCCAGGGTGCATCATAACCGGGAGGTAACTTTAAAACTCTCCTTCACGCTGACGACCATCGTGTCTCCTGCAACGGAAGGAGGGGTGCCGCCTACTTTCGGGAACAGGACGGTCACCACGAGCATTCGTTTAAAAGACGGTGAAACAAGTCTTCTGGCCGGATTGCTCCGGGAGGAGGAGAGGTCCGCCATGACAGGATTGCCCGGCGTGATGGACGTGCCGATCCTTGGAAAAATATTCTCAGCCAACGACTCGGAAGCCGCCCAGACGGATATCGTATTGACCCTGACACCCCATATTGTCCGGCTTCCCAATATCACCAAGGAGGATTTGACGCCCTTCTGGGTCGGAAGCGAGGCAGAATTCCGCTTAACAAGGGGTGGGAGTATCCTGGAGAGGGGCGGGGCGCTTCCTTTTGATGAGACCCTTCCCGGAGAGGAGGAGCAGCAACAGTTTTTGGGCCGGTCTTTCTCGCCGGAAGACATGGGAATCGTATTTGACGAAGAAGAGGGCGCAGCCGGCGAACTGGAGGGAACAGGGGATACTTCCCGGGATCAGTCCGACAGCACCGGCAGCCAGGGCGGTGAAAATATTCCAACCGCCGTCATCACCCTGGACCCTTCATCCGGCACGCAAGCGGCGGGGGACGATTTTACCGTGAACATCCTCATTCAATCTGCCCAGCATGTGGGACATGTGCCTTTCTATCTTTCCTATGATCCAGAAGTCCTGAAAGCGGTAAGCTGTTCGGAAGGGACTTTTATGAGTGCGGACGGCACGGCGACAACGTTTCTCTCCGATATCACCGGACCGGGGGAAATCATTGTCGGGCTTTCCCGCCTGGGCCGGGAGACCGGGGCAAATGGCTCCGGAATTCTGGCGACGGTTCTGTTCAGGGCTACGAGCCCGGGACAGAGCGCATTGCTGTTTTCCAATGCCCATGTAAAAGACCCGCTGAACGGGACACTCCCGAGCAACTTCGTAGACGGCAGCGTTTCTGTCCAGGCGGGCGAGTAAGATTTTTTTCGACAGGGAGGTCGGTTAACTTGAAGATGAGAGCAAGGTGGGAAAAGGGAATGACCATGACGGAACTGGTGTTGGTCCTGGCCATTCTTTCCATCCTGACGGCGGTTGCTGTCCCAACCATAGAAATGAGTGTGAAGCGGCAAAAGGAAATCGAGTTAAGAAGGGCGTTGCGCATCTTGCGTACAGCCATTGACGACTATAAAAGAGCGAGTGATATGGGATGGTTCATGACCGATTATGAGCAATTCGGTTATCCTCCTGACCTGGAGACGCTGATAGAAGGGGTTGAAAAACAGGGACTGGAAGGAGGAGAGGAGATCAAGTTTTTGCGCAACCTACCTCTGGATCCTATGACCAATACTTATGAATGGGGACTGATATCTTACCAGGATGAACCGGACGCGGAGTCCTGGGGGGGTGAAAATGTTTTCGATATCCATACGACGAACCAGGCCACCGCACTGGATGGCACAAAATACAGCGATTGGTAAGAAGCGGAGCGTTCCTGATCTGCCGCGCCATGGGAACCGGGCCGGTTTTACCCTGATCGAGCTCCTTATCGTCATGACCATCATCGGTATTCTGGCGGCCATGGCGATCCCCACTTACAGGAATGCGGTCATCAAGGCGAAAGAAGCCGTGCTCAAAAGGGATCTCTTTGTGCTCAGGGATGTCATAGACCAGTATTATACGGACAAAGGAACCTATCCTCTGGATCTGGTCGATCTTGTGGATGAGGGATACATAAGAGAAATGCCGGTGGATCCGATCACCGGATCGGATGAAACATGGGAACCCGTTTATTTTGAAGAAGAAGTGGAGGAAATCCTGGAAGGAGAAGAAACAGAGGGCATCTGGGACATCCGAAGCGGTTCCCAGGAGGAAGCCCTTGATGGTACAATATATAACGACTGGTAAATAACGGGAATAAAGGAACACAAAAATGTATTTGTTTAAATGGGGAGTCATGGAGGCCATTATGAAATCACTACTGATGATACTCGGTTTTTTATTAATAATAATGCCCGGTTGTGGAAAGGAGCCGGAAGGCACTGCGCCTTCGGACGCCACCATGACCATATCCGCAACGCCCTCTGAAATCGACGTCAATGGAGATATTTCCGTGATCACGGTCATTGTTACGAGGCCCAGCGGCCTGCCGGTGGATGACGGAACGCTCATTATATTTACCACGACCCTGGGGGGGATTGAGCTGGAAGCGGTTACGACGAATGGAGTTGCGACCAATCACCTGATCAGCGGGCAGGATGTGGGGACCGCCACGGTGACCGCCCAGACAACAAGAGGCGTGGAAACGCAGACGGTGAGCATCGATGTCGCCATCGTCAATAAGAGCAGTTATCCGGACGCCACTGTGACGGTTTCTGCAAATCCGGTCCAAATTGAGCCGCAAAACGAATTTTTCCCGGAAGGTGATACTTCAACTATTACGGCGTTGATCTCACCGTCCGACGGACGCAACGTGGATGACGGCACGATGATTTTCTTTAGCACATCTCTGGGGACTATCGCACCCGAGGCACCCACTTTAGGCGGTGTGGCCACGAACTATCTGCAAAGCGGTCCCCAGCCGGGGACTGCAACCGTTAAAGCCGTCACCAGAGGGGGGGCACAGGGTACCGTAAACGTTACAATCCAGGACACCTTTTCCGCAAGTTTGATCATTGTCACCGCCAATCCCTCTGAAGTACCGCGTGGAGGAACTTCTACGATTACAGCCACATTATATAATCAGTTCGGTGATTTTGTACAGGGTGCACCGGTCCAGTTTTCAACCACAACAGGGGGCTCAATGGCTTCAGCCGGAGCTATTCTGATATCGAATGCATTTGGACAGGTAACAGACATTTTAAGCGTAAACCAGTCAACATCGGTCTCAAGTATAACGGTAACAGCGCAGAGCCAGTTGCAGACAGGATCGGTCATTGTCACGGTGACTCAATAAGAAAGACAAGAAAGCGAAAAAGAGAGACCAGGGGGAGCGCGGGAAACGCTATGGCAGGCAACAGAGAAGAAAAACGGATTGGGAGAGACGCCCCCTTTTCGATAGGACTGAGGAAATGGAACCGGTGCGAAGGATTTACCTTCCTCGGCCTCATGGTCATGGCGGCGGTTCTTGCTTTGTTTGCCACAGCCGCCCATCCCCTCTGGAAGCAGATCGATCGCAGGGACAGAGAAAAGGAGCTTATCTTCCGGGGCACCCAGTATGCCCATGCCATTGCAAGGTTTAAAAGAAAATTCGGCAGAACCCCCCTGTCACTGGAAGAACTCCATAAGGAAAAGTGTATTCCAAGGCTCTATGAAGATCCGATGCTGCTGTATATTGAGCAGGGAGAATCCGGCCGAGAGGCGTCAGAGGAAAAAGAGGGTGGATCAGGATTTGACCTGGGTTTTAATTTTGATATGGACAGCGATCCGGGATTCGGAAGCGGGGAGGAAGAAGAAGAGGATGAGAAAAGTTACGGCGGATGGGAAATCGTTTACAGCACGGTCAAGACCGGTAAACGGAGAAGAAAAAATAAGCCTGGAGAGCAACAGGGGCAGCGACAACAGGGGCAATCCGGGAAAAAAGGCATCGGCGGTATTATCGGCGTAAGAACCAAGTGCGACCTCGAATCGCTCGGAGGATGGCCTGCAGGCCAGCAAAAAGCAGGAACTCCTTACAGCGAATGGATGTTCGTCATGAATCAGGCGGACGCACCCTGGCAGTATCCGGGCCTGGGAAGAAATCCGGAGCAGACGGGCGGGCCGTTTCAGAGCCAGTTTACCTTGGAACCGGGCACGGCTGAAGAGAGCGGACAAAGCGACCAGGGCAGTATGTTCACTCCGCCGGGAGGCGGTAGCGGCAAAGAACTCCCCGGCGGTAAATAAGGTTTTTTGTATTTTCAGTCCACATTTTTTGTCAAATAGAGGAAATCAGGCGTCAGTAGTCGGGAGTCAGAATCTGAAGATCTGACTCCTTTATTTTAATATCTTTATGGTGTTATATCCCGAATACATTCAGGATTGAGCCAAGTGAAACGTTCGGAAAGTCTTGTTGCAAAATTATTTGCCGAAGCCGAGAGGTATCTGAGCTTTTCCAGCAAGGATACATTCATTGAAAAGGTGCTGGATGCGGTACTCACCGAGAAGTGGCCGGAATCCTTTGATTTTCTGATGGTGCCACTGCTTGAAGAAATCAAGTCTTTTGATACCCGGTCTATCAAGGTTGTGGTTTTTGGCGGAGGGACCGGATTATCGAGTATTACGGGAGGCAACAGTAAATCTCCTCAATGGGCATTAAATCCCTTTGTCGGCTTGAAGGAAAATTTCAAAAAAATGAAGCTGGTGGTCTGTACCACGGACGATGGAGGCTCCACCGGTAAAATCATTCAAAAGCTGCCCGTTATCGCCCTCGGGGATCTTCGCAAGGCATGCCTTTCCATGCTTACGTTGGAATCGCTCAGGGATGCCTACGGTCTGGATGATGGTCAGGCCCTGAAGCTTGCGGGGGCGCTTCAGAAAATCATCAATTTCCGATTTAAACAGGAAGAAGATCGCCACTATCTTGTCTCACCTCTTTCCCTGTTGTCGGATGACTGGAAAACGTATATGCCGGTCTCCCTGCAGGCCGAGCTCGAAAATCTCGGCAAATTCATCCAGCAGCATCCCCTTCTGGGACAGATCGGGCTTCAGGATCACTGCCAGGGAAATTTACTCCTCCTGGCATGGATCTATCGCCGGATGGCAGCGAGGGGAGAAAAAGCGGACGGGATTCCCAAGCCTGAGGCGATTCTTGATGGAATTCACGATTTCGGCCAGATGCTGGGTGTTCCGCGGGGAACTATTTACCCCGCCACAACGACCCAGGGAGAACTTTCTTTTCTATATGCCAATGGTGTCATGGTCTCAGGTCAGAATAAGGCCGCTGTAAGCCAGCGGCATGTGCCGATAGAGCGCCTTGTGGCGAAGTATAGAACCACTCCTTTTATAGCGCCGGAATTACGCGATGCCATCAGAGAGGCGGATATTATGATCCTGGCGCCGGGCAGTCTCTATTCAAGCATTATTCCCATTTTTCAGATAGAGGGACTGTGCAGGGCCGTCCGGTCCAATACCGATGCGATGAAGCTGCTCGTTGCGAATTTCTGGGTTCAGAAGGGGGAAAGCGATCGTTCTACGACACATGGCAGGGAGAACTTCTACGTATCGGACCTTGTGGAGGCATATTTCAATAATATCCCTGAGGGGATAAAAGGCATCTTCGACCGCGTGATCGTATCAGACCTTAAACAGATTCCGGGGAACATTCTCCAGAGGTACGCGATCGAGGGGAAAACCCCGATATACCTGGATAAAAATAGGGTAAGAGATGCGGGATTCGAGGCCATTGAAGGCGCGATATTCTCCCGCCAAAAGCTTGAATCGGACTTTTTGATTCAGCATGATCCGGATAAATTTTCCCTGGCCATCAGAGCACTGCTCTACTTTAAAAAGTACCTGACCATGCCTTTTTATGTTCCCGCTGCGACAAAGCATGTTTCTCTTCTCAAAGGGAAGCATGATTCGGTTCCCTTCATTTCGCAACAACTGAAGGAAGCACTCACCCACCTGGAAAGTTTGGATATACCGGATAAGGAAGTCCGCGATTTCCTGCCAAGACTCCTGTGGAATAACCGTGACATGACGCTTGCACACCTTCACTACTTCAAAGGTATCAGGGTTATAGAGCCAGAACACTGGGGAAGGAGTACGGAGTGGGACAAAATTCTCGGCTACTTTGATACCGGGGACCGTTACATTAAAATCAGGAAAGATCTATTCAAACTCGGAGAGGGGCGGCTGGAGGAGGATCTTCTGATCGGGATCGGTGAATCATTGCTGGGCGTATGTTTTCACAAGAAAACCATTCGCCCTCTGATGGAAGGGGATGAAATAGTAGGAAAAGTTTTTGAAATTGAACTGGCCCCGCCGGATAGCAGAAATACCTATTTAAACCATCTGGAGTTGCGGCAGTATCTCGCCCTGTCCGGGATGGAAGAGAGTACGGCACAGGAAGGGATTTTCAGGAAGGCTGTAAACAGGAACGAAGCATTCACACCCTGCGGACTGCTTTTCGGCCTCTGCTACGCATGGTATCTCAATAACCGGTATGGCGGAGAATTGGAATTCGAAATGTCCCTGGTCAAACAGGAGATAACGGATCTCATGCCGAAACAGAGGAATGATTTTCAGAGGCGCCGTGAATTGATAAGGTTCTTCCGTGAAGTGGTCTTCAAGCAGAAGTTAACCTGGAGTTTCTGACGCCGGGCTCCGTGGAAAGGACATGACCATGAAGGCATTGATTGCATCCCTTTCCGGTTATCTCCGGGAGAAAGGCCCCTGCACCGGTGCGGAACTGCGAGATGCCACGGCAGAAGAGAGCTACCCCCTCTGGCGTGCCTGCAGAAAATCTGATTGTTTTCACTGTGAGATTGTCGGAAGGCGTTACCTGAGGCTGGATCGCCGGGTGGACGGGTATGGGCGGCTTTCCCCATCCATCAAGAGAGAGTTTCTCACGTATACGGTTATAGGCTTAAAGGAATCCTTATTCGCTGTTAGAGAAAAGGCGGGACAGCTTCGTGCGGATGCCGGAAAAATCAGCCGGAAAAAATTGAAGCTCAGCCGGGAAAAAATTGCGGAGCTGGTCGAGCATCTGGACATCAGGGATGCAATAAGACGGAATGTCTGCTTCATCATAGCCGGGGATATCGTATATGACATGGGGCATAACGTACCGAGACCCGAAAAAAGCACAGGCAAACTTGTAAACGGTTCGGATCTGGATATTATCGTTGTTTACGACAAACGATTCCTCAAGCGGGATGCGGATATTCTGGATGAGGCGATTTATAAGACAAAATACCGCCTTCTGATCGATCCGGAACTCAGAGAGGAGATTGATTACATCATCAAAGACATGGACCGGATTCAGGAGCAGCTGCAATTCGACAATTTTCGTCATATGGTTGCCTGCAAACTCCTCCATGAGGGAAAGTCGCTGTATGGAAGCCGTCCTCTTTTCAATCAAATCAAGACACTGCTCTCTCAACATGAAATTCCCGAAAAACTCCGGCGGATCGAGGAAAAGGCGGTTCGCGACCGGAAAAAAGCCGAGGAATATCTTCTCTCCTGTGCTGAGGGAATTTCAGAACGGGAATACCAGTCCCTATTTTATACTGCCGACGAAGC
>Ga0209013_10005698_pt1 | contig 10677 bp, 7 predicted proteins | sample Cruoilmetagenom2_FD_187291 | JGI IMG/M metagenome (GOLD analysis project Ga0209013, IMG submission 187291) | Oil polluted marine microbial communities from Coal Oil Point, Santa Barbara, California, USA - Sample 2 (SPAdes) (version 2) | ecosystem: Environmental > Aquatic > Marine > Oil seeps ...
ATCCCTGGACTGGTTTCTACCCCATGCTGGCTTTCTTTGTTGCCATCCTATCCTTCAACCTGCTCGGAGAGGGCATCCGCCGCCTGGTGGAGGAAGGCAACCCGCTGCTCAACAAGATCGTCAACCGCTATACGGTCATCGCCATCTTGCTGGCTGTGTTCGGCTTCAACTACATCACTGAAAACAGCGGCGCTATTCCTTACTACCGGCAGCATGCGCAAGAGTTTTCGCTCTCTAACACCTTCCAACATATTGATGTTTTAACACACCCCCGCTTATTAGGTAGAGCATTAGGCTCAGATGGGATGGATCTGGCTGCCTTCTACAACGCAATCGAATTTGAAAAAATCGGCGTTCAGCCTGGTGGCAGCTCGCGCGCTTATTTCCAAGAACGCGAGAGGGCTTTTGAAAAACTAAATGACTCACCAAAACTAGAAATTCTTGACCCAGGACCAACCCCAGCGTATCGCCAGGATTACTCAGCCTACCCTGGACGGAATGTTACAGCTGGACAAGCAAGTGGACCAGTGCGCTTCATCAGTCTCGGGGCGGACGCTGTCGTACAATCACCGGGCTGGCATGCTTACTACCCAGATTTAGGGCGTGCTGATTACAGCGGCGAAATACTATTGACCCTGTCAGATCGCGAAGCTTCATACCTCACAATTTCACGAAAAGCCGGCCTGCTGATCGTCACAGAAAATCCCGACTTGTTAGCAAAAAGATTTACCCTCTCTGGGCGAACCGGTATGGGTCTTGATCTCGATACAGGAGAAAGATTCGGCACAGAACAGCCCTATATGTGGATCTCTGAAGAACTGGCGAACCGCATCTTAGCGCCTGATGGTTACACAGTTGACCAGCTCAGGGTTATGTCAGAAGAACACTCCCAAGAACAAATCTTTGATATACCATTACAAACCAAAGTTGCCATGGATATTGATGGCACATTGGTCGAAGATTGGCCGATATTTAACGTGCTTGGTTTGATCCCGGGGACTGAAGGGTTTGACCTGTGTGAGGTGTGCCTCGGGAAACAGTTAATTGTCGTGCTGGTCCCGTACGACAGCCCGCCGGTTGGTCCTGAGGGCATCTACCAACATGCGATTGATAATGCCAGCAGCAATGCCATTATGCTAGAGGCAATGCGCATTCTGCAAGAAACGGATTACCAACCATTGAAATCGTTTCTATTTATCGCTTATAGTGGTGAAGGTTTAGAAGGCGGAAACTCAGTGGCCGAGCCGGACATTAATCAATTCCTGCAAGCGAGTCCAAGTTTTCGGAATTTCAAGCTTGAAGCCATTGTTCAACTGCGAGGTCTCGGCGGGGGAACTGGCGACCGGTTAGTGATATCAGCAGAAGGCAGCGTGCGACTGGCGAAGGTCGCAGAGAAAGCCGCCCGGCAGGTGGGCGCACGGGTGAAACGCGCGGATGAGAACATTGATATCGGGTTGATCTACGATGAGGGTTCTCATTTCCTGGAATCCGGTCAAGATGCGCCTATCTTGCGGATGTATTGGGATGGCTGGAGTGATTATGCGCGCTTACCTGAAGATACCAAAGCAAGGTTATCACCACAGGCTATTGAAGATGCCGGAAAAACCCTATCTATGACTTTGATGATTTTAGGCCGGGAAACCAATTACTAATCAGGCTTTTCGGTTCCTGGAAAAATAATCTCTTCAACAAAAAGCAGATCGAAAAAATATCTAACTAATTCGTAGAGTACAGAAAAAGACAATAGCCCTGTTCCAAGTGACCAAAAGGGGGAAATTTCCGCGATATTATCTTCCCATAAACAACAATTTAGTGTACAATTGTTCTGTAAATACTTGGTGAGCGAAATTGGAACCTTCGCCGGACGGCGGTCGTCCGGTATCAAAACGTAAACGCTCACCCAATCGAAAGGAGCATCCCCATGTATCACACAATTATTGTGGTTGGCAACCTTGGCAACGATCCTGAAATGCGCTACACCCAAGGTGGTCAAGCCGTAACCAATTTCTCGGTTGCGACAAATCGGCAATATACTACCTCAGACGGCAATCCAGTTAAAGAGACGGTTTGGTTCCGTGTATCAGCTTGGGGCAGAACCGCTGAGACCTGCAACCAGTACCTCCGGCGGGGAAGCAAGGTTTTAGTTGAAGGGCGGTTAAATGCCGACCAAGCAACCGGTGGTCCACGCATCTGGAACCGTCAGGATGGTACGCCGGCAGCTTCGTATGAAATCACAGCTGCGACTGTTCGTTTTCTGTCGACCAGAGGCGAGGCTGAAGCCGACGCACCTTTTGAAAGTGGGCAAGCTGCGACGGACGACGATATTCCCTTCTGATAATTTTAAGGCTATGCAGAGAATATTATCGATGAGGTGTGATGTCATCGCATTGCCTCGGCACAGCTGAATTAACCCAATTGATTAAGTTGGCGTGTCCTGAAATTGAATAGGACACGCCCGTCCGTACTTCCCAATTTGATTTATGCTGTTTGTCTTCAAAATGGGTTATAAGAATACGAACAGGAGGCAGGAATGTCGCAAAGCCCGAAACCGCCAAATAAACCCAAGCCAATTCCGATCAAAACACCACCAGATTTAGCGGTTGAATATGCCAATCTGGTGCGAATCGCTCATTCGCCTTCTGAAATCGTATTTGAATTTGCCCAGCTGCTCCCTGGAAATCCTGCCGCGCAGGTGCAATCGCGCATCGTCATGACACCCATCGGAGCAAAACTCTTCACCCGTGCTCTGCATGAAAACCTAACCAAATTTGAATCAACCTTTGGTGAGATCCCTGTGCCAGGGGGTTCTTCGCTGGCTGATTACCTATTTCGCCCACCCGATCCACCCACTCACAGTAAAGGAAACGATGAACAATCTTGAAGCTATAGCCGAAAGAGCTCGAGAATCTTTCGACGGTCAGACATCCGCCCGCGATCAAGCCCTATCACAGGCACGGACATTGACCCGCAACTGTGCAAATGCGATCCGGGCTGTCCATCGCAACGAACTCGATACTGCCCAGGATAACCTCGACCAAGCAAAAAGCTTGGCAAAAGGGTTGACCGAAAACTTGCAGGAGTATCCCGATATATATTATGCAGGCTATACGCAGGACGCTCTTAAGGAGTATGCAGAAGCAAGCATTGTCTATGCCCTTATCAGCAATGGCATCTTACCTTCACCAGAAGAACTAAATATCCCATATTCTACTTACTTTAAAGGCCTGGCAGAAGTCGTGGGAGAGTTGAGGCGCCGTTGTTTAGATATCCTACGGCACGGACACTCCGATGAAGCAGAGATATTATTGGAGCATATGGATGACATCTACGCGGTGTTAGTCACAATGGATTATCCGGATGCCATCACTCGAGGCCTGCGGCGGTTAACTGATATTGCCCGCAGTATTATCGAGAGAACGCGAGGTGACATGACTATTAGCCTACGCCAAGCACAGCTCGAAGAAAGCCTATCTCGATTAGAAGCTGAGTTAAACTTGAGCAACCCAACTGGATAAGCTGAAGCAATTCATAAACCAAGTCTCACTAGCCTCCTAACCAATGAAAACCATCCGTGCTTCTGAAATCAGCAGCTATTTTTACTGCCAGCGCGCTTGGTGGCTGCAAACTAAGGGGCATATCCCAGAGAATCAAACCGAGCTGTCAGCAGGAAAACAGATCCATGCTAGTCATGGGCGAGTTGTATTAAAAGCAGGCTGCATACAAATTGCGGCGTACACAGCTCTCATTTGCGCGTTAATTTTGCTGGTTGTGCATCTCACGCTGCTCTACTTCTCCTAGATCTACTATTGATATGCTATACCTCGCGATCGCGCTGCTTCTTATATCACTCATCCTATTCTGGACCGCAAGACGCCAAAGAGCTTCGACCGGGCTCCCAGGGGGTAGAATCATCTATGAGGATATGCACACCTGGCGCAAGACAAGTGAATCACTGTATGATCCCATCCTGGGATTGACTGGGAAACCAGATTATCTGGTAGAGAGAGGTGACACAGTCATCCCTGTAGAGATAAAGAGTTCTCGCCCCCCCAATGCGCCGTATGATTCACATATCATGCAGCTAGCAGCGTATTGCCTACTAGTCGAGAGAGGGATCGGAAAGCGACCACCGTACGGGATTTTGCACTACCAACCTACCGCTCACGATAAACGCACCTTTGCCGTGGATTTCACCCCACAATTAGAGCACGCGATCCTAGATATACTCGTTGAAATGCGATCACTCGGGCGCAAAAAGGATGTCGCTCGTTCACATGAGATTGCAGCGCGCTGTCATAATTGTGGATATAAACACACCTGCGACCGCAGCTTATGATCAGCAGCTTAATAAATTGGATGTATCACCCAAACCCAACTATAATTGATCCCGATGCCCGCTCAACCAGCACATCTCAAGAGAATTGCCATTTGCGTCCACCCAAAGTTAGGTGAGGCCAATCAAGAAGCAGCCCTGATTGCTGCGTATTTCCAGGATAACGGTTTGCAGGCAGAATACGGCTTGTTATCTGATGATTCGATAACAGCACGAATCCGCCAAGGCGAGTTTGATCTAATGATTGCACTCGGCGGGGATGGGACAATGCTGCGTGCTGGACATATCTGTGGTCCTGCGAAAGTTCCGATTCTAGGAATTAATATTGGTCGCTTTGGCTTCCTGACTGAGATCCACCGTGACAAATGGGAAACCGTTATGCCCAAATTGCTGGCAGGCGAATTTTGGCTGGAGCGGCGAATGATGCTCTGCGCCAATCAACTGCGCCACAAGAAATCGATCGGGCGATGGGAGGTGCTGAATGAGGTGTGGATTGGGCGCGGGCAAATCGTTAGGCCCGTACATCTCGATGCAGATGTGGATGGGCGCTTCCTGACAACATATGTCGCTGATGGCTTGATCGTTTCCACACCAACAGGTTCAACAGCGTACGCACTCGCTGCGGGAGGGCCAATTTTGCCGCCAGAGCTGCGCACTATCTTGCTCGTACCAGTGGCCCCACACTTATCTATCGATCGTTCGATTGTGCTCGCGGAGGGCTCATCAGTAGCTATTACCGTCCACACAGACCACCAGGCTGTATTGTGTATTGACGGTCAAGATCCGATCAGCATGGAAAACGGCGATCGTGTGTACGTAAAAGCCAGCGAGCATACAGTCGAATTTGTTCGTTTCCAGGACCCAGGCTATTTCTATCGCAACCTGACACCACACATGTATAAAAATCCATCAACCAGGAACACTAAATGAGCGATGAAGATATCATACTCTACTGCGCCAACCATCCCCAGACTGAAACCAGCTTACGCTGCAATCGCTGCAATAAACCAATTTGCGTGAAGTGTGCAGTTTCCACACCCACAGGATATCGCTGTCAAGAGTGTGTCCGTGGGCAGCAAAAAACCTATGAAACTGCAGAATGGTATGACTACTTATTCGGATTTATCGTCGCATTCATATTGTCATTAATTGGCAGTCGACTGGTTTCGTTCATTGGCTTCTTCACAATACTCTTAGCACCGGTTGCAGGGGTGGGCATTGCAGAGGCAGCCCGTTTCGTGATCCGCAGAAGGCGCTCCAAGCGTCTTTATCAGGTAATCACTATCGGTACCGCAGTGGGCACACTGCCAACCTTGCTTACCGCTCTAATAACGGCACTTGTGTTTTTGCCCCAAGGTGGATTCGGGGCATTACTAAACCTCATCTGGCCAGCAGTCTATGCGTTTATTGTTACCACCTCTGTTTATTATCGCTTAACCGGCATCCGATTAGGCAGGTGATTCACTCGCTATGCTCTCCGAACTAAGGATAGAAAATTTCGCCATAATCGATCATTTAGAACTAAGCTTCGAAAGAGGCTTGATCATTTTCACCGGTGAGACGGGTGCTGGAAAATCGATATTAATCGACGCAGTAGAAATGCTGTTAGGTGAACGGGCCGATACCACCCTCGTGAGGAGTCAATCGGACTATGCGCTCGTGGAAGGTATTTTTAGCCTAACAGAAGATGTTCAGAGACCTGTTACTGAGATTCTAGAGCGTGAAGGTTTGCTGGAGGACCCACAATACCTGGTCCTCGGGCGTGAAATCCGCACAAATGGTCGGAATGTCGCCCGTGTAAATGGTCGTACGGTGAGTGCCGGGGTATTGAAAGAAATCAGTGAGTTCCTCGTTGATGTGCATGGTCAATCAGAACACCTCTCCTTATTGAAAGTCAACCAGCACCTGCGTCTGCTAGACGAATACGCGGGATTGGGCAATTATCTAAAAGAGTACCGTGGTTCCTACTACAACCTGCTAGAAGTGCGCCAAGAACTGAGTGCCCTGAGAAAATCTGAGAGTGATGCAGCTCGTGAAATTGATACGCTGAACTACCAAATTAATGAAATCGAAGCCGCCCAGCTGTTAATCGATGAAGAAGAAGCTTTGCAAGAAGAACGCACCCGGCTTGCTAACGCCGAGGGGCTTGCCATTCAATCACAGGCTGCTTTTCGGATACTTGACGAGGGGAGTGCAGATGCTCCATCGGTATCCGATTTGCTTGGACAAGCAGTTGATTACATCAAAAACCTTGCCCGTATCGATCCATCGCAATCCACTTTATTTGATCAGGCAAACGTCTTATATAATAATCTGAGCGATATCGCGAGTGAATTACGGCGGTATTTTGAGACACTAGAACACAACCCAAGACGCCTTGATCAAGTTGAAGGGAGGCTCGGGTTAATCCATGACCTAAAAAGGAAGTATGGCAAGACAATACACGATGTATTGATCTACGCTGAAGAAGCCCGTAAGCGCAGAGAGACTGTCAGCAACGCAGGTGAGCGCATAAATGAACTAGAACGATTAGAAACACAATTACTCCAACAAGTGGGACTGCAAGGAGAAGTGCTCTCTAATGAGCGTCAATCCCAGGCGGAGAAGCTCAGTGTTTTGGTTGAGACCGAACTGCGGGAATTAGGGATGGAGAGCGCACACTTCCGGGTAGACTTCACCCGCCAGATCGATTCGAATGGCGTACCATCTGAAACAGGCGAGCGAGTGGCGTTTGATGCCAACGGCGTGGAAAAGGTTGAGTTCATGATTGCACCAAATCCTGGGGAAGGTTTCAAGCCATTAGTAAAAATCGCCTCAGGAGGGGAAACTTCTCGGTTGATGCTGGCATTGAAACATGTGTTAGTCTCTGCAGACCAAATTCCGACTTTGATATTTGATGAAATCGATCAGGGTGTTGGCGGGCGGATCGGAGCAGTTGTTGGGCATAAACTAGATAAATTAGGCAAACACCACCAAGTGTTCTGTGTCACACACTTGCCGCAGTTAGCCGTTTATGGGGGGCAGCATTTGAGCGTACAAAAAGAGATCGTCGACGGGCGTACGGTGACCGTTGTCAAAGCGTTAACCGGTGATGAGAGACTAACAGAAATAGCCCAAATGTACGGTGATGTGAGTGAGGCGACTATGCACTCCGCACGCGAATTGCTGCACAGCGTATCGCGGGCAGCAGACACACCCTCCTTGTAAAATCACAGTCATCGATAATGCACGAGTTCGAAATACTCACCCTCGGTCCCCCAGAATTACGGCACGATGGTTTGCTTTACCACCTGACTCGCCGAACACCCCGCGCCCTGTTGTTTTATCTCGGGGCTCGAGAGGGCACGGTTGGGCGAGATGAATTGATCGCTCTTTTCTGGGGTAAATTGCCAGAACGAGCAGCTCGGAGGAGATTAAGCGATACGCTCAGCCGTTTGAGGAAATCTCTCCCAGACCCCGACCTAATCCTGATTGACACTCAGTTGGTTAGTATAAATTTCGAGCGGGTATATGTTGACCAGTGTGAATTCCACGAACTGCTCGCTCAAACGCAGGGACAATCCATTTCCTTCTTGCCAAATGAGCCCCTTCCATTTCAAGTACAGCAGGGGTTAGAAAAAGCAGCCGCACTTTGGCGCAGCCCGCAGTATCTGGCAGGCGCGAACTTTCCCAGCACGATCAACTTGGACGACTGGATATCAAAAACGAGCCAGGATTTCGAAGGTCAGTATATTCGGGTTCTTGAGCGGCTTGCCAAAAATGCTTACGCAAAAGGAACGCTGCAGCTAGCAATTGAACTAACGAATCGAGCACTCCAAATTGATTCATTGAACGAAGAATTACATTTCCAAATGATGCAGATACTCTTGGAAAGCGGGAAACCAGCCTTGGCGCGTTTGCATTATGAACAAGCCTCAATCATGATAGAAAAAGAATTAGGTGCCGCACCAGGCAAACATCTAACCAGCCTCTACCAGCAAATCAAAGGGTTATCGGATGTTGAGGAACAAGACATCCCCAAATCGAACTGGCGGCTGCATCTAACTATTAAGTCTCCCTTCGTTGGACGATCACAAGCGATGGATCAGCTTAGACGAGCATGGATTCGGGGGGGAGGTATCCTTATATTAGGCGAATCGGGTGCAGGAAAAACTCGGATAATTCAAGAATTTGTTGACAATCTCGAGTCTCAGCCCAGGTTGTTGGTGACGAATTGTTATCCCACTGAGGGCGACCTACCATTCCAACCTATCATAGAGATCTTACGTACATCCATCCTGCCTCAAGAATGGTCTGCATTACCAGAGTTTTGGGTAAAGCTATTAGCGTTATTAGTACCTGAAATTCGCTCTTGGCGGGCAGACATCGATTTTGGCCATCACCCTGATCCACAACAAGCAACACCATCAGAAGCAACACGGAGCCAACTGTTCGAAGCTCTGCGTCAGTTATTTATTATCGTTTTTAAGCAGCGGCGCGGTGTATTTTGCCTGGATGATGCTCACTGGAGTGATGAAGCAACCCTATCTGCACTTGCTTATCTGCTCGAGCGAGTACCATTTAATCGTCATGCATTACTTATCCTAGCTGCAAGACCAGAAGACTCACAAAACAGTTTAGATAAAATCATTCCTATCTTTGAAGAACACCCCCGTTATCGCAGTGTTCACCTGGAAAAACTTTCATGGGAAGAAGTCTCTGAGATAACTCAGCATGTTTTGGGATACATGCCTTCCAAACCATTATTAGATTTGCTGGCGAAAGAGACCGGAGGTAATCCGTTCTTCATCCTAGAATCATTGCGCGCGTTGGTTGAGGCAGACCAAGATCTAAACCCACCAATTGAGAGCACTCTTCCCTTAGCTGAAAGTGCGCTGAGCCTCATCCAGGTACGAATCGACCAACTGTCAAAACCAGCCCGAGCGATCATTGATTGTGCAGCTGTCACAGGTCGCGAATTTGGGATTGAGATTGTTATCGACACCTGTGATTTGGATGAGCCAACTATTTCAAGTGCTCTGCAGGAATTAGTGCAGAAAGGGCTCATTGAGCAGGTTGACCCCTTCCCCGAAAAACTCCAATACCGATTTATCCACGAAAAAATACGTGAACTCCTGCTCCAAAGAATGGAAATCCACCAGCTGCGCATACTGCATAGAAGGGTTGCGGACGCGTTGCGATACCGGCTTCCCTTGAGGGAGCAAGCTGCTGTACTTGCCCAACATTACGAGTACGCTGGTGAGATCTCGGTGGCTTTTGATCTGTGGATACAAGCTGGTCGTCACGCGACCCAGTTATATGCTTTTGATGTCGGGGAAAAGAGTTTCTCAAAAGCCGCGCGGTTAATATCCCAAAGAGGCATACTTTCCGATCAACAAGTATATACCCTCTACTCTGCTTGGACTAGGATGTACTTCGAGAAAGGTGATCTGTACAAGCTGAAGCAGCGCACGCAAGAACTGTTATCAATCGGCGACCAACGCGAAAGTCTGCTGCTAGTTGGAACAGCGCTAGGAAGGTTGTCTGACGTCGCTGTTATCGCCAACCGCTACGAGGAGGCGCTTGTCTTCGCAAACCAGGCTGTGGAACGGTTAGACGAAAGCGTGGTCTTAGTAGAACAAATGGAAGCATATAACAGGCAGGGAACTTGTTTATATCTTCTCAACCAGATCACATCATCAATCGAAGCCTTCCAAGGGACATTATCGTTTGGTGATAACAATCCGGATAAGGATATCCTTACCGCGCGCGCAAACGCTCATTTTGGCATTTCCTATGCACTTACTTTCGCCGGACAGCCTCAACGCGGGCGATCCCACGCACTGCAATCCTTGGCTGATTTCAATACCAACAATCTTTCACAAGGGCAATCAAACGCGTATGCTGCTCTATCCTATGCACGCTATGCGATGGGAGAATACAAACAGGCGCGGCGGGATTGTTTATTAGCGATCGATCTCGCCCAACGGAACCAAGCAGAAGTAAGGAACGCTTATCTCTTTACTCACTTGGCCATGATAGAAAATGCATGTGGTGAGATAGACTCGGCTTTTTATCATGCCAAGAGGGCAATCGAGTTGGGTGAAAAATATAGCAGACCCGAAATCTCTGCGCGTGGATATCGCGTGTTGGGAGATTTATTTGACTGGCTCGGAGATTATGCGATTGCCCTCAAACATTACCGTGCTGCTCATGAAGCAAATGAAAAGGGATTCATGTCAGCAGATTATTCATTTAGGACGGGTTATATGTTATGCAGATTAGGAGATATCGAGAATGGCTTGAGAATCCTCGAAGAAGCCCTTGAAACCACCTTGACACAAGGCTTCGGAATTATCCAAATC
>Ga0209013_10005700_pt1 | contig 10676 bp, 9 predicted proteins | sample Cruoilmetagenom2_FD_187291 | JGI IMG/M metagenome (GOLD analysis project Ga0209013, IMG submission 187291) | Oil polluted marine microbial communities from Coal Oil Point, Santa Barbara, California, USA - Sample 2 (SPAdes) (version 2) | ecosystem: Environmental > Aquatic > Marine > Oil seeps ...
CCTGTTGAAAGAGGCAAAATCCACGAATTCTGTAATTCAATTGGCGATGCCAATGCCATGAGCCACGATGAAATTGCAGCTAAAGAAGCAGGCTTACCTTCTGTGGTAGCTCCGCCTACTTATTGCTCTACACAAGCTTTCTTTTCCGGACCTGACGATGCAAAAGTTATGATGGAATTGGGTCTGGATTTACGTTTTGTACTTCATGGCGGCCAGGAATTTGAGTTTGTCCGACCATTATTTGCCGGAGATCAACTAACACCACATCAAGGTGAAGTCGAGTCTTATACCAAAGAAGGTAAACGTGGCGGATTAATGAAATTTGTAGAAATCCATTCACATTTCACTGATCAAAATGGCGATATTGTTGTTCGCATTAAAAATACTATTATACAAACAGGCGGGGTTGTAAAAGAATGAGCACTGCATTTGATGAAATAAAAGTAGGAGATGAATATAAATTCACTCACAAAGGTTTCACCCGCACTGATTTTGTAAAATATGCTGGTGGAGGAGGCGACTTTAACCCTATTCACCACGATGAAAGTTTTGCAAAAATGTCGGGTAATGAATCAGTATTCGGCATGGGCATGCTCACTGCGGGAATGTTAGGCCGGGTATTAACCGACTGGTTTGGTTCTACCTCAGTGAAAACATACGGCATACGTTTCAAGTCCAGACTATGGCCTGGTGACAACGTAGAATTCAAAGGCACTGTAAACAAAGTTTACGAAACAGATGGCGTTAAGCATGTGGACATCGATCTAACAGCTATAAGCCAGAAAGATGAGGTTTTGATTCAGGCATACGGCACTTGCCGACCTTGGTCTCCTCAATAATAGACACACTTTATAAGTGTTCTTTATGCACAAAAAAAAACCCTTTGGAATTAAAATTCTAAAGGGTTTTTTTATTCTCGGAGTTATTTCAGTTCAAACTAAAATCAAGCAGCCAATTTGGTTTTTCCTAACCTGGCTTCCAGTTTATCAGCATGTCTGATTAATGCGGGTTGCCCACTGTTACGATTGACGTCAATAGCCAATTCCAACTCCGCAGGAGATGCCATCTCATTATCCCACTGTATAACTCGCGCATTCATAATTTCATGCCACAGAGGAGGTATGAGCGCAATTAACATTGAAGGTATATAGCCCAGAATAGTCGTGGGAGCTTCTTCTACTAAAGGTAACAAATTCCAGAATTCAACATCAGCATCAGCGTGATGATGAGAATGCCTTGGTACCCCACAGATAATCCATAAGGTCATTCGTTCGTTACTGTTCCAGGCATGGCGTACTTGCATGGGTTCAGTAGGCACCCGAATCAAGCCATAATGCTCTATATAATTGGCTGCTTCCAAAGCATAATGCGAGGCCAATGCCATCGAAATCAAAGCAGGAATCGCCCAAAGTCCGCCGTAAGCTATCATCACCAGTGCAAAGACAGCTTCCATTGCCCAACCTCTAATTGCCTCATTTCTCCACGACCAGACGTTGTAACCCATTTTGGTCAAACGCTCGGATTCAAGATCCCAGGTCATTTTATATTGGCCAATAATAGAACGCGTTGCAAAGGAATAATAATTATCGCCGCGTAATGCAGTCGATGGGTCAGCTGGAGTTGCGACCAAATTATGATGGCCATACGGATGACGAATAGAAAAATAAGTAAAAAAACCTGGCACCTGGCTTACTCGCCCCATCCAGTGGGCAAAAGGTTTGTCTTTGCGATGGGTTAACTCATGCCCCACAACTACGCTGCCAATAGCAGCGACAGCACCGGTAAAAACAAAGGCTGTAAAAATGAAGAAAAATCCAACTTCACCACGAGCAGCCATAACATCAGTTCCAAAAATGGATTGAAACCCCGCACCTAAACCAAACATATCCCGCTCGGGTGCTGCTAAAAGCCAAATTAATGCAATAGCAGATACAGTCGTTGAAATTGCGGCAAGGTATTGGATGGGGTAGAACAAATTGGGGTACTTAAACTCCCAGACTGATTCATCTTTGCCGAATAAAAATTCTCCACCCACAAGCAGCAGGAATGAAAAAACACCCCATATAATTAATGCGTTACCACCAATAAAATACATAGGTACGGCTATAAAGCCAAGGATATGGACAATAAAAAATTTTGCGTAGTCAAAGACCGACTTTACTGCTTTAAACATTTCTACGACTCCCTTTATTCATTTTATTATTTGAAAAGATCTTTATTTTATTCTACTTTTTTCTGTAGACTGCAGAGATTATATATCTGATACACACTAAAAGCATATAATTTATCGTTATTACATGAAAGAAAACTACCTTAATGAGCCAGAGTTGTCGCGTTAAAACACCTTGCTTGTTTAGATTAATTTCATATTGGTTGCGCATGGCACACAATCTTTAAATTGAAAATTCTTACTAATATTTAATGTAATTTCTCTCATTCACATTTATAAAACAACCCTGTTAAGAACAAATATAAAAAAGGAAAATTCATGCCGAAATCACCCTTTACCTTTATGAGTCTGGCCTTCGCCATCCTCATTAGTCAGTTTGCGTACGCAAATGTTAATCAGCTTTCACCTTCGTACAGTCGACATGTAAATATTGTTAAGGGCAGTGAATTACCGATGTTACTTGGAAAATCATCGAAGAATTTTTCGGTCATGGTTATAACGGATAATTCGTTTATCCCTATCCCGTACCAGTTTGATGATGTAGATGTATTGGGTTTCCCATATGTTCCCAATGGTTATTTCGAAATCAAGGGCAAGGAAGACATTATTGAAGCCCAGGATGAACTTGTTTTTATGCTTCGTGACACCGGAGAAAAATCATCTGCAGACCAAATAAACAAACTAAAAGGGCCTGAAGGCTCAATGGTGGCTGAATTATCTTTTCAGGCGAATGGCGATTCCTATTTTGCTTATGTCGTTGAAAATAATGCTGAACGCAGCGACAAACATTATGCACACTTTGATCAAAAAACCGGGCTGGTAAGCACAGATAAGTACACCCTGCAAACCACACCAGACGATATTCTTATCTGGGGTGATTTAATGTATTCTGGCTACGAACCTGGGGTCACAATATTTGATACCATGAAACTCAGAATTCGGGCCAGGCTGGGTTTCATTAAAGCAACTATTTATAATGATTTAATCCCCACAAAAATTATAGCCGTTAAAAATGGACCGGTTCGCAGTTTGGTTAGTTTTCAAATAAAAATCGCCTTGCTGGGCATTAAACTTGCGAATGCCGGTTCAGTTATAACTTTCTCGGAAGAGGCTATAAAAGTACCGGTATTTGCACATATCCCATCCATTGCCGCTACACTTAGCGATCTTTCAATAGATATTTCCGTGGATTTCAACGATTTTAATGGTGCCAAAGTAAGAACTGCCCTGGGACCTACCACCCCTATGATTGTTGGAAGCGATGCCGGCTCGAAACCAGAGGAACAAAAGATTTCCATTCAAGATAACTGGGTAAGCGGCACAAGTGAAAAAGGTTTTGATGTTGCTGCTTTTTTCAAGACCCCCGACAGCTTTAATCCGAATCTTGAAATTTTATACTATGACGCATTTTGGGGCGCTAAACCCGATAAACCAGAACGTTTTGAAGGTTCCCATCCTGAAATTGGCTATCACATAAAAAACATACCCCACAACATTGATGCTTTATTTACCATAGAGTTATATTTTGGCGATAATTTTTGGAACTATGGAATTGAAAAGACACTGAAGGAATCTCAGAGTCCTCCGAAGTTAAATGTTCAAAACTTCTGAAATATTTAGATAAATACAAGTTTAAAACTTAAGTGGTTTCTGGTTATTCCTGAATAGTTAAGAACCTCCACCAAGACATGGCGGTAACATTGGAATACTGCCATGTCGATCTAACTGCTTGTCGGTTTAACCAAAGAGTTAGAAACCTTTCAGTTCAGCAAATTCATCCAAATTTGCTCTTTTGGATACCAACTCATTAATAACAGCATCCGAGTCGGCATAACCCAGACACATACCGGCAAAAACCATTTCTTCATCGGGAATTTCAGCTATTTCGGCAATGGTTTTATGCCACACCGCCCATGCTTCCTGAGCACAGGTATCAAGCCCTTTTGATTTGGCCATCAACATGACATTTTGCATAAACATGCCCAAATCAGCCCACTGGCCAAGCCCCATTTGACGATCAATAGTAAAAATCAATCCCACAGGTGCGCCAAAAAATTCAAAATTCTTGGCAAGCTGCGCAAACTTGGCCATTTTGTCCTCTCTGGGGATACCAATGAGTTGATACAGGTCACTGCCCACATCCCGACGGCGAGTTCTATAAGGGTCTGTTAATTGCGGTGGATAAATATCATATTCAGTGCCATCGCCAACGGGATTAATAGCACTTTTTTCAGCAACTGTATTAACCAGACGGTCCCTGAATTCGCCCGCCAAAACATATACTTTCCAGGGCTGAAGATTTCCACCGGAAGGTGCACGTTTTGCCTGTTCAAGAATGTCTATTACATCCTCTTTAGCAACGGGTTTATCTAAAAATTGTCGAATTGAACGACGATTTGCAATCGCTTCATTAACTGAAATAGTTTCATTGTTACTCATAGTTTATGCTTCTTTATTTAAATCGTATGTCTAACAAGCCCCTTATTTAATATAAGAGGAAAAGTGAAGATCACATATCATATACAATATACAGATTCTAGCAATGCCTCAACAAGTCATAAAAAAAGCAAAAAAAAACGCAGGCATCGACCTGCGTTTATAAAAGTTACTTACAAGAAGTAATTATAATGGATGCACACGAACCGGAAGATCCGTATAACCTTTAACAAAGTTTGAATAGGATCGTACGGGCTCACCTACCAACTCAACTTTCGAGAAGCGCTTAAGAATTTCTTCCCATACAATTCTTAACTGCATTTCAGCTAAACGGTTCCCCATGCAACGGTGAATACCAAAGCCAAAAGAAACGTGGTGACGAGGCTTATCACGGTCAATAATAAATTCGTAGGGGCGCTCAATAGCATCCTCATCCCGGTTACCGGATACATACCACATAACAACTTTATCGCCCTTTTTAATTGTCTTGCCATTCAGGTCAAAATCTTCGTTGGCTGTGCGGCGCATGTGCGTAAGAGGTGTCTGGAATCGAATAACTTCGGGGACAAAACTTCCAACCAAATCAGGATTATCACGCAGCTTTTGATATTCATCGGGATTTTCATTAAGAAATAAAACACTGCCAGACATGGAATTTCGCGTGGTGTCATTACCACCCACGATCAACAACATTAAATTACCCAAAAACTCCATTGGGTTTTCATTCGCCATATTTTTTGTGCTTTCGCCATGAGCCATCATCGAAATCAAGTCCGATTGAGGGTCTTTGTTTGCCCGGTCATGCCACATGCCCATAAAGGCCGGAATAGTCTCTTCAATTAATATTTTACGGCGCTCATCATTCGAAGAAATAATTGAATCAGGCCCAGGTACGGCTGTGGCCACATCGGACCAGTACGTTAACTTGTGCCGTTCTTCCATCGGATAGTCGAATAAAGTAGCCAACATCAACGTTGTCAGCTCAATAGATACCTTTTCCACCCAGTTAAAGGTTTCGCCCACTGGCAGCGAATCAAGAACTTTGCCTGCCCGCTCACGAATAAGGTCTTCCATCTTCGCCAGGTTTCGTGGCGCAACTGAACCTTGAACAGTTCTTCGTTGATCACCATGTTTGGGTTCATCCATGGCAATAAACATGGATACTTTAAAGTCTTCAAGAGGTTCCTGAATGCTAATGGATGGCTCAGATGAAAAAATATTATGCTTGCCTTCTACAGTCATAATATCTTCAAATTTAGTCACTGACCAATAAGGGCCAAACTCTGAGTCCTTGCAATAATGAACAGGATCTTCTTTTCTTAATCGGTCGAAATATCCCCACATGGTATTGGACCGGAACAATTCTCTTTGGGAAACATCAATATCTTCCAAAGGAATACTGTAAGGGTCTTTACCAACCATAGATGTTCTGGGTTCAGGCATGTCACTCATAATTTGTTACTCCTATATATTTTCTTTAATTCCATGTGCCATTTTTAATAAATCAATCCTGCAGTTTTTTTGTCGCCCATTAATACTGGAATTCTGGCAAGTGGACTACAAGCCCATCAAGTTCATCAGTCAATTTAATTTGACAACTTAAACGTGAAGTATCTTTACGCTCTGGATTCAAACTCATGATAGCTTCTTCTGCATCATTAGTTGGGCCAACCTTATCCATCCACGCGTCATCAACATACACGTGGCAAGTAGCACAATTACATTCTCCACCACAATCAGCATCAATGCCTTCTATCAAATTATCCACCGCAGCATTCATGACTGACAGTCCCTTCTCTACTTCCAAAGTTTGTTGCTCACCATCATGCTGAATAAAAGTAATTTTTGTCATTGATCTTTTCCTTAATATAAAGTTTTATGTTTTAAATATTTTCTTTCTCTGATTTTATTAGAAACTCAGATACAAAAGAGATGGCATTTTAATCCTGGGTCAAACAATCTTTAACATCTGTTGCTGTATCCTGTAATTTTACTACATCAAATTTACGCCCATATAACTGACGGCCTGCCATAAAATCCCGCGCTGAATTCACCGCATCCACTGCAACCAAATGGTCGTCTCGCAAATAAAAAATGGCGAATTGTTTTTTGCTTTTATCGCCACGCAATACCTGTTTTTCTCCATCAGAAGAAAATCCTACCATCTGTAATTTATGTTCGTATTGATCGGACCAAAACCAGGGCACAGCAGAATAAACTTTTTCCTTATCCATAATATTGGCAGCCACAACTTTCGCCTGCTCCATGGCATTAGGAACGGATTCTAATCTAAGGCGACGCCCCAAAATTGGATTAGGGTGGTTAGAACAATCACCCGCCGCATATATATGATCAAGTTCAGTTTGGCAGTGATCGTTGGTTACAATTCCATTATTACATTCAATACCCGCAGCTTCGGCCAATTCAATATTTGGAATAACTCCAATGCCAACAATGGCAACATCAGCCTTAATTTTATTGTCGCCACAAAGCACACTGCTAACACGGTCTTCACCTTCAAAACCACTGACGCTGGTTTGCAAATGAATTGTCACACCACGATCTGTGTGCAACTGATGATAAAACTCACTCATTTCTGGAGTAGTAACACGTTTTAGGATTCGGTCCTCGGTTTCAATAACCGCAACATCCATGCCCGCTGTTACCGCAACAGAGGCTACTTCCAGACCGATATAACCTCCACCAACAATGACCAGTTTTCTACCCGGCTGCATTTCGGCTTTAATAGAATTAACGTCATCAAGGGTACGTAAATAATGAATTCCCTGAAGGTCGCTACCGGTGATTTTTAATTTTCGGGGACGGCTACCCGTAGCCAGGATCAGATCCTGATATTCAATTGTTTCACCTTTATCCGTTGTGACTGTTTTTAATTTCGGATCAATCTCAGAAATTTTTTCCGAGATACGAAGATTTATACTGTGGTCGTTGTAAAACTTGTCTGCACGCAAAAAAACCCTGTCCTCAGCTTCCTCAGATGACAGGTATTGCTTTGATAACAAAGGACGCTGGTAAGGAGGGTGTGGCTCATCACCAAAAAGCATGATTTCACCTTTATACTTTTGCTGCCTTAGACTTGCAGCAACTTGTCCACCTGCCTGTCCTGCCCCAACAATTATAATTCGATTCATAACACGACAACACCACGCAATTTGAGTATATAAGTTTGCACAATTGGCTCTAAATTAGAAGAGCCGGAAACTATAACCAGAAACTATAAAAAGCCCTGTAAAACATTAATTAACATTCAAAATTCAGACAAGTAGTTTTATAGTGTAAGAAAGAAAAAGACAGAACTTGAGAAGCTTCCCTGTAAATGATCAGACTCTTCCTTAAATACAAATGATCCACCAAGATAAGATATATCTATAATTGAATTTTTACTATCAAAGCTGATCAACAGGCGACAAATTTTCCGAAAACCACACCCTAAAGTCAACCACTATTTTGAATAGGTGGAAACTCGCACACACCTATAAAACTGAAAATACCAATACATAATCAGAATATATAATCTCAAAAAATACTCAAAAAAAACCCTTGATTACATTAGTAAACAAGGGTTTTAATTTAACAACTATTGAATGCTCATCCTAATAGAGAAAAGCCAAAACTTTACATCTTAGCCTGTAGGAATATCCTTAAATGGGATACCTTTATCTACGCGTTGTTCGCCAGGCATACTCAGGACTCTTTCACCAATAATACTACGTTGTATTTCATCGGAGCCTCCAGCAATACGAGCCGCAGGCATACCTAAGTACATTTCCTGCCACATATTTCCATAAGTATTTTTGTCACCGTATTCCGCTCCCATGCCACCTTGTAGCTCCATAGCAAATGCAGCCACTTCCTGTAACAAAATACCCATAACCAGCTTCACAATTGAACTCTCAGAGCCCGGCATACCGCCTTGAGAAAGTGCTGACAAGGTACGGAAAACCGTAAGCTGCATTCCTTTAACCTGGGAGTAATAATCAGCTATGCGAGCACGTATGGCCATATTTTCATCTGCAAGCACACCATCAATATATACCTCTTTGGATAATCGGGTTAACTCAGTGTACAAGGTATCGGGGTCAAGACCCATAAACCCGCCAATGGACATCCGCTCATTCATTAAAGTCGTTAATGCAACACCCCAGCCCTTGCCTACTGCATCTAATCGGTTTGCATCAGGAATTCTTACGTCTGTCAGGAAGACTTCATTAAAGTTTGCCCCGCCAGTGATTTGCTTGATTGGCCGAATCTCTATACCTGGAGTATTCATATCAACAATAAAATACGTTAAGCCCTTATGTTTTGGTGCATCAAAATCGGTTCGGGTAACCAGAATTCCCCACTCAGAGTAGTGAGCACCGGAAGTCCATACTTTCTGTCCATTTATTACCCAATCATCGCCATCTTTTACGGCCTTGGTACGTAAACCTGCCAAGTCTGAGCCAGCCCCTGGCTCACTAAAAAGCTGGCACCACACTTTTTCACCACGCAGAATATCGGGTAACCAACGTTTCTTCTGTTCTTCAGTACCATGAACCATCAATGTTGGTCCGGCCAAACCAAGCCCAATCAGAAAAATATCTCCGGCAGTATTAAATTTAGCTTGCTCCTGCTGGAAAATAATATTCTCCATTAGCGTACCGCCACGTCCACCATAGGCTTTTGGCCAGGTGATACCCGCCCAACCCGCTTCGCATTTTTTTAATTGCCATGCCTTGCTGGCTTCTATAAATTCATCGGACTCATTCTCAGAAAACAAGCTAAAAGCTGAGTCATCATTTTCTTTGCGAAGTTCCGCATTGGCACTTAACCAGTCAAAAACTTCTTTACGGAAGGCGGCTTCCTGGGGGCTGTCATTGAAATCCATGGCTATAACCTCTTATAATTTTTTTATTTCTTATCTTTTTTCTAGACACTTTCTAGACACTTAAGTTACTAGACACTTGAGTTTCCAGGTACTTAAGCTACTTATCGATTCACTCATACTTGCTTATTTTGCCTTCAAGATCACCCAAGTTTTGGAACCTGGCAAAATAAAAGTTTCTAATTGTACACCCTTGTCAAGGGCAGTCCAGCTACTTTTTGCATGATAAAAAGCAAATCGAATTCTAAATTGGTAATTTTCGACCATAACTTGTTCGCCGAACCAGGAGGAAAATGAGAGCTATCCATACTCTACTTCAACCTAAAAACTGCACCTAGCCGGCCAACTACGGTTTTTAGGGTCATAAGGTCGTCAGGTCTGATATAGTGATGATTCAGGAAAAACCATTCAGGATCAAAGCATGAACAACAGATTACAAAAACTGTTTAATGACTTAAATGAACTGGAAAATGAAATCGCTGCTGAAATAAAAAAGAAGACTGAAGAATTTTCGTACACCCTTGAAAATAAACGAATCAAGTTTACTAAAGAAATTGCAGCCGAACACAAACAGCGTGTTAAAAGTGTAAAAGATTATATTCTGCAGGCGCCTTTGCGACATATCTTAATCGCTCCAGTTATCTGGTCTTTAATTTTGCCTGCTGTTCTTTTAGATCTTTCGGTTTCTCTTTATCAATTTATATGCTTCCCCATCTACAATATCCCAAAAGTTAAACGCAGGGAGTACATTGTTATAGATCGGCATTTTTTAAAGTATCTAAACTTGATAGAAAAAGTGAATTGTCTTTTTTGTAGTTATTTTAATGGCTTGATTGCGTTTGTTCAGGAGGTAGCGGCTCGCACTGAGCAATACTGGTGCCCCATAAAACACGCCCACAATATGACAGCTGTTCACAGCCGATATAAAAACTTTATTGATTATGGTAACGCCGAACAATACAGAGAGGATTTTCAAAAAGTTCGTAGAGATTATTCAGACCTTGAAAAATAGCCACCGCCCCAAACAACCCGGATTTTCAAATCCAGGTTTAGAGGCTTGAAAAGGAAGTCAGAGGCACCTCCGTACAATAAAGCAATATTGGCTAATGAAGCACATGAACGGCTTCAAGAATCCAGCACGCCTCGGAATTACTCAAAGTTCGACCAAGACGGCAATACTCATGG
>Ga0209013_10005701_pt1 | contig 10676 bp, 9 predicted proteins | sample Cruoilmetagenom2_FD_187291 | JGI IMG/M metagenome (GOLD analysis project Ga0209013, IMG submission 187291) | Oil polluted marine microbial communities from Coal Oil Point, Santa Barbara, California, USA - Sample 2 (SPAdes) (version 2) | ecosystem: Environmental > Aquatic > Marine > Oil seeps ...
CGTTTATAATGAACAATTAAGTTCAAGTTGTGCTTCCCACACCGAAGTGTGTTCCGCTATATTCGTTGACGTTTTGCTGTTCAGTTTTCAAGGTTCATAAGTTAGCTGTTATTGCGACAGCAACTTTTATATCTTATCAAATCTAAATTACTGTGTCAATAAAAAGATTTAATATTTTTTAGTTAGCTGCACTCAAATCGGCAACTCACTTACTATACCGCCATTCGAAATTAAAGTCAATAACTATTTTGAAATATTTATTTCACTATAAAATGTTGAATTTGCTCTCGAAGGACATTTATTAATATACAACCTCTTGATTCAAAAATCAAGAGGTTTTTTACGAAATATTTTCATTACCTTTTTAAAATCTATTACAAACAGCATTATACCAGCAATAACAATTAAACCACCTATTACTTGTGTTGCAATTAAATACTCATTGAATACATAAAAAGCTAAAATTGCTGCTCCAATTGGTTCAAATAAAATGGCGATTGATATAACATTTGTTGATACATATTTTAATGACCAGTTAAACAATGTATGACCTAATAGATTTGGAACAATGGCTAATAATAGAAACCATAACCATTCATTTGCTGGGTAAGGTCCAAATGAGCCTCCTTTAATAAGGATATAAAAGAACAAAGTGACCGTACTTATCCCATAAACTACAAATGTGTATGTAACTAGGGAAAGTCTTTTTCGCACATCTTGTCCAAACAAGAGATAAGCAGTCACTAATGCACATGCTATAAGTGCCAACATATCACCATACAGGGCAGTACCGCTAATTTTAAAATCTCCCCAACTGATTAAGACAGATCCTCCAATTGCAACAAGGCCAGATAAAATGGTTTTGATTGATAATCGCTCTTTAAAGAAGAAATAGGTACCTGCAAATGCGAACAGTGGTTGTAATGTAACTAAAACAGTTGAGCTTGCAACTGAGGTGTAATTTAACGAATCAAACCATAAGATAAAATGAAAGGCCAGAAAAATTCCTGCTATTCCGGAAAAAAGCCAATCTCTTTTAGTTAATCGTTTTATTTCAGCTGTATACTTCCAAAAAAATAGAGGTGCCATGATTAGCACCGAGAAAAACATTCTGTAAAAAGCAATTACTTCTGCATCTGCATTCGCGAGCTTTACGAAGATTGCAGATAAAGCTACTGAAATAACGCCAATTGCAATTGGGATATACGGGTGGATGCTGGGTTTTTCCAAGGTATTCACTTCTTTCTTCATACTCTAAATAATTTGTAAATTTTAATTAATAAGAGGTAGTATATATGTAATCCTTCATATTGTTTCATGTCTAAACCTAGTGTGCAAGTTTGTTTTTATTTTTTAAAAGGGGGATTTTAATGGAAGACTTATTTTTTGGGGGGCTAGTCCATACAGAGTTATTAATTAAATTAGGATTTGCTGCCTTATTAAGTTTAGTTATTGGTCTTGAAAGGGAATTAAAAAAGAAACCCGTTGGCTTAAAGACCAGTCTGGTGATTGCCACTTTTAGTTGTCTCCTAACTTTTATCTCCATCGAATCAGCTTATATGGCTGAAAGTCGTGAAGGAGTAAACATTACAATGGATCCTTTGCGATTGGCCGCTCAAATTGTTAGTGGGATAGGTTTTTTAGGTGCCGGGGTTATATTACGAAAAGGTAATGACAGCATTACGGGTTTAACGACAGCCGCTATGATTTGGGGTGCAGGTGGAATCGGTATTGCAGTTGGTGCTGGATTTTATATTGAAGCAACGATCTGTGTATTGATTGTGGTAGTAGGAATCGAGGTTCTTCCTCCCCTACTTTCTAAAATTGGTCCTAAGCGCTTAAGAATGAAAGAAGTTTATATGAAGGTTCTTATTTCAGAAACTGGGCAAATTGAAAACTTAGTCGCATTTTTAACATCAGAGGACATTGTCGTCGAGAGTCTTCGCATTAAAGACATTCCGCTTTCCGATCAACGCTTGAAGCATGAAATTGAACTACGTTTATCCACATTACCCAAAAATGATTCATTTACCATCTATGATCGAGTACATTCTTTACCTTATATCGATCGAGTCGAACTTGAAATCTTACATTAAATGGAGGTAACTATGAAAGAATTTTTCGGACTATTAAAAGAAGGTAATAAACCCTCTCTCTTGGCAGCTGTTGTCAATACCATAATTGCGGTATTAAAAGGAGTCGCATTCTTTTTCACCGGCAATGTTGCCATGTTTGCAGAAATGATGCACTCGATCGGGGATGCAGCCAATCAATTCTTCGTCTTCATTGGATCCTCTCTATCGAAAAAAGCACCAACACCACGATTTCCAAATGGTTTTGGACGTGTTGTTAACTTAGTTTGTTTAGGAGCAGTGTTAATTGTAGGGATATTATCCTACGAGACCATTATTGAAGGGTGGCATCATATCCAACATCCTACAGAATCAAGTGGAATGTTAATCACCCTCAGTGTATTGGCTATAGCCATTGCCCTAGAATTTTTTGTTCTTTATAAAGCCAGTAAAGAAGTATTACATGAGACTGGTGTCACAAATGCAAAAGGACTTGCTAACTTGACTTTAGGGTTCGCAAACTTAAATCGAGCAAAGCCTGCAACGAAATTAGTATTTATGGAAGATTTAGTTGCAACAGCCGGTGGAATTTTAGCATTTATCGCTGTATTAATTGCCCACTTTACTGGCTTTTTACAAGCAGAAGGTATTGCTTCTATCATGATCGGTTTAATGATGTTCTATGTTGTTGGTCGTGTGTTCCTCGAAAATGCTCGTGGAGCCATTGGGGAAACCGATGAACAAATGCTAAATCATATCGCATATCTCGTTTCTGAACATGATCATGTAAAAGATATTCAAAAGTTGGAAGTTGTAAAAGAAGGGGAATTCTTGCATGTAGAACTTATTGCTGAAGTTGATGCTTCTATATCTTTTGCACAAGCAGATGATATACGTGACCATTTAGTCGATTTAATATTAAACCAGCCCGGCGTAGAGGATGTAACTATTTCCTTTGATGAAGATGACGGAGTGAGTCACTGGAAACATGTAAGTAATCGACCGGATTCATTACCACCAATACAATAAGAAAAGCGTAAAGCGCCACTCTAGCACGACACCTGGCGCTTAGAGCTGGACACAATAAGAAATGCCCATTCAACTTATTTCAGTTGAATGGGCATTTTTCTATTGCAGCTGACTTTCAATGGACTTTAGTAGTTCTACTCCTTGAACAACCAGCTTTTCGCTAACAGATGCATCTGGATCTGTCGGTTTTTGAAACTGATTTAACGTACCTCCGCCAATCCCAAATAATGCATCCTTTTCATCATCAATTCCAGTCTCATAACAATGACGCAATAAAAACGGTACGCCACATTCTAGTTTTGAAGATGCTTGTTCAAAATCTCCACTTCTCACTATTACTGGAATACGCAAAACATCATAATATGGTGTTTTTTGAAAAACATAATCAAAGTATGCATGGTCATAATCCCATCCTCCGCCTACCGTAAACCCGTGACTTGCTAAAAAACCTTCCAATTGGCCTCTCTCAAATTGTTTACCTTCTATTGAAGAATTGAGTTCTATCAAATAAAAAACCTCCTGTCTTCTATAGAATGCACAGTAGGAGGTTGATTTTATTCGTATAAAGCAAATCCCTCCTCTTTTTCTTTACGGAGTCATTTAATAGCATGGTTCTTCATAAAGAAAACACTCAATCTAATTGATTGAGTGTTTATTTTTATAATGAAGCTTTAAAAATAGCACGTACATCTTCGGCTTCTTGTTTAGCGAAGTTGCCAAATGGTCCGTAAACCATTGCTTTTTCTACCATCGATTCAATTTCCGAATCATCGATATCGTAGTCAGCAAGTGTTTCTGGAGCACCAATAGAATTCCAATACGCACGTAAGTTATCAATTCCTTCGAGTGCAATTTCTTCTACGGTTTTTCCATCTGGATCAACACCGAATACATATACAGCTAAGCGTGCAAATCTTTCTGGATTTACTTTAACGTTATGACGCATCCAATGTGGGAATAAAATCGCTAATCCTCCACCATGAGGAATATCATAAACAGCCGATACGGCATGCTCTATGTTGTGGGTACCCCAATCTCCTTGGTAACCCATTTGCAAAAAGTTATTCAAGCCCATTGTTCCTGCAAAAAGAATGGTTTCGCGATGTTCATATGAATGCAAATCATTTAGCAATTTCGGTGCCGTCTCCATAATGGCACGTAGAACACCCTCACACATTTCATCTTGTACCGGTGTGTTCGTTGCATTATTGAAATATTGCTCAAAAATATGGGACATCATATCGACAATTCCGTAAACTGTCTGATCTAGCGGAACTGAAAAAGTATAGGTTGGGTCAAGTACAGAGAATTTCGGGAATACAAGTGGCGTTCCCCAACCGTATTTTTCTTGTGTAGCTTCATTTGTAATGACCGACCCGCTGTTCATTTCTGAGCCAGTTGCAGCTAATGTCAACACTGTTCCCAATGGGAGTGCTGCTTTTGGTGTGGCTTTACGAATAACGAAATCCCAAGCATCGCCATCATAAAGAGCACCAACTGCAATAAGTTTGGTACAGTCAATTACTGACCCACCGCCGACAGCAAGTAACATGTCGATATTTTCTTGTTTGCAAAGTTCCACTCCGCGACGAACGGTTGAAATACGTGGATTTGGTTCCACTCCACTTAACTCAAACACTTCCAAATTTGCTTCTTTTAGAGTATCCATCACTTCGTCGTATAAACCGTTTTTCTTTATACTACCTCCACCATACACAACCAATACTTTTTGTCCGTATGTAGGTAATTCTTGTTTTATTTTTTCTAATTGCCCTTTACCAAAAATCAATTTGACAGGGTTGTAAAATGAAAATGCATTCATTTTTAATCACGCTCCTCATCATTCATTATGTCCAAAAAATGATTTAAATTCAAAGATAAGCTCTTAAAAACAGTAAAAAAACGCCTTGTCTGCAAAGAGACAAGACGCTAATACCAATTTATACCCAGCCACGGAAACGTGAAGCTTCTGCAGTTTTACGTACACCTACCATATACGCAGCTAAACGCATATCAATGTTACGAGTTGTTGCAACAGTATAAACATTATCAAAAGCAACAATCATTTTTTTGTATAATTTTTCATTGACTTCTTCTTCTGTCCAGTAATAGCCTTGGTTATTTTGAACCCACTCAAAATAAGATACTGTTACGCCACCTGCACTAGCAAGTACGTCTGGAACAAGTAAAATGCCACGCTCAGTTAATATTTTGGTAGCCTCAGATGTTGTTGGACCGTTTGCTGCCTCAACAACAATTGTAGCTTGGATTTTGTGAGCATTTTCAGAAGTAATCTGATTTTCAATTGCTGCTGGGACTAAAATGTCACATTCCAACTCAAGTAACTCTTTGTTAGAAATCGTGTTTTCAAACAAAGTAGTTACAGTTCCGAAACTATCTCGACGGTCAAGTAAATAATCAATGTCTAAACCATTCGGATCATGAAGTGCACCATACGCATCTGAAATAGCGATAACTTTCGCACCTGCATCACTCATGAATTTAGCTAAGAAACTACCTGCATTACCGAATCCTTGAATGACAACACGTGCACCCTTCATGTCAATTCCACGTTTTTTAGCAGCTTCTTCAACACAAATAGTAACACCTTGTGCAGTTGCACGATCGCGACCTTGAGAACCTCCAAGTACAATCGGTTTACCAGTAATAAAACCTGGTGAGTTGAATTCATCAATTCGACTATATTCATCCATCATCCAGGCCATAATTTGTGAGTTTGTAAATACGTCTGGTGCTGGAATATCTTTCGTTGGACCAACAAATTGACTAATTGCACGAACATAGCCACGACTAACTTTTTCAATTTCATTCATTGACATTTGTCGTGGATCGCAAATTACTCCACCCTTTGCCCCGCCATATGGCAAGTCTACAATTCCGCATTTTAGTGTCATCCACATTGATAAGGCTTTCATTTCATCCTCTGTTACTTGTGGATGAAAACGTACGCCACCTTTTGTTGGACCTACTGCATCATTGTGCTGTGCACGGTAACCCGTGAATACTTTAACTAAACCATCATCCATCTTAACTGGAATACGTACTTCTAACATACGTAGTGGTTCTTTTAGTAACTCAAACATTCCTTCATCGTACCCAAGTTTGTTAAGTGCTTCCTGAATTACAACTTGCGTTGATGTGAACAGGTTTAAATTTTCAGCCATTGTATTGTTTCGCCTCTTTTTTCATAGTCATTGCATCGCAATCATTGTATCATAGTTAGATTTATTTTTTAACAGTAAAAGTTATTTATTGAACACTTTTCGAATTTTTTCAATCGCCCAGTCAAGTTCTTCTTTTGTAATTACCAAGGGAGGTGCAAAACGAATTACTGTATCGTGGGTTTCTTTACATAGTAAACCAAGCCCTTTTAGTTCTTCACAATAAGGTCTAGCTGCTTCAGTCAATTCCATCCCGATAAATAACCCACGTCCGCGAACTTCTTTAATAGAAGAATGATCAATTTTTGATAATTCTTCTTTAAAATAGTTACCTAGTTCTTCTGAACGTTCTGCTAACTTCTCATCTACTAGTACATTAAGAGATGCGATTGATACAGCACATGCCATTGGGTTCCCACCAAAAGTAGAGCCATGTGATCCTGGGTTAAATACTTCAAGTACTTCTTTATCAGCAACTACACAAGAAATTGGGAATACGCCGCCACCCAGTGCTTTACCTAAGATATACATATCAGGATTGACATCTTCCCATTCACATGCAAACATACGACCCGTACGTGCAAGACCAGCTTGGATTTCGTCAGCGATAAATAATACGTTGTTCTCACGACATAATTCACGAGCAGCTTTCATAAATCCAGCTGGAGGAATGATAATTCCCGCTTCCCCTTGAATTGGTTCAATCAAGAAGGCAGCCGTGTTAGGTGTGATTGCTGATTTCAATGCATCAATGTCACCGTAAGGAATTAAGTTAATCCCTGGAAGCATTGGCCCGAAACCACGTTTGTAATCTGCATCAGAAGAAAGTGATACGGCAGCCATTGTACGACCATGGAAGTTTCCATTGCAAGCAATAATCTCCGCTTGGTTTTCAGCAACACCTTTTACATCATAAGCCCAACGACGTGCAGCTTTGATTGCTGTTTCAACAGCTTCTGCTCCAGTGTTCATTGGAAGTGCCATATCTTTACCTGATAATTCACAAATCATTTCATACCAAGGTCCTAATTGATCGTTATGGAATGCACGTGATGTCAATGTAACACGGTCCGCTTGATCTTTTAATGCTTGAATGATCTTTGGATGACGATGCCCTTGGTTTACTGCAGAATACGCAGATAACATATCCATAAATTTGTTGCCTTCTGGATCTTTTACCCATACCCCTTGTGCTTCAGAAATAACAATTGGAAGTGGAAGATAGTTTGGTGCACCAAACTTTTCTGTTTGTTCAATTAGATTTTGTGAAACTGTCATAATGTTTTGCCTCCTCAAGTTTTCAAAAAAAGGCAGACGCATCTTCTGATGTGCCTGCCTATATTTTTAAATGCAGCCTTCTAGCACGATTTTCGAGCTATCTTGACCAGCTAATTCTCTTATAGCATTTCAGATGTTGTTTTAGCTTGTAAGTGCAATGTTAAGTAATCTGGTCCGCCCGCTTTTGAATCTGTACCTGACATGTTGAATCCACCGAATGGTTGGTATCCAACAATCGCGCCAGTACATCCACGGTTGAAGTACAAGTTACCTACATGGAAATCTTCACGAGCTTTTTCTTGGTTCATACGGTTGTTTGTAATAACCGCACCAGTTAAACCATATTCAGTGTTGTTTGCGATTTCAATTGCTTCATCGAAATCTTTTGCTTTACAGATCCCAACAACTGGTCCGAAGATTTCTTCTTGCATGATTCGAGCTTTTGGATCCAAGTCAGCGATTACTGTTGGTTGAACGAAGAATCCTTGTGAGTCGTCTCCAGTTCCACCCGCAACTAGGCGACCTTCACCTTTACCAATTTCAATATAGCTCATGATTTTTTTGAATGCAGCACCGTCAATAACCGCACTTACGAAATGCTCGTCATTGTCTGGTACACCAACTGTTAGAGCTTTTGTTAATTCTTCTACTCGAGCTACAACTTGATCATAAACATCTTCAACAATTACTGCACGAGAACATGCTGAACATTTTTGACCACCAAAGCCGAATGCAGATTTCACGATTGATTGAGCAGCTAATTCTAGATCAGCTTCTTTATCAACAACGATTGTGTCTTTACCGCCCATTTCAGCGATTACACGTTTAATCCAAATTTGACCTTCATTTAATTTTGAAGAACGTTCGAAAATACGTAAACCAACATCACGTGAACCAGTGAAGCTGATTAAACGAGTGCGTGGGTGATCTACTAAGTAGTCTCCAATTTCAGCACCTGAACCTGGTACGAAGTTAACAACGCCTGCAGGCATGCCCGCTTCTTCTAAAACTTCCATAAATTTAAACGCTACGATTGGAGTTGTAGAAGCAGGTTTTAGTAATACTGTATTACCAGAAACCACGTTTGCTACAGTTGTTCCAGCCATAATTGCGAATGGGAAGTTCCAAGGTGAAATAACGACTGCTACACCTAAAGGAATGTAGTCATAACGGTTGTACTCGCCAGGACGGCTTTCAACTGGCATACCATCCTTCAAGCGAAGCATTTGACGACCGTAGTACTCAAGGAAATCGATTGCTTCAGCAGCTTCAACATCCGCTTCAATCCATGTTTTACCAGCTTCTTTAGAAAGTAATGCTGAGAATTCAAATTTACGACGACGCATAATTGCTGCGGCTTTGAACAAAACGTCAGCACGAATTTCAGGTTTCACTTTTTTCCACGTATTAAATGTTTCATCAGCGATGTCCATAGCTTTTGAAGCTAGTTCATGGCTTGTTTTAGATACTGAACCAACTACTTCTGTTTTATTAGCAGGATTGTAAGAAACAATCTTATCTTCAGTTGTAATGCGTTCGCCACCAATAATTAGTGGGAAGTCTTGGCCCATATAGCCCGCGACTGTTTTATAGCCTTCTTGGATAGCTACTTTGTTTTCTTCTTTTGAGAAATCTGTGAATGCTTCATGTTTATAAGGAATCATGTGAATCCTCCTCGAATTTGTTTTAGTGCAAAAATTATTTGCTCTTTTAAATCGTTTACATCTATAATAATGCAAAAGATTGTTGCGTATTTCAAGTATTATTTCTTATTTTGACGAAAAAAGATTGGAGAGAAACTCCCGTGGATGCAAATGAAATGAAATTACTCCCTTTTTATCGCTTTGCTAGCAATCATGTATCCGTTGGTATTCATGCGATTGACCATAACGGACGCACTATTTTATATAACGAAAAAATGAAAAATATTGAAGGTCTAGATTTAAAAGATGTGGCTGATCGCTCCCTTCTCGAATTGTTTCAGTTTGACCAACAAGAGAGTACTCTATTAAAAGTACTCCAAAGTGGCGAACATGTGTTGAACGTAAAACAAACGTATTGGAATCGAAATGGTCATGAAATTACAACCATTAATGATACATACCCTGTTTTTGAAGAGGGCGTCTTAATTGGTGCTGTCGAATTAGCGCGAGATGTAACCACTTTGGAACGCTTAGTCTATCAGCCACTCCGCCGATATGGGGAACCGATAACCTTCAACGTCATTACAGCTGTTTCTGACTCCATGAAACAAGTCATAACTACTGCTAAAAAAGCAGCAACAGCCCGCTTGTCCGTATTGCTAGTTGGTGAAGCTGGTACCGGAAAAGATTTAGTCGCGGAAGGCATTCATTATGCATTGTCGCCACCTTTATTACACTTTTATACGTTGTATTGCCATAACTCAAATCCAACCATTTTAAATAAATTATCAGAAGACATGTCAACATTTGAAGCTAGTACCATCTTTTGTGAACGAATCGATTTGTTAAATTTAGACATGCAACAACAATTGTTAGAAATCATCAATAATCCCACTCTTTCTAATCATTTGTTTTTGGCAAGTGTAGGTGCTGATCCAGTAGACTTGATAGCTTCAGGGGAGCTATTAAAAGAGCTTTACTATTTCTTTGCTGCCATGACGATTGTTGTTTCTCCTTTAAGAGAACGTCGTGAGGACATTGATCCATTTGTCCATGACTATTTTACACGTCATCGAGTTCGCTTCGGCTCAGCAATTATGGGATTGACCGAAGAAGTTCGGGAACTTTTCCATTCTTATGATTGGCCTGGAAATCTAAAAGAAGTCGAGATTTTATTGGACGAAATCTCTTCTATGATAACCGTAGAAGAATTGGTTACATTTGAAATGTTGCCTTTGCATTTTAGGTTGAAAATTCAAGAAACGCGTGAACAACCTACGAAACGACCAGAAGATTTTGTCGTACAAAGCGACCGTGATTTATTACCACTTGAAGACTATTTACGTGAAGCAGAAATGTACTACTTGCAAAAAGTGATGGGCATGTTTGACGGTAATGTTACGAAAGCAGCCGGTGCACTAGGAATGAGTCGGCAGAATTTGCAGTATCGATTGAGGAAGATGAAGAAATAA
>Ga0209013_10005702_pt1 | contig 10673 bp, 7 predicted proteins | sample Cruoilmetagenom2_FD_187291 | JGI IMG/M metagenome (GOLD analysis project Ga0209013, IMG submission 187291) | Oil polluted marine microbial communities from Coal Oil Point, Santa Barbara, California, USA - Sample 2 (SPAdes) (version 2) | ecosystem: Environmental > Aquatic > Marine > Oil seeps ...
ATGGGCGATACACTGGCTGTACAGGCTAAGCGTGAACGCCCCCATCAAAGATACTGCAATATATTGTTGAACGAGTTCCATGGTGCCCATAACGGCGAAATATAGCGCCGGCAGAGCGGCCAGCCCGGCGCTTGAAAGGATTACTATTCGCCGGTCGTATCGATCATCGCACGCCAGGCGACACCTTCCCGGCGGTCGTCCAGTCTCAGGCGGAACTGGTACTCGCGTCCATCTCCAAGCAGGTGCAGGCGAACACTCTTGGCGCTTGTCAGGTCTTGTTCAATCAGGCGGCGCACCGATGCGAATCCGCCCTTGTTTTCCAGGGAAAGTCTCCCCTCGAAACGCAAATGCTTTTTCATCGACACCATACAGCCGGCCGACAGTCCACCCATGACGCCGTCGTTGACCGAGCGCCAGGGTTCCACCGACATGTCAATTTGTACCGTGAGCGTCATGGCGGCCACTGTATTCAATCTCCTGAACGATTTTGACTAGAGAAAAAGTACACTATTAGTCACACTATGCATATAAGATCCAGGTAACCTATTGATAGAAAAGGACAATAGATCGACTCATAATCGATTGGTCGAAGGTTCAAGTCCTTCAGGGCCCACCATTTCCTCCCAGGTCCCGGACCAGTTGCTGGTAAACCGGATGATTCCGCAACAGGTCCCGGCCCGCCTTGATCAATTTGTCGTTTTGTTCGTCGCTCAGGGTAAAGCTGGTTGGAATGGCGTTGAAGAATGGAATCAGCGATGGCGGTGTAATATCACGAAACTGAACCTGGATGTAATAGGGGGTCACCTGACGGTCCGGTTTTGACATATCCTCAGCCCAGCGCTCAATGCTGTTCTTCATGATTTCCTGGGTTGCTACATTGTAGCGGTGCAACTGTACGTCGGTTACCGAGCCGATCGTCTCCCCTATCCCCGGCTGCTTGTTGCTTGCGTCCATTTCCGGAGTCGGGTCAGTAGAGGCATTGACCGAAATGACCACTAATCGGCGCGGACTCGCGCGGTGATGCTTGTCCATAAAGACTTTTGCGCCGCCTGTCACCTCGACCATCTCATAGATTGATCGAAGTCCCAGGTTGTCAGTGATGCCGCCATCCACGAAATGCACGTATTCACGATCCTTCCTGATGAAATAACTGTCCAGGCCATGGGTAATCAGGAGCAACTGAGGATCGCCTTTTGCGCGTTCCATGGCGTCTGTCAGCCATTGGGGCTCTCCTTCCGACTTACAGTTGGTGTAGTTCCTGACCACAATGGGGTTGAACAATATCGGAACCGCGGAAGAAGCGGTCACCGCCCTCGCCACCGGGTAAGTAGAGATATCTGAGCAGAGCAGGTTGAAGTATTCCTGGATAAAAGAAAATCGCACACCATGGCCGAGGTCCGATGCGTTGATAACGATCAGCGGCCCGTCCTTGCGTTGCATGTCCGCGAAGGTCGCTCCATGAAAGATTTCTTTCTCATAGTACTTAACCGCATTCTCGGTCCGTCCGGACCGCTTGAACCAATTAAAGGGGTTGAACAGACTTCGGATCAGGTGACCCTCGATATCACGCCGCAGAAAGACTTCCTCGAAATCATTGAATGCATCGTCCCCGTGCAAACCGTAATATGCGGCCGTGAAACTGCCGCCCGAGACCGAACTGATGAGGTCGACCTCATCCAGCATGCGTTGAATGCCACCGCCGGCGCTGATCTTCGTGTCGCGTAACTCCAGCAACACACCATATGACAATGCGGCAGCCCGCGTGCCGCCACCTGAGAAAGCGAGGATCAGGGAAGTATCGGTGTCAAAAGTACCGCCGATGCTTAACTCGGAATAGGAATAACTGTCAGGGGCTATCGTAGTGTTGTCCTTCGGCACATTCTTCACCACCCCGTAGGATGAACACCCTGCCGCCAGCAACAGTGCAAAGACAATAATAAATAAGCTTGAAAACCGCAGTATCATCCCTACCTCCTCTCGCTATTAAACCCTCTGTCCAGCAGCAAATCTTTCACCGGTTTAAGCAGGATTATTAACCTTATCATGGACAAATACTGGTAATCCATGGCCCGTTTCATGGTCAAATACAGCTAAGCCATCATCGGTGGCCCAGTGTGCATTGTCAGAGCAGTGGTCCGAGCATCGCGATGGTATTGTTCCATAGACGGCGTCGCATCGGCCATGCAGCTACTTCTTCCGGGTCAACCAGGCGCGAACGGGCGATATATTCATGCTGGCGTTGCCGCATGACGTGGGTCAGCGAAGGATCACAGAACAGGATATTGTTTTCATAGTTGAGCTCGAAGCTGCGACGGTCCATGTTGGCGGAGCCAATCAAGGTCATCTCCCCGTCCAGCGTGAGCGACTTGGTGTGCAGCAGGCCTCCCACGTACTCGTAGACCTTCACCCCGGCGGTGAGCAAGTCTGCATAGTAACTCCGGCTTGCGGCGCTCACGATCCACGAATCGTTTCTGGCAGGAAAGACTATGGTTGTATCCACGCCACGGTAGGCAGTCGAGCAAATTGCGTTCTGCATGGACTCATCGGGTACGTAATAGGGGGTGGTGATGACAAGTTCATGGCGGGCAGCATAGATCAGGGACTCGAACATCTCCGGCATGGCCGAATAGCGCACCGTTGGGCCTGTGCCGACAACTTGTGCGGGAATGCCCGGTTGTGGCGCCCGGATCGGCTGACGCAACAGTTCATCGAGGTTCTCATCCACACTGCCCATCCAGTCGCTGGCGAACAGATGCTGGTTCTGGGTGGCGATGGGGCCCTCGAAACGCATCATGGCGTCCACCCAGGGTGCATATTTCGGTTTCACGCGGAACTCCGGATCGGCGCAGTTCTGGCTGCCGCAGTAGGTGATATAACCGTCGATAACCACTATTTTGCGGTGATTCCTCAAGTCGATGCGGCCTTTGAACGGCCGTAGAAGCGGGTTGCCAATCGGAAGAGCCGCGGCAACCTGTACACCGGCCTCGCGCATGGCCGTCCAATACTCTGACTTAATCATGATGCGCGAACCGAGATCGTCGGCCATGGCCCTGCACGTTACACCGCGGGCCGCTGCACGCTTCAGCGCTTCGACGATTTTGCAGCCGTTGTTATCCGGCAGCCAGATATAAAAAATCAAATTGACATTGTGCCGGGCTGCATCGATGTCCGCCGCCATCGCTTCGATCGCGGCATTTGAATCCTTCATCAGCAGCGCCGAGTTGCCGCCAACCGGCTGGAATCCGTTGATCGACTGCCCGACCCGGAAGAATTGCTCATATCGTTCCGGCACCCTGGCCTCGAGATTTTCCTCATCCCCTGGTGCAACCGGGGCGATACCGGGCATTTCATCGATGACCTTGCGCAACCGGGCCACGCGTCGACGTCCGATGTTCACTTCACCAAACAGGATGTAAGTCAGAATGCCAATCACTGGCAGCGTGGCGATGACGACAATCCAGGCGATCCGGGACGCTGGCTGCCGATTCGGTCGCAACATGACCCGAACGATGAACGCCAGCACAATTAGCGCATCCAAAACCAGGGCGGCTGCGCTATTAAATACCATTCCCATCGTCAATCTCCATTTCCTTCATACAGGGAATTAGCCCGTTGCATAAGACGCGCCCGTTCAGATGGGTTTTTGCGGGTGGAAGCGATATGCAAATACTGGGAAAAAATTCGGGCCCTCAGGCTGTCGTTCCACGGGGCCACGGCGAGGGCATCGTCAAAGATACGATACTGCTCAGTGAATGAGATCCCTGCCAGGAATTTTCGAAATCCTTCCAGGTAACGAAATTCGGCGGCAAAAGTCTGTTTGATCCTGGCGGTGTCTTGCATGTTTTTTCCAAGACTGGCGAGATAATCCGGATAAGCCTCGCGCTTGAGTTTTAATATGAAATCATGATTGGCAATGAATTTCTTCTCTTTATCACTCGCGTAGTCCCACGGATAAAAAAACTCGTAGCGCGGGTGATCAAGGCTGTTTAAAGAAGCTGCACTGACTGCGTTGCGGATGATTTTTTCATCAGCCACAAAATGAGGAAGCACTGCCTCGGCGGATGTCAATCCATAAGGCACAAGGCTTTGATAGGCCTCTGGATTATCGGTAAACTGGCGACTGATATGGTTGTAATCAACCGTAATCTGCTCCATGGAACCAATTAGTATGGTATTGAAAGGGCCTCTTTTATAGGCGGGTAAAAAGTACCAAAGTTGTACGTGGGGAAAGCTTTGGGAAAAGGTTTTCAGGATCATTTGATACTGTCTGGGCGGAAGAGTCGTCGGGACCCATTGCGCCACCAGGCCTCCAGGCGCCAGGTGGCGCCGCAACAGGTCATAATAATCCAGGGAGTAAGAAAAACCGTTGGACGCATATTCATCGGCTGTTTTCTCATCGGCTGTGATGACCTGGTAGGTGTCCGTTGTGGTGCGCAGGAAATTACCAATGTCATCGGTAACGGTCTCCAATTGCGGGTTCTCTAAAACATCATGGTTTTCTCGCGCGAACCACCTCGCCCCACCGATCACGCTGGGTTCAATCTCCACAGCGGCAATTTCGTTAACCCCGGCATGACGCAGGCTTTCTCCCACAAGGATTCCCGAGCCTAAACCAACTGAAAGTTCTTTGGATACATCTTGCTGGAGTAGTTTTGGTAAATGCGCGAGCAGAAGTTGTTTGAACTCGGCAAATCCGGTGCCACCAATAACAATTCCGTCAACACTCATGTGCTTTTCATTTGTTTTGGGATTCAAATAAACCTTGGTCGTAGCCGAAGGCCCTTCCCGATAGAAAAGCGTTTGGTAATAGTCCCGTTCGCCGTCTGAGGGGAACTGGAAATGAATCGGCGTGCGACTCATGATAATCACGGTAAAGACTAAAACTGCTGGCAAGACCAGCCGCCAAATCCGATGCCGTGATGGATCTGTCAGTCGCAAAAACAGGATCACAAATCCGAGGGTCACGTTAAGAGCCGCCATCACCAGTATGCCCTTTTGAATACCCAGCCAGTTGAGTAAAATAAATCCTGGCAACAGGGCCCCCAACACATTGCCAAGGGTATTGATGGCGTAGATCCTTCCTACTGATGAACCCGTTTCGCGTACATCTTTGACGGCTATTTGTCCCACCAGTGGGAAAGTGGCGCCAATCAGAATGGCTGGAACGAGCATGACCAAAAAGGCCATGCCAAAACCTGAAAAGATCAGCGGAAAAGCCTGGCTGGAAGAATTGATGAGAAATTGGTTCAGAGACTGGGGGTCAGAAATAAAAAATAACAAGGGCAGGGCCAGTGCCGAAAATACACCCAGGAAAACCTGGATCCAGCCAAAAATAACAGCCCGGTCCTGAGTGCGGCGAAGAAAAAACCGGATCAGATAACCACCCAGGGCGATCCCGGTTAAAAAAGAACTCAGCATGGTGGTCAGTGCATAAGTCGAGTTTCCCATGATAAATACCAGGGACCGGGTCCAGTAAATTTCATAGGCAAAAGAAGTAAGGCCGGATATTCCAAGGCCAAACAGAATGATGCGAAAGGTCACGGGGCCAAGAGCCCTGTCTTTGCTGGCCAGGTCGTAATCGGGTTCGGCGGCAGAAGGCATAGAAGCAGCCGGCGAATCCGATATACGCAGCGACGCCATCCAGGCAATCCATCCGATCAAAAGATTTCCAATCACTGCGATGTAAACCGGAATATGGATGCCGTACAGACCAATCAGGAAGAATCCCGTTACCACGACACCGGTGACCGCCCCAAAGGTATTGGTCGCATAAAGAGTGCTCAGCTTGATACCGACCATTGTCTGGCGGTTCACCAAATAGCGGGTCAGCACAGGAAGGGTGGCCCCCATTAAAACGGTGGGCGCCAGGACCAGCAAAAAGGCCAAAAGGAAACGCACAAAGGCAAAGACAGCTGTGGAGGAGCCAACCAGGTCATAGATGGCCAGATGAGCAGGACTTATGCGGCCCAGCAGAATGTGTGAAAGCAATGCGGCCAGGGCTATACCGATTTCAAGCCAGGCATAGAGACGCAAACAATTATGGCTTCTGTCTGCAATTCTTCCAATATACCAACTACCAATAGCCATGCCTGACATAAATGCAGCCAAAACAGTTCCCACGGCAATGGCGGTGGACCCAAAGACATGCATCATCATGCGGGTCCAAACTACTTCATAGACCAGAGCCAGGGCCCCGGAAAAAAAATAGAGCAGCAATACGAGTGAAGTCGGGAGTCCTTTTGGCTTGTCCGGGTTCAGTTTTTTTGCTCACGCTGGATACGGGTCATGACCGCAGTATGACAGCGCCTTCCGCCAATATAAAACAGGGTAGCCCGGATTCATCAAGGTGCTTTGGTTACACGATCAGCTTTTGCGAGGCCTGCCATTTCATTCTCTGGTAGCATCGGGACAACTTGAATACGGAATTTGTTGATGTCCAGCTACTGCGATTTTTCCATTGGAAATGAAATCCATGGCCCTTACCATGACCGTGTACACGGTTATCCGACCGACAGTGAGCCGGATTTGTTCGAACGGCTTTTGCTCGAGATTAACCAGGCAGGTTTGAGTTGGGATTTGATGTTGAAGAAGCGCGAGGGCTTTCGCGCCGCCTACAGTGACTTCGTGGTCGACAAGGTGGCGGCTTATGGAGAGGAAGACCGGGCCCGTTTACTGGATGATCCGGGGATTATTCGAAACAAACTGAAAGTCAATGCGGCGATCGTGAATGCCCGCACCATACTGGCCATGCGCAACAGCCATGGAGGATTCGCCGCCTGGCTGCGAGTGAATCACCCGAGGAGAAAGGCCGATTGGGTGAAACTGTTCAAAAAGACATTCCAGTTTACCGGTGGTGAAATCACCGGTGAATTCCTGATGTCCATTGGCTATATACCTTTTGCGCACCGTGAAGAATGCCCTGTGTTCGCAGAAATAGCATTGCTGAACCCACCCTGGATGGAAATAGAATCTTCATTCTGGGAATAAATACATGAGGTCACATATGATGAAACCCCTGACCACGGAATCCTGGCTGATTGCCGCGGGCCGGCCGGAGGAACCCGGTGCGCCATTGAACGTACCGCCCATCCCGGCCTCCAGTTACCTGGCCGGTGGCGATCGCCACTACTCAAGAGAGCACGGAACGCCCACGTTGACGGCGCTTGAGGACATTGTTGGTGGTCTCGAAGGTGGCCAGTCCCTTGCCTTTTCTTCTGGTATGGCTGCGGCGGCCGCGGTATTTGATACTTTGCACTCCGGAGCCGTTGTTGTCATCCCGGAGGGTTGCTATCAGGGTGTTGCCGGCCTGGCTGCTGCGGGCGTGGAGAAAGGACGGTGGCAGTTGCAGCGCATTGAGGTGGACGGTACCGCTGCATGGATCGATGCGGCTAAAGCGGCTGATCTTCTGTGGCTGGAGTCGCCTTCAAATCCCCTGTTGACGGTAGCGGATCTCAATGCCATTTGTGCTGCTCCCCGTCGCCCCGGCTCCTTGATGGTCGTGGATAATACCTTCGCAACACCATTGAACCAGCAACCGCTCGAACTGGGAGCGGACGTCAGCATGCAATCGGCCACCAAATTCATCGGCGGTCACTCAGATTTGCTCGCGGGAATGCTGACCGTGCAGGACACGGCATTGCTTGAGAAATTAAGAAGAATTCGCACACTGGGCGGCGCAACGCCGGGCACACTCGAGACCTGGCTCGCCGTCCGGGGTGTGCGCACTTTGGCGCTGCGTGTGGAAAGGGCGCAGGATAACGCAGGCCGGTTGGCGCATTTCCTCGAAGCGCATCCGGCAGTTGAAATCGTACGTTACCCCGGGCTTACCAGCCATCCAACGCACAACATTGCAGCCTCCCAGCTAAAAGGGTTTGGCACGATCATCTCCTTTGATGTGAAAGGTAATGCTGAGGTAGCGGATGTTATTTGCACCAGGCTGAAGCTTATCCGGCACGCAACCAGCCTCGGTGGTGTTGAATCGACGATCGAACGCCGTGGCAAAAGCCCCGGACAGGGATATTTGCCACCTTCATTGTTGCGTTTGAGCATTGGTATCGAATCTTTCGAGGACATTCGGGCAGACCTTGAGCAAGCATTGGCTTACGTGTAATACAATTCATCTTATGCAAAAGCCACTGGATCGTATCGATTTTAAGATCATTCGTCTGCTGCGGGACAATGCCCGCATATCCAACAAGCAGATTGCCGCTAAAGTGGGCCTGGCGCCTTCTACCTGCCTGAGTCGGGTCCGCAACCTGAGGCAGCAGGGCACACTGCGGGGATTTCATGCACATGTGAACGCAAGGGATCTCGGCGTGGGTCTGCAGGCCATGATTGCAGTCAGGCTAAAGCGGCAGTCACATGAGGATGTGGAATCGTTCAGAACCCATGCGCTGAATACTCCGGAAGTGAACCAGTTGTATCACGTGGCCGGGTCCACGGATTTTCTCGTACATGTCTGGGCCCGGGATTCGGAACACCTGCGTGAACTGGCAATGACGGCTTTTACCGACCGGGAGGAGGTGGCCCATATCGAGACCGGGCTGATCTTCGAGCATGCGATTAATGCTGAATTGCCTTCTTTCCTTGACTGGGACAGTGACGAGGAAGGGTAATTCATCTGATATATCACATATATACGAAACATGTTTCGCGAATTATTTACCGAGAAATATTCCGATCATCCTTGTGTTCAGCACGGCCGTAACCCCCGCCACCAGGGGTTTCGATAACAAAAACGTCACCGGTATTCATCTCGAACTGATCACAAGCTGACAACTGGATCGTGCTCCCATCGGCGCGCTCGACCCGGTTTCGCCCCACAGCTCCGGGCTCACCCCCCAGCACGCCGAAAGGCGGTACTTCACGGCTGCTCGAAAGAATCGCTGCCGTCATGGGCTCGAGAAAACGTAAACGGCGTACCACGCCATTGCCGCCGTGGTGTACGCCCGCGCCGCCACTGCCGGTGCGGATAACAAAGCTTTCCAACAGCACCGGGAAACGCCACTCCAGGACCTCGGGGTCTGTGATGCGTGAGTTTGTCATGTGTGTCTGCACGGCATCTGTGCCATCAAATTCCGGGCCGGCGCCGGACCCGCCGCATATGGTTTCGTAGTACTGCCAGCGCGCACTGCCAAACGTAAAATTGTTCATGGTCCCCTGTGATGCTGCCAGCATGCCGAGCGCACCGTACAGCGCATCCACAATGCGCTGGGACGTTTCGACATTGCCCGCAACGACTGCAGCAGGGTATTCGGGGTTGAGCAGGCTCCCCCTAGGGATAATGATATCGAGTGGTTTGAGGCATCCCGCGTTGAGCGGGATATCGTCATCCACGAGCGTTCGGAACACGTAGAGTACAGCCGCCTTGCAGACTGCAGCGGGTGCGTTGAAGTTGTTCGCTTGCTGGTCTGAGCTGCCGCTGAAATCGATGCACGCCCGGCGCTTCGTTTTGTCGATGCTGATGCTGACGTGAATAAGTGAACCGTTGTCGAATGGGTAAGTGAAGCTGCCGTCTTTGAGCACATCAATCACACGCCGTACGCACTCCTCCGCATTGTCCTGCACATGGCCCATAAAAGCGCGCACGGTGGCAAGGCCAAAATGATCGATCATTTTCCTTAATCCCTGCACCCCTGCCTCGTTCGCGGCAATTTGCGCCTTGAGATCTGCGACGTTCTGGTCCGGGTTACGTGCAGGGTACTGGTTGGACGCGAGCAAGGTTCGCAGCCCGGCCTCACGAAACTGACCTGCATCCAACAGCTTGAAGTTGTCGAACAACACGCCTTCCTGTTCAATTGAACTGCTGTTGGGAGGCATCGAGCCTGGCGTAATCCCGCCGATATCGGCGTGATGTCCGCGTGAGCCTACATAAAGCAGGATGTGCTCGCCCGCATCATCATAAATGGGTGAAATGACGGTGATATCAGGCAGGTGAGTACCTCCATTATAAGGGGCGTTTATAACGTAGGCGTCTCCCGGTTTCATGGTTTTGGCGCAATGCCTGATAACGCTTTGCACGCTCTCGCCCATGGATCCCAGGTGCACCGGTATGTGCGGTGCATTCGCCACCAGTTCACCCTGCGCATCAAAGATCGCGCAGGAGAAATCCAGACGTTCCTTGATGTTTACGGAGTGACTGGTATTTTGCAAAGTCGTACCCATCTGCTCCGCGATCGACATAAACAGGTTATTAAAGATCTCCAGGCGCACAGGATCTACCTGCGTGCCCACCGCAGCCATCCGCGCAAGCTCTGTAACTCGTGTCAGCACCAGGTGATCGCGCTCGGTCAGAAGCGCGCACCAACCCGGTTCAATCACAATAGTGCTGTTCGCCTCGATGATGATTGCGGGGCCCTCGATGGGAGTATCCACCGGGAGCTGGTCACGAGAAAAGACCGGCGCTTCGGTCAACCCTTCTCCATTCCGGCCAGCGTTGACGGTGTATATGTCTACATGTGCAAGCGGCTCACCCTTTCGATCCTGGCCGTCTTCATGTCGTGGGATATCGCCGTCCGTTTCATCAGTTACGTCTCCGGCGCCGATCACTTCCACCGAAGCAGCTTCGACTATTAACGATCTGTCCGGATGAATAAATCCGAACCGCTTGCGATGGGCCAGTTCGAAGCTGGCGACTATGGCCTCCGTTCCGCCGTAATCTACCAGCAGCGCCG
>Ga0209013_10005703_pt1 | contig 10673 bp, 8 predicted proteins | sample Cruoilmetagenom2_FD_187291 | JGI IMG/M metagenome (GOLD analysis project Ga0209013, IMG submission 187291) | Oil polluted marine microbial communities from Coal Oil Point, Santa Barbara, California, USA - Sample 2 (SPAdes) (version 2) | ecosystem: Environmental > Aquatic > Marine > Oil seeps ...
CCCCCGTGGACGTTTGCACCGACAAACCAACTTCTAGCGCTCCACCGAATCCATCCATACGCATGGAGTTTTACTTCGTAAAACTCCTGAGCAACGCGTCAGCATTGTCAACTCCTGAGCAACGCTTTAGCGTTGCCAACTCCCGAGCAATGCGTAAGTATTGCCACTTCCCCTCCGACCGTCGTGGATGTTTGTGTCCGAAGCTTTCAGCTTCGGACACAAACTCCAAACGACTGACCAGTTGTTCGTCTGGTCAGTCGTAGAACTCTTCCCAAAACCCTAAATAAATGGTACAATTGTTCTAGTAATTATTCGTGTCATTTTCTACTGCTTCCCGCGTCTCAGCCAAGCATTCGAACCGAGTGCAAAAAAAATTTATTACTCAAAAATCAGCCTGGATCTCACCGACGAACAGTGGGCCATTGTTGCCCCGCACATCATCTATTAGCAAGGAGTTATGCACCGACCCGCAGGGTCGTCAAGCAAAAGCTCCTGAGCAATGCGTCAGCATTACCAACTCCCAAGCAATACTTAAGCATTGCTAAATCATCCTCCCTAACCGTTGATACCTCTATTGCACCGTGGACGTTTGCATCCGTAGCAATGGGTCTATACAACACAATGCGAGGCCCATCAGCCTTTTGTCTCGCCGGGACCATCTAAGTCATAATATTCGTGTTGTTTTGATAGTGGAGAAGTATGTTACACAGAGATATTGATGATGCGGTGAATACTTATCTTAGTGAGCTAGCTTACTGGTATATAAACCACGTGAGATGATCTCACGATAGACACCCTCCGGCAGGTAATAGCGAAATTGACCTCCAGTGGCAATCCTTTCCCGGATGAACGAGGATGAAATTTGGATTATTGGCGCATCGATATAGCGGATCTTAGCAATGATGCCGGGGAGGGTGCTTTCCAACTGCTCAAGTGGAAAAGAACGGCCCGCCCTACGCATGACACCGAACTCATCGCAAGCGCGCACAAAATCCTGCGGGCGGTACCAGCGAGGCAAATCGAAAAGTGAATCCTCACCGATGAGGTAGCTGATAGCAGTCCCTGGGTGCTGCTCGGCAATTAACCGCACGGTATCATAGGCATAGTGCGGTCCCGCCCGGTCGATTTCCACGCGTGAGAACTCAAAGGCAGTGCTGCTGGCGATCGCCGCGTTGACCATCGCTTGCCGAGCGTCCAACGGTGCAAATTGAAGACTCTGTTTGTGAGGTGGATCCGGTGTCAGCACCCACAGCACCCGGTCCAATCTCAGTTGGACGTAAGCTTCGGCAGCCAGGACTTGGTGGCCAATATGGGGTGGGTCAAAAGTACCCCCGAAGATACCTATTTTGTTCACCAGCCGTGCTCTGTTTTCATTCTGCCCACCTGTCGATCAATTCTGCCATTCTAATTCATAATCTGATATGAAAACGATGTCCCCCTCTTCAATACCCGCTTCCCGTAGGGCATCTTCAACTCCAAGTGCTTGCAATATTTTCTGGAAACGGGACACGGACTGGTCATACTCCCAATAGGTCATCGCCGCAGCACGTTCGATCGATTGACCCTGGACGCGCCAGCCCGAGTTCTCCCGTTTTATCTTGAATTCGCGCGGGTCATCTGCGACAGTATACAGCGGTAGCTGTTCTGATTCCTGGATCGGCTCCGTTTCATCTAACAATTCGGCGGCGCGGTAGAGCAGCTCACGTACCCCCTCGCCGGTGATTGCTGAGATCGCCTGTGCTGTCACGCCGCGTTCTGCCAGTTCACTTTTGACTGTTGGCCAGCGGTCACTCACATCGGGGAGATCCATTTTATTCAGCACAACAACTTGGGGTTTACGCTCCAGCGCTGGATCAAATAAAGCCAGCTCACTGTTGATCTGTCCATAGTCCACCACTGGGTCCTCTGCCAGACCATCGAGCAGATGGATCAGGACGCGCGTGCGCTGGATGTGGCGCAAGAAGGAATGTCCCAAACCGATCCCTTGATGAGCACCTTCAATCAAACCGGGGATATCCGCCAGTACAAGGGTATTATCCGCATCTAATTCTGCTACCCCCAGGTTGGGTTCAAGTGTGGTAAATGGGTAATCTGCGATCTTTGGTTTGGCGTTCGTAACCACCGACAAGAATGTCGATTTTCCCGCATTCGGCACACCCACAATGCCGATATCAGCGATCAATTTCAATTCCATCCGAATCTTAAGCAACTCACCTGGCTCACCTTTTTCCGCGATGCGCGGTACCTGGTTGCGGGAAGTCGAGAAGCGTGCATTACCCCGTCCACCGCGCCCACCGTGAGCAATCACCAACTGCTGGTCTGGGTCAAGCAGGTCTCCCAGCACTCGTTCACTCTGTGCGTCAAAAACAACCGTTCCGGCCGGGACTGGGACGATCAGGTCTTCCGCTGAGGCACCGGTCATGTTCTGCTTGGCGCCGTTTTTACCATCTGAGGCTTTGAAGCGTGTTTGATGGCGGAAAGCATATAGCGTGTTCAAATGAGAGTCAACCAGCAGGATAACGTTCCCCCCACGCCCGCCATCCCCACCATCAGGTCCACCATGCGGGACATATTTCTCCCGCCGGAAATGTACCGCCCCATTACCGCCCTTGCCGGATTGGGCGATTATTTCAGCTTCATCGATGAACATAGCGCGGTGATTATACCATTCTGCCTACTCCAAGCCCGCTCGCTCTTAGTGCCCACTGCTGCAGAATCGCTCGATCACGAAGCCCTTTGTACGGAGGTTGTGATCTTATTGTTCCTTTATTGTATTTTTGTTGTGCTGGTTTGCACAAAGTTGATATCTATGGTAAATTTCTTTATCAGCTTATTAGACTCAACTTCAACCTAGTGCTTTGTCAAGTATGAAAGTTTCATTTGATAACCAGTTACTACATTCTTGACGAAGCTTATAGTGTTCCGTCCACGCTCTATCCTTACCTAATAATCGCATTTGACGGAACACTATATCGTAACGAATCTATACCCATATTTATCAGGGTGCCGCATGCCTGTCCCGGGTTGCCACCAGTGAGCCCACGCCTGCGTGCCGTATCTAGCTAAGAGGAGAACAGCATGGATGAAAAACCGATCCCCGATATCGTCGTTGGACGTCTACCACTCTACCTGCGCGCACTGCGGCATATGATCTCAGAAGGCCGCCAGCTTACTTCATCACAGGAATTAGCGGAACGCCTGGGCATATCTGCGGCCCAGATCAGGAAAGACCTCTCGCATTTTGGAGAGTTTGGCAAGCAGGGAACGGGCTATAACATCGATTTCCTGGCTGAACAGTTAGAACGCATCCTAAAAGTCGATCGAGTCTGGAATATGGCCGTCATCGGCGCCGGAGATATCGGCAGCGCGGTCGCCCGCTATCAGGGTTTCGCAAACCGGGGCTTCAAAATCACCCTCATCTTCGATAACGACCCAGAGAAAATCGGCCGGCGAATTGGCCCATTCACAGTCCATAATATGGATCAAATTGGGACGTTGATAAAGGCTGAGAATATCAAAGTCGCCATGATCGCCGTCCCCACAGCTTATGCACAGGAGGTGGCTGACCAGCTTGTCTCAGCCGGCATCAAAGCGATCTTGAATTACGCACCCCTAAATATCAATGTACCGTCGGGAGTCTGGGTCGAATACACCGACCCGGTGACCCATCTTCAGCATATGACCTACTACCTCGATTGATATTGCACATCTAGCTGCGGCCCCGGCTAGTAAACTTCCCCCATCGAGCTTAATCAACAGGGTTCTGGTGCCTCATCTGCTCACCAGAACCCTATTATGTTTCTCCTCCGAGAGAAAAACGAGGAATTTATCGATTTATAGATGCTACACGGGTGGTAAATTACGTTTAATCACCGGGTACATCTTTAGTGCCTGTGCGGCCCCTTCGGCGACCACGGTTGTTGGATTATCTACTAAGTAAGCGGGTATACCGAGTTCTTTCGTTAGCAGCTTGTCCATCCCGCGCAGTAGTGCTCCACCACCGGTTAAGGCAACGCCCCGGTCGATGATATCTGATACCAACTCAGGAGGTGTTTTTTCCAGCACTCGGCGAGCGGTCTCCACAATATCGCTAAGTGGATCTTCTATCGCTTCGACCACTTCGCCAGTTGTCAAGGATGCTGGTCTCGGCAGCCCTGAAACCTGGTCCTGACCTTGGATCTCAATACTGGTCTCTTCACTCTGTGGTACCGCCGCCCCGACTTGAATCTTCACCCGTTCGGCAGTCAGCTGCCCAATGATCAAGCCATACTTTTTACGTACATAGTTTTGGATCGCTTCATCCAAAGCCATCCCTCCAGACCGCATCGTCTCCGCTGCTACTACGCCGAACATCGCCAGCACTGCCGCTTGGGTTGCACCGCCTCCGAGGCAGATGATCATGTTGCCGGAGGGCGTGCCGATAGGCAGGTCTACACCCAGTGCAGCTGCCAGCGGCTGCTGGATTAAATGCGCTTCCCGGCTGCCAGCTTGCAGCCCGGCTTCGTGTACTGCCCGGCTTTCGACGCTCGTAACCCCCCACGGGACTGTGATCATGATGGTGGGGCGAAAGACCCGCATCGGACCGCTAAGCTTGCGCAGGATCGCTTCAAGCATGTATTCGGTGATTTCATAATCGGCAATCACTCCGTTCATCAGCGGGCGGGTGACCTCGAGCGATTCGGGGACGCGGCCGTACATATCCTGAGCTTCCTGCCCCCAGGCGACCATTTTCTGCTCTTCAACAACAATTGCAGCTACTGTTGGCTCTTCAAGCACGATTTGATTGACATCCGCCACCCTGACAAACATGGTACCGAGGTCAATCCCCAATTCTTTAGCGAATACCGCCATGTGCTATTCTGACTCTCCCTCACTCATGCCGAAAGGTCTGCGTGAGCGTCCACCCCGATAGCGTTTAACCGCATCAAGCCGTAAGTTCGAGCGCCGTAATGCCGCTTCCATCGCAAGGTATGTGTCAGTATCCGGTGGCGGCCCTTCGAGCAAGATCTCTTCGGCGCGTTTTCGAGCAGCTTCTGCCCGACTCTCATCGATCTCCATCACATTCTCAGCAGCATCTGCCAGGACAGTGATTATCTCTGGTTGGATTTCGGCGACACCACCAGCAATAGTAAAGGCCTGCTCTTCGCCCTCGGCACGCACGGTTAAGATACCGTACTTCAACGTAGTCAGCAGCGGAGCGTGATTCGGTAAGATACCCATCTCACCATCGCGACCCGGCAGGATGACAATATCTACATCCCCTTCGTATACCATGCGGTCTTGGGAGACTATTTCACAGCGAATTGGCATGCCGGTTCTTCCTTCCCAGCGAACTGTGCTGGCTACGCCGCAGCCATCTGAGCAGCGCGATCACGGGCTTCCTCGATCGAGCCAACCATCATAAACGCCTGTTCTGGTAGGTCATCGTGATCACCATCCAAAATTTCCTGGAAGCCGCGCACGGTATCTTTCAAAGAGACATAGCGCCCTTCTTGACCCGTGAACTGCTCGGCAACATAAAATGGCTGCGAGAAGAAGCGTTCAATTTTGCGGGCGCGAGAGACAATTAGCTTATCATCTTCACTCAATTCATCCACACCCAGGATGGCGATGATGTCCTGTAGGTCTTTATAGCGCTGCAGGACCTGCTGTACTTCACGGGCAGTGGTGTAGTGGTCTTCACCGACTACCAGTGGGTCGAGGATTCGTGAAGTGGAGGCGAGTGGGTCAACTGCCGGGTAAATACCTTTGGCTGAGATTGCACGCTCCAGCGCGATCGTGGCGTCGAGGTGCGTGAACGTCGCGACCGGTGCCGGGTCAGAATAGTCATCTGCCGGTACATAGACCGCCTGCATGGAGGTGATTGAACCGGTTCGTGTGGATGTAATGCGTTCCTGCAGCTCGCCCATTTCGGTCGCTAGTGTTGGCTGGTAGCCAACTGCAGAAGGCATTCGCCCTAACAGAGCGGACACTTCCGAACCAGACATCGAGAAACGGAAGATGTTGTCAATAAACAGCAGCACGTCACGGCCTTCATCGCGGAAGTACTCAGCCATGGAAAGCGCCGAAAGCGCCACCCGTAAGCGTGCGCCCGAAGGTTCGTTCATCTGTCCGAATACCATCACCGTGTCTTTCATAACGCCGGATTCGAGCATCTCGCGGTACAGCTGGGTGCCTTCACGGGTGCGCTCGCCGACCCCAGCGAACACCGAGTTTCCCTGGTGCACGGTGGCAATCGAACGGATCAGCTCCATGATGATAACCGTTTTGCCTACACCAGCGCCGCCAAAGATGCCAGTTTTGCCACCCTTCGTAAATGGGGCGATCAAGTCAATGACCTTGATCCCAGTCTCAAAGACTTCAACTCGAGTCGATTGATCAGCGAAACTCGGTGCTGGGCGGTGGATGGGATAATATTTTTCAGCAGTTACCTCACCTAAACCATCTACTGGCTGGCCGAGCACGTCGAAGACCCGGCCTAAAGTCTCGCTACCTACCGGGACGGAGATCGGTCCACCGCTGCTTAGTGCCTGGCGGCCGCGCTGTAGGCCATCGGTAGAATCCATCGCGACACATCGTACCCAGCCGTTACCAAGGTGCTTCTGGACCTCCAGGACCAATGGTTTCTTATCCTCACGCGGCACTTCTAGTGCATCGTATACAGCAGGGAGATTATCAGGCGGGAATTCTACATCTACCACACCACCTAAAACCTGTATCACTCGACCTTCAGCCATACTTGCCTCCAAATATGCTTATAATTGCTAGCCACTCGCCAATGCTTCGGCACCACCGGCAATATCTAACATCTCGTTGGTGATCGTTTGCTGGCGGGCTTTGTTGTACTCCAGGGTTAAGATATCTGCCAGTTCGGTCGCGGCATCGGTTGCATTCTTCATTGCGACCATCCGGGCAGCGTGTTCACTGGCCAGCGATTCGAGGATCGCTTGGTAGACCTGCAGCGCGGTAAACCGCGGCAGGATCTCATCAAGGATCTCCATCTGTCCGGGTTCGTAAATATATGCCGCCGGCGTCACGCGCTCGCTAGCTGCGAAATCCTGGACGCGGCCTATGTCTTCTTCAAATTCAAGCGGCAGAAGTTTTTTCATGGTCGCGTCCTGACGGACCATATTGACGAAGTCAGTGTATACCAGGTACACCTCATCCGTGCTGCTGCCCAAAAATTCATCGACCGCGATGCGACCGATAGCCGACACATCACCAAAACTCGGTGCAGCCGGTAGGTTGCTGAACTCAGCGATGATATCTTTGCCGCGTCGGATCATCAAGTCGCGCCCTTTTCGACCGACGGTCAGGTAGCGTACCGGGACTTCGAATTTATCGAATTTTCGGGTGCAGTAGCGGACGATATTGGTATTGTAGGCACCTGCAAGACCGCGATCACCGGTGATTAATACCACCAATATGTTATTTACCTGCGGTCGGACGGTCAGCAGCGGGTGCATGGCATCACGGCCCGGCTGGCGAGCGATATGGGTAAGCACCTGCCAGGCTTTGGTCGCGTATGGGCGGGTATGCAGGACTGCCTCCATAGCACGCCGTACTTTGCTCGCGCTGACGGCCTGCAGAGCGCGAGTTACCTGGGCAATGTTCTTTACGCTCCGAATGCGGAGCTGTACCTCACGGGGAGTCGCCATATTCTAGTTGCTTCCCTGTTAATTTCACTGCCAGCTGTTCTTGAAATCCTCTAAAGCAGCGTGCAGTTTCTTTTCTGTATCTTCACTAATGAGACCTGCATCGGCGATATCGCGGCCTATTTCGGGATAGGTGCCGTCCATAAACCTGATGAGGTCATTCTCCCAACGGTGCATCTCATCAAGGGGTACCTGATCTGCGTAGCCGCGCGTTCCGGCGAAGATTACGATCACTTGGTGTTCCAATGATACTGGCTCATACTGCGGCTGCTTAAGGATCTCCTGCAAACGCTGGCCGCGGTTGAGCTGCTGCTGTGTGGATTTATCCAGATCAGAACCGAACTGGGCAAAGGCGGCCAGTTCACGGAAAGAAGCCATATCCAGCCGCAAACGACCGGCAACCTGCTTCATCGCCTTTGTCTGGGCATCACCACCAACCCGTGATACTGAAATACCAACGTTGACCGCCGGTCGGATACCCGCATAGAATAAGTTGTTCTCCAGGTAAATCTGGCCATCAGTGATCGAGATCACGTTGGTCGGGATGTAAGCCGAGACATCACCCAGCAGGGTTTCGATGATCGGCAATGCTGTAAGCGAACCGCCCGAGCCCTTGACTTGCAGCACCTGATAATCAGCGGCGTTCTCCATCTCTTCGAGCGCCTCTTCGGCATTATGCAGCGCTAGCGGTCCGTCATATTCGATCCCGTTAAGCGCGTCTTCGGCGGCAGCCTGGGCCCCCTCATAGTCCTTTGGTACGATTGCATACCGGTTGGCCACACGGGCGGCACGTTCCAGCAGGCGTGAATGCAGGTAGAAGACGTCCCCAGGATAGGCTTCACGTCCTGGAGGCCGGCGCAAAAGCAGCGAAACCTGGCGGTAAGCCCAAGCGTGCTTTGAGAGGTCGTCGTACACGACTAAGGCATCGCGCCCGGTCTCCATAAACTCCTCGCCCATCGCACAACCCGAGTATGGTGCAAAATATTGCAGCGCGGCGGGTTCATCAGCCGCGGCAACGAGCACCGTTGTGTATTCCATTGCGCCAAAACGCTCGAGAATTGCGACTGTGCGGGCAATCGCCGATTTCTTCTGCCCGATAGCCACATAGATGCAGAGCAGGTCTTTACCCTTCTGATTGATGATCGTGTCTATTGCTAGGGCAGTCTTGCCAGTCTGTCGATCGCCAATGATCAGTTCTCGTTGACCGCGTCCGATTGGAATCATTGAATCGATGGCTTTGATTCCCGTCTGGACGGGTGAATCGACGTCTTTCCGTTTGACCACACCAGGAGCGATACGTTCAATTGGGCGGTAGTTGTCGAACTGGATTGCACCTTTACCGTCAATCGGCTGCCCGATCGCGTTGACCACGCGCCCAATCATACCGCTGCCAACTGGTACCGAAGCGATGCGCCCAGTGGAATGCACCAACATGCCTTCGTCAATCTCTGCGTATTCACCCATGATAATCACACCGACCAAGTCGCTTTCCAGATTGAAGGCTACCCCTAGCACACCATTTGCGAATTGGACCAGCTCCTGGGCACGCACACCAGCCAATCCGCTGACACGGGCTATACCATCACCAGCTTCAACGACAGTGCCGACATCACGCATTTCCATTGAAGGTTCAAAGGAATCGATCTGCTTTTTTAGATCCGCGGTAATTTGTTGGATTAGATCAGACATTGTGCCTCCGCAGGTATAGAATGCTCTTACCAGATAATTGCTTGCTGCTGCATGTACAAGACAAGGGCGGCTCTAAAATCAGCGCCGCCTGAAAGGTTTGGAATGGAATATGTGTATAGAGACCGGTTGAGGATTGCGAGTAATGTCAGTCCGTTGTTTGAATGCAAAAACCATAACCTAACGGGTCTCCGAGAATATGGACTAAATCGGTCAGATGATACCTGAAAGCGCTTATCTTGTCCAGTTATTCACAGCTTATCGCGCATTTAGGCACAAAGAAACTTTGCGGTCATTCTTGAGCACAGCGAAGTCTCTCGTCTTTAGCTGATTCAGAAGACGACTTACATCGAGAACCTTCACAATCGTTCAGGGAGAACTTTCACCGCAACCGTAGTTATTTGGTCCAGCGCTACGAAACGGCTATATCACTGAAGGAAATTGCCGCCCCCGAGAGGATAATCAGGGACGCACCGATGATCTGTGCCCAGACCAGCGTTTCACCCAGGAAGAACAGCGCCAAGATGCCGACCAACACCGGCGTGACCATCGACATCAAGGTCATATATGAAGCAGTCGCAACTTTCAGGGTGCGGTTAAGGTAAAACCAAGCCCCTGCCAGACAGATACCCATAACAGCCGCATAGGGCAGGTAAAATGGTGAGAATGTACAGCAGTGAAATACACCTGCTTGGTTCCCCGATAGTTCAGCATAGATTGCAATCGCTCCCACAAGTATCATCAGGATCAGCAGCCCAGCAATCGGTTTCTGCATTGTTACCACATCCGGGTTGACTGGCTGCGACTTCAATATCCTGCGTATCAGCACACTCCCTAGCGACCAGCAGAAACACGCTCCCAGGATAAAAAGGTCCCCAGACCGGGGCAGCAGTACCTGCCCTTTGGTCGTCAACAGGTATGCGCCAAATATCATGATGAAGACAGTCGCGAGCTTGAGCGGTGTCATACGCTCGTTCAGGATTATCCAAGCGAAGAGGATGGTGGTCACGGTAGTCAACTTGACCAGGAAACCAGCATTTATCGCCGCGGTCATGGCGATGCCAATCATGCTGAGGAACGTGCCCAGTCCAGCCTGGATGCTGTTAGCGCCAAACAGCTGCCAGAACAACGACCCCTGATTGCGGAATAGGTCAAACAGTTGGCCTCCGACCTGTCCCAGCAGCACAACAGCCAGGATGATCAATACCGCACTGTACGAAAGCAGCTGAAAAGATAACACTTCTACACCAGCGTTAAATGCCAGCTTGGCGGCGAAGATCTGCAGCGCCCAGAACCCTGAAAACATCATGACATTGAACAGCGGACGGGAGG
>Ga0209013_10005704_pt1 | contig 10673 bp, 12 predicted proteins | sample Cruoilmetagenom2_FD_187291 | JGI IMG/M metagenome (GOLD analysis project Ga0209013, IMG submission 187291) | Oil polluted marine microbial communities from Coal Oil Point, Santa Barbara, California, USA - Sample 2 (SPAdes) (version 2) | ecosystem: Environmental > Aquatic > Marine > Oil seeps ...
TTATGCTAGGGCGCCCGTAGCTCAGCCTGGATAGAGCGCCGGACTACGAATCCGTAGGTCGCAGGTTCGAATCCTGCCGGGCGCACCAGAAAGAAACGCGACTGGGCCGCCAGGTTCAGGCGCGTTTGTTTTTAGGAGCATGCGCTTGCCTATGAGTTCGGGCGTGTAGCAACTTTTAGTGAGCTTGTCCCCCTTCGCTTCGCTCAGGGCAAGCTCGCTTCAACGAGTGAAATCCTACCGAGAAATCCGCCTTGCCTGTCAGATTGACAAATCCAAGAACTTGCTCTAGCTTCAAGGATCTATGGCATTAAGGATTTTTTCTAAAGCGATTAATCTAAACCCTACCCAGTCTCGTCTGGGCAGGACTGCGGTAAGCTTTGACTTTTACCTGGACCAGAAGACCAGATATCAACTACTTTCATGAAATATCCGGGCTAAGAAGAGACCAAGGCACAAGGAGGAGACGAGATGAAATTTAGCCTTAGACCTGCGCGTTGGGCAGCATTATTCTGCACGGTGCTCATTGTCCTTACGAGTTGTACTTCCAAACGAGTGGCACCTCCACCCGAAGGCAAAACCTTTCAAGTACCCTGGGGAGCTGTGCCTTTGGAAAGATGGGACCCGACGGTCGAGAATACCTTCGAGCGGGACCTCATAGAAGGGGTACAAATTCGTCTCCGAGAGCTTCGCAAGGAGGCACGAGGAAAACCCATTACAGTTCGGGCCCTGGCGCTTTCCGGGGGAGGATCTCACGGCGCCTACGGGGCCGGAGTTCTCATTGGCTGGACGGACGCCGGCACCCGCCCGGAGTTCGATGTGGTGACCGGTATTTCCACCGGAGCCTTGACGGCCACAGCTGTATTTCTCGGGCCGGAGCAAGACGACACCCTCAGGATGTACACCAAGGTTACGAACAAGGACATTTTCAAGTCTCGGGGCCTGCTTGCTGTTTTAACCGAGGATAGCATGTATAGTGCGGCACCGTTGCGAGCGCTAATTGCCAAGTACATTGACGATGGTGTGCTCCAAGCGGTTGCCCGGGAGCATGCCAGAGGGAGGAGGCTTTATGTGGGTACCGTCAACCTTGACGCCCAAGCCTTCACGATCTGGGACATGGGGTTTATTGCCTCCAGCGACCGGCCGGATAAGCTGGAGCGCTACAGGGATGTCATCCTGGCCTCGGCGTCCGTTCCTGTGCTCTTCCCTCCCGTCTACATTCCGCTTGAGGTGGACGGAGAATCCTATCGACAGATGCATGTGGATGGCGGCGCCAGAGAGATGATTTTCCTCCCTGAATTCATTCAGGATTTTGACAAGGCCATTGCTGAGGCTGGCCTCAGCCGTTCCGATGTGCACGGCGAAATCTACGTGCTCTTTAACGGTAGGGCCGCTGCAAGGGGGACGTATGAACCTGTGGAGCCCCGGGCATTGTCTGTTATGGAAGAGTTTGTGCGTACCCTCATGAGGAAGAACACCACTAGCAGTATTTACCGGATCTGGGTACGAGGGCTGATTCACAAGATGGACATTCACATTACCGATATTCCACCTGAGTACAAAGATTTGCAGAGCGATATGGAGTTTAACCCTGATGACATGAAACGGCTGTTCGAGTTCGGTTACAACCGGTCTGTCAACGGGCAGGCTTGGTGGACTCAGCCTGCGGTCGAAAATCACCAGGAGCTCATCAAGAGGATCAACCCATCGGAGGTGATAGGAGAGATGGAGGCCAGGCCAGAGTTCCGTCGTATTGAAATGTGGCGCCCTAAAGAATGAAACATGTGGACATTCGTGAACTGAAGCAGCGAGCGCATTACTCGTCCCGCCCCTGGGCGGGACAGCGTGGCTAGCGAGTGAACCTGATAAAATGAGCGAACACCTTGTCTGTAATAAAGTCCTCCCGTTACCCGACTATTGAGCAAATGGATTGGCAAGCGGAAAATCCTAACGCTTCCAAACAGATGAAAGTCGAAGAAAAATGAAAACCTGGCTGCAGCACATGTTACACCCTTTACATCTATGGACCCGGTTTCGGGGGCACTGCAAGAGATGTTTCAGGCTGTACGAGAGTTATCTGTGGCAGCCTTTTGTAAGACACCACCTCAGGAGAAACCAATGACTGGTGATTATAAACCCTAACGGTGCAGGTTTGTAACGTTAGGGTGAAGAATACAGTCCGCGTTGAAAGGATACTTGGTGTAATGAACTTTTTGGTTAAGATAAATATAGCACTTTTAGTCATATCCGTATTTTTGTTGGCGGGTATATATAATTATTGGTTGACCGGCGCTTTTTTCTTCTCATTCTAGTCTGTTATCTACCATGGTTTTCCACCCCTCCATGCTGGCCACGAATAGGCTTGCCTTTACCCCTCCTTGTATGGTATGAAGCCTAAATTTTTGAAAATAGGTACCTAGGCAAGGGTCCGGTGGAGGTTTCACCGAGCAGGGGAGCAAGAGGTGGTCAAGCAGTTCATTAACAGGCCGGTTGCAAGGCTGTCTATTTTATTCAGCGGATTTGGGTCCCCAGAAAATCGCCGACATCACAGGGCCAGAATAAAATGGCCCGTGGTGATGACCACGTCTAATGGTCTGGTTGATGGTCAAACACAAAATGTCAGTCTCGGAGGCGCGTTTATCCGCTGTCCGGAAAAGCCTGATTTGGATGATAATTTTCGTCTGGTTATGAGTACCAAGGATCGTTTAGTTTTGGTCAACGCAGAAATAGTCTGGAGCAACGGTCGCAAGTCTGAAGGTAAGTCTGCCTACCATGAGATGGGTATCCGCTTTACGAAGATTTCCGGCAATGACCGCACTTTCCTCAGCGGCGTCATTTCAAATCACACCTAAAGTCATCTAACAGAATAGCTCAGAATCTGGCATTTTATACAGCGCCCTTATCTGATCGATAACCGTATCAGGAAGATAGCGTCCCCAGAGTTTTATGGGCAATCTGTCGATCTGAATTTGGGGGCTTACTCCGACTGCAAAAAGATATTCGATGAGAAATTCCACATTCATGGGGATGTACCCTCTATAAACCTTGTTATCTCTCTGAGCTATGATTCTTTCTTCGTGAAGGCTGTTGCCCAATTCTGACTCCACCATGTCGGCGAAGGTGGAAAGGATCAATTCCATTTTGAGGGTAGGTTTAGAGCCCTCCAGGAAAGGCTCCAATCCCTTTTTCAACTCTGCTTCAGGAAGACCACATTCGAGGTATCTTTCCCAAGCCCGCAGGTCCATATAGCTGCGGCAGACACGCTCTCGGTCCCAAGGCACTTCAATGATGAGGCTGGTAGCCTGATAACTTCCTGAAAAATTCTCCCGGTTAATCACTCTGATGTTCGGATCTTTGGACAGTTCTTTTTCAAGCTGCGCAAGCTTGTCTGCACCTGCAACAATCTTAAGTCCCCCAACGTCGTGAATCTTAAGCGCCGCTTTATCAAGTTCAATATTGTTATCTCTGAACCTCCCGGCAATGTCCTTCTCTGCAGTAATAAACTCGAAATCCATTTGTCTGGGTGGGGTGATGAGTTCTTTCAGGGGTACATTATGTTCTTGCGCACGCTCCTCTGCCATCTCCCGCGCCCGGTCTTGGACCAACTGGAAGATCCAATTGGCCACGTAACGGTTGGCCTTTTCAGCTATTCTTCTGGGACGTTTTACTCGGTAGAGGGCCAAGAGGTGATCCTGTTGATCCAGACAAATGGCGCCATTGATGGGTGCCTCTCGGTAGAAGAACTCGGGATTTGTTTGGTAGAGATGAACCAGCTCTTTGGTGCGAGTATTTCCGTTCTGGGCGCTTTGGCAGATAGCATCACGAAGTTGACCTTTAAACTGGATCCGTTCCTGTTGGAAAGGTTGTCCGTGGACCATTCTCAGCAAAACCGTGGCTACAGCCTCAAGCGTCTGGCCCAGCACGAAGCCATCGCAGATAAGGATTTTGGTGATGCGAATACCATCGTCGGGCTCTAGTCGACCCAGAAGCCAACGCTCGGTGATATCAAATAAATCGTCTCGGTGTATGAATGACGACAGGTACATGTTTTGTTAAGGAATTCCTCGGTGCATGCAGTTTTGGGTGCAGGGTTTTTTCAAAGCAGGAATCATGCCAAGCACACCTGGCGTTGGGTCATCAGCAATGTCTCATGGGTGATGACGAATTGGCCCCTATCGGTGGGCCATGTGATTTATGACAATCATATGGTTTTGCTGCTCTCCCCTGTGAATTTGTGGGGTATTATCTAAGGTAGAGGAAGGGGTCGATGTTGAATAAAGTGGTTGAGTCAGCCACAGCATTGATAGATAATCAATGCCAGTTGTCGCAACATGGATTCGCGAAATATCCTGGGTAAGGGTATTGGTTTCGCATGGAAGGAGAAGCCAATGGCAATAGTAGTAGACAAATATCGTGGAACGCAGACGTATAGTCTTGTTTACTGTAGGCTCCTCAAGGCGGCCAGGAAGAAAGAGAGTGTGAGTTATGAAGAGATCGGGCAGATAATGGACTTGGAAGCTCATGGAGGTATGGCCAAAGAGATTGGTCAGCTTCTCGGCGAGATAAATGAGGATGAGCACAATAATGGCAGGCCAATGCTAAGTGCTGTGGCGGTGGAGTCAACTACGAGAATACCCGGAGAAGGCTTTTTTCAATTTGCCAAAGAGTTGAGTAGATTCGACGGAGAGACAGACGAGGACAAGCGAGAATTTTGGCGAGATGAAATCCAGCGAGTGTACGAAATTTGGTAGGTTTTTATAGGAGAAACTGATGGAAAAACTCATAAGGTCTATGGCCAAGAAGGTGGATACCGACGAAGCAGTAGGTTATTTGGTTTCGTGTTGCATTAAAGATGTTGCTGGTGATTATCAGATTATGTCTGGTGCGAGAACGGCAGAAAAATTTGCCTCGCCCTACCAGCTTTATGCTGGATTACTTGGCAAGCTATTTCACACCATCACTCAAGGTCACCCTGAGCCGCAGAAATTGCTGCAGGAAGTACTTGACAGCGCTGTTGGAGAGTTCAACCGGACACTAAAGAGCAACAAACAAACGTTAGATGAATTTACTGTAGTTGGAAAGTTGTAGATGTTACTTGCAGTGGTCAAGACCTGAGCCCGGCTTGGTATGATCGAAGCAGTGCTAAGGTTTGCCCCCTTCCACCTTGTATCCTGCCTCAAGGCCCCGAACCAGAGCGGTGAGCACTTCATTGACCGGGGAAGCCATTCCAAGGCTGGCAGCCATTCGCACCACGGCACCGTTGATCTGGTCGATTTCTGTCTTTTTCTGCCGTTTAACATCCTGCAACATGGAAGAGATATTGGCGGCGGTGGAGTTGCACACGGCCCTGACCCTCTCGATCTCCTCCGGTAGTTGCAGCTGGACCCCACAGCCGCTTGCTACCTGGACAGCTTCCGCTACCGCACCATCCAAGACACTCTGGCAGGTGGGGATGTTGAGGAGTTCGCCATTTGGCACCCCCAGAATGGCGGTAAGGGCGTTGATGCCGACATTGACCACCAGCTTACTCCATAGAATAGGTTGGATATCATCAACGACTTGGGCTTGTAATCCCGCCCGGTTCATTGTGGTTGCCAGATTTTGGAGTATTGCCCCGCCCGCCTGACTCGAATTGGTCCCATTAGCCTGTCCCAACCATATCTCGCCGTAGCCGGCGTGGCGCACACGCCCCACCTCCAACAAGGTGGCGCCATGGGAGGTGGCTCCGGCAAAAATCCGATTGCCACCGAAGAATTCGCTAAGTTTCTCTATATTGCCCAAGCCGTTTTGTAGGGTCAGGAGGTGACTCTCAGGAGGAATGGCGTCTCTTAGCTTAGCAGCGACAACTGCAGTATCGCTAGCCTTGACGCACAGAATAAATATATCTGTAGAACTTATCTCAGTAAGGTAGGCAGTCGCCTTGATTGGAGTATGGAAAGCCTCTCTTTCTCCAGTGACGGCAATTCCTCTGTCCTGGAGCAGAGTGGCGCGTTTGGGCCGATAATCCAAAAGAGAAACCTCTTCTCCGGCCCTGGTCAGGTAAGCAGCGAGTAGGCAACCGATAGCTCCCGGCCCGATTACCGTAATAATCATGTCCAAAGTATCCGTTTTTTCTTATTTCTTTTCCCAGCGCAGCAGTTCGGTCACCTTGCTCAAGGTGCTCCCCTCTTTGATCTCTTCCCGGATGCGATTTTCTTTTTCCAACACATCCATGCCCCGGTTAGCGTACTCTACTGCCCTGGCCCGGGGCAACACAACCACGCCATCCCCATCACCCAGTAGCCAGTCTCCAGTCTCCACCCGCATATCGCCAACCGTCACCGGCACCCCAATCTCTCCGAAGCCTTTGGGCTCGCCAGCGTTGGGCATGACCAGTCTACTGAAGGCCGGAAATTTCAAGGCGACGATCTCATCGCTGTCTCGGAGGGCACCGTCGATGACTACCCCAGCCAAGCCCTTTCGCACGGCCGAATGGGTGGCCAGTTCTCCCCAGAGGGCGGGGCCCACCCCTCCGGCGTCTATGACGATTACGTCACCTGGCTCGGCCACGTCAATGGCCTGAACCGGTTTGGCCCAATCGCCCGGATAGGTTCTTACAGTAATCGCCCGCCCCACCATCTGGATGCCTGGGAATAGTGGCCGAATTCCTTGCAGAACTCCACCGCGGTGCAGAGCATCGGAGAGGTTGGCCGTGGAAACCAGATCCAGAATCTCCCGGATCTGAGCCTCTCCTCCCCTCTTGAAAAGGGTGGTGCTGATGCTCTTGCCAGTATCGAGTCCTTGGCGGATATCTTTGGCTGCCTGTTCAGGATCCAGAGCTTTGCTGATGGCACCACCGACAATTACAATTGCGGCGCCGGCCGCCACAGCCTCGCCGGCGGTTTCAGAGTTTATGCCACCGGCCACTCCCACCGGGATGTTCAATACCTGGCTCACCTGGCGCAAAGTCTCAAAAGGGTCCTTCCCTTGCATCTGTTCGTCAACGGCGCAGTGGATGGTCACATAGTCTGCGCCGAGTTCCTCGACAAACTGCGCCCTGGACAGCACATCCTCAACCGCAATCATATCCACCACGATTTTAGCGCCATAGTTCTTGCCCGCCTGGATGCACTCCTGGATGGTGGCATCGCTGGCTGCGCCGAGGACATCGACAATATTGGCACCGGCCTTTGCCGCGGCTTCAACCTCCACCCGGCCGGTGTCCATGATTTTCATATCCGCAACGATTGTGGTTTGAGGAAACAGCTTGCGCAGCTCCCGGACGGCATTGAGCCCCTCGCTTTTGATGAGTGGGGTGCCTGCCTCAAGCCAGTTAACTCCACCGGCGATTCCGGCTTGGGCGTTTTTCAAAGCTCGTTGCAGATCAATAAAATCAAGAGCTAGTTGCAAGATTGGCTTCACACTTTCTCCTTTGTTATTCTATAACCGCATGCAGTCTTAATTCGCTATCAAGCTCTTCTCCCCTATCCTGGCTGAGGGCGAGAACAACCGCCTCCAGGAAGATGAAGGCAGCCTGCTCAAACAGGGAGCCAGTCATCTGGGAAGAGACTGGTTCACTATCGCGGCGAAGTTTGGTGGTGCCAGGCAGATGAATGCTGTGGTCTGCCATTGGAGCTATTCTTGTGCTTAGATTTCCCAGGATGGCAACGATCATTGCACCCCGCTTCTTGGCTATTTGCACTGCTTCAAAGGTGGAGGCGGTTTCCCCGGAACCGCTCAGGACCACAAGCATGTCGCCTTCGCCAATGGCAGGGGTAATGGTTTCACCGCAAAAGTACACCCGGTAGCCAAGGTGCATTAACCGCATGCAAAAGCAGCGGAGTACATAGCCCGATCTTCCCTGAGCCGAGCAAAAAATGGCATTGGCTGCCTCGATCGTACTGATAAAATCCTCTAGAGCTTCGTCGCTAACGCTCTGCAGCAACCGTCGGTTCTCTTCCAAGATGCTGTCGATTTTTTCTTGGATGGTGAGTTTTCCTGGTTTTACACGAGTATTCGGTTTTGGTTGTCGCATCAGAGTTACCTCTCGAAAAGATTAACAAAGCCAGGGTTTCAATGGGTTGACAACTCCCGGGCAGACCGGGACTCAAGTCCCATATGCTCACTCTACTATCTTAATGAGATGCCAGACTGGGGACCTGAAGCGAAAAAACAGATGGGTCCGAGAAAGGCCGAGTAGTCAGAAAAAAAGCCCTCCCAACCGAGTCGAGAGGGCGATCTCAAACGTCCTTTGCAGTGGAAAAAGCCTCCCCGTCTCAGTCCAGCACCTTGGATCCAAGCGGATTGCCCCCACAAGGGGAAATCTTGTACGAGCAACTACTCTTTTAATAATATAATCAGCGAGTTTTGTCAAATAGTAAGAATGGCCGGGCGGTGCATGGAGAGGGGAGCCTTTAATATTTCTCCGATTCTGACACTTAGGCCTCGTCATATCGAAAGCACTCAACTGTATGATCGTTTACCATGCCTACAGCCTGCATAAATGCATAACAGATTTTTGGGCCTACGAACTTGAAGCCCCTACTTTTCAAATCACTGCTCAACCTTATTGACTCCTTTGTCTGGGCAGGGATCTCCGTCTCATTCTTCCACCCGTTCTTAATCGGTTTTCCACCTACGAAGCTCCACACGTACGTAGCAAAACTGCCGAATTCTTTTTGTACAGTCCGAAAGGCCCTACCGTTTTGAACGGCCGCTTCAATCTTGAGTCTGTTTCGAATAATCCCTTTGTTTGAAAGTAGTTCCCTGATCTTGTTGGAATCGTATTTTGCCACCTTTTGAGGATCAAAATTATCAAACGCGCTCCTGTACTCTTGGCGCTTTTTCAGGATGGTCAGCCAGCTCAACCCAGCCTGGGCCCCCTCCAAGATTAGAAATTCGAACAGTACCCGCTCATCGTGCACTGGAGTACCCCATTCGGTGTCATGGTACTCTCGGTAAAGCCGGTCAGTCTCCGCCCACTTGCATCTTTGTTTCACCTTTGCTCCCTCTTTCGTTTCCAGATGGCAGTTACAGATGTCAGACTGGTTTCAATGAGAAAAGGGTTTTTTGTGCTTGTTTGTCCCTTCTGCCTCTGCTATTCAAAACGTTTACACTACACTACCCTATGAATGAAATGAAAACAGTAAGCCAACAAGCGACTTATCGTAATCAGCCCGTGGCAGGAGCTGTGTGTGTGTTGGGTGCCTCGTTCACCTTTGCGGTGCTGGGAGCTCTGGTAAAGGTTGTCTCAGTCTCGCTCAGCAATGAGATGGTTGTGTTCTTTCGAAACTTCTGCGCACTTCTCTTCATTCTACCCTGGATCTGGTACAGCCGTCCGCCGGGAGGAGTTCGAACATCATATTTCCCACTCCACCTCCTGCGCAGTATGGCAGGGCTTGGAGGTATGTATTGCTTTTTCTATGTTATTGCTCACCTGCGACTCTCTGAGTCCTTTCTGCTTATGGCTACAGCCCCTTTATTCATTCCAATAATTGCATATGTGTGGCTCCGTGAGCCAGTTGTGCAAAAGGTGCGAGGGGCAATTGTTATCGGTTTCATCGGCATCATCTTGATTCTCAAACCCGGAATGGGAATACTTCAGCCGATTGCATTCATTGGTCTGGGGGCAGGGATTCTCGGCGCCTTGGCCATGGTCAGCATCCGGCGCATGTCCTCATCGGAGCCTACCATCCGGATCGTTTTCTATTTCACCCTGTTTGGTACCATGATCTCCGCAGTGCCCCTGATCTGGTCGTGGCAGACACCCAAATCGGAAATCTGGTGGCTGCTCGGTCTCATGGGTTTGCTGGCCACAGTGGGCCAATTTCTGCTCACCAAGGGCTATAGCCTTGCTCCGGCAGCACAGGTGGGACCGTTCACCTACGGCAATGTGGTATTTGCCACCCTCCTCGGCTGGATATTCTGGGGCGAAGGTTTGGATTCCTTGACCTGGGTCGGTGCACTCTTGATCTGTCTTGCCGGTATCATTACAACCCACAGGACGGAAACACATGCATTAGTGGGTACAACTGCTGGCACGACAACACCGGTAGCCGAAGAGTTCAGAGAGTAAAAGACAATTGTTTCTCTATGATTAAGTCCCGGTGGCGGCTTTCATACTATCGAAATGCTCTCCCCCCGATTGAAGAATGATCATCTCAATCAATTGCTGGGCGCTGACATCGCCACCAATCAATGCAAGGTAACCGGTGCGGGCCAGGTCCGCCTCACTTAACCCTTCCAGGTAGCCGGCAAAAGCTGAACCGTTTTTTCGCAACAAGGCGAGGACTTCTTCTCTTGTACAATTTGCATGCTCTTTGGCATGTTGCGCGTTCATCTGATCGATTGCCTCCATGGTGATTTCCGGCATTGCTTCACCGGCCACGATCATCCTGGCAAGATCAATGGCTCCAAAGTGACCGGCGGCAACATGATGGGCCACTACACCCACAGTCCACCCTTCACCCGAACACATTTTTTGCCAATCTTCATCGGAGCAGTTGTCGACAAAGGCAATGAAGTCGTTTTTGAATGCTGTGAACTTCTCGGCTAGCTTATTTGCTTTCTTGCTCATAATTTTCCTCCGGTTTAGAAATGTTTTTCTTCCCAAATTCTTATGGTTATATTTTATCTGAACAAGCTGACCGTTGCTAAACCCGGCTTCACTCCAAATGTTTTTCGAGCCAGGGAGGGAT
>Ga0209013_10005705_pt1 | contig 10672 bp, 10 predicted proteins | sample Cruoilmetagenom2_FD_187291 | JGI IMG/M metagenome (GOLD analysis project Ga0209013, IMG submission 187291) | Oil polluted marine microbial communities from Coal Oil Point, Santa Barbara, California, USA - Sample 2 (SPAdes) (version 2) | ecosystem: Environmental > Aquatic > Marine > Oil seeps ...
CCGCCTGCCGACCGAGGCCGAGTGGGCGTGGGCTGCCCGATATCCGGACGCGGCCAGCGCCCGCAAGTATGCCTGGGGCGACGCGCTGCCGATTCCCACCGACGCCGGGAACTACGGCGATTCGACGGGCGCATCGGTGCTCGAAGGCGCCATCCCCGGGTACCGAGACAACCATGGCGCGACTGCCCCGGCGGGCAGTTTCCAGTCAAACCCACTCGGGCTCTATAACCTCGGTGGCAACGTGGCCGAGTGGATGAATGACGTATACGCCGTGACACCCTCTCCGCCCAGCGAGGTCGCGCGTGACCCCATCGGACCGTCCGAGGGGGCGTACCATGTAATCAGAGGCGCAAGCTGGATGGACACCAATACGACCGAGCTCAGACTGAGTTACCGGGACTACGGAGACTCCGCGCGGCCCGATCTCGGTTTTCGGATCGCGCGCAGCACGCAGTGAGCGGAGGAGAAACATGAAGGCGATCAAGCGACCTCTATTAACCGGCATCCTCGCGGTCCTGGTATTCGCGGCAGCGTTGACTACCGGTTGGCTGACGGCCGATGCCGGCGCGCCGCCGCAGGAGACTGCGGAGGCGCCCGAATCGACGACCGAGGAGCCTCTTCCCGATTTCCAACCAACCGAGCGCCTCCCCGCTGACAGCGCGGTCGCGTTCCCGACCGACATCTGAGGCCGTCATGCGTCGCTCAGATTCGGTCGACTTCGTCTTTCAGCTCGCCTCGCTGGTGGTGGCCCTGATCATCGTCCACGCGTTCTACGTGACCGTGGTCCGACCCCGTGCCGACTTCTTCTCGGCCGAGCAGGCCGCCCTGATGGCGGCCGATCCCGAGTATGTCCAACAACGGTCGGTATGGGTGATCGTGCGCGACTTCGAGCAGGAGGCGTGCTTTGTGCTCATGTTGTGGGCGATGGCGATCATGGCATCCAAAGGCCTGACGACCGCCCGTGAGAACCAACTCCTCGAGGCTGATCTGGTGCCGGTGGCGGATGGCGTGCGGATTCTGCCCGAGGACTCGCGCGAATACGCACGACAGGTCGAGGCATTGCCCGCAAACCAACAACGACTGTTGTTGCCACGGGTCGTGTTGGCCGCGCTGCGCCGGTTCGGCGCCACCGGCAGCATCCAGGACGCCTCCGACACCGCTCACAGCACCGCCGAAACCGAGGCGGAACGCCTCGACTCCGAGCTCGCGATGGTGCGCTATATCGCCTGGGCGATTCCCTCGATCGGATTCATCGGCACCGTGCGTGGTATCGGGGCGGCCCTCGGCCAGGCGCACCGGGCGGTCGAGGGAGATATCACTGGGGTGACGCGGAACCTCGGCGTCGCATTCAACTCGACCTTTGTCGCCCTCCTGATCTCGATCATTCTGATGTTCCTCCTCCACCAGCTCCAGCTGCGGCAGGAACGGCTGGTCCTCGATACCGAGGCCTACGTCGATACCCACCTCATCCGCCACCTCCAGGCCGGTGCCGCACCTTCCGATCACTCCCAACGGGGTGCAGCGAGCTGATTGCCGTGGAGACGGTTTCCCTCGAGCTTGTCGACACCGGGCTCCAGCTCCTGAGCCCAAGGGGCAAACTGTCGCGTCCGAGCCCCGGCCTTGCCCTGATCGATGGCCGTGAGCTCGCAGTAGGGATCGACGCGGAGTCTAGCGCGCGTCTCAATCCACGACGTCTTCACAGCAGGTTCTGGCAGGATCTCGGAACTGCTCCGCTTGGTCGCCCCTTCCCCAGCTATCTGCGGACGGCTGATCTCGCCCATGCCCATTTAAAAACACTGTGGGAGGCGGACGGCGGAAATGCCGGAGAGGTCATTGTTGCGGTGCCCGGCATCTACTCCGATGATCAGCTCGCGCTGTTCCTCGGGATCGCCCGCGAGCTCGCGATTCCGGTTCGTGGCCTGATCGACGTTGCGGTCGCCGCCGCTGCCGATCGCGAGCTCGAGCCACACGTCCTTCACCTCGACCTCCACCTCCACCGTGTCGTCCTCACCGAGCTCGAGCACGGTGAGGAGATCGTCCGCAAAATCGTCCGCACCGAACCCCGGGTTGGTCTCCTCGCTCTCCGGGACACCTGGACCCGGGTCATAGCCCAGACCTTTGTTCGCGCCACCCGATTCGATCCGCTTCACGTCGCGGCCACCGAACAGGTGCTCTACGCCCATCTGGCGGACCATCTTGAAGTGCTGACGGAGAAGGACTCGACCGAGGTGCGCATCGCGTCGGGCGGCCGCCAACACACCGTCGAGCTGGACCGTGCACGCATTGTCGACGCCGCCGTATCCACATACGACACTCTGTCTTCTCTGGTCAACGATCATGAACATCCGAATGACACGACCCTCCTGCTCAGTCACCGCGCGGCTGCGTTGCCGGGGCTCGTCGACCATCTCGAGGAGCACACTGAATCCTCAGTCGTGGTCCTTCATCCAGCGGCCGCGGCCGGCGGCGCCCTCGCCCACGCCGACCGGATTTCATCACCAGGTCCCGCCCTGCCCTTCATCACCAGCCTCCCTGGCCTTGACGCGAGACCACCGGGGCCGGTGACGATCCCGGTGACGCCCCCGCGTGACGGCGAACGGCACCTGCCGACCCATCTCGTGGTGAACGGCGTCGCCCACCGCATCGAATCCGAACCGTTGGTCCTCGGTCCTGCAGGAATCGTGGAACGAGCCAACCTCGACCAACCGTATACGTCTGTGCGCTGGCTTGCCGGCCAGGCGGTGCTCGATGCCCCGGCCGAGGCCGATGTGACTGTCAACGGCGATCCATTCGAGGGGCGGACGGCCCTGGCCCCCGGCGACCGGCTGCGTCTCGATTCGGCCGATCAAGAAATCCTGGTCGTCACCATGGCGGATTGAGATGTGGGCCAGTTCGCATATCTCACCAGGGTTCGTTGCGAGGGCGCCGAGGTGCCTTGCCCAGTGGGGTTTTCGACCCGAGGGGCGCGGACTCGTACTCGATCGTACGTGGAGCACCACGAGGCGAGAAAACACCGTTGGGTGTGGTGCATCGGCGGCCGCAGCAGAAGCTTGGTGAGATATGCGGGCTAGAAGCGTTACACCGATCGGGCTGTCCTTCCTCGACGCCATGACCTGTGGCCTGGGGGCCGTGATCCTTCTCTTCATGATCATCAACGGCGCGGTTCGCGACAACACGGTCAAGGTCACCAGCGACCTCCAGGGTGAGGTCGATCGGCTCGAACGGGAGGTCCTCGAAGGCCACCGAAATCTGGTCGAGCTTCGCAACGCGATCATCGAAACCGATGATGAGCGTGTCCTGACCCAGGGTCTGGCGCTGCGGATGATCGAATCACTGAAAGAGATTCGAGTCGAGCTCGCGACCTTCGACGCCTCGACCCTGGCCCGTCGCGAGCACATCAACCGGCTGCAGGCGGACCTGAGATCACTGGAGGAAGACGCGCGGCGCCTGTCGGCATCACTGCCGTCTGAGGAGACCCCAGGCGATCGGGTTCGCGTTCATGTTGGTGACGGAGACCGCCAATACCTGACCGGACTCAAGGTCGGCGGCAGTCGGATTCTCTTTCTTGTCGACTCCTCGGCAAGCATGCTCGGAAGCACCATTGTCAACGTCATCCGGCGCCGAAACCTGCCGGATAGGGACAAAGTGCGGGCGGCCAAGTGGCGGCAGGCCCTGGCCACCGTGGACTGGTTGACGACCCAAATACCGCGCGACAGCCGTTTCCAGATCTACGCCTTCAACACCTCGGCACGACCGGTTTCGCCGGACACGGCGGGGCAGTGGCTCGACGGTTCGGATCGCGAGGTTTTGGATGGCGCGGTGCGACATATGAACGGCATCGTTCCTGCCGACGGAACCAGCCTCTTCCACGCCCTGGCAGTAGCGTCCCAGCTCAACCCGAGGCCTGACAACATCATCCTCTTGACTGACGGCCTGCCGACGGTCGGCAAAAGCCCAGCGAGGGCCTCCACCGTGTCCGCCCGGCAAAGGACAAAGCTCTTCAACCGCGCCGTCGAACAGCTGCCGGCCGGGATCCCGGTCAACGTCGTCCTCTTCCCCATGGAGGGCGACCCGCTCGCGGCCAGCGCCTTCTGGAAGCTGGCCATCGGCACCCGCGGGTCCTTCATGAGCCTGGCAAAGGACTGGCCATGAGACGGCCCCGCCGAAACTTCGAGGTCTTCTCTCTGTCGTTTCTCGACGTCATCTGCTGCGGCTTCGGCGCCATCATCCTGCTGCTCGTGTTGACCAAGTTCGGCGAACCGCTGGCGATCGAAGAGGCCCGCCGCGATCTCGACCGTCTGTTGATCGAGCTCGAGGACGAGCTCCATGAGATTCGGGGCGAAACCGCGATCCTTGATCGCCGCCTCCGCGGCACGGTGCAACAGCTGTCAGAAGAACAAAGCCACATCGCGCGGCTGCGTGGCGATCTGTCCGATATTCGGGGTGAGTACGCCTCGAGCCAGGAGCTCTCGGAGGTCCAGGACATCCTCGAGGGCCGGATGCTGGCCGCTCAGCAGGAACTCTCGGACGAGATGCGACGACTCCTCGAACAAAGCCGACAGCGTCGCAAGCCTGACGCAATGGTCGGCGGTATTCCGGTGGACAGCGAGTACATCATCTTTGTCATCGACACATCGGGCTCCATGTTCCACTACGCCTGGCCGGCCGTCGTCGACAAGATGACCCAGGTCCTCAACACCTACCCTCGGGTCAAGGGTCTGCAGATCATGAATGACATGGGCCAGTACATGTACTCGCAGTACGCCGGCAAGTGGATCCCAGACACACCCGGACGTCGTAAGGCGGTGATTGCGCGGCTTCGCTCGTGGAATGCGTTCTCGAACTCGAGTCCTGTAGAGGGCATCACCCGAGCCATCCGGACTTTTGCCAACCCGCGCCACAAGATTTCGATCTATGTCTTCGGCGACGAGTTCACCGGCCCCTCTATCGACGAGGTCGTGCGCGAAGTGGATCGGCTCAACACCAGGAGCGGCGACGGCGAGCGGCGGGTACGGATCCATGCGATCGGCTTCCCTACCGTGTTTTCGGTCGCCGGCGCCGGCGAACACACCGGGGTCCGCTTCTCAACCCTGATGCGGATCCTCTGCCGCAATAACGACGGCACGTTTGTCGGGCTCAACTCAACCAAACCGTAGCCGGAAAACCCACACGATCTCGACGCGAACTCTCGGATGCAGGGTTCAGGACACAGGGTTCAAGATGCAGGGTTCAGGATTCAGGGTGCATCCTGCATCCTGCATCCTGTATCTGGGCGTGTGGGAGGTACAATTGTAGGAGTGAACGATTCTCAAACTACGTCCGAGCCGATCCGGCTGCTGGTCGTCGAGGATGACGAGCCGCTCGCCGACGGTCTCTGCCGGAATCTCGAGCTGGAGGGGTTTTCGGTACACAGGGTGGGCACCGGGGAAGATGGGCTTGAAGAGCTCGCCCAACGTTCTTCTGATTTCGAACTCTTGATCCTCGACATCATGCTCCCCGGAATCGATGGATTCGAGGTCTGCCGCCACCTGCGAAGCGAAGGCAATATGATCCCGATCCTCTTCCTTACCGCACGCGGCAGCGATGCGGACCGAATCCTCGGGCTTCAGCTCGGCGCCGATGACTACCTGACCAAGCCATTTCTGGTCGAGGAGCTCGTCCTTCGCGTGCGCGGAATCATGCGACGCGCCGAGTGGTCACAAACACCTGCCCGAACCGGGCCAGTGATTAAGGTCGGCGAGAGCGAGGTCGATATGGACACGATGCGGGCCAGCACACCGGAGGGCGCGGTCGCGCTCACCGAGCGCGAGGTGATGCTGGTCCGTTTCTTTTCCGAAAACGAAGGCCGTGTCCTGACCCGCGGTGAGCTGCTCGAGCGGGTTTGGGGCTACACCTTTGACACCTCGACCCGGACTCTCGACACCTTTATTCACCGCCTCCGCAAACACTTCGAAGAAGACCCCCGCAATCCGCTCCACTTTCACACGGTCCGCGGGGTCGGCTACAGATTCACCTCCGAACCGGAGGAGTGACTCCCACCCGCACACCCGGGTTCAGGATGCAGGATGCAGGATGCAGGATGCATCGCAGCGTAACGCTCATTCGGGTGGGTGGGCGGCCCTGCATCCTGAACCCTGAACCCTGTATCCTGCAGGTTGGGTGGGTTACGGTCGGTCGATGCCGAGGTCCTTCATTTTGCGCCAGAGAGTTACCCTTGAGATGCCGACTCGTTCGGCTGCCTCCTGCATCCGCCATCCGCAGCGTTCGAGTACCTCGCGAAGAAGCCGCTCCTCGAGGGCGGCGAGCGGTTTCGGCGCCTTCAGGAGCTCATCTACGAACGCCGTGTGATAGCCGTCGACCGGGAGGTGTCCCTCTTCAACGCAGTCCCCCCCTACAGCCAGCGCGGCCGTCAATACGCTTTCCATCTCTTCAAAGCCGCGGTCCCGCACCACTCGTGCAAGGCGCTCGAGGGCCGCCCGGGAAACCCTGGTACGCGGTGAGAGTTCCTCGATCCAGGCCACGATCATCTTCGACAGGTCATCTTCCAGCTCCTCGACCGAGGGCAGTTCAAGTACTTCGAGAGACGACACCTCGGAAATACGCGGTCCACCAATCACGACCCGCCACCCTTCCGGGCGAGTCCCGTCAAACAGGCTGCCGACCCCGTCACCGGAGGCGTACATTGTCCCGGGCGGCCACGGACTGATTCCATCCCAGCTCCCGTCCCAGGTTCGGAAGAGGTTGTCCGGCATGCCTGAAAATCGGTGCATGGCACGTGCCACGTCCCGACAGATCGGTGGCTCGCCAACGAGGCAGACGTCCGCCTGCCCCCGCGCGAGCGCGGCGACACGCTTTCTGAGGGCGTCGGTCGCGGCCGAGCATCCGGCCAGATAGAAGCCGGGTTTTGGATCAGTGGGTCGCAGGATTTCAACCGCGCCCCGGAACCCGCCTCCTTCGTCAGTCAACGGTATGACAGTGATCCTGAGCGCCAGGGCGCGCCCGTCATTCGTGTGATAGACGGTTGCAAAGTCCTCAACCCGTTCGAGGCCCGTTTCGAGTGCAAAGGTCAAGGGACAGGCGTTTTCGCAGTCGACCCCACGAGTCGTGAGCTTGCACCTCCCACCGACTTGCTGCCCGTGCTCATAGCCCAACAGGCGTCGTGCAGCGTCGTTGACATGTTGGAGGGTGCGCTGATGATCGAGGACGATGACCGCCTCGCCGAGCTGATCGAGGACCTCGACCCATGCCCCTCCAATGAGATCTCCCGTTTTACAGACCACGCTTCTATAACAACGAGGATTGCAGGGTTATTCGCAGATTTCTAGCTCGCATATCTCACCAGCTTTCGTAGCGAGGCCGGAAAGCTGTTGTGAGATGTGGTGTTTGCGACCCAGAGGCCCGGCCGGGGTCCCCCAGTGCCGTCCGCCGATGGGTCTCGTGAGTCGAAATCAAGGCGCGAGGAGGAAGTCGATGCCCGAGCATCGTCGACGACGAGCAACGCAGAGATCGGCCACGACCCCCATCGGCCCGGAGGGTTACGGCGCCGCTTCGCGGCTTGTGTCCCACCCGTGGAAGCGAGTGGCCGTACGCCGGCAACGCCCGGCTACGGCCACCTCTCTCTTCCATCGCCGGTTTTACGGCGGCATGGCCCCGCCTTCTTCGTTGCCGCTCCTCGGCGATGGAGGGACATCGCCGTCGTCGCGGCGCCTAGAATCCGGACCCATGGCGCACGCAACGGACGACGCTGGGGGCCCCGGCCGGGCCTCGAGGGGCCGCGGAGTCGTACTTGACGGTACGTTGAGCAACCCCGCAGGGAAACAAGCCATGGTCGTAGCCGCCGATCGGCGGCGAACGGCCATCTTGTTTTCCAAGGCGACACCGACGCCGAAGGCGGCGCGTAACCCGACGGGAGCAAACGCCGCAGATCGCTGCAGATTTCCGGCCGCAGCAGAAAACTGGTGAGATATGCGGGCAAAAGTTCGGCCCGACCCGTCTCAGCGCTCGATCTCGAAACCCTCCTCGGCCTCGGGTTCGGGCTCATCGAAGTAAAGGGCCGTGTGCGCGATGGGCAGCAGCATGACGTGGTTGTTTCCCTTGATGGGAACCTCGACGTGGTAGTAGCCGTGATCGGAAATGGACACCAGCGTCCCGACGGTCCCTTTGACATCGATCAGGGGGCAGTACAGTGAAACCTTGCCGGGAATTTCCATCAGAGATCTCCTTTTCAGCCCTTCAATCTTATCACTCAGCCGCCCACACTACCGGATGCTCAATGCTGCCAAATGAAACGTCGTTCGGCTCGCGAGCGACGTACTTTTTGAAGCATCCGATTAATTCTCCCGCAGATCACGCAGATTGACGCAGATGGCGTCACAAAACGACCGCGGCTTTATCTGCGTTATCTGCGTCATCTGCGAGCAAACCTGGGTGGGTGGGCGGTAGAAACCCATTATTTATAATCGCTAGTCTTCGCTGTCCGATTCGTCGTTCTCTCGAGAAGCGATTTCGCCATACTCCTTCAACTTCCGCTGCAGTGTCCGAAGCCCGATCTCGAGGAGGTCCGCCGCGCGTGCCCTGTGGCCTCCGGTGTGAGCGACGGTGCGAAGGATGGCCTCCTTCTCGATCTCGTCCATTGGTCGCGGCTGCCACTTGGTGGGTTCCACCGACTCTGTTTGCTGACTCGGCGTCCGGTATTCGGCGGGCAAATCTTCGAGTCCGATTTCGCCGGAACGCGCGAAGAGCACCATCGTCTCGATCAGGTTTCGGAGCTCGCGAACGTTGCCCGGCCACGACTGCCGTTTGAGGGTTGCCAATACTGCCGGATGGACACCACTGACATCGCGTTCGAGCTCCTCGTTGAAGTACTCGAGAAAGTGCTGGACGAAGAGTGGGATATCGCCGGCCCGTTTGCGCAAGGGCGGAATGCTGAGCTCGACCACCTTGAGCCGATAGAAGAGATCCTGACGGAAGCGGCCGGTCTCGACCCATTCGGCGAGATGGCGATTGGTCGCAGCAACGAGCCGGAAGTCGACCGCAATCTGCGTCGCCCCACCGACCCGCATGATGTGACGCTCCTCGAGAACCCGAAGCAACTTGACCTGCAAGTCTGCGGAAAGCTCCGAAATTTCGTCGAGAAACAGGGTCCCGCCGGCGGCGCGCTCGATCAGACCGATACGGCGCTGGTGCGCGCCGGTGAAGGCACCCTTTTCGTGCCCAAAGAGCTCGGACTCGAGAATCTCGCCGGGAATCGCGCCGCAGTTGATGGCCACGAAAGGCCCACGGGCGCGGGGCGAGTTCTGGTGGAGGGCATTGGCAACAAGCTCCTTGCCGGTGCCCGACTCGCCAACGATGAGCACCGTCGATCGCGTCGGGGCAACCACCCGCAGCCGTTCCAAAAGCTCCTCCATGGCTGTGGAATGGCCGACGATACCTTCGAAGCCGAAGCTCTTTTCGAGTCGCTGGCGCAGGCGACGGTTCTCATCCGACAGCACCCGTCGTTCGAGCTGGAGCTGCACCCGCTGGCGTAGCTCCTGCACCTTGACCGGTTTGGTGAGATAGTCATCGGCGCCCTCCTGGAGCGCCGCCACGGCATCTTTCACATCAGCGTAGGCGGTGACCAGAAGGAACGGGAGATTTGGGTATTCAGCGCGAACCTCGCGCAAGAACTCGTAGCCGTCCATGCCCGGCATTCGCACGTCGGAAACTACGACGTCGACCTGCTCACCTTCGCGCAGTTTTTCGAGAGCTTCTTCGGCAGAGGCAAAAGCCCGCAGGCTATACCCCACCCGTTCCAGGGTGCGGGTCATGGCATCGCGCGACCCATCGTCATCGTCCACGAGAAAGATCACAGGCTCCACAGCACCAACTCCCTTAGTACTCCGATGCACAAATACGATCGTATTTATGCATCGGAGTACTTAACCATCCAACATCTTGATCAGCTCGGTCTCGTCGATGACCTCTACGCCGAACTCGCGCGCCTTGGCCAGCTTGCTGCCGGAGTTCTCTCCGGCCACCAGATAGGAGGTCTTCCCTGAAACCGAGCCTGCCACGGAAGCTCCCAAATTTTCCAGCTCCTCCTTCAACTCGCGCCGCGGCCGGCTGAGGCTGCCGGTGATGACGAATATCTGACCAGCAAGAGGATATTCGTCCCCTGCATCCTCGATCTCCTCGCGGGGATCGATTCCACGCTTGGCCAGGCGCCTCACGAGCGACTGATGACGCTCTTCAGCAAACCACTCACTCACCGCGGCCGCAATCACCGGACCGATGCCGTCAACCTCTTCTAGCGCTTCAGGCTCGGCCGCAGCGAGTTCCTCGAGGCTGCCGAAGCGCCTTGCCAGGAGCTTTGCCGCCCGCTCGCCAACGTGAGGTATACCAAGTGCAAAGAGCAGACGGTGAAGAGGCCGATCGCGGGCCTCCTCGAGCTCACCCAGGAGATTGGTTGCTGAGAGCTCGCCCCAGCCGGGAAGCTCCGCCAGGCCGTCGGCCTCGAGGTCCCACAGGGAGGCCTCGTCGGTTATGAAACCTGCATCGACCAATTGCTCGGGCAGCCGGCCCCCGAGGCCTTCGATCTCCATCGCACCTCGAGCCACGAAATGCCGAAGCCGCGCCCCTGTCACCGCTGGACAGTCGGGGTTGGGGCAGCGCAGGGCGACCTCCTCTACTTCGC
>Ga0209013_10005706_pt1 | contig 10672 bp, 10 predicted proteins | sample Cruoilmetagenom2_FD_187291 | JGI IMG/M metagenome (GOLD analysis project Ga0209013, IMG submission 187291) | Oil polluted marine microbial communities from Coal Oil Point, Santa Barbara, California, USA - Sample 2 (SPAdes) (version 2) | ecosystem: Environmental > Aquatic > Marine > Oil seeps ...
TTTTGAGCCAGCCTGCTCCCAAGCCGAGTTCGGTGCGTCCTCCCGAGATCTGATCGATATTGGCGATGGCGTTTGCGAGTACCGCGGGATGACGGAAACCTATGGAGTAGACCAGGGATCCGACCTGCACACGTGAGGTGTGGCATGCGAGTGCGGTGTGGGCGCTTACGGCTTCGAGACAGTGCGCACTTCCTGAGCTGTCAGGGGTGTAGAAATGATCCCAAATAGAGATGAAATCAAAGCCGAGCTCTTCGATTCTGCCCCAGAGGGGAACGAGCTCCGCGATACTGGTGTGCTGGAGACCAGTATGTACACCGAATTTGAGTTTTTTCCTGTCTGCCATGTGTATCTCCTTTTCGTGATGTCTGCTCTCGCCTGTTTTCTCCGCGGTTAGCAACAGTCGAGGCATTCGGTGCACTCCGTGTGTGCGCGCTTTCCTGTTCTTTTGATTGCCATGCCGGCTCTGAAGGAAATCCCTCTTTTTCAGAGAGATGTGGTGAACGAGGTTTTTAGGCTTGTCTCATACTATTTGAAATGGAATATGGAGCTGAACAAACTCTTTTGCGCGTGGAAAAGAACTCATGAGAGAGGAAGCGTCTGGTGTATCAGAAAAAGCCTCGCGCGAGAAGGTCTTTTTTTTTGGGTAGAATGCTCGGGCGTATCGAGATCATGCCTACATAGGCATGGCGCGGAACTTCTCCGGACCTGTTGGTCAGAAGGGCCGTTTACGCGGTCGAGTGCTGTGTCGCAGCGAGTGTTCCTGTGGGCTGCGCTTCCCTGCTTGTTCCTTTCCGCGTGCGCCACTCTTTTGCAGGAAGGAGGAAGAGAAGTGGGGAAAAGAGGAAAAAAAGAAGAAGCGGAACAAGTGTTGTGGCTCTTGCGTCTTATACACGAGATGGGGAGCGGGAAGTGATCATCTCTTGAGAACGAGCCGGCGCGTTTTTCGGTGTTTTGTTTTCTGCCCCTGTGCTTTGTGTCTTTCTGAGTTTTTTTGAAGTAAAGGTCGTTTTATGAGAATGCGAAAAAAGGAGGACACGGTTTCGCGTGGTTTCTGTTTTGCTGGAGGAAAATTTTTTCTCTTTGCCGTGTCTTGTGTTTTGCTGTTGTCAGCTTGTCGACCGGTGTTGCCTTTTGATCGGGATGACTTTTTCCCGGGGCAGCCTGATCCGACAGGAGAGGAAGAGAACGGGGGCGAACAAGAAGCCGCAGATGAGACAGAGCTTGTGCTCCAGCTTGAGGTGGGCGGAGGTTTTGTGCCCCGTGACTATATTTTTACTTCGATACCAGAGCTTAGTGTGTATGCAGACGCCAACGTCATTTCTGATGGTCCGGTTATCCAGACGTATCCGGGGCCATTGCTGCCAAATCTCCAGTCCCGGCGCCTGAGCGACAAGGGCTTGGCCCGGCTCAGAGATGCAGTGGAGGAGGCTGGTTTGCTGTCCACTCCGCCAGACTACGCGTACCCTCGGAATCTGCCGATGGTGGCGGATGCTCCGACAACTATTCTTACCATTGTTGAGGAAACCCCTACGGGACGCAAGGTCTACCGTCATTCGGCGTATGCCCTGGGTATTCAGCCTGGTGGAAGCGAGGACCGAGCACATCTTGGCGAGTTTGTGGAACGTTTGCGAAACATCGAAGACCTCGTGGGGACGGACGAGATCACAGACGAAGGTTCCTATGAAAGCAGTGCGTATAGATTGCGTGCGGTTGAGGTGGACGCTGATTCTTTGCCGGGAGATGCTCCTGAGGTGCATGAGTGGACCCTCGATCAGGTTGTCCTCTCTGAAGTGGGTCGTTGCACAGTGGTGCAGGGGGCCACAGCTCGTGCTGTTGAGAAACTCTTCAGTAAGGCGAATTCCTACACCTTCTTTCGACAAGGGGAGAAAGTGTATCGAGTCCTTGTTCGTCCTTTGCTTCCCCATGAGGTGAGCTGCACAGAGTAGGGCTGTTTTCTTGACAGCGCCCTGTGCACGAGAAGCTGCAGCAGTGTTAGCTCCTTGATGCTGGTGTCAGGAGATACGCGAGTTCAGCTGGAGTTGTGCAGATATTTTTCCATGTGGTTATGGGGAAATGCAGAGCTGCAAAGGCTGCCGTAGGGAAAGACTCTGCAACTTGTGCGCGTGCCGGGGAGATTGTTCCGGTCGTAAGCTGGAGGACAAGATCTTGCAGACCCGGGTTATGTCCTATGAGAAGAAGAGCCTGGATTGTGTCTTCTGTCCGGCGAATGCGTCGTGTCAAGGTAGAGAGGTCTGCGAGATAGAGGTCTTTTTCAAAAGACATATGAAGAGTGCGATCAGGGTTACTTTTGGGTGAGAAGTCTGGCCCTGATCGCAGGATTTCCCATGTTTCGCGGGTGCGGCGCGCGTCGGAACACAAGACGAGATCTGGCGGACTGCCGTTTCCCCAGACTTCTTTGTGAAGGAGGTCCCTCATGTGCCGTGTGTCTTGCTTGCCTTTGCCTGCGAGTGCTCGTTCGCGATCTTCGCCACCGGAAGTCGGGTTTTCTGCTTTGGCATGGCGGAGAATATAGAGACGTTTCACTTTTGCTCGCGGGTGTGTGGGGAATAGTTCAACAAGCTACCGGAATTGATCAAAGGACAAAAAAACAGCCTCATGGTGTTGTCTGGATGTCGGATCTGCCTGCGAAAACTGTTTTTTTCGCGGCGCGGAATGGACGGTCGATCCGGTGACAGGCCTGTAGCTGGGAGGGGTCTCTCTTTTGTGGTGTCAGGGAATTTTGCTTGGGGGAATGTTGCTGCTGGTGTGATGCCTGGCGCAGGTCTTGTTTTTTCATGAGACCTCCTGATGTGAGGAGAGTGTTTCTTCTGTCTGCTGTTGCGGCTAACGTGGGATTCGACCGGGTAACTGCCGAAGTGTGCTTTTCTATTAAAAGTGTGTATGGCGCGCTGCTCGTTTTGTAGAGGGCGAAATGGGGTTGGGGTAGAACCGGACAACGCAAGGGGTTGTGATGAGCACGATAGGTTTTTGGGCAATAGCGCAGGAAGAGCCCGATAGTATCGCCGTTGTAGATCCTGATGAGCGTGTCATTACGCGTGGCGAGCTGTTGGCATCAAGTAACAGGATAGCGCGTCGTTTGCAGGAGCTGGGTTTGCAACGGGGCGATGGAGTCGCCTGGGTGATCCATAACAGCCGAGAATTTCTCGAAATGTTTCTGGCTGCCACGCAGATTGGCTTGTATGCCACTCCCCTAAATTTTCACCTGACGGGTCCCGAGATCGCGTATATTGTCGAGGATTGCGAAGCCAAGGCTTTTGTGTGTCATGAGCGTTTTGCTGAGGCTTCGGAATATGCGGTGGCGGAATCAGGTCTTTCCAAGGAGGTCTGTTTTGCAGCGGGAGGCCCTGTAAAAGGCTGCCGTCCCTATGAGGATCTGCAGGCTGGGCAGTCGAGCGAGCTTCCCGAAAATCGCAGTGCCGGCCAGATGATGCTTTATACATCCGGGACGACTGGTCGACCGAAGGGGGTACGTCGAAGTCTTCCTGATGGGGATCCTGAGCAAGGCGCGGCGCTTATGGCCATGCTTGGGGCACTTCTCAAGATTGAACCCGGGACTGGCGCGCATCTCCTGACCGGACCTTTTTACCATACGGCCCCACTTGGTTTTGGTATTGGTTCTGTGCATCTTGGCCAAAACATTGTCATGATGGATAAATGGGACGCAGAGCAGATGCTCGTTCTCATGGACCGCTACAAGATCACGACAAGCCATATGGTGCCGACGATGTTCCATCGTGTCCTGGCCTTGCCGGAGGAGAAGCGTGCTGCCTACGACCTGTCTTCGTTAGAGGTTGTCCTGCATGGTGCGGCACCTTGTCCTGTAGAAGTGAAACGCGGTGTGATCGAATGGTGGGGGCCGGTGCTCTATGAGTATTACGGTGCCACAGAAGGAGGCGGTACCCTTGTCACTTCTGAGGAATGGCTGGAGCATCCTGGGACGGTAGGACAGCCCTGGCCAGGGTCCGAAGTACTCATCCTGGATGATGAAGGAAAACCGCTTCCAGAAAAGCAGGCAGGCGCGATCTACATGTCTTCGCTTGCCGGTGACTTCTCCTATTACAAGGATAAGGAGAAAACAGAGGGCAGCCGTCGAGGCAACCTCTTTACAGTGGGTGATGTGGGATACCTCGAAGACGGTTGGCTCTATTTGTGTGACCGCAAAGCCGACATGATTATTTCTGGAGGTGTCAATATTTATCCAGCAGAGGTCGAGGCGACATTGTTGACGCACCCTGCGGTGGGAGATGCTGCTGTATTTGGTATTCCCAATGATGAATGGGGAGAGTCAGTCAAGGCTGTCGTAGAGCCGGCGTCGGGCGTGGTGGCTGATGAAAAGCTGGCGAAGGAGCTGCTTGCGCACTGCCAAAAGAGTTTGGCGAAGTTCAAGTGTCCGCGTTCGCTCGATTTTCTTGAGGAGCTGCCGAGGCAGCCTTCCGGAAAACTCTACAAACGCCTTTTGCGAGATGAATACTGGAAGGGACGGGACCGCGCGATCTGAGAAGCTGCCGTTGCGTGTTGGACGGTTGCGCTGTAAGGGCACCTGACACCATTGCATTTTTTGTGCTTTCTCTGGCACCTGTGGAAGTGTTCCTAGAGGTGCCGGAGAAATGTCGGTAGAGGTGAGCGCAAGAACCCTTGCTGACTGTTTTCCAGATCTGACCGCGAGAAGTGGCTTGCCACTCTTGCTGGGCCTGCGCCAACAAGGATCCTGTTCGAGTAGAGGACCATTTTTACCGGAGGAGAAGAAAATGGCACGCTTACAGGAAGTCCCAGTACGAACGGCGGCAATTCGCCGTACCGAGTGTTTTATTGGGCGGGATCGCTGCGAGGAAACAGCTTCCCGTCTCAAGGCGCTTGCTGTGCTGCTCGCGGGGAGGGCTGTGTGGAATGTGAATTCCACCGCGCAAGGTGGGGGCGTTGTTGAATTACTCGAGGGGCTGCTTCCCTATGAGCGCGGCGCGGGGGTGGATGCTCGCTGGCTTGTGATTGAGGGGGATGCCCCCTTTTTCGAGATCACGAAGCGAATACACAATTATTGCCATGGGACGAGAGGCGACGAAGGCCCGCTTGGTGATGAGGAACGTGCCCATTATGAATGGGTAAGTCATGAGAATGCGCAAGAGCTTCTTGCCGTTATCGAGCCTGGCGATATTTTGGTGCTGCACGACCCGCAGACAGCTGGGCTTATTCGTCCGGCTCAGGAGGCCGGTGCCAAGGTGGTATGGCGCTGTCATATTGGGAGCGATACCTCAGATGAGTACACCGAATGCGCGTGGGCTTTTCTGCGGCCTTATGTGGAGCATGCAGACGCTCTCATTTTTTCGCGTGAGTCCTACATTCCCCATTGGGTAAATCGAGAAGTGGTGACGGTCATCTCGCCGTCGATTGATCCCTTTACCCCAAAGAACCAGGAAATCGATACGGAGACAGTGCGCTCAATTCTGGCACATACGGGTCTGATTTCTGTTCGTGGGGATGAAGTGCTCCCGTGTTTTACGCGCCAGGACGGTTCTCCGGCTCGGGTGAACCGATATGCCGACCTTGTGCAGACAGGTCCTGCTCCGCAGCCGGATATGCCACTTGTGACGCAGATTTCCCGCTGGGATCGATTGAAGGACATGCCAGGTGTCATGCAGGGGTTCGCAGAATTTGTGGTGAGCTATGACTACGTGCATCTTGCTCTTGTCGGCCCGAATGTGAGTCATGTGACTGATGACCCTGAGGGCAGCACTGTCCTTATGGATTGCTGGGCATTGTGGCGCGACTTGCCACACGCGGTCCGCGAGCGTATCACGCTGGTGTGTTTGCCGATGACCGATAAAGAAGAAAATGCTGCCATTGTGAATGCACTGCAGCGTCATGCTGCAGTGGTGGGCCAGAAAAGCCTGAAAGAAGGCTTTGGCCTCACGGTCACGGAGGCGATGTGGAAAGGGCGCCCTGTTGTTGCGAGCGGTGTGGGCGGTATTGTGGATCAGATCGACCATAACAAACATGGGCTATTGGTCGACGACCCCTCGAACCTGAAGGATTTCGGGACAGCGGTCCGGTTTTTTCTGGAAGAGAAAGAAGAAGCCGAGCGCATGGGAAAGAACGCGCATCGCCGGGTCATCGAGAATTTTCTTCCTGATCGTGCGCTTCGTCAGGAAACCCAAACAATTGCGGGTCTTTTTGGTGTGGGGGAGGAGTGATTGTTTGCTTCGCCAGAAATCAAAGCCAGAAATCAGAGCATGAAAGTCGCTGATGAGGGCGTTCTGTGGCGATGTTTGGTTCCTGTAGCTGATCGGGCATGATGCCGCTTTTCCGGGATGAAGTGCTGCTCGAGGCTTTTTTCGGCTGGTAGCCTTGCGTGTTTTGACGGAGAGAGGCAAACCGATCGGTGTATCCTAGTGCGGCGCGCCTGTTTTTATTCGAGGTGGCGCATTGCTGGTTTTGATGCTTCTCATGGTTTTTGGGATTGGTGAGACCTGAGGCGCATTGCTGGTTTTGATGCTTCTTATGGTTTTTGGGATTGGTGAGACCTGATATGTCTGTTGAGCAGATGAGCTTGTTTTTTGCAATGCTGGCTCTTGCGGCGAATGGGGCGACTCTTTTTCTCGTGTTTTGCGTGCTCACGTATTGGATGACGGAGAGAAAGTGGTCTCTTGCGGGTGCCGAAGGGGTGTGGGGGCGCGTGCACGAAGTTGTGCACAAAGATGGTCTGTCCGTTGCCTTGACGGTCGCTCTCGTTTCCACTTTTGGCAGTCTCTATTTTTCAGAGGTCGCGAATTTTGTCCCCTGTGAACTCTGTTGGTTTCAACGGATTGGGATGTATCCACTTAGTGTTATTTTGGTGATTGCCCTTGCGCGCAAAGACAGGGGAGTGGGTGTGTATGTTCTTCCCTTGGCGGGAGCAGGCGCCCTGGTTTCGTTGTACCACTATATGGTACAACGGTTCCCGGATCTCCAGAGTGGGGGCGCGTGTAATCCGGCCTTTCCCTGCACGGACACTCTGGTCTGGGAGTTCTCTTTTATCTCCATCCCCTATATGGCAATGAGCGGTTTTATGCTGATCGCTGTGCTTTTGGCATTGCAATCAGCAGTGTTTTCTTCTGGCGCTGACGTGCAGGAGATATGGACGGATCGTGCTTCTCGCGAAGAGGAAGAGGCCGAGAAGGAAGCCGGCGGAAACGTTGAGAGAGCTGTTGATGTCTCGCATGATGGAGAGACAGACGAGCAGAAAGTTGGCCTATGACTGTCAAGACAAACAAGAGACAAGATCGTTTCGGTCTCTGGCTAACAATCGGGGTTGTGGTAGGGCTTGCGCTGATCGCGGTTGTTGTGATGGGCGAAGGTGGCGATGATCCTAATTCTGAGGTCGATGGCCCTGTCGTCCTGGAGAAAACGCTTGACCTGGGAACTGCAGTCGCAATCGGGGATCAGATTGCAGAGATCGAGTCGATTGGTTTTGATGAGCAAGCAGTCTCGATCTCCCCTGACGATGGTCGTGCAAAGTTCGTTATTTTTGTGGCCCACTGGTGCCCGCACTGTCAAAGTGAAGTCCCGAGGCTGGTAGAGTGGCTGCGTGACGGCAAGAAACCCGATGATCTTGACGTTTATATGGTTTCTACTTTTGTCGATGGAACCCGCCAGAATTTTCCACCACAGGCCTGGCTGGCAGACGAAGGGGTTTTCGATGAAGATATCACCGTTCTTCTGGACACTTCCAAGAGCGAGATTGCAGACAATTTTGGCTTGAACACAGTGCCTTCTTTGGCTCTTGTGACCGCGGATGGTGCGCTGATACAGCGGGAATCAACTCTCCTTTCGGGGAAGGTGCTCGACGAACTTGCGGCACGTATTACCTGAGCGCCGGGTGGGGAGCCGCGCGGGGAGCTGCGCTGCGCTCCGTTCGCAATATTCAGGGCCAAGAAGGAGGTGGGGGATCTCCGATGATTTGGCTTTCCCTACTTTTCTGTTCGGAGCGCACCATGAAGGCCGCGGCTTCGGTACGTCGTGCCATTCCTAGTTTGGCCAAGATGTTGGAGACATAGTTTTTCACAGTCTTTTCTGCGAGATGTACCTTATTGGCGATCTGTCGGTTGGTCATGCCTTCTGCGATCAAGTGCAGAATGCGTTGCTCTTGCCCTGTGAGATTGTGCAGCTGTTTGCTGTCTTCGTCGCCGCTTTCGCCGCGCAAACGCCGAATCACACGGTCATGTACTCCTGGGTCAAGCAGGGATTCTCCTGCGGCGACTTTGCGGATGGCGCCGGCAAGATCGGTGCCGCGCACCTGTTTGAGCAGGAATCCGGAGGCTCCTGCCATGATGGAGCTGAACAAAGCCTCGTCATCCGCAAAGGACGTGAGCATGAGGGCTTTGCAGTCGGGGTTTTCCGAGCGCACCTGCCGGCAGACTTCTACTCCTGAGCCGTCGGGCAGTCGGACATCGAGCACGACCACATCGGGCTTGGATTGCCGGATGCGCTGTGGTGCTTCGGTGGCGGAGCCGGTTTCGCCAACAACCACAATGTCTGGCTCGGTTTCCAGAAGAGCACGTACGCCCCTGCGTACGACTTCGTGGTCGTCGACAAGAAAAACTTGAATTTCGCTGTCCTCGGTCACAGGAGAATCTTCCCCTTTCTGTTTGTATTTTCCGCGCGTTTTTCCCCAGAGGTTTTCTTCTGGGGTTTGTCTGTGGGAGCTGAGCTGTAAATTTTTACCTGGAAAGAAATCATTTTACGCTTTTTTCGGGGTTTGGTGGGTGTCGCACGGGAGGCCAAGAAGAGTGAGTGCGCGCCTCATGGTTTCCGTTCGTGGACCTGAAGTGTCAAGGCTTTGCGCGCTGTGCCAGGGAGACGCGTGTGTGGCCATATGGGTTGCGACTTCGACTGTTGCTTCGGAAAAGTCTCCTCCTTGTTTTTCTCGTGCTCTGATCCGATCTGCTGCCTGCGCGTCGGGCAGGACGCAACAGATTTCTTGGATTTCTGCCTTTTTCTCGTGTGCAAGACGTCGTACTGCTTCTCGTTCGGCAGAGTCGGTCCAGGAGGCGTCGAGGATGACCGAAGTGCCCGTGTCGAGAAGCTGTGCGGCTTCTTCCCGCATTTTGTGATAGATTGCTTGCTTGCGCGCAGGGCTGTACGCGTCTTTACCGAGTGCTGTGGGGGATTTTGCTGTGTCCGGATCTATCGGCCCGTGGTCTTGTTGCAGGCCGGCACGTAAGGCGTCGGAATGCAGTGCCGGCCAGTCCAGGGTTTGGCAGAGCATTTTTGCCAGTGTTGTTTTTCCTGTGCCTGGCAGGCCGCCGAGAAGAAGAAGTCGTACGCGTGCTTGTTCTCGGTGTTTTTCACAGAGGCCCATGAGTAGTTGGGCCTGGGCTGTGGCATTTTCGTGGCCTTGTTCTGCCCGGTGGCATGCGACTTTTGCCCGTATTAGTGCGCGATGAGCCACATAATGGTGAAAAAGGTTTTTCGGGGGAACAGCTGCTATTTCCTGATTGTAGGTATCGACAAAGAGTGTGGCGAGATCGGGGCGCTGCAGGTATTCGAGATCCATTGCAAGAAAGGCGATGTCCGAGAGGACATCGCCCCATCGGAGTTTGTCGTCGAACTCTATGCAGTCCAGAATGCGTGGTCCGTCCTCAAGGCAGAAGATGTCGTCTGCGAGCAGGTCTCCGTGCCCGTCTCGCACCCAACCCTCCTGCTGTCTTCGTGTGAAAAGTTCCTCATTTCTGAGAAAGAACTGTGTGGCAAGTCCTTCGACGCGGCGCAGCATATCTGATGCAATAATGTTTGGGACAAAAGCCCGAATTTCCTCAAGGTCATTGTTCCATTTTTCGCGGATCGCGCGTGGCGTTCCACTCTGTCTGATCTCTTCTGAGACAGCAGCATTTTTATGGAAAGGCACAATTGTCTGGGCGATTTCGCGTAGCAGACGGGGAAGTTCCTCTTGGTCTGTGTGAGGAGAAGTCACCAACCGTGAGAGCCGTCGTTTGCTCGGCATGCGACGCATCTCGAGCACGGCTTCGACCGGGTTTCCTTTTTCGTCGTGCAGGCACAACACTTGCAGGTAGACATCTGGCGCGAGGCGGCGATTGAGTGTGAGTTCGCGGCGCAATACTGCTTCGCGTAAGGCAAGCGTCGAGAAATCAAGAAACGGAAACCGTACAGGTTTTTTTATTTTATAGGCGCGATCTCCCACGAAGAAGACGATTGCTCCGTGAGTTTCCGCGACTGCAGCAGCGCGGTCCCCAGTTTGTGTCGCGGCGTCCCTTCTGGGGATTTCCATACAGTGTCCGATCTGAAAAGTGCATTTGATGGCGTCAGAATACTGCGCTGCTTCGATGGGCGACAGAAGCAAGTGGCTCTCGTCTTTTTGTCCGAAAGTCCTTTGCTCAGGAGCTGGGATCTTGTCTGCTTACTCTGGGTTTTTCCTGTGCCGGCTTTCTCGCAACGGATTTCTCAAGGGGCTTTTCGGTGTCGTTCCCATCAGGGTTGTTGACAGCGTGTGATGGGAGGCTTGCCGTCGAGTGGCAGGTTGTCGGTACGAATCGGTGCTCCTCATCAGCCATGAAACAGATAGGTGGCCCAGGTAGAAACAGCATGACCGAAGACCTAGTGGCTTGGGCGCGCCACTCACTGGTCACAGTTCAGCCGGCGAGGGGGCAGAACTCGGATG
>Ga0209013_10005707_pt1 | contig 10671 bp, 10 predicted proteins | sample Cruoilmetagenom2_FD_187291 | JGI IMG/M metagenome (GOLD analysis project Ga0209013, IMG submission 187291) | Oil polluted marine microbial communities from Coal Oil Point, Santa Barbara, California, USA - Sample 2 (SPAdes) (version 2) | ecosystem: Environmental > Aquatic > Marine > Oil seeps ...
AGCGTTTTGGAACGGATGGAAACAACTGGGTAGATGGGAAAAAACTCATAGAAGGTACACTCAAAATACGTGATAGAAAAACTAAAGAATTTTTGATGGGTTCGTACCAGTCTTACCTCTTTAACAATTGGCTCTCTAAGCGTATGGAGATCAACCACTTGCTTGAAAAGTTTACAGAAGCCCAGACAGAGCAGGTTATGGGCTTGCCGGAAGGTTCATTAAAAGGTACAAAATCACAGCCGAACTTCTTTAAACTTGTAGAAGGGGATGTAATGATGCATTACCCTTATGGGCGTTTGTTTAACGTAGAGAGCTTAGAAGAGGAAGCAAAACGTTTTGAGACTAAAGACATTGCACCTGCCGGCCTACTTCCCGGAAAGAAAACAAAACTGGCTGAAAATACAGCAGGACTCATAGAAGCGCCATATGCTGAAGAGATAAACTTAAATGGTGCCAGACGCTACGCATGGATACAAGTCACTGAGATCACAAAAAATTACGTAGAAGAGAAAGCCCATTATGAGCTCTCTTTTGTTTTGCCTAAAGGGTGTTATGCGACAAATGTACTGGATGTACTCAGAGGGACTAATTTAGATTAAGTATCCCAATTGCTAAAAGGGTGTGTAATGAGGTTTGAATTACGGTATTTTGTATCGTGAGAAACATCTTCTGTGACCCAGGTAGGTAATTCAAATGCCTCATTTTCATTAGAAAGTTCTATCTCTGCAACAATCAACCCTTGATTATCACCTTCAAATATATCTAGTTCCCAGGTATGATCTCCATGAGAGATGAGATAACGGGTTTTTTCTATGAGTGGGTGTGAACAAAGTTCATCTAGTATCTCCCGGGCATCTTCAACGGGGATAGGGTATTCAAATTCAGATCGGGAAAGACCTGTTGCTCTGCCTTTGAGTGTAAGAAATGCCTGATCGTCACTGATCCTGGCTCGTACGGTGATACCTTGTGTTGGGACATAACCTTGCTTCATAATATGCCCTTTTGGCAGCGTAGGAAGTTTAGATGTATCTACCAGGAATTTTCTCTCTATCTCTTTTGCCATAGCACTATCTTTACTCTTGTTTTCTGCTAATCTCTGCACCCAAGGCTGAGAGTTTACCCTCTAGGTCATCATATCCGCGATCTAAGTGATAGATACGACGTACATTTGTTGTGCCTTCTGCTACAAGTGCAGCAAGCACAAGTGCGGAAGAGGCTCTAAGATCTGTAGCCATAACATCAGCGCCATAAAGCTTCTCTACACCTTTAATAGCAGCGATACTGCCTTTAAGCCATATATCTGCACCTAAACGGTTAAGTTCACTCACATGCATGAAACGGTTTTCAAAAAGACGCTCTTCAATGATGCTTTCACCTTCTGCCATTACAGCTACAGCCATAAACTGTGCCTGCATATCGGTAGGGAAACCGGGGTATTCTATGGTAATGAGGTCAACAGGTTTAAGCTTTTTAGGAGGGTGTATTGTCATACTGTCTTCACCTATATCAAATGTACAACCCATAGATTCGAGTTTATCTATTGAGGTTCTGATATGTTGAGGGTTGATTTTGTTCAGAGTAATGGAAGAGTGGGTAATGGCTCCGGCACAAAGGTATGTCCCTGCTTCTATACGATCAGGAATAATATCAACTGTTTTAAAGTGAAGTGCTTCTCTGTTGGTACCATGGATGATCAATTCATGGGTACCGATACCTTCTATCTTCACACCGGCATCAGCGATCATTTCACAAAGTTGTACGACTTCAGGCTCTTTTGCTGCATTGATGATCGTTGTTGTGCCTTTTGCAAGGGCTGCTGCCATTACAATGTTCTCAGTACCACCCACGGTGATCTTGTCAAAAATAATGTTGGCACCTTTTAGTCCTTCTGGAGCCATGGCATGGACATATCCAGCTTTTATTTCAATGACTGCCCCCATAGCCTCCAAAGCTTTAAGATGAAGATCAATAGGACGTTGACCGATCGCACAACCACCAGGCAAACTCACTTCACATTCACCAAATCTTGCCAGAAGAGGACCAAGGACCAAAATAGATGCTCTCATTTGTGAAACGATCTCATACACTGCTTTGGTTGAATTGATGCTGCCATTATTTATATGTGCAACAGTATCTTTATGATCTACATCTCCACCAAGCATGGTAAGAAGTTTGAGTAGGGTACGGATATCTACAACATTAGGTAAATTTGTAAGTGTTACTTCTTTATCACTTAAAATTGTTGCTGCAATAATTGGCAGTGCTGCATTTTTTGCCCCACTTATCGTCACTGACCCACTTAACTTATTTCCACCATTTATTTCTAAATAATCCATACCTTATTTCCTTACATAACTATATTGAAAAAGATTTTATCTAAAGTATCGTTAAGGAGAAGATATGTTTAAAATATATTAAAAAATATGTAAAAGTTTTTCTATTTTCACATTAAAAAATAGAAAAATTCATATTATTAACTATGGTTTAATCTCTCTATTAACTAATATTATGTACTATATTATCTAATATTTGCCAAACTTGTTGCGAAGCAGGGACGGAAAGCCACGGGTCTCACGTAGATAGCCGGGTTGCTAGACTTTAATTATAAAAGAATAAGGGAAAATCCTATGTCTAGTAGTTTAGATAAACTTAGAGCACTTACGAGTCGTTTGGAAGAGAAATTAGAACAGAAAGAAACTGTTCCTTCCCCTGTTGAGGAAGAAGAAAAAATCATTCCAAAAGAAGTGATTGAAAAACCGGTTAAAATGGTTTCTGTTACACAAAAAAATTTGAATACAGAAGATGTTCGCGGTGATAATATTCTACGTGTTAAAGTACTTTATGAAAAATTAAAGATCTTTGAAAAGTCTCCGGATTTTAATAATATATTTGTTTATAAAGCGATGAATCTTTCAGGTATTGGATTGAAGGAAGATGATTTTGGTGAAGTGCGTGAAGGTAAATATATTCAAATTATTGCTATTACATATGAACCGGATAAAAACGGTAAAAAGAAAGCAAAAAACATTTCCTTAGGGTATTTTGGAAAAGCTGAAACTTTGGATGTGACTCTTAAGAATGAAATTATAGAATTTGTTTTACGCTGGCGTTATGAAAAAGCATTTCAAAATGTTGAACATTATAAAGATCTCATAGAGAGAGTTGAAACTCCATCTGAAACATTATTTTAGGGAAATTTCTTCTTCCCTTACTTCAATATATTCCCTTTAACTAATCAAAAATTTGTTACAATCGTTTTCTCTTAAAAAACTAAATACAGAGGATACCTATGCACCTTGATTTAACACCAGAAGCACTCTTAATGCAACTAGGATACACAAAAAACGAACAAACACTCAATCAGATCAATAATATTATTTCAAATACTGAAGGGTTCGATAAATTCTCACCACATATACCTTCATTTAATGATGCATTGGCTGTAGAAAAAGGGTTTATCGCTATGTCAAACTCTGAAGACCATCTTAAAATAAAATGTGATGAAGACAGCAATGCAGATAACCTTACAGCATTTACAAAGTTGGTTAAACACTGGGCAGATAAATACAAACTTGAACTTAAAAAAGTTGACAATAAAAATACTTACTATATTATCGGTCACAAATAGTTGCCACTCAGCTCGCTCAACGAAGATCAGCTAAGTGCTGCTACAGCACCTTTAGGACACAACCTCATTATTGCCTCTGCGGGAACGGGTAAAACTTCTACTATTGTAGGGCGTATTGCCCATCTTTTGCAAAGTGGAGTGGACCCTTCAAGTATTTTGCTTCTTACATTCACAAATAAAGCAGCAGGTGAAATGATAGCACGGCTTGAACGTTATTTTCCCAAAAAAATAGTTTCAAAAATAGAATCTGGCACCTTTCATGCTGTATCTTACCGTTGGCTGAAAGAGTTACATCCTAATCTAGCACTCAAACAACCCTCAGAATTAAAAACACTTTTTAGAAGTATCTACGAGAAAAGAAACTTTGAACGTATGAATCTTCCTCTTGCTCCATTTTCGGCAACATATCTCTATGAAATGTATTCTCTGTATCAAAATGCCTCTTTGGATGGTTTTGATGTATGGTTTTTGGAAAAGTATCCTGAACATGAAGTGATCATGGATGCTTATATGGATATTGCCCAAGAGTTTGAACGTGAGAAAATAGATTATGGTTTTGCCTCTTTCAATGATCTTCTTCTGCGAATGAAAAAACATTTGGAAGAACACAGCATACCTTTTCAAGAAGTACTCGTAGATGAGTATCAAGATACGAATACATTACAAAGTGCACTGATAGACACACTTAAACCACGTTCACTTTTTTGTGTAGGTGATTATGATCAGAGCATTTATGCCTTTAATGGGGCAAATATTGAGAATATCGCTACCTATTCAAAACGTTATCCTGATGCAAAGGTTTTTACACTTAAGACAAATTATCGCTCCACCGCACCAATACTCTCATTGGCGAACCGTGTCATAGAACGCAATGAGCGTATTTATCCTAAAAAACTGGAAGTAGGTAGACATGGAAAGACACACCCGCCAAAACTTCTGATGTATAATGATCTGTTTGAACAGTATCAGTCCATTGCGCAAAACATTAAACATACGCATGTCCCTAATGATCAGATAGCTGTTATATTTAGAAATAACTCTTCTGCTGATGGTATAGAAGCATGTTTACGTGAAGTAGGTATACCCTGTAAACGAAAAGGAGGTACAAGCTTTTTTGATGCAAAAGAGATAAAGTTCCTCCTTGATCTGCTTGCACTTATGGTAAACCCTAAAGATATGATGGCATTCATTCATGTGTTTGAATATGCTTCAGGTGTTGGCTCTGCACTCTCCAAAGAGTTTTTTCAATGTTTTATGCATTTTGGAAATGGAAGCTTTATGCAAGGTGTGCTTTATCCGAAAGTACATGATCTGCCTAAATTAAACCCCAATAAAAATGTACAGCTTGGACTCTTTGATGATGACCATGAAATAGGCTCTGCCACACGATTTAAACACTTGGATCTACATCATGATGTTTATGGGCACCCTTTGCTTAAGCACCCTAAGATCATACAGGATGGTGTTAAGTTCTTTAAAGACTTTCATCTCTTTATGACTGCTGTTAAAAATGAGAAAAATCCTACAAATGTACTTAGGACAGCTATTTCTTCTAAACTCTATGAAGGTATTATTGAAATGCTTTCTACTCAAAGAGGAAGACTTAAATCGGGAGAAGTAGACTTGGAGAAGAAAAAGCAGGCTAAAGAGCGTATACAGAGAAAAGCCAGACTTCTTTTAGATCTCTCAAGACAATACCGGGAGTTAAGCCGTTTTGTAAATGCTATGGTTTTGGGTGGGGGAGAACTGAGTGAAGGTGAGGGGGTTAACCTGCTTACAGTACATGCCAGTAAAGGTTTAGAATTCCCCGAAGTTTTTGTTGTTGATCTTGTTGATGGAAGGTTCCCCAACAGAAAGATGATGAGTAGTATAGAAGAGGAACGTAGGCTCTTTTATGTGGCTGTGACACGTGCGATGGATAAACTCTACCTTTCCTTGGCAAAGTACGATAAAATGAAAAAGATAGACTATAAGCCTTCTCAGTTCTTACATGAAGCAGGACTTATTAAAACTGAGTTTGTGGAGCCTGAACCAAAAGAAAAGAAGAAAAAAAAGAGAGAAGAGGATAATAGAGTGATCTAACTCCCTAATCTCTTATCCCGAATACTCATCTGTTTACTCACATCATCAAAAGCAATATCAAACAGGTTTATCTCTTTAATGAGATTACTTAATTTTTTGTAACCGTAGTTAATGGGTGAAAATGAAGTAGAGTTGTTGATGTATGTTCCTATATCTGCCAGATTTGCCCAACCGTATTCATCCATCGTGTGATCTACAGCATTTCTAAGGACATTAACCAGCCATGTGTCTTGTCTCATCTCTTTAACACTTTTTCTGATAGGGTTATCAGTGATAGTCCCTTCCTTTATATCTTTCTCATTTGCTCGCATAAGTTTTTCAGTAAAAATAAATTGTGAACATGCAGCCATAAAAGGTTTGGGTGTTTTCTTTTCCCCAAAACCAAAGACTTTAATACCTTCTGCCTGTACACGCATCACCACAGGGGTAAAGTCAGAATCACTTGTAGCAAAGGCAAAAGCATCTATATCTTTGGTATGAAGCAGATCGATGGCATCAATGGTCATCAATATATCTGTGGCATTTTTGTTACGTGAATAGTCAAATTGTTGTATGGGTTTAATGGCGAACTCAAGGAGTTTATCTTCCCAGTTCTTCAAGTTGTCTTTGGTCCAGTTCCCGTAGGCTTGGCGTATATTTACAACCCCATACTTGCTAAGTTCATTAATAATACCTTCTATCGCTTTATGTGAAATATTGTCACAATCTATAAAAAGTGCTATACGGTCTTCTTTTTTAGTCATGTTTTCTCTTTTTTTGAATAATTATACCGTATTATGGTTGTTCAAGTTTAAAATAGCCCAAATAGTTTTTAATACTTCTTCCGGATCTCACCCAGTTCTCTATACCGCCTTTTAGATTGACAACATTGCTAAATCCAAGATCTTTAAGTGTTTTTGCACCAAGCAAACCTCTTGCACCTTTAAGGCAGTAACATACAACCTGATGATCACTGATATCAACCAATTTGTCATCTACTGCGAATTCAAGTTTGCCCCGTGGAATCGTAAATACAGTTTCTGCAGGGATATGACCACTGGCAAATTCATCTGCCTCACGCACATCTATAAGTACCATTTTTTCAAGATCAAGTTCTTCTATAGATATCTCTTTTATTTCTTCTTTCGCTTTTTCTAGCAATATTTTCAGATGCCCTTTTATCAAGGTCATATCACATCGGGAATAATACTGTTCTAATTTTTCACTTTTATTCATAAGCAACTCCTTTCTAAAAGTATATCATCTGTAAAGAAAAAAAGAAAAATCATCAAAAAACTTAGTATTAAATTTTTTCTTTCTCCTTTAGCCAGTCACTGAGTTTTGTAAATTCTTCCAGAGGCTTAGATTCTGTTTTCAGTACTTCTGCAAAGCTTGTAACACCCATAGAGAGTAGATACTGCAGGTTATCATCAAAAGTTGCTTTTTCTATGACGAAGATATTGTCTTTGTATACTTCAAACATGTATCCACCGTTTGGGATGGGTGTCATGGAGAGTGTGATGGTGTAGTGGTCTTTGATGATGCTCTCTTTTTGAGAGTACATGAGTCCTATGTTGTACCCTTCATTTGCAAATCCTCGTATGGCTACCACGAGTACTTGGTTCTCTCCCTCTTTGGAGGAGTTAAAGATATTGATGATATCTTTTATGGTTGAGTAGCCTGGTATCTTTTCAAGCAGTGATTCAAAGAAACCTGCAAGTTTTGTTTTCATAAGGTGACCCATAAAATACAAAAGTAGTAAAAATATACCTAAAACCAGTATAAGCCATAAAAATTCATTATTTTCAGGAGCGAACCCTATAGCCTTAAATACCCAACCTACCAAGAGGTCTATCTTCCCATAAAGCCACAATATAAGCACAACGATGATAACTACAGGGAGAAGTCCAAAGAGGCCTTGTAGTGCTGTATGCATGAAGTGTTTTAGGGTTTTGTTATTTTTCATTTATTGTTCCTTTTTATATAGTTATCCACTCTCGTTCCCATACTTTGCGTGGGAATGCATAGGCAATAGTGTACCGTATCTCGGCTTGAGTTTCGTAGGTCGGGGTGTCCTCTCCCCGACGTTATAAATTTAAACTATTATTTTGTTTGATTTAATTTTAAAATATGCATATATGTGTCGGGGAGAGGACACCCCGACCTACGGATATAATGTGGATTTAGATTAGGTTAGTAGATTAAAGCGAGATATTTATTCTCATTTGGGAGAGTGGACTTATATTTCACTTATTATCTTATTAGAAAGGTATCTAATATGTTTTTTACACCACCAACAGCAAAAAATAAGTCCAGTTGAATTATATGGTATCCATTTATTTGTTTCAAATGCTTCAAGTATCCATGTACAATCAGAACTTCTTCGGGAAATAATTTTAATACGACATTTATCAGAAAGCCCAAATCTAATACATTCTAAAATATCATATTCATCATTAATTTGAAAGTGTTCATGCCATCCTTCATAATACACTGTACATTCACTTTCATCTATAAAGATAGAAATATCAAAACCATTCTTTTCTTGTGTCTTAAGTATAATAGATTCATCTTTTTCTTCAAAAATAATTTTATCATATACTTTAAATTCTTCTTTTATACGTTTAATTATGTTTTGGTCTTCCACTAATTTAACTCCTCCAACCAAACCTCAACATCCGCATCACTAGCCATCTTCCAGTCTGCTCTTGGACTTAAAGATATGGTACCGATTTTTGGTCCATCCGGCATACAGGAACGTTTGAACTGTTGGGTGAAGAAACGTCTCAAAAAGAGCTTTAACCATTTGGTTATTGTTTCTTCATCGTATTTAGGATCAAACGCTATGATCGCTAAGTATCGTATCTTTGATGGTTTGGCTCCATACTTGATGAAGTGGTATAAAAAGAAGTCATGCAGTTCGTATGGACCGACAATTTCTTCTGTCTCTTGAACTATTTCATCGTCTTTGTGAGGGAGCAGTTCAGGGCTGATTGGTGTCGCTAAAATATCATCTATAATATCTGCTATGGACTTATTGGATTTAAAATATTCAATGACATACTGGATGAGTGTTTTAGGGATACCGGAGTTTAAAGCATACATACTCATATGATCACCATTGTAAGTGCTCCAACCAAGGGCTATTTCACTTAAATCACCTGTTCCTATGACAAGACCACCTTCTTTGTTTGCCATATTCATAAGTATTGATGTTCTTGCTCTTGCCTGTACATTTTCATACGTTACAGAGTGTTCGTCTTTATCATGCTCTATGGCTTCAAACTCTTTAAGGGAAAGATCTGTAATATCTACAGTTTTAAGTGTGACACCTAACGCTTCACAGAGCTTTACAGCATTTGATTTGGTACGGCTTGTAGTCCCAAAACCAGGCATGGTCACTGCAATAATGTTTGTAGTATCCCAACCCATCATCTCAAAAGCTCTATGTGTGGAGAGTAGGGCAAGTGTAGAGTCAAGACCACCGGAGATGCCTATGACTGCTTTTTGGATGTGTGCATGACTCATACGTTTGATGAGACCATGTGCCTGAATGTGGACTATCTCATCACATCTGTGTTTTTTCTTTGCATAACGTGAAGGAACGAAGGGCATAGGGTTGATGTCTCGTTCAAGTTTACTGATGCTTGGCAGGTTTCCTACTTTGATGGTACGTGTTTTTTTACGTCGTCCGTCACCATAGCTCGATTCGTTGAGACGTAGCCATCTGAGACGTTCCAAGTCCACATCAGCTGTTATAAGGTTACTTTCAAGACTAAAACGTTCATTTTGAGCCAATGTAGAGCCATATTCAGAGATGATTGCATGTCCGCCAAAAACCGTGTCAGTTGTAGATTCCCCCACTCCTGCAGAAGAGTAGACGTAAGCAGCCATACAACGTCCACTTTGTGTGCGTACCAATTCTTCACGATATTCTGCTTTCCCTATGAGCTCATTACTTGCTGAGAGATTAAAGAGTAAGTTCGTACCATTGCCTGCCATGTGGTTACTTGGAGGAGTGACTGCCCAAAGGTCTTCACATATCTCTACCCCAAAAGTCATATCTTTTTTATCTGTAAAGAGTAAGTCTACTCCAAAAGGAACTTCTTCGCCTAGCAGTTCAGTAGATGTTCGTACAATGTCTCTACCACTAACAAATTGCCGTTTTTCATAGAACTCTTTTTTGTTTGGAAGATAACTTTTAGGTACGATTCCTAACATTTTTCCACTTTGCATTACAACTGCACAGTTATAGAGTCTATCTCCATCAAGTACAGCTATACCGATAATTGCAATGGTTTTTATATCTTTTATATTATTTAATATAAATTCAAGAGAGTCATCTTGAGAAGCAATGAGTGTCTGATTAAGTAAAAGGTCACTGGCAGTGTATCCTGTAAGCGTAAGCTCCGGAAATACAACGACACTAACCTCTTTGGAATTAGCTTCTTTTATGAGTGTTAAAATCTCTTCAGCATTTTTTTGTGGGTTTGCCACGGTAGTTGTATTAACAGCTGATGCAACGCGATAATATCCAAACATAATATTCCTTTTCGTAGGTCGGGGTGTCCTCTCCCCGACAATTACTTTATAATGAGATAAAAGTTTTTCTTTATGCAGCTTTATGTCGGGGAGAGGACACCCCGACCTACACGATTATATGTGTGATAATCTTATTTTGAAGCAACTACTTCAATGCTAACAATATCATCATTCTGATCGATATTATCAAGAACCATAAAGCTCTCAGTATCATCTTCTTCAATAGCACCAAATACCGTGTGAACACCATCTAGGTGTGGTGTTGGTACAAAAGTGATGAAGAACTGGCTTCCACCTGTATTTGGTCCGGCGTGAGCCATAGAAAGTGTTCCTCTTCTGTGTGGTTGTGTACTTGTGTCTGTTTCACAGTCTATCTGCCAGTCCGGTCCACCTGTACCAGCCATTGCAGCGTTACCTGTAGGTCCTGAGTGTGGGCAACC
>Ga0209013_10005708_pt1 | contig 10669 bp, 12 predicted proteins | sample Cruoilmetagenom2_FD_187291 | JGI IMG/M metagenome (GOLD analysis project Ga0209013, IMG submission 187291) | Oil polluted marine microbial communities from Coal Oil Point, Santa Barbara, California, USA - Sample 2 (SPAdes) (version 2) | ecosystem: Environmental > Aquatic > Marine > Oil seeps ...
GCCTCAAATTGAAGTTACCTTTGATATTGACGCCAACGGGATTCTCAATGTTACCGCCAAGGATAAAGCCACCGGCAAAAGCCAGTCTATAAGGATTGAAGCTTCCAGCGGAATTTCCGACGAAGAAATTGAGAAAATGAAAAAAGACGCGGAAACTCACGCAGAGGAAGACAAAAAGAAAAAAGAAACCGTTGAAATTAAAAACACGGCGGACGCTTTAGTGCATAGCACTGAAAAGGCTTTGAAAGACGCCGGAGATAAAATATCAGCTGATAAGAAAAAGCCGGTAGAAGAAAAAGTGGAGGCTCTAAAGAAAGTCAAGGATGGCGATGATATTGAAGCCATCAAAAAAGCCAGCGAAGAATTATCCCAAGAAGCGCAAAAGATAGGGCAGGAACTCTATCAAGCTGCTCAATCCGCCCAATCCGCCCAAGGCGGACAGGGGCAAGGGCAGACTGGAGAAACTAAGAAAGACGATGGAGCTAAAGATGCTGAGGTAGAAAAACCCGCCTCCGCCGAAGCTACGGACGAGGCAAAGAAAGATGAGAAAAAGGATGATGACGGAGAAAAAAAGAAAGATAGCGAAAAGAAATAAATCTTAATAAAGAGCGGGGCATTTTGCCCCGCTCTTTGGAAAAATAATTAACTAATCAAAAAGTATGAAATTCAAACATACAAAAACAAATATTCCGGAAGAAAATGAATATCCAAAATTAGTGAGAGATTTAATCCCCGATATAATAAAAAGTCACGGTGAAGTTTCAAAAACCAGAATTGCAAAGGATGACGACGAGCTCAGAACATATTTACTAGCTAAAATAGTTGAGGAATCCAATAAGCTGAAAAGTGCGAAAAATAAAGATCATTTAGTTGAAGAATTAGCAGACATAATGGAAATTATTGACACGATTTTAAATTTGGAAAATCTAAACTTGGAAGATATCAGAAATATTCAAAGGGAGAAAAAAGAAAAGAGAGGAGGATTTGAAAAAAGAATTATTATGCTTAGCAATAAAAAATAATGAAAACTGATTTTAAAACAATGAAAAATGTAATATGTTACGAAAAAAATTTATAGATAAATTATCACATCAATATATCAATATATTGATGTGATATGAGGAAGTGCTATAATACATTTGCAAGCGAGGTATGAATTAGTTGCAAGAAATAATTTAAAAAATATGGCAAAAATACAAATACAACAAATTGAAAAAAAGAACGATATGAAATAATTGGAGACTTTTATGACATTGTAACTAATCTTAAAGCTAAAAAAGAAGTAATAGGATTTTTTATGTGGCTCTTGACTCCAAGCGAAGCCTTGATGCTTGCCCGGCGCATCCAAATTGCCACAATGCTTCTTGATGAAAAAGGTTATGATGAAATACAGAAAAAACTTAAAGTAGGTGTTTCAACTATCATAACTGCGAGTAGATGGCTTTATGGAGACAACAAGCAATTTCAAAAACAAATTCAAAACCACAAAAAACGCAAAGAAAAGAGGATGGAAAAAAGCAAAAGAAATAATTATCGCTATTATGATAGCGTGCTGGATCGCTATCCCGGGCATCGCCTGCTAAAAGATATTCTTGGTTTATGAGATGTAAAATGTAAACTGAGATAATTCGTTGATTAGCACATCAATATATCAATATATTGATGTGAGCGAGAAAAATATAATTGATTAACTAATTTTTTAATAAACAATTATGGATTGAAAATCCATAATTGTTAAGTATTAATCATTTGTTTAATGGAAGAATTGGCTTGTAAGATTTGAAATCTTTCGCTGTCCGTTTCAAAGTAGATTTAGCGATATTATTTAGTAAAATAGCGCCGATGAAAAAGGAAATAACGCTTAAAGATAAAAAAATAAAATATACGATGAAGCGAAGCCGGCGCGCCAGGCGAATGCGATTAGCGGTTTACGGCGGCGGCGATTTTGTGGTTACTATTCCGCATAGAATGGGATTGGCAAAAGCCGAAAATTTTATTCTTCAAAAAGCAGAGTGGATATTGAAAAAAATAAAAATTATGGGGGAAAAGAATCCCGACGGGATATTTATCCGCCAGAGCAGGAAAGAATACCTTAAATTTAAAAGCGTGGCTTATTGGTTAGCGAAAAATAAAATTAAAGAATTCAATAAATTTTACAAGTTCAGATATAATAAAATAACAATCCGAAACCAAAAAACCAGATGGGGGAGTTGTTCAGAAAAAGGGAATTTGAATTACAATTATAAAATCACGCTGCTTCCTGAAAAATACGCCGACTATATTATCGTCCACGAACTTTGTCATTTAAAAGAACTTAATCATTCTCATAAATTTTGGAATTTAGTGGAAAAAACCATTCCAGATTACAAGAAAAGAGTTAAAGAGCTAAGAAATTTGTGAAAAATATCAGAAACTTTTGCATTATCGCGCATATTGACCATGGAAAGTCCACTTTGTCGGATCGGATTTTGGAAATTACCGGAACAGTGGAAAAGAGAAAGATGAAAGAGCAGTTTCTTGACCAGATGGATTTAGAAAGGGAAAGAGGAATTACTATTAAATTACAGCCAGTTAGAATGCAATATAATTATGTGCAGAAATTAAGCGCAAAAAGCACCCCCTCTGTCCCTGCCTCGCCGGCAGGCAGGCTTCGGACATCTCCCCCTCAAAGAGGAGGAGAGGAAAGAGAAAAATACATTCTAAATCTGATAGACACGCCCGGGCATGTGGATTTTAATTACGAAGTCTCCCGATCGCTGGCGGCGGTGGAGGGGGCGATACTTTTGGTGGACGCTACCAAAGGAGTGCAGGCGCAAACTTTGTCTAATCTTTATCTGGCCATAGAGCAGGGACTGGAAATCATTCCGGCGGTAAATAAAATAGATCTTCCTAACGCCAACGTTGAAAAGGTTAAAAAAGAAATCACGCATATTTTGGGATGTGATGAAAAAGACATTTTAGCGGTATCGGGAAAAACCGGCGAAGGTGTGAAAAAAATAATAAAAACTGTGATAGAAAAAGTACCCGCTCCCCGCGGAGACATAAAAAAACCTTTGCGCGCTTTAATTTTTGATTCTAAATACGACACTTACAAAGGAGTGCTGGCCTATGTCCGCGTTGTTGACGGAGAAGTTAAAAGAAACGATGATATTTTAATGATGGCCGGCGAAAAAGAAACCAGTGTTGTTGAGGCGGGATATTTTAATCCTGATTTAACGCCATGTAAAAGCTTGAAGGCCGGTGATATCGGCTATATTGCCACTGGACTTAAAAGTGTGGAGCGTTGCCGGACGGGAGACACAATCACGCTAGTGCGAAATTTAGCCGCGAGGCCATTAGCGGGGTACAAGGAGGTGCAGCCGATGGTGTATGCCGGTTTTTATCCTTTGGAGGGAAACGATTATAATTTTATGCGGGACGCGCTGGGAAAACTAAAGCTAAATGACGCCGCTTTTATTTTTGAACCGGAAAGTAATTTGGCTTTGGGAAAAGGTTTTCGTTGCGGGTTTTTAGGAATGCTCCACTTGGAAATTGTCCGCGCTCGCATGGAAAAAGAATTTAATTTATTCTCAACAGTGACTGTTCCCAGTGTTGTTTATAAAATAAAAAACAAGGTTGATGGCGCGCAAAATAAAAATCAAGAAACGCTCATTTATTCTCCGTCCGATATGCCCGATCCTTCCATAATTGAAAAAATTTATGAGCCTTATGTCAAGTTGGAAATAATAACGCCAGTTTCTTATCTGGGAGCTATAATGGAGTTAATGAATTCGCCCAGAGCTGAATATAAAGATACGGAATATATTAACGAGGAAAGGGTTGTTTTGAAATATGAAATTCCGCTAATGGACATTATCGTCAACTTTCATGACGATTTAAAAAGCGTTTCTTCAGGATTTGCTTCTATGAATTACGAAGTTATCGGTTATCGCCAGTCCGATTTAGTTAAAATGAATATTTTAGTGGCGGGAGAAGAGGCGGAAGCCTTATCGCGTATTATTCCGCGAGAAAGTGTTTTGCGTGAGGGAAAAGCAGTCGTTAAGAAACTCAAGGAGGCTATTCCCCGCCAGAATTTTGCCATAGCGGTTCAGGCGGCGGTCGGCGGAAAGATAATCGCCCGAGAAACGATTAAACCTTTCCGCAAAGATGTCACCAGCGGGCTTTACGGCGGGGATGTAACACGTAAGAGAAAACTTTTGGAAAAACAAAAAAAAGGAAAGAAAAAAATGAAAGGAATCGGAAAAGTGATTATTCCGCCCGAAGCTTTTTTAGCAGCGCTGAAGAAGTAGGTTTGTATTTTGCGGCGCGCCGTAGTAAAATTGAGTTATGAATATAAGAAGACGCAAAAGAAAAATGTATATCGCCTGGGTTATTATTTCCATTCTGGGAGTTTTGTCAATGCTGGTGTTTTTACTGGCTCCCGCGCTGTCCACTTTTTAACCGCGAAAAAAATGGAACTATTTCGCTCCGTTATTTTTAAAATAGCTATTTTAGCGGGGGTAATCATGGCGGTTTCCTTTCTTTATACATCCATAAAGGAAATTCAACGCGGGCGTCAAATTGAAAGCGAAATAGAGACCTTGCGGCAAGAAGCGGGAAAAATAAAAACTAGCAATAATAATCTTCAAGAAAAAATTTCTTATTTCGCGACACAAGAATTTCAAGAAAGAGCCGCCAAGGAAAAACTTAATTTGCAAAAGTCGGATGAAAAAGTGGCCATCGTTAGACCAAGTATTTCACGCGAAATTATTGAAGAAAATTCCGTGAACGACATAATAGAATTTAAAGAGAAAAATATTCCTAATTATTTAAAATGGTGTAATCAGTTTTTTGGATATTGATATGGAAAAGAAACAAAATAAAAAAGTAAGACTAAGCGTGATTATTTATTCCTTGCTGATTATTGTGGCGCTGTTTTTGGGATTGGCAACAACATTGGTGTATGGATTTAGCGCTGATGAAAATAAATTCGCGAGAGTATTAACTGAAAATATTTCTTTTCCAGCGGTAGTAATTAATTATTATCACTTTGTTTCCACTGGTGAACTTAGCGGAAATCTGAAAGCGGTTAGAAGTTTTTACGAAAATCAGGATTTTTCTAAGGCGGGAATAAGAGTGGATTTTTCCACAGAAGACGGAAAAAAGCGGCTCAAGGCCAGAGAAAAGCAATTGCTGAATAAAATGATTGAAGATAAGGCTATTGAAATATTGGCTCGCCGAAGAGGTGTTAAAATTAATAATAATTTAGTCAGCCAAAACTTATTGCGGAAGTTAAAAGAGTACGGAAGCGAGGAAACAGTTAGGAAGGATTTGGCGCGTTTGTATGGATGGAATATGGAAGATTTTAAGGAAAAGATAGTAAAACCGGATATGTATAAGGATGAGCTGGAAAAAATTGTTTTTCGCGAAAATAAAAACCGCTGGCAAGAATCAGCAAATAAAATAAAGGAAGCCGCGGAGGAATTGAAAAATGGCGGGGAATTTTCGGAAATTGCCGGCGCTTATTCAGAGGGGGCTACCGCCCAAGAAAGCGGAAATCTGGGTTGGTTTAAAAAAGAGCAACTTCTTCCCAAGCTGGCTGAAATAGCTTTTTCCCTTGAGAAAGGCAAGGTGAGCGGAGTTATTGAAAGCGAGCTGGGGTATCATATTATAAAATTGGAAGAGAAAAAATCCGAGAATGGCGAACAAGAAATGGCGCGAATCAGCCAGATTTTTATTCGCCATTTTTCTTTCGTTGATTGGCTGGAAGAGCAAATGAAGAATATGAAATTTTTTATCCCGATTAAAGATTATTACTGGGACCAAGAAAATTTAACCGTGGAATTTAAAAGTGAAGATTTAAGGAAATTTGAAAAAAAAGTTTTAGAGGAAATTCAAAGCGACGCGTCCGTAATGTTTTAAAGAGTGCTTAAGAAAAGAAGCAAGTCTGCCGCCAAACGCGGCTGGTTAATGTGTTAATAAAATAAACTGATTCGCTAATCATTAAAATATGAAAATGAAAAAACCAAACCAAATAAGACTATTATTAAAAGGGCTGAAAATAGATAGCCGTACCAGAGACTATATTGAAAAGAGGTTGCAAGCGGTTAGAAAAATGCTGGCTGATATTTTGCGCGTGGAAGTTGAAATTGATCTGGACAAGAAGGGAAAATTCAGAGCGGAAGCAATGGTTAAAACTCCCCAAAAGCTTTATCGGGCGGAAGAAATTACGGAAAGTGTGGAAGGTTCCATTGATTTAGTAGTAGAACAATTAAAAGTTCAGGTTAGGCGGAGCAAAAATAAAGCGATAACGCTTAAAAAAAGAGGAGGACGGTCAATTAAGAAAAAGACAGTCATTGACGAGGACGCGAGATTTTAATTTCCATTTAAAATTTCTTCCGTAATTCTATTTTGGCAAGTTTCTCTGATATTTTTATCTTTTATTTCTTGGCAAACATTAAAATCTTTTTTAGCGACAGCTAAATCTTTTAGGCAATAATCTTTTTCCAATCCGGTTAAATCTTCGCAATTATTTTCGCTTATTTTTTTAAGCGGCGCTAAACCGCAAATTTGCCGGCAATATTGCCGGTCAATCTCTGTTTCAAATTCAGCGCAATTATTTTCGCAATCTTCGTGGGTAATTTCCAAAAATTCATTCGTTTCATTTTCATCATCTTCTTCATTATCCATATCTTCATCTTTTTCCATTTCCTCTAAATCAATTTCGTATGAGTCTGACTGGTCTTGGCCACTTTCTTCTATTTCTATGGTAGAGCTGGAATAGCGGTCTTTAATTATGGGATATGTCCAGTAAGCCAGCGCGGTGGCTAGAATAATGTAGATGATTAAAAATATTTTATTTTTCATAACTTTATATAATTATTTATAGTAAGATGTTTTTATGCCCATTTTTATCCTCACTCGTTTACTCACTTGTATTTGTTCAATCATACAGTATACTGGAATACTGTATGATGATGAATAAAAAATGTAAGAATATGAAAAGAAGAGGTTTTTAATAAACTTTCAAAATATCAATTCCCGTGTAGTAATATCTCAAAATTCTGTCCCAGTTCCAGTTATGGTCGCCGGCGAGGTCTAAAGCGCCGTGGGCGGAAAGTCCCACCATATGATTGCCGGCGGCTACTAATTCAGATGTACTCATGGAAGAGTGTTTGCCGTAAGGATCGCTTACGGATTGGCACCATGGGTAGTTATCCGATCCCCAGCGATCTTCAAAACTTCTGGTATTGCCGTCGGTCCATGAACTGTAAGGCGTGATAGCAACGCGGCCGCCAGACATAACTATTTTTCCTTGAGTGTCCACGGCGGCGTTTTTTATTCTGGCGTGTCCCGTCTCCCAATCATAGCCGTAGTAAAGCTGGTTGCCGGGAGTGGCGTTGACTTTAAATCCGTCAGTGGCGTACTTTGTGCTGAATTTTATTTTCCAGTATCCGTAAGTTCTGAATGAAACAGTCATAACTCTATTATAATCCATATCACCCGTGCCGGTAATTTCTCCCATTCCCCACACATAATGTTCTAAGGGAAGCGTATTGATCACCCAGATTTTTTTAGAATCATCATTATATCGCAATCTCATTTTTCCTCTGTATTGGTCAAACGACGAAGATGGGCGGTAGGCGTCAAATATCATAGTGGTATTATCTCCGTCCGCTGCTTCAAAATAAACCGTTCCGTTGGAAAGTGTTTCTGAGATAGAGCTGTATATTTTTAACCTGCCTCCACTGTCATAAGTGACTCGAGTGGCGGTTCCGCTCGCAACTGCGGCAACTATCGCTCCATCGCCGTTTTTTATATTATAATTTTTATTGGCTTTAATTTTGAAAGGGGATTCACGGAGATCGTCGCGGGAATAATACCACAATCCCACGGTAATTTCCGGACCCAATGTTCCTCCGCCTAAAGTGGCTTCGCCCAAATCGGTTGTCGGATTATTCAAATAAGCGTGGTAGCGGTCGTACCCGTTTTTATATTTACTCTTATTATATTTTTTATATTTCGCGTATTTACTCTTATTATATTTTTTGTATTTAGCGTATTTTTTATATTTTTTATATTTATGCTTATAACCCCGGTATTTTTTATAATAATCCCAGTGTTGGGCGTATTGGGAATAAACCGAAGGTTGCTTCTTATATAATTTATATTTATAGTAATAATCCTTATAAATAAGTTTTTCTTCACGATTTTCAAATTTGTATTTTTCTTTGTATTCTTTATATTGCCGATAAAGTTTTCTCTTCTTGTATTTTTTATACTTCAAATATTTCTGGTAATAATCCAGATCCGTTTCCAGCTCTTCAGCGCTGCTCCCGGAAACTTCGTCTTGGGCGCATGATTTAGTAACTGATAAACAGTAACTGGCAACCAGCAATAGGAAAAATATAGCAATGTATCCTGTCATTCCGAGTGCAGCGAGGAATCCCGCGCGAACACCGCTAGTTTTATTAAAATCTTTATATTTTAATTTGTCTTTTTGTTTCATACAACTTACTCCCTCTCCCTTTGGGAGAGGGCTGGGGTGAGGGTGCTTTGCAATAACATTAACATCTTGATAATACCTTTTTTCTTGGTTGTTGACAAACAGAGCAGCAAACAAAAAAGGAGGCGTTATGTAAGCCACAGCGCCTCTTTTCAAATTTCTCATTAGACCCTCTTGCTTACTTCAGCTATTTCTCGTGTTTTTCAGTTGAACGCTTATAGGATCGCTTATCAATCTGCGATTCTTTTTTGAAAAATTCTTTTTCAACATCCACACCTAACTTAATTCCGACCGCGAATACTAAATTTATTACATCAGCAATTTCCTCGCCCACGCTATATTTAATATTTCGTCCGGCATCAACATTCATACCTGAAATTTTTCGGCAAGCGCTGGCCAATTCTCCTATTTCTTCAACCAGTAAAATTAGTCTTTCGTGCAGCGTTTCATCTTCAAAACCTCGCTGTTTTATTTTTTCAGCGACATATTTTTGAAGATGTTTAATTGTTCCCGCCTTAAGTCGCAGATTATCATTCATAAGTTAGCAAGTCTAATTTTCCAACACTTTAATCTGGTTTAACTTCAATTTCTTCTTAAATAATTTCAATTTATCGTCCGGGTTGATTACTCTCACTTTCAACTTTTTCTTTCCTAGTTTGTTAATTTCCTTCATTGAAAAATAGGCGATTATTTTTCCGTCTCTTTTCTTTTTTACTTTGTAAGCTTTTTTACTTCCCAGTTTTACTTTAGCTTTTTTCTTGAAATTCTTGCCGTAGATAATTAATTTCACTCTTTCTTTTCCGCTTTTGCTGGTGAATTTCCTGGCTTTGACTTTGGTAATTTTTGGAGTAGGCGCGATAGAGGAACTTTCTACCGCTTCAAATTCGGTAAAGTGAGCGGCGGTGAAAGTCAAAGTTTGCGCGTCGCGGTCGTAGACCAACCCGGAGACTACTTCGTCCGTGTCTTCTGCTCCGTCAACTAAAATCGCCGGATCGTTGTAATCACCAACATCTCTCATTGTCAGGATTGCTCCCATTGATTTCATGGAAGCTACCAGACTGGCGTCAAAATCAATGGCTCCTTGGCTAGTTTCCATATAGCTGGCGAAATTGCCCATAAACACCATAAAATCGCGGCTCATAAAATTTATCGGCTGGGTGAACTGGATCATTCCGTCCCCGTGGTCAAAAGTAAGATTTTCCACCGCGCGCCAGTCAGTTACATCATCCCGCAAGTTAGTGGTTAATCTTCCGCTTCCCAACATTCCTTCAGCTGTCATTTCAGTGTAAATAGTATCGGGCATATTAGCCAGATCCGCGCACATCTGCGCCGCTCCGGTGGAGTCTATTCCGGCGTTTACAGCGGCGGCCGCGCATTCGGAATCATCCGGGCGGGGCAATTCGGCGAATATTTGCCAGATAGGGTCGCCTTCAGCGGGCAATTCAGACGCGGGAGGCGGGGAAGCTATGGAAACGCCGGTAATACTCAACATTATTCCCAGCGACAAAAACACAGCGGTAATTTTGCATACTTTTTTATTTTTCATTTTTTTGTTTTTAAAAAATTTAGTCAACAAACTATATCAACGAGATTTCCACTCCCAATTTTTCTTTGATAACTTTTTTGATTTCTCCAACCTCGGTCCTCATAATATAAAACTCTTCTTTAAAATCCTCGTTTGATTTAACATAACCGTCCAATAGGCTCATCATTTCTCCTTGGCCATCTTTTATCTCGGCAACGGTTGAACTCAATTCTTTAAGATCATACTTTACGCTAAATAAACCTGTTTTAATATCGGATATTTCCTTGTCTTGTTTATCAAACCTCTTATCGTGTTCGTCAAATCTTTTGTCTTGCTTGTCAAACCTTTTATCATGCTCTTCAAATTTCTTATCATGTCTTCTAAATCCTTCAGTCATAGCTTTAGTCAGTTTGTCAAACCTTTTATCATGCTCATTAAATCTTTTGTCTTGCTTGTCAAACCTTTTATCAAAATAATCCCGTGACAAATCGCTAGCTATTTTTTTAACCTTTCTTTTTTTCATCTTTTTCATTTTCAATAAAGTTAAATTTTACAACTAAATTATACCACATCCTTAATTATTGCCAAACGGTTGAAATTTAGCTAGTATTGGTTTATGGACGAAATCGAGAAAATTTATTTATCCGTAGTTGTTCCAC
>Ga0209013_10005709_pt1 | contig 10668 bp, 9 predicted proteins | sample Cruoilmetagenom2_FD_187291 | JGI IMG/M metagenome (GOLD analysis project Ga0209013, IMG submission 187291) | Oil polluted marine microbial communities from Coal Oil Point, Santa Barbara, California, USA - Sample 2 (SPAdes) (version 2) | ecosystem: Environmental > Aquatic > Marine > Oil seeps ...
TCGTGTTCAAATCCAAGACGCATCTTAGCGTGCGTGCCACCCATCCGCGTTTCAAGGGCGCGGACAAGCTCGGGATCGAAATCAGACGCGAGAGGAGCAGCTTCTCGGGATCGCATGCTTTGATTTAACCAACTCTCTTCATCAGCAATCGACACAGTCGCGACAAGTGCCTACGGATTGGAAGGCGAACAGCGCGGCCATTCCCTAAACGTAGCAAGACTGGCTCCATTGAAGATTGCTTTTCTGGCAAACCCATCACCTAAAAATCAGTCTGCAGCGTGGAACAATCTGTGCTAGTATGACGCTTGTTCAAGTATGGGTTCAGAGCACGCACCCGACATAGTGAGGGCGTTGTGTGTTCTGATGCAAGTTGAAGATCAAGTCGTGCGTAGTCTTATCACCATTGTGGTTGTTGTGGCGCTATTGATCGGCGCAGCTGTGGGTTGGGGGCTGTTCAATTTTGACGCTCAACTTCTGGCTTTGAGAGATAAATTTGCGCCCGGCTCCACACTCAAGAGGCCTCCACCGGTTCCATCCGAAAGACCCGTAAAGGCGCAACCAAAGCGGGTTTCGCTAACGAAGGCTTTACAGGGCGCCTTAGAGCCTGTTGCCTCGAATAGATCGCCAAGCCTCGACATTGCACGAATACGTCCCCGGGGGGTGTCAGTCTTTGCTGGCACGGCGAGACCCTTCCACCGGATTAGCATCCACTCGGGGGACGCTATTTTGGGCCTAGCGCAAGCGGATGGACAGGGGAATTGGGTTCTCGTCACCGAAGGCAAAATCGAAAATCCCGACGCAGAGCTTCGGATTAGGGAAGAGAGGCTAGCGCGCGACACTGACGGGAAAGTAGATCAGGATCGGAACGATGGACGACGCAGAGAGGCTGTTTCCACCATTGCGGACGTCAATCGACACTTAATGGCGTCGCTGCAAGACTTGGTGAAAGAGGCGCGGGAGAAGGCTGACGGTAGAGAACTCCAGCCATCACAGCAATTAAAGTCGGGGTCGGCGCACTCGGACAATAGTGAGCGATCTCGCGTCGAACCTCGCGGAATTCCAATCCCGATCCAATTCGTCTACCGCGAAGCAACTTTCACTGACCAAGGGAGGACTGCCGTCCGCCTTCTTCTGAACTTTCTGAAGGCAGCCCAACCTGATCGCATCAGGCTATCCGGTCACGCGGATGAGAGGGGGTCTCATCGACTGAACCTGAAGCTGTCGCTAGAGCGCTTGACGGCGGTTCGCAGTTATTTAAGCGCCGGCGGATACCAGGGCGAAGTGACACTAGAACCAAAGGGCGAAGCCGAACCATTTATGAGTGTGGATCGTTCGAAACTTCCCCCGCAAGACCTTTACCAATTGGACCGGCGCGTCGAGTTACATCTCAATGATTAGCCCACGGCAATCGGCCGGAAGATCAACCTTCATCTTGCCTGTGTCCCAACCGGGCTTTGCGCGACGCTAATGCCCCCCTGGCGCGCCAAGATAACTTGACGCGGGATCACAACGCCAGAGCATCTCCGTGAAAATCGACGAGCTGTCGAGGGGCAAACTGGCGGCTAATATATGCCGGTCGCGATGTGGGAGTGCGTACCGGTCAACCGCGCTAGCATTGTAAGCGCGGGTCTGTCGTACGCGGATGCGTAATTTTACCGCTAGCGAATGCTGGCTGGATTTATCACAATCAATCGAAAGCCTGTATCAACAAGCAACAGTCCAATAAGGACTGCGACACATTCGATAATGAAAAAAAGGGGGGGCGCGACCGGATTGCAAGAAGGCCCTTCACCACGCCCCAAGCCACCAGATCGAGAGAAAATCTGGTGGCGAGCCGGTTGAAAGCGTGTACCAGCTTTCCGCACGGCGCTGAAGGGGGCGATGAGAGGTCTCTGCGAAGTCTCACGGCTGGAGATGAGGACAAGGGGGAGGAAGTCTGTCGTTGCCGGGATGGTGGCGACGGAGAATGCGAGGCTACTGGAACTTGTGTGATAGCGCCTAGATGACACGTTGGTTTCAGACTAAGTTATTGTAATACAATATATTACTACTATTTTTACAAAAGTATCGAAAATAGTAGTAATATGGCGCATGTTTACCGAACTCGATGGCGATCAGATACGCATCCAAACCAACGCTGCGCAGACCTTCGAGGCATGGCGAGAGGCTGACCAGACTTTCCGTCATTCCTACTCTGGTCGCATGAACTGGTCTGGAGCGCGCAACAACCACTATCTCTACAGGATAGATGGTAGTGGCACCGTGCGCCGCTCCCTTGGCCCTCGCTCTCCAGCTACGGAGAAGCTTAAAGACGAGTACACCGCCCAGCGCCGGCGACTGAGAGAGCGACGCAGTCGTCTGGCTAAGAAGCTGAAGCAGGAAGCTCCCATAAATCGCGCCTATCGCCTAGGTCGCGTCCCTAATATAGCTGCTAGCGTGATGCGTGCCATTGATGAGGAGGGACTACTTGGCGGTCCCCTGCTCGTAGTCGGCACGCACAGCCTCTACGCTTACGAAGCTGCTGCGGGGCTACACCTAGATGCTAGCCTCATTGCCACGACGGACATCGACCCCCTCCTCGACGCGCGGAGGCGCCTCAAGATCGCTGTCTTGGAAGGGGAGGAGGCCACGGTGTTGAGTGTCCTAAGAAGGGTCGACAAGACGTTCCAGAAGCAGGCTAACACTTACCGCGCTGCGAATGACGATGGGTATCTCGTAGACGTGATCAAGCCCTTCGATGAGGATGCTCTTCGCGCTCAGCCCGATCCTGGGCCTGAAAACGATTTAGAGGCTGTGGGCATAATGGGGCTGCAGTGGCTGATCAATGCGCCGCGCTTCGAGCAGGTCGCCATAGCTGCTGACGGCAGGCCCGTGAGGATCGCCTGCGTCGACCCGAGAGCCTTTGCGCTTCACAAGTATTGGGTCTCCACGGAGGCACAAGGGCGTAAGCCAGGGCAACGTCGAAGAGACATGCAGCAAGCAAAGGCTGCAGCTATAATTGCACGCGACCATCTCGACTTACCTTTCAATGCTAAATCGCTTTCTGCTTTACCTTTGCGCATGGTGCAATATGCGAAGAAGTTGGCCTCTATGAAGTGAAGTCGCGTAAGGCGGTCTGCGGTGGACGCTTACGGAGTACCCCGATATCTTGCATTGCGCTTCAATAAAGCGTTTGGGCTCGCTAGGAGCCGCGGCTCTTAGTCAGCAAAACGCCCAAAGCCGCAATGGATTGGGGCGGCGGCAATGGGACCGTCAAGCATCACTGCTGCACTTTTGCTCCGGCCAACTGCTGCAAAATCTCTCCGGCGTTGACACCGTCTGCGGCAGCTTGGCTGGGAACCAAGCATCGGCCTGCGCGAAGGATTAAAAACGACTTACGCGTGGTTCAGGAACAATTTCGACGCTCCCGGTCTCGATTGCTGATGGGTTTGCGTTGTCTGTCACGAGCCCCCGCCTCGTTTGCCACCACCAGCAAATGTTGCGTGTGCTGAACAACAGCTTGATGGGAAGCGATAATTCCTTTGACCGATTGATTGCTCTGGGGAGGAAATAGGCGGCAGTGGGGCACAGGCACTTGGCGCGATCGGCCCGGAAAACAATCTCGGCCGCTTGATTTTTGCTCGATCCACAATCTCAAAACCAGGCGCGGCGCGACGGGAATATCACACCTTGTGAATCTATCGACGGTGCGGCAGGTGGGAATGATGGTTCAAAAGCACTACCGAACATGTGTCAGCTAATAGGCAATAGCCTCGAGGATGCGTGGGTCCTGGTAAAGACCGACGTGTCGCATGCCTTGCTGGGACGCACGTGTTGAATAAGGCACCTCCTGATGCAAATAAGATTTTGAACGGGGCATATTCGCCGCCTGCTCAGCGCCGTTTTCTTTGGAGCGCTTTGGACACTCGAAAGCCATTTCGGTGTGAACGTACTGCCGGGCTAGTTCATGCGACCAGTGTAGCGAAAAGGACGGCAAATGAACCGAACCTTTTGGTTTATCGGGGGATGTCTGGCTCTGGTGTGCGGCATCGTTGGTGCCGTCTTGCCGCTTTTGCCAACAACACCGTTCCTGCTCGTGGCGACGTTCGCCTTTGCACGGTCGTCTCCGCGGCTACACGCCTGGCTCATCGAGCATCCGCGTTTCGGTCCGCCGATCAATAACTGGCACACTCAGCGAGCCATCAGCCGCAAGGCGAAGCTCACGGCTGTTGCGGTCATGGTCGCGACATTCGCGATCAGCCTCGCCCTTGGTGCTGCCCCGACAATCCTAATCATTCAAGCGATCGTGCTGACGTGTGCTGGGGCATTCATTTTGTCGAGGCCGGTTCCGGCCGGAGACGATGTGCCCGACGTCAAAACGTGAGGTCAACGAGACAAATGGATGACCTTACTATTGCAAGAGCCCTGCACGTCCTTGCCATCGCCGACTGAATCGGCGGGATCAGTTTCGTCACGCTCGTATTACTGCCTGGGATCATTCGCTCCATACCGGCCAATGATCGGCTCGAGCTCTTCAAGATGATCGAAGAACGCTTCGCCTTTCAAGCCCGCCTTTCGACGCTCATCACCGGGATCACACGTCTTTACATGACGTACCGTCTCGAGGCCTGGGATCGGTTTACTCCCGGGTGATCAGTTTTGGCGATGCAGCCATCTAGCGGGCAGGAAAACAGGCTCCGCGAAGCTGACCTGTGGTGGTCAATCATTGTCGAGTGGAATTTTTCCGTCCTCGTCGTACTCCTTCTTCGCACCACGTCTGTAGACAAATAGAATAATTCCTACAAACAGAACAACTCCGAGAATAAGCCACCAAGTTTCGCCAAGTTGATCGAGCATTGTGTCACCCACAATCCAACAGCAGTTTTAAAGAATGCCCATGTCATCACGATAAGTGCTTCGTGCTTTGGCACGTTACATGGGACGTTTATAGCTAGTCGCCATACCCATTCGTAAGAGCAGGACGTGCGCGCCGCAAATGAATTCCAAAACTTATTGGCCGGTCGTCGCGAATTGTTTCACGAACGCCATTACTCATTGCTCGGATAATAACTTTCAGCGCGGCTGAGTTTAGGCCGAGATCTCGGGTGCGACGAAGTTCGAATTGGGCAAGGAATGGGTATCCTTAGTCCACACCCAACGGCTTTCCATTCCCGCTTCCGTCTTATGACTGCTTTGCAGAGTAAGGCCCGCTTCTTCGTAAAACGTGGATGCCGGGGTGTTGCGCTGTGTCGGGATGAAATTTGCCTCGACCCGTTCGACCCCGGCCGCTGTTAGATTATCCAATAGCGCACCCAAGAACGCGCGCTCGACTTGGCGTCCAATAACGCGGCAGCTCATGAGAAACGTCGTGATTTCAGCGTCCGTGCCCGAAACCCTGGCGCATGCGCAGATCACGATACCATGATCACCAAAGCGATCTGCAACCCGGCCAAGGAGCACTCTATAGGCGCCCGGATCATCCATCATGGCTTCAAGGTCCGCTTCACCGAGCCGTAGTGTCGTCAGATTGAACTGATTGGTGCGCGCATGCATTTGCACGACGCGCGGCAAGGTGGCGGGACTTACGGCTTCGACCTGAAGGCGTTGATCGAGACTTGCCAGATACTCGTCGACGCTGGCCACCTGGCTCTGCAGCGCCCGGCCTTTGCTTTGAACCGCATATAGCTCAGACCGCACTCGGTCTTCCTCGGTCAGGCGGAGCGGCCAAAGAGGTCTATAGTTGCGTAGGCAATCGATGCGGACGGCTGGGTCATCGGGTAATTCAAGAACATGCACTTCAGGCGCCAGTCGGCGCATTGCCTCTCGCTCATGCGGACTGTCATCGACAAAGACGAAGCTATCCAGCGCGAGTTGTAGTTCCTCGGCAAGTGAGCGGATATTTTGTGCCTTCGGTTCCCAGTTGATGCGGTGCGCGATGAAATCGTCGTGGCGCAGAGCCATGCCGGGATGTTGATCGAATACGCGCAGCGCATCTTCATCGTTCTTGCTCAAGATGGTGAGCAGCATCCCTTGCCCCTTGAGCCGCAGACACTCTTCCTGAAAAGCCTTGAAGGCATTGCCGGGAAAATCATCCCCGCATTCGACTCCTTGCACACCTTCTTCGCCGTAGAGACCTCGCCACATTGTGTTGTCGAGATCGAGTGCGAGAACTTTAACGGGCTTTTCTTTGCGCGCCGCATAGGCCTGCGCGAACGCCGTAGCCAAGGCACGGTTGGCATCGGTCGAATATGGTATGCGGCCGTAGAACCAAAGCTTTGGTTCGGTTCTCTTGGTCGGCGCGATGTGCGCCATGGCGTGATCCGTGCCGATGATTGTTATGCCATTGCAGCGCTGCGCCGTTTCACCAAGGCGGCGATTGAAATGGCTGGTTAGATAGGCTGCACCGTCGGTGTGAAATGTATCGAGAAAGCCTACTGACGGGGAGACCGGCTGCAGCAGATTATTGATCAGGACCTGATTGCCCGGAGCACTCGCAAATGCCTCCAGCGCCGTCAGAAAGACGCCGACCTGGTCGTCGACCGCCTGTTCCGCAATCGCACCCGATTGGTTCCAATCGCGTTTGTAAAGGCCGCCGGCGTCGACTTGAATGACTACGACATCGTATAGCTCGACCGCTGGCTCAAGGAGTTGCTCAACAACCCGTCCAAAACCGGCACTGCTCACACTTGCGTTGAAGTCGGCTGCGGCGAAAGCTGGCTTCAACGCCTGCTGAAGCATGTCTCCAGTTGAGAAACTCAGTAGCCGCAATCGAACCTCTGAAAGCGGTCTGGCTGTCGGTTGTGCTGCAGGGATCATCGGATACGTCCAATTGCGCTTAGAGCATGATATCGCCGCCGGTGACGAGAAGGTTTTCACCGGTGATAAAGTCGGCATAGGGCGAGACGAGAAAGAGGACGGCTTTGGCGACGTCCTCTGCTGTGGCAAGCCGTCGAAGCGGAGTGCGGGAGACGAACATCTGCCGCATCCTATCGGGTATTTCTCCGGTAAGATCGGTGTCAACGAGAGACGGCGAAACCATGTTGACGCGCACACCCTTGGGACCGAGCTCCTGGGCCAGGTTCTTGCTCAATCCCAGCAATGCCGCCTTGGCCGTAACGTAGGGTAACCAGTTGTGCGCGGTGCGGCCCAGCGCCGCCGAACTGAGGACGTTGACGACGCGCCCTTGGCTGGCTTCGAGCGCAGGCAGTGCAGCCTGCGTGACGTGGAACACCGAACCGACGATCTGTTCGTTTGCCTCGGTCATATCCGACCACTTGAGGCTCGCGAAAGAACCGGACTTGATCTTGGGGCCGGCATTGTTGACGAGAATGTCGAGGCCGCGCTCAGCAGCCATCGTGACCAATCTTTCAGCCTCATCCGGCTTGGTCACATCGGCCTTGATCATGGAAGCCGAGCCGCCCTGCTCCTCGAGTTTGCGTACGAGGCTCGCTGCGGCGTTTTCGCTCCTGAAATAATTGACGATGACGTGTGCGCCGTTCTGGCAAAGCTGCGTTGCAATGGCCTGCCCGATACCGCGCGATGCGCCGGTCACAAGCGCCTTGCGGTTCTCCAAGAGCGCGCCGGCAAATTTGGGAACCGAAGCTGCTGCCATTGACTGATCCTCTTGCTTAACGTGCAAAACTTTCGCCCGCGCTGTTCCCGTGAGGACACACTCGCCATGTTGATTTACGATTTCCGTGCGGATGGTTAGTGTCCGTGCGGCGCGATCGACGGCCTCGACGACGCCGATTGCTTTAACCGTATCGCCAATAAAGACAGGACGGCTGAACTCGATTGTTTGGGAAAGATAGAGTGCGCCGCGCCCTGGAATCTTCATGCCAATGAGCGTCGATAGAAGACTCGCGTGCAAAAAACCGTGCACAACTCGCTGCTCAAATTGGGTCCGGGCCGCAAATTCGTCATCAGTGTGGAGTTCGTTGTAGTCGCCGGACAAGCGCGCAAAGGTCGCAACATCGTCGGCCGTAATGGTGCGGCTGACACTGTCTGAGTAACCTTTATGGAAGTCTTCTAACCTGTCTCTTCGCCCCTCCGTGGAGCCGCTGGATCGACCGAAAACCGCATGATCATTGCTCATTTATGGTCAGCCTTGCCCCCGTTTCAATGGTCCAAACCCTAATGCTGGGCAAACCGGTTAAGTGTGACGCAGATCAGGTTTTCAAATACCCGGCGCGTCTAGATTCTTCACGCTGGGGTGCGGCGACTCATGTTTTAGACGGGGTCTAACGAGGGGGCCGCCAATGTACCCCGACTGACCACCGAAGACTCTCGTCGGTCTCTGCTGGCCGCGAACCAACAACAGAGGGGCATCGAATGTCATCCACGTTTGAAACCATTGCTGGATTGATTTCGGAAATTTGTGACATTCCGAGAGAAACGATCAAGCCAGAATTGCATGTGACCGAGGATCTCGGTGTGGACAGTCTCGACTTTCTCGATGCGGTCTTCAACATCGAACAGAAATTCGGCATTAGCATACCGCTCGATGAATGGACGCAGCAAGTCAACGACGGGGCGGTCAAGGGGTCACGTTACTTCGTTCTTCAGAATTTCTGTGCCGAAGTCGACAAGCTTCGAGCGTCGGCCGATTCGGTGCCGGCTGCGTGATGTCAGAGGCGCCACGGGCATGTGCGGCCGCGGACATGCGAATCGACCAGTTCCAATTCGTCAGTCTGGTCGAGACGCTTGATATCTCCGCTGCGGCAATTTCATGCCGGGCCCGAATACCAGATGACCATTCGATATTCGGGGGGCATTTCCCTGGTCATCCGATCATGCCCGGTGTTCTACTCACGGAGCTCATGGCACAGACGTGCGGCTTCCTTCTACTGTCGCTCAATGGGTTCGCAAAGATGCCGTTTCTGGCGTCCCTGAAAGAGGTCAAATTGCGTGACTTCGTGGGGCCTGGCACGGAGCTTGTTTGCGAATCGAACCGAGTGCACGAGGGATCCGGTTATGCCGTGCTTGAAGCAAAGGTGCGGCGCCCGTGCGATACCAAGCTGGTTTGCACTGGCACTTTAATGTTTCGCATCGTCCCGTTCCCAAATGCCGAGCTCAATCAACACATGCAGGCCAGGGCACAAGAAGTCGGTTTATTGATCCAACAGGGCAACGTTATTTTGTCGGGGGCTAAGACGATATGAACCGAAGCGTCGCGATAACCGGCATAGGGCTTTTGAGCGGGCTCGGCGAAAACGCCGACGCGCACTGGGGGGGCCTGAGCCGCGGAGCGCCGCAACCGGTTGTCGATGAGACAAGGTTCGCACCCTACCCCGTTCATCCTCTCGGCCCTGTCGATTTCTCAACCCAGGTTCCAAAGAAGGGCGATCTTAGGCAGATGGAGCCGTGGCAAAGGATTGGTACCTTTACCGCCGGGCTTGCTCTTGCCGATGCCGGGATAGCGGGAAATCTGGAGTATCTGGAACGTACCGACATGATCGTCGCCGCCGGCAGCGGTGAGCGCGACACCGCCACCGATATGAAGGTGTTGGAGACGATCTCGCACACGGATCGCGATCATGGAGACGTTTGCCCAAATGAGATTCTGCCAAGCAATCTGCGGCCCACTTTGTTCCTCGCGCAGTTGTCCAACCTTTTGGCAGGAAACATATCGATCGTCCATAAGGTGACCGGCTCGTCGCGGACCTTCATGGGAGAGGAGATGGCAGGCGTCGCGGCAATTTCGACGGCTACAAAAAGAATCAAGGCAGGGCAAGGCGACCTGTTTCTTGTCGGCGGAGCTTTCAATGGCGAACGCGAGGACATGCTGCTCAATTTCGAGCTTGGTGGCATGTTGGCGCAGGGACCCCACAGTTCTGTTTGGGAACGTGCTGCAGGCACGAAGGCGTCAGGTCTTGCGCCTGCCAGCATCGGTGCGTTTCTTGTCCTCGAAGAGTTGTCTCACGCCGAGAAACGGGGTGCGAACGTCTATGCGATAATTGAGGATGTCGTCTCCGGGCGTTGCAATCGAAAGCCGCAGTCGGCGACGGAAAACGCACGCCGCCAACTCGCCGCGATGGATGCAGATCTAAAAAGCGAACCATCCGCCATACTAAGCGGCGCCAGTGGCGCGGAACCCGCGACGAGCGAAGAACTCGATTTCCTGAAGGACGTTATCGAGCAAGGTACCGGCGCCGCTATTCGTGGATACGGCACGGTGCTCGGCCATGGTGTGGAAGCACACTTCCCGGTCGGAGTGGCTCTTGCAGCTTTGGCACTTCGTAATGACAAGTTTTACCCACCCTTTGATCAGACGGGCATTGAGAAGGAACTCGCGAATTGCCCTGACCAGATCTTGGTCAGCTGCTGGGGGCACTGGCGCGGCGAAGCCTTCGCTCTTGTCCGTAAGGCTGGAAGCTAATGGTTGCATGCCAGGTGGATGCACGCGGACGGCCGGTCGTCGCCGTAACGGGGCTTGGGCTCGTCACCTCCCTGGGCCAAGGCCTGGCAACGAACTGGCAGGGACTGACCGAGGGGCGCTCGGGCCTTCGGAGAATAGATCGCTTTACTACTGATGGGCTGCACTCGAATGTCGCTGGATGTGTGGATTTCATGGGTGTGGAACCCTACTCCGCATACGAGCTATCGCGGGCAATGGCATCGGCCGTTGCGCTGGAGGCGATCGAGCAATCCGGAATTGGAAGCCGCGGCAACTTCCCAGGTCCGCTTTTC
>Ga0209013_10005710_pt1 | contig 10668 bp, 7 predicted proteins | sample Cruoilmetagenom2_FD_187291 | JGI IMG/M metagenome (GOLD analysis project Ga0209013, IMG submission 187291) | Oil polluted marine microbial communities from Coal Oil Point, Santa Barbara, California, USA - Sample 2 (SPAdes) (version 2) | ecosystem: Environmental > Aquatic > Marine > Oil seeps ...
TGTAGTTCTCTTGACTTGTTTTTTTCGGGGTTAATTTTATTTGGTTTTGTTTAGTAAGAATAATTTCTATGATCTGACCATTTTATTCTTTTGCTGTTTCTAAATGCTGTTGTTCTCATGACTTGTTTTTTTTGGGGTTAAATTTATTTGGTTTTGTTTAGTAAGAATAATTTCTATGATCTGACCATTTTATTCTTTTGCTGTTTCTAAATGCTGTTGTTCTCATGATTTTATTTTTTAAAGGGTTATACTTAATAGACGAGACATATTCAACAATGTTACAGTACTATGTAAAACAAAGTACTATTTTAACAAATATTTAATACATAAAATATGTAATGAACAGTGTAACAGCTATTTACAAAAATAGATAAATCTTAAAATTTTTTAAAATTTTTAGTTTTTTTTAAGAATTGGAAAAAAAATATCAAAGGATTTGGCTATGGTAACTTAAGAAAACAGATAAAATATTTGGTTTGGACTACATAAATTTGAAATTTAAACTGGGTGTTCAATGCTTTTTAGAATGATCATTATTACTTTCTTAATCGAGGCATTTATATTAGTTGTAAAAAGAAGTTTTGAAGAAAGGCCTATAACAAATATCTTTGCGGGTTAAAATTTAAACAAATGAAACTAATTAAAGAATTTCAGGAATTTGCAGTAAAAGGTAATATGATGGATATGGCCATTGGTATAATTATCGGTGCGTCATTCAACAAAGTGATTGATGTATTGGTCAAAAAAGTATTGTTACCTCCCTTATCCTTACTTTCCGGTAATATTAATTTTCAAGAAAAACGTTTGGTATTACGAGATTCGCTTACAAATGTCGATGGTACGGTATTGCGCCAGGAAATTGCCATCGGCTATGGAGCATTAATAGAGGCCTTTTTAGACTTTCTCATTATTGGCTTTACCATTTTTGTTGTAGTAAAGTTTATGAATCAACTAAAGAAGAAAGCCCAGGATACTAAAGATGTAACTGTTTCAACTCCAAAAGATATTGAACTATTGTCTAAACTTACCGACTTAATGACCGAACAGAATAAGTTGTTGAAGGGAAAACTTATAGAGTAATTAATATTCAATCGGAGTACTGATCTTATATTTTGATGAATAATTTATAGAACACCATATACAGCTGCAATAAAATTGCCATTTAAAAATTTGTCCGGGTCAATTTGGCTTTGCAGGGTTACACTTTTACATGAAGATTCCAATAATAACTTGGCAGTCTCTAACAGGGGAGCTGCAGTAGTAGTTTGAATTGCTCTAAGGGTATGTTTGCCAATTTTTTGTGGTTTTATCTGCTTGGCGATCTCACGACGACGTAAAGTTCCGCCCATATCTTTACCCTCAACGGCTGCGTACAAAATGATCTGGTCATCTTCAATATGTGGTATTTGAGTTTCCATATTGTGTTGTAATGCTGCAATAGTGACATTTGTATTTCCTAAACCTGCGATCTGATCTTGAACCCAGGCGTAATGCCCGGGGTGCCTCAAGGTTTTATAATCTAAAGAGCGCACTTTTCCGGTCAAGGCATGAGGTAGGTCGGCTGCGCCGCCTGAGGTCAGGTCTTCTTCGTAAGTAATACCTTCAATGATGATCGTTGCCCTTTCAGACAGGGACGGTACCCTGGTATTTTTATAATCACGAAGTACTAAAGCATCTTTTAAATATTCGGTAGCTACACCTACGGGACTCCAGGTAAATCCATAATAATGTGGTGTGTGGGCATGATCGGTCAGGGCACCTACTTTCATTTCCAGTTTATCTACCTGATCTACTTTAAAATCGCTACAAAACTTTTTTAATAAGTAGTTGGCCAATACATTTATATAACCGGGAGCAAGTCCTGTTTGTAATACAAAACCTCTTGAGGCTCCTTTTGCCAATGTGATGATCTCATCGGTTTCAGCAACATACTCTGTGAGGTTAGCATAATGCAGGTGAAAATCTTTAGCCAACCGAGCCATTTTTGGAGCCAGGGTTCCGGGAAGGCAGTCCAGGATTATATCTCCCTTTTGCAGGATCTCTTTCATCTTATCACTATGATCCTTTTCCTCAAGATGAAATGCGGTAACAGAAACAGGATTGGTTGTACCTTCTTCGATCCATCTGGCTACTTTTTTGGCTTTTGAAAGTGTCCGGTTTCCTATAAAAATGGTTGGTGATACTGCACTCCATTCGGCCAGAAGAAGTCCTGTTGCCTGAGCAATGCCTCCAGCTCCTGCGATAATTATATTATGATGGGTGTGCATAGCTTAAAGATACCACTTTTTGAATAAATTCGAAATGATTTGAAATTAAAAAAAGTCCACTACTTTGTGGTAAGCTTTTACTCTTAGTGACCTTGTCAGGATTAACTGCAATGACTCCAACAGCGATAATTTTTTTCATTGGTTTTCTGTTTTGTTAGTTCCTTTTTTACAGAGCATTCAAATGTTGAATAAAGGGCAGAAGAATATTAATATTAAATTGTCATAAATACAATCGCATTAACCAGCAAGCTTAATTAGATTAATAACATAATGAATTTATGCTTTGGAAGTATTTATTAGTTGGCTGCTTTTTTGTTTAAAAAAGGTTGCCATTTCAAATACGTTCCGCAACGCCAAAGCCATTCAAGTGGTCCGTATTTAAAATAAGTCAGCCAATATTTACTTATCAGCGTCTGAAGAACTATTATGATCAATCCTAAAACAAATAGGTATAAAGACCTGATCTGTCCTAAATAACCAAGTCCCCAGCCAAAGAATATAAAGGTGCCAATTACAGATTGAAGTGTATAGTTGGTTAATGCCATTCGCCCATAAGGAGCAAAAAAGGACATCCTTTTTTTCCAGACCTCTTTTTGGTACAGAAGCAGGAATCCGCATAGAATTATTGTAGTCATTGAGATATTTACCCAATCGAAGAAATTCATACCAAAAACAAATTGCCAGCTGGAAGTATCTAAAGGTTGTGGGGCGGTGGCAAAGGCAACCGCAGTTAAGCCAATAGATACCAACAGACCTACAATAGTCCACAGGAGTATGGTTTTAATTTTTTTTGCATGAGCTTCAATATCACGAAAAACACCAATTCTACCCAACCATAATCCGATAAGAAAATAGCCAAACGTATAGTAGAATCTACCGAAAAATGACATTTGAAAGTCAATTTTTGTGAGCATACCATACACAGCATTGGCCTTGAAAACGTCTATTATACTTCCATTTTGTATGGTCTCAAAATAGCTCTTGACGAGTTCATGATTGTTATCCATCATTGAATGAACGCCTGTAACACTATCACTGCCAAAAACCTGAAAAGCAATAAATCTAGGTATTCCCAGGAAAATTAATCCAGCTGTGATCAATAACCATTTGGTTTGTATACGATAAAATGGAATGATAAAGGGAGCCAGAACAGCGTATATGGTGAGTATATCTCCTCTATAGAATAATTGATGGGTATATCCGATAATAAACAGGAGTACAGCTCTCCATAAAAAACGACCACGAAATTTTATATTTTTCTTGTCGGCCGACTGCATCTGAATGGCAAAACTCAAGCCAAATAAAATAGAAAATAAGGCAAAGAATTTTCCTGTAAAGAATATTTGTAAAATGCCTTGTATGATCTGGTCCGGCAAACTATTAACCCCTTCCATAAAACCGTCAGGCCATGGTCCTGCTATATATTGTTCAACTATATGTACAAGCACTACGCCTGCAAGTGCAAAGCCTCTAAGTGAATCAATTGAAATGATTCTTTTGGTTTCAACAGTATTGGTCATGATAACTATTAAAAAAATTATCTTTATTTAATTGACGCAATACAGGCATAATTGTTACGACATTTAGTTTATTGAATCAATTGGTTAAAGGCTTTGATTAGATGATAGTCATCCTGAGATCGTTTGGAATTGAGCTAGACTAAGGGTAGGGCAGTAAATATCAAATTATTGTCAAAGATGGCAGAATATCTAGAGAAACAGAATGACTTGTATATAACTAAGCGTTAAGCCAGTCTGCCCCAAGGCAAAGAATGAGATTGCATTTGAATAAATCAAATAGGCTATTGGTAAAAAGATGATATGATTTTGAAAACATTTCTATTCTACGAATTTTCAATAATCTGTTTGTAGTAATCCATGATTAAAAGATCGTTAATATAGGCTGCAATTCGACCGTTTTTTTGATTCTCTTTTGCACTTTGTTTTGCTCTTTCGTAAGATATTTTAAGGATTCCGGTCATAATATTGAGTATTAGTTTTGGTTGTCTATGTTTAGTTATCAATTAGTAAGAATAGTTTCTGTGTTCTGACCATTTTACTCTTTTGCTGTTATTAAATACTGTAGTTTTCATATCCTGATTTTTTAGTGGTTATTCATTTTGGTTTTTAATTAAGACTTAATCGCGTAATTTCTGTGTTCTGACCATCTTATTCTTTTGCTGTTGTTAAAAATTGTAGTTCTCATAATATTAGATTTAAAGGGTTAATTTATTTGTTATAACCATATTCAAAGCCTGTGCCATTAAATTAAAATTTACAAACAACTGATAAAGAGGCCTGTAAGTTTTTGAAAACAAATTACAACTGTTCATTTTCGGACGTTCAGGTGTTCGTAATTGCACATTAGGTGCTAATGAGGAGTACAGGTATGTATAAATAAATCGACGATTTTTAAGGTGTATGAGTTATCGTCAAAGCTTTATGATTTTAGGAGATGAACATCTAAATAGGGGAGGTATGCAATAGTAACTTAATAAAGTATCTGGACTTCACGACTTCTTCGTAAAGATGATTTGAAAAATGTAGATTTTATTCTGCTGCAACCAAACCTGAGAGCGATAAAAATCATCAAGCAGAGTAAGGGCCTGACTAAAGTTTAAACCATAGCCTTAACTTAATAATATCTTAAAGGTTGTTGACTGATTAATTAAATATCATTCCAGAATTTCCATTACCTGCAATTTGTCCTTGTTCGTCCCGGCAAGTAAATAGTACCCATTGGAGGTTCGTATCTTTGCCAGGCTTTTTACATCACCATCCATATAGAGCCCGGATTCTGGAAATGGGAAAGCTATAAAATCATTAGCCCCCATATTTTTTAAATACATACCATAGCCGGCATCGTTACGCACCGTTTCAATCTCAGAACCATACATATTACCAGCTACCATCAGGTCATCTAAGCCGTCCTTATCCACATCGTGAATGGCAATTCCGTTGATCGATGATAATTGAGCATAATCAGGTAATTCATGAATTTCAAAGTTTCCGTCTCCTTTGTTTTCAACATATACTGAAGCAAACAACTGAGCTTTAAAATTAAGAGCCGAGCTCAAGTCAGGGCCACCATAAACATCAACTAAATCGGCAGTGGCAAATGATTTGTATGTCGGAAATTTTTCTTTAAGCGTTGGAATTTGTTCAGAAGAGCAGGATTTACCTCTTAAAGGATAAAGTGTATTTTGATCGTAATAAGCTAGTACAATATCATTGGTTCCATTATTATCAAAATCTTTACTATAGATCTCAAAAGGGTTTTTAATCGAAGCTTTATACTTGTAATTCAATCCAATGTTTCCAACTATAAAATCCTGATCTCCATCATTATCAAGATCTGAAGTTTTAATACTAAACCACCAGCCCGTTGTATTTTCCAATCCGGAAATATCCGATTTTTTAAGTATTCCACGATCATTGTTCATGATGGTAATTGGCATCCATTCGCCTGCAAGAATGAGGTCCATATCATTGTCATCATCATAATCCACCCATTCGGCTGAAGTTACCATTCCGATATCATTCAATTCGGGGGCAATATCTTCAGTCTTTTCTTCAAAGAAGTTACCCTGGTTCAGAAGAATCAGGCTTGAAGTCGGATTTGGGTAGAGGCCCGGAGTTTGTCTCCCGCCTACAAACAGATCCAAATCTCCATCTGCATCAAAATCATCAGCTCTTACAACAGAACCACTTATATTAATTTTTGGTAAGACGCTTGTCTTTGAAAAGTTTCCATAGCTGTCGTTTTGATACAACCTGTCTTGATACTTCTCACTGCTGGTATCAAATTCATTACCGCCACTAACTACATATAGATCCAGGTCACCATCATTATCATAGTCAAAAAACAGGCTTCCGGCGTCTTCAAAGTCCTTATCCTGTTCAAAGGGAATTTGACTTTTTCTTTGAAATTTTCCATCGTTAGTCTGAAAATAAATCATACCTGGAGATCCATAAGAACCGCCTACAAAAAAGTCTTCCAAATCATCACCATTTACGTCTCCCACCTCTATAAATGGTCCTAGTGCAGACATGGTATGAGGCAATAATACTTCCCGGTCAAAATCACTGAACTTGTTTTCTACATGCTCGTATGGCGGTATTAAGATGTCTTTAGCCGGCTTAAAGGTGTGTTTTGGATTTGGTTCATGATACGAATTATTAGCTTTTGCATAGTTCAGCTCAAGTTTTTGATTAGCTTTCAAATCATATATTATCTGTGAACTTTGATCTGGCCATGATACTAATATGCTGTCAATTTTTGTTGTCTCTCCCAATCCAAAATGAACGGAACCGACCATAGATGATCTGAATCCGCGATTAAACTGCCTTTCCTGTAGTTGTAAATTGCCGGAAGCCCATATTTTAATTTTTGTACCTATTCCTTCTGTATTATTTTTCGGACCCACCAAATTGAAATTAATATAATTATTCGATTTATTGGATTGATTTTCAAAAACAAATGCCTCTTCGTTAATATTGTTGACAACAAGGTCTATATCGCCATCGTTGTCAAGATCACTATAGGCTGACCCGTTTGAAAAGGATGCTATACCAGTTCCCCATTGGTCGATAACTTTTTCAAATCTCAAACCATTGACGTTCTTATACATATAGTTTTTTAATTTTTCTGATGGCATAGCATTTAATGCTTGCTCCCATTCTTCGTCGGAAAGCGATTCGCGACCCTGCTTATTCGCTTTCTTCAATAGATCAAAATAAACATATTTAGCATCCTGATTTCTGGCATCGCGTTTCAAACCATTGGTCACATAGAGATCTTTCCATCCGTCATTATCGAAATCAGCAAATAGTGGAGACCAGCTCCAATCTGTGTTTGAAATATTTGCTAAATGTGCAATGTCACTGAAAGTAGAGTTCCCGGTATTCATGTGAAGCATATTAAACATGTATTGGTAAAAATATCCTTTAGAAAGAAAAAATTCAAAGTCATTTCTTTGCATTCCTCCCATGTTTTCTTTGAGCCTCTTATTGTCTTCGGCAACCATGTCAACTACCACAATGTCCAGTAGTCCATCATTGTTAAAGTCTGATACATCGTTACCCATTGAGGCGTTTGAAAAATGTTTAAAGGAAGTTTTACCTGATTCCGTAAAGGTTTTGTCACCGTTGTTCAAGTAGTAAAAATCATATTCCGTATAGTCGTTGCACACAAAAATATCCGGCCAGTTGTCATTGTTGAAATCACCAACTCCAACAGAGTGGGCAAAACCGAGAGCGTGATCAAATATGCCCGAGTTTTTTGTGATGTCAACGTATTTGCCATTAATGTTCTCAAACAATTTATCTCCTTTATACGGATCACTTAATTTTCTCAGTTCATTTGCATCATTTTTGAAAGATGTATTTTCTGCCGGGCCAAGATTGGCCAGAAACATATCTAAATCGCCATCCCTGTCAAAATCTAAAAATAAGGCCTGACTTGAATACCCGTCATGGTCTAATCCGTATTCTGATGCTCTTTCTGTAAAGGTGAGATCTCCATTATTGATATACAGAACATTTTTTCTGTTGACAGGATCCAGTTGTCCTGATTTGCATACATACATATCTAACCATCCATCGTTATTGATATCAACTATGTTCACACCGGTATACCATCCCAATCCTGTTTCTGTCAAACCTGCTGAAGAGGTGATGTCTTCAAATTCTAAATCACCTTTGTTCAAATACAGTTTATTTTGAACCATATTTCCCGTGAAAAATACGTCGGGAAGTCCGTCTTTATTAAAATCTGCAATAGCAACACCTCCGCCATCATAATAGTTTTGATAGTTTATAATATTATTAATGGCATCTTCAGTTATCGTATTAACGAAATCGATATTGGTATGAGAGGCCTTCTTTAAACTAAACAATGGTTTTTCTTCCTTTTTCTCTGTACTGTCATTGGATTTGGTCTTGATACAGCCCAAAAACATAGGAAATATAAGTGCAACGATAGAAAATGTTCTCAATAGTTTGTTATTCATAATGTAGATGTGGATTTTTCTGTAATAAATCAACTTTCTTTTATCTATGTCGGTCATTAATTGATTCTGATATATCTTTCTCTAATAGATATATTATTAAATATGTTCTTCTAAACCTTGGATTCTTATAAATTCATTCCCCTTAAAGGAAATCATCTGGTCTTTTCGATACGGATAAATGCTTTTCCAAATTGATCGACTAACGGGCTAAATTAGATATAAGTATCTGTAAAGATATTTTTTAAGTTATGCTCAGGAACAAAACTAGTTATTCTTTCTGAATAAAAGTAATGCTTTATAAAGTAATGCTTTTGAGAAACATTTCAGATTTCCTCTTGAAAGGAAAAACTAGTGATTATGTTATGGTGAGTGTAATTGTATCTTCTTAAAGGAACGGATGATTTTCAATATCCTGTTTTACATTCGGTGAAAGAAATGTCGGAAGGGGCTAAGGATGAGTCATTTATATTTCATTCAAGATAACAGATTAACTTCGATGATCCTTTTATTACATTTTTTAAAAACCCCACCACTTCGTCAATCGATTTAAAAACAGGTTTGATAAAAAAATAAATTAAGAATAAACCCAAGAAAAAGACAAAAAAATTAAGCAATTAACAAGAGAATTACCCCCATACCCAATTTCAAATCCGTTTTCCTTTTTTTTTAAAGTCAATATAGTGCACTTTAGTCCCATGTTTCTTATTACATCTAATTTTTTTGATTTATACCGGGCTGTATCCTAACGCCAATCAGAATGTTCGTTAAGATACATTGTTGCCTAAAGGCTTAATCTTTTAAAGTTTTAGTTACAAACTCCACCCATTCATATTTTGGAATACTTTTATCTATATAATAATCTGGTTGAAATCCAATATTATCTATAGTCATTTCCGGAATTCTCATACTTCTTGATAAACTATACCCAAGTTCAAATTTCTCACAAAGGGATTTTACAAAATACATATTTGAAATATCCAGCACACCCATTGTCGTTGTACCAAATAGTTTTACTTTTTTACTCTGTTTAGCTATAAGTAAAAACTCTTCTCCACTACTGCCAACATATTCATTAATAATAATTCCAATTTGTTTAGGGTAAGAATAAACAGAATCAAAAGTAGTTATGCTAACATCAGTAGAATCTAAATTGACAAACTCACCAATTTGTTTCGATAATTTATCATATGAATCTTGTGCCCATTTTTTTTCTTCTTCATCAAATCCATATTTTTGGTCATTGATAAAATCTAACATTCGTTGATTATTCAAAGGCGTAGAAAGAAACTCAATACCTACTTGTCTTATTGGATTTGTATAGAGGAATGGTTTTACTTCTCTAAAACTTCTGTCACTTCCTCCTCCATTATTTCGAATATCAATTATCAGGTTAGGCATTTTTAGGATTAATTCCCTATTGACTGAAATAACACTATCTATATATATTTTTGTTTTAGCTCCATAAAAAGTAGGTATTCTTAGCAAATTTGTTTGCCCATCGATTTTTTTAAAATATGGTTTACGAACCCTTGTTGTTTTAATATATTCTTCAATTTTTGGATTGTTTTCCGGAACAGGATTTATTCTCTCAAGAAACATAAAACCCATTTGTAAATAATTATTACCAATAAGCTCAGCCTTATCAAAAAAACGATTAACTGAACGATCATTCTTATAATAGGTTATTTTATTGTTTGAGTCAATTTTAAGTTTTATTTGCCCTTTAGTCCAATAAATTCCATCGGCTTCAATAATAAAACCTAAATAATTATTATCAACTTTCTTTATTCCGATCTTGTATGCTTTCCCCCCCCAAACACCTTCAAAATCAGTATTTTTCTTTGTTTGAAGATATTTTTTAAATTCATTAATATCAATATTTAGTTTTTCCCAATCTTTATATTGCTCAATAATTTTGTTCTTACCAGTCTTTTCAATCGTTTTATTTACGTTATCTACTTTTTTTATTGAAAGATGTCCTGACCTAAAAAATTCTAACCATTCTTTTAATACTTCTGTACATTCAGTTTGATCTGAAATGGTTTTTGCTTTTTTCCCTATCACTTCATTATGTACTTCAAAAGCCTTTCTGCCTTTGCTATCAATTATATATGAGAATCCTGCATCATTTTCTTCGATAGTTTTCTTTACCCAATTGTATGCAGACTCACAGTCGCAATCTTGTGAAAAGGCTAACCATGGTATAATGAATGTTAAAATAATTAATAATTGTTTCATCTTGTATGTTTTTTGGTTTTAGGTAATGTCCTGCTAAACGCAGTTCTGCTTTAAGAATGGAAAGGTAATGAATTTGAATAACTATAATTTTAGAATCCGACCCTATAGTTTTTGATGTCTCAAATTATAGTTCGTCAATTAGTCACGCCTAAG
>Ga0209013_10005712_pt1 | contig 10665 bp, 13 predicted proteins | sample Cruoilmetagenom2_FD_187291 | JGI IMG/M metagenome (GOLD analysis project Ga0209013, IMG submission 187291) | Oil polluted marine microbial communities from Coal Oil Point, Santa Barbara, California, USA - Sample 2 (SPAdes) (version 2) | ecosystem: Environmental > Aquatic > Marine > Oil seeps ...
CGATACTCTCTCTAACGATACCTTCTAACATATTTTGTCCTTAAATTTAAATATTGCCCTATCTTGTATGACAATTGGAAGCGGATTATATCGAAATAGCTTTAAACTATTCTTCCCGCTCTCTTTATTTTTCGGTTCCGTCGATATAAACGTGAAACTATTCACGTTTACTTAACTCTCCTCATCTTTAAATTCAAAGATATCTGGCTCTTTATCGTCTAAATTGTCTTTAACGATCGCACCCTTACCTACACCTTCCATTTTGAGCTTCATATCAGCTGGACTTGTTGCATATTCAAGTGTCACTTCTTCAGTAATTCTTCCTTCTTGCAAAAGATCTAAAAGTGCTTGATCAAAGGTTTGTGTTCCATAGATGTCCTTTCCTTCAAAGAGTGCATCAGGAATTTCATAATCTCTATTTTCCATAATAAGCTGTTGTATTCTTGCAGTCTTTTTCAGTATTTCAATTGCTGCTGTCCTTCCGCCCTGTGTTGTAGGTATAAGTCTTTGGGAAATAACACCTTCCAATACAGAAGCCAGAGAAGCACGAATACGGTTTTGCTCCTCTTTTGAGAACATACCTATGATCCTGTCTATTGTCTCTTTTGCATCAAGTGTATGCAGGGTAGAAAATACAAGGTGCCCCGTATTTGCGGCATGCAGAGCAATATCAATGGTTTCCAGGTCTCTCATCTCCCCAACAAGAATAATATCCGGATCTTCTCTCAATGCTGCTCTTAGTGCATCTGAAAAAGAGTGGGTATCCAGTCCTATGGCGCGCTGATTTATGAGACATTCTCTGTCTTTGTGTATAAATTCAATAGGGTCTTCAATAGTAATAATATGTTTTTTCTGTTCTCTGTTTATTTTCTCCACAATAGCAGCAAGAGTCGTTGATTTACCAGAACCGGTTACCCCGGTTACAAGCACCAAACCTCTGTGTATATCTGTAAAACTTTTGATCGCTTCTGGAAGTTGAAGCTCATCTAAACTCAGTATATCAACAGGAATAATACGAAAAACCGCAGACAATCCATCCATTTGGTAGAAGAAATTCACCCTGAATCTATGTTTATCACCCAAAATATAGGAAAAGTCCAGATTTTTATCGACTTTCAGTCTGTCATATTGCTCTTTTGATGTGATCTCCTGGGCTATAGCATCAACCTGATCAGCAGAAAGAGAATCTTTACCCAAGAGTCTTAAAATACCATTTATACGTACCCGTGTAACAGCACCCGATTTAATGTGAAGGTCAGATCCCTCATTGCTGATCATACTTCTTAAATAAAGTTTGAGCTTCTCTTCCATTACACTTCCTTTACTGGTTTTTAACCTATTTTAATGTATCTAACATATCTTGAAATGCTTCTTCAAATGCTTCAAGTCCATCTTTTAAAAGTTTTGCATACACTTCATCCATATCAAATCCGCAGTCAGCCAATCTTGTAAAATATCCGTTAATATCATCATTTTCCATAGGAAGCTTAGGTTGAGTCTCTTTTTTCACAATATAAGACTCTATGGTTGCCAATGGTGCCGTATTGACAGAGTGGGGTCCAAACAACTCTCTTATATAATAATCTGCAGGCAAATTGTCACCTTTTACACCTGTACTTGCAAAAAGCGTTTTAATATTTGGCGTATAATTTTTTTCTACAAGATTATAGATCTTCGCAGCATTATAAATACCTGTTTTGGATACATCAACACCCTCTTGTGCCAAGTCTTCATCTAGAAGTCTGTCAAAGCGACTCACAAAAACAGAGATCACTGCATCCACTTTTCCACCACCATCTGCTTCAAAACTATCTAGCCCTTTTGTCATTGACTTAAGAGAACGTTTAGCCTGCTCAGGAGAGAAAATAAGTGTAGCATTCACTGAGATCCCTGTAGCCAAAAGCTCTCTCATAGCCTCATAACCTGCATTGGTTGCAGGTACTTTCACCATGACATTAGGCTCACCGATCGCAGCAAAAAGTCTTTTACCTTCCTCTATGGTTCCTTGGGTATCGTTAGAGAGGAATGGATCAACTTCTATAGAGATATATCCATCATTACCTGCATTATAAGAAGACCTCAATGCTTGTGCTGCAGTTCTGATATCTTCTATGGCAAGCGCTTCATATTTGTCTTTTGGACTCTTTCCTTCAAGTAAAAAGAGTTGCTCTTTATATGCCGGAGAAGTAGTAATTGCTGAAGCAAAAATAGATGGGTTACTGGTTGCACCATTAATAACACCTTTTTCGATCAATGCCGAAAACTCGTTTTTAAGATAATCTCTCTCTACAAAATCCAACCATAAAGAGAATCCTATATCTCTATTTACCATCCGTTTTTCCTTCTAAGTGTATAGGGTCATCATATTCCCATGAAAAGTGTTGCCAATCTTCAAGATCACTTGATTTTTGAAGTGCAATATGTAGTTCATCAAGAAAAATATCTCTCTCAACAACCTGGGCACCCAAACCCATCATATGATCTGTTTTCATTTGGCAGTCTATAAAATCATAACCTCTCATACCTAAAACATCACTTAGTGCTTTAAAAGCCACCTTAGATGCATCCGGAACTAGAGAGAACATTGATTCACCAAAAAAAGCTTTTCCCATAGCCAAACCATAAAGACCACCTACAAGTTTTCCATCAAGATACACCTCAACACTGTGTGCATATCCCTCTTCGTGAAGGTCTATAAAAGCTTTTTGTATCTCTTCTATGATCCAGGTATGATCCTGCCCGTTTCTGGGAACCATCGCACAATGTTTAATAACATTTGAAAATGCTTTATCAAAGGTAACTGTAAATTTACCGCTACGTAATACCCTGCGAAAAGATTTTCTCACTTTGAAATGATTCGGGTAAAGAAGAAGCCTGGGATTTGGAGACCACCATAAAATAGGATCACCCTCATTGTACCATGGGAAAATACCATTTCTGTATGCAGAAAGCAAACGAGGGGAAGAGAGATCCCCTCCATAAGCTAAAAGTCCCTCATCTGAAGCTTGACGGGGGTCAGGAAAGGAGAAAGAATAACTACGTAAAGAGGGAATCAAGTATTCCTCTTCATCAAACATTGAACCCAATTATTTACTTTCAAATGAAAAATGTAACTTCTCATTTTTATAGTCTACTTTCACAGCTCCACCTTTTTTAAGTGTCCCAAAAAGTATCTCATCAGTGAGAGCTTCTTTCACTTTTTCATCTATGATACGTGCTATATGTCTGGCACCGTAACGCTCATCATAGCCTTCATTTGCCAAGTACTCTTTGGCTTTTTTACTCAATTTCACTTTTACTTTTTTAGGTTTTAGTAAAAGATTCAGTTTATCCAATTCTCTGTCAACAATAGTAATAAGTGCATCTAACCCAAGTGCATTAAACTCTATGGTAGCACTTAAACGGTTTCTAAATTCAGGACTGAAAAATGCTTGAAGCGCTTTATCTGTCTTCATAGAGGTATCTTTATTGAAGCCCATCACATTTGCTTCTTTGGTTCCTATGTTCGATGTCATGATCAGTACAACATTTTTAAAGTCACTTACTACACCGTTATTGTCTGTAAGTTTTGCTCCATCCATCACTTGAAGCAGAATATTCATAATGTCAGGATGGGCTTTCTCTATCTCATCGAGTAATAACACTGTATGCGGATGTTTTTTTATCATCTCGGTCAAAAGTCCACCCTGTTCATACCCGACATATCCCGGAGGCGCACCAACTAAACGAGAGATTGTATGTGCTTCCATATATTCACTCATATCCAAACGTTCAAAATGCACATGCATCGTTTGTGCCAACTGTGTAGCCAGTGCTGTTTTACCCACACCGGTCGGACCTACAAACAAAAATGAGCCAATAGGACGGTTTTCACTATTGAGCCCCGCATACGAACGTTTAATAGCAGTTGACAATGCTTTTATGGCTTCATCTTGACCTATAATATGTGAAGCCAGATCTTTCTCCAAACTTTTAAGTTTTTTCGTATCATCTGTACCGATCACCGTAGAAGGAAGTTTCATGATCTTCGCCATACTCTCTTCAATATCTCTAGGTTTAACACTTATACCAGATTCACCTCTAAGCATAAAATGCGCTCCAACTTCATCAATGATATCCATCGCTTTATCCGGCAAAAATCTATCATGTAGATACTTCACTGAAAGGTCTATAGATGACTGAAGTGCCTCATCCGTAAAACTGATATTATGATAATCTTCATACTTATGCTGAATCCCTTTTAAAATAGTAAAAGTATCTTCAACACTTGGTTCTTCAACATCGATTTTCGCAAACCTTCTACTAAGCGCTTTGTCTTTGTCAAAAAAGTTTCTAAACTCTGCATACGTTGTTGCACCAATACATTTAAGATCACCACGTGCAAGTGCGGGTTTGAGTAAATTGGAAGCATCCATGCTACCTCCGGATGTTGCGCCCGCACCTACCATGGTATGAATTTCATCAATGAATAAAATAGCATCATTCATCCGGCTCAATTCAGAAATAATACCTTTGAGACGTTTCTCAAAATCACCTCTGTATTTCGTTCCTGCCACCAAAGCACCCATATCTAATGCAAACACTTTAGAGTTTTTCAGTATATCAGGGACTTCACCTTCAGAAATTTTAAGTGCCAAACCTTCAGCAATCGCTGTTTTACCGACACCTGGTTCACCCACAAGTAACGGATTATTTTTCTTACGACGGCAAAGCGTTTGCATGACACGTTCTATCTCATCTATGCGACCTACTACAGGGTCAATTTTCCCTGTCTGGGCCAATGCAACAAGCTCTACTGTGAATTTATCTAAATAGGTCTCTTCTTTCTTAGTCTCTTTTGCATCTTCTTGTGTTCCAGTATTACGATGAGAGATCACTTCAAGTATATCTACACGGGCAATACCCTCTTTTTTCATAAGATATACTGCATAAGAATGCTCTTGCATAAAAATAGCAGCGATCATATCACCTATACTGGCTTCTGTTCTGCCAGAACTATGGATATGTGTCATCATATCATTAATGGCACGTGAAAGCGCTACTGTTTCAAAAGGCTCTACTGCTTCTTTCAGAGAAGGGATCGTTTTATTGATATGATCTACAATACCCTCTTCAAGGTCTTCGAGATTTGCATCCAGCATTGTGAATATCTCAATCCCTACTTCAGATCTGACTACAGAGAAAAATACATGTTCTACTGTCAAGTATTCATGTCTATTCTCTTTTGCGTAACCTACTGCATTTTTAAATACATCATTTAAAGCTATACTTATCATATATTTATCCTTTATGAATCTTCTTCAATTGTAGCAAGTAGGGGAAACTCATTTTGCTTTGCACGTTGCTTCACCTGTTCAGCTTTTGTTTGAGCGATCTCAAAACTGTATACTCCACATATTGCTTTATCTTTTTCATGTATCTGTAACATTATCTGTTCTGCCTGGGCATGTGTTTTATGAAAAATACCAACGAGTACTTCCACGACAAAATCCATACTTGTATAATCATCATTGTGCAAAAGCACCTTAAACATTTGTGGTTCTTCCAGCTCCAAGGCCAGGTCTAATTCTTCTTCTATCTTTGGCATACTATGTTACAATCCTAATACTTATTTAATTTTATACTATTATACATAAAAAATGAGGATTTTCAAGTGCAATCACTTTTCATCACCGCAACTGGTACAAATGTAGGCAAAACACACACTACTTTAAAGCTCATTGAAGCCTTGTCTGCCAAAGGTTTGTCTATGGGTGTTTTTAAACCCATTGAAACTGGCGTTACCGACATAGCTCCTGATGCCAGTATACTCCTTCAAGCTTGCCAAAAGGTAAATGACAACTTCAAAAACCTTAGCACATCCGACATCACAACATATACTTTTCCTTTACCCGCTGCACCTTTTTGTGCAGATGTTGACCATACTATTCATATCCAAAAGATCATCGAAAAACATGATGAACTCTCAAAACTCTGTGACATCCTTTTAATAGAAGGAGCCGGAGGTCTCATGGTGCCCATCACCAAAGAGTACATGATGATAAACCTCATCAAAGAGCTAAATGCTAAAACACTTCTGGTCACTCCTAGCCGTTTAGGTTGTATTAACGATACAGTACTTTCCATACTTGCATTAAAAACTTTTGATATAGATTTTGACTGGTGTGTGAACGTACATGAAGACAAAGAAGATTTTGAGGAAGTCACACAACCGTATTATGATGAAGTTTTTCCTGGATGGTGGAGTGTTGAGAACGGATTGGATAAATATCTAAACCTTTACCACCCATCTGCTATAATCTCATAGTTTGAACAAAGGATGTATACCCATGCAACACCTAGTAGATACAAATAACTTTTCAGATAAACAAATAGCAGATCTTTTACATGATGCTAAGACCTTTAAAATACAACGCCCACCTCAACTTCTACATGACAAACTGCTCATTACGCTTTTCTTTGAAGCATCCACAAGAACAAGAAGCTCTTTTGAAGTTGCAGCAAAGAGGCTTGGTGCGGCAGTTGTTCACCTTGATCCTTCACGATCTTCTACAAAAAAAGGTGAAAGTCTGGAAGATACTTTTGCAAACCTTTGTGCTATGGAGCCCGATGGTGTTATTATTCGTCATTCAGAAAATGAAGCGCCACAGATGCTTGCAGATATGCAGATCACTTCTGTCATCAATGCGGGTGCGGGAAATTATGCACACCCCACCCAAGCACTGCTTGACCTTTTTACTATGGTTGAACACTTGGGAGAGATTAAAGGCAAAACAATCGCTATCGTTGGAGATATTGTCTCTTCGCGTGTTGCAAGTTCAGGCATACGTCTCTTTACACGCATGGGTATGAATGTAATACTTGTTGCACCAAAACCATTTATGCCTCAAAGTGAACTGCCGCAATATGAAAACCTTGAAGATATTATCGACAAAGTAGATGTGATCATGTCTCTAAGAGCCCAGCTTGAACGCCATGAAACCCCTCATTTTGATGACTATGATGAGTATGCAAGACATTATTGTATAGATAAAAACCGTTTAGGAGACAGAAACATTTTAGTACTACACCCCGGTCCTGTCATGAGAAATATAGATATTTCAGACGAAATACTTGAAGATCCCCGCTGTAAAGTACTTACCCAGGTTAAGAATGGGGTGTTTATGCGTATGGCTATTTTGAAACTATTACTGCTAGACTCTTAAAAGATGCATTGGCTGAACAAGAAAGATGGTTTTACACATATTAACCAATTAGGTCAAGAAAGAAAACCCTTCCTCTTCATTATCTCTTATGATAAAACTAAGATCTTCGCCCAAGCACTTGATGTGCTTGATGATGATATTTATTACAAACTTGCAGACTGGCGAAACTACCCTGCTCAGAAACGAGAAAAAGATTTTACTTTTTCAAAATCCCCTGTGAGCTTTCTGGCATATAAAAAAGCATTTGAGCATATACTTGTAGAGATCCGTTCGGGTAACACGTATCTACTCAACCTCACCTTTCAAACCCCCATTCAAAGTAATTTGAATCTCAAAGAGATCTTCCACTATGCCAAAGCCAAATTCAAACTCTACTTTAAAGCTCAATTCATCTGTTTTTCCCCTGAACGTTTTGTAGAGACTCAAAACAATACCATAGCAACCTATCCAATGAAGGGTACCATTGATGCCGATCTGCCAGATGCAAAACAAAGTATTCTCAACAATACAAAAGAGATGGCAGAACATGTCATGATCGTTGATCTAATGCGTAATGACCTTGGTATCGTAGGTTCAGATGTAAAGGTTGAGAAATTCCGTTATGTGGAAAAGATAAAAGCGGGGAAAAAAGAGTTACTCCAGGTATCTTCAAAGATCACTGCAAAGTTAGACGAACACTGGAGAGAGCATATAGGTACACTTCTAAACAACTTGACTCCAGCAGGTTCAGTAACAGGTACACCTAAAAAAAGTACTGTAAATATTATCAATAACATTGAAAACTATGACAGGGGTTTTTATACCGGAATTTTTGGGATCTTTGATGGAAAAGATCTGCGTTCAGGAGTAATGATCCGTTTTATTGAAGAAGAAAATGATGCACTCGTTTATAAAAGTGGTGGTGGGATCACCATTGATTCAAATTCCAAAAGTGAATATGAAGAGCTTATAGACAAGATTTATTTACCATTTTGACAACCTCTCTTCTCTCTATGTTTCCACTTGTACTCTCTATCTTCACTTACTTTAGAGAAATACAATTTTCCCGGTTTTCTCCATGGATCTATAATAACTCCATCCATCACTTTCTCACCTTTAGCTACAACCACTAAAGTATTATGTTCATAAAAGTATTCTCCTTTATTGGCTACAAGAAGATGAAATTCAAAGTCATGATAATTCTTACCTGAAAAATATATATAAAGTGCATCACTCCACTGGTAACAAAGCCCTTTATCTTTTACTCCAACATTGATCAGAAAATTATTGAAGTGTGGCTCGGAAACAGGTTTAAACTTTTTTGTGAGTTTTGCACTCTCTTTAAAAATCTCACGTGAAAGTAACTCTGCTTCCGCGGGAGGAATAGAGTTATTCAATGATCGTAAGAGTTTTGAAAGTTCTTCTACTGTATTTGTAGATATATTCGGAGATGGTTTTGTACATGCTACAAAAAATAGAGATAAAAGTAGCGGGCTAAGTAAATACTTGAACATAATAAGAAGGAAGATAGTTCATTACGGCAAGCATGATCATTAGCATGGCTCCACTGTATACCCATATCCATTTTGGATTTTTGGAAATAACAAAACCTCCAATGAGTCCGATGATCAAACCACCTATATGTGCTGAGACATCAATAGAAGGGATAGAAAGTCCTAAAACCAGGTTGATCCCAAGAACAATACTAAAGTCTTTCATAAAAGCTTTACTGTGTGCTTCAATTTTGTCTCTATGTGCCAGAAAGAACCCTGCCAAAGCACCAAAAACACCAAAGATCGCCCCGGATGCGCCTACGCCCACAGAGTTTGGGTGCATATAAAGTGATGCAAGTCCGCCTAAAAGTCCGGAAAAAAGATATATGATCAAATAAGATCTTGTATCAAAATACATTTCCATACCACGACCTATAAGGTAAAGAGAAAACATATTCATGAGTATATGTGTCATTCCACCATGCAGGAACATGGCAGTAAAAAGTCTCCACCACTCACCTTTAAGCACAGTTAGAGGACCATAAAGGGCACCCATATCTACAAGAGTTTGCAACTCCATATCAACAATATCTTGACTAAAAAGTGCAGAGAATATATAGATAATAACATTAATAACTATGATCGTATAGGTTATTTTATATCTTTGAAATTCACCTAGCATTTATAATTAACAAATTGCCTCTGCAAAAATAACACCATCAATGCCACCTCTCGCGATCTTGGAAATATCTTTATCATTGTGGATAAGAACAAGTATACGTGTATCAAAAAGGTACTCTTGTGCAATTGGCTGGATCATGAGAGCATCATCTTCTTCACAGATCATATACGCAGCACCTAAGGCATTTGCAAAAATAGCATCATCCAAAGTATTTGTAACTACAGCATAAGCTATACTGTTATTTTGGCAATACTGCGCATAACTATGTGAGTCTACCAAAGGTTCTAGTAAAACAACATCATCTGCTTTACTGCTTTTTATATCTTCTATAGAAAATACTTTACAAAAACTCTGGCTTTTGATCCATGGATGTCCAATTACTATCATACTCTTTTCCTTACTTTGTATTTATCCTGCACACTCATCACAATAGTATTTCCCGTTGATGAGTATACTCTCTTTTACCGTAACATAGGTACCACATTTTTCACACTCGACAAGTGTATCTTCATCAAGTTTTTTGTCTGCTTTGGTTTTTCCTCCAATAGTAGGAAGTTTTCCTCCAAAAAACTTGTAAATAAAATATCCTGCTACTGCAAAAATAATAAGCTTTAAGATCATCCGTGACCCTTTATATATAGATAATTTCGTTGGTTTTTTTGTACTATATCATAATCTAACTGATGTTGTACATCTTCGATCTCATCAAAAACCCTTGACCCTTTATAAAAAAGATACTCTGTTTTATTATCACTTATATTTTTTGTCAAATCTAAAAGCAGTTTTGTATTCGTTACGGCACGTGAAGAGATGAGATCAAAAGCTTCATGTTCTACTTTTTCAACTCTCTTTGCTTCCACTTTGACATTTGAAAGTTCCAGGTCTATAGCTGCATATTTTAAAAAAGAGACACGTTTTTTCAACGGTTCAGCAAGTACAACTTCAGTCTTAGGCAATGCAATGGCAAGTACAAGTCCGGGAAACCCTGCTCCTGTTCCTACATCCAAAAGTGTTGCCGGTTTTTCTATAAACGTCAAAGGATAAAGCGAATCAACTATATTGGTATAAATAGCATCTATGGTCTTTGCCCCTGTTAAATTATGTATCTGATTCCACTCATGCAAAAGTGAGGCAAAGTTTTCTAGCTTAGCAATGGTTTCACTCTCCAATGTAATTTTTTCACTGTCTAAATATTGTGATAAATTCAACTCTCTTCTACCTTTATCAACCCACTCTCTTCAAGTTTTTCCACAAAAGTTACAAGATCTTTTTTCAAAACATCTTCCTCCACTTCATACTGCTCCAA
>Ga0209013_10005713_pt1 | contig 10664 bp, 10 predicted proteins | sample Cruoilmetagenom2_FD_187291 | JGI IMG/M metagenome (GOLD analysis project Ga0209013, IMG submission 187291) | Oil polluted marine microbial communities from Coal Oil Point, Santa Barbara, California, USA - Sample 2 (SPAdes) (version 2) | ecosystem: Environmental > Aquatic > Marine > Oil seeps ...
TGAAATGGAATATAGCGTTGCTCCCCCCATCCCGATCCAGAGGGAAATGGATAGTAAAATAGAAAAAATAGGTACCGCTATATTTATGCCAGCAAGTGCTTCAGGGCCGATTCCATTACTAACAAAAATACCGTCGACTAAAATATTGACTGCCATAAGTAACATTCCGAGTAAAGAAGGGATTAAATACATTATAAATAATTTTTTGGTTGGTGTGTTTCTTAATGTTTCATTCATGTTATTCACCTGTTGTTTATAGAGTAGAGTTATTCTAGCTGTCCGTTTAAGTTTGTTATATTTTTCATCATAATTCTTTCATTTTTTAAATCGAATTCACCATTGAAACGAAATTCAAATTTTTGGTATAAGTGAATCGCTGCTCTATTTTCTTCAAAGACACTCAAATATATTTGAGTACATGAAAATTCAATAACTAGTTTCTGTATTAAAGCTTCCAGCATGATAGTTCCATAACCAAAACCTTGGTATCTGGAATCGATTAAAAAACGATCCAACCATACTCGGCCATTCTCCATTTCCTCAGGGAAAAACCCATACATGGCAAAGCCGATTAAACAATCGTCAGAATAAAGGCCAACTGGTTTATATATACTACATTCTTCTGCTTCTTCTAAACATTGTTCAGTTGTTTCTATAAAAGAAGCTTGTAACTCCATAACACTTAACTTTAATATATCTTGAACATTTTCTTGCGTTACGTCACGAATGGATATATGCATGACTATCAAATCCTTTCTTTTTAGTGCAAACATACACGCTAAAATGGTATAGTTACATCCTAAAGTATCCGGTAACCATATAGTCAAGGGGGAAGAAGTAGATGAGCGAGAATTTACGTAAATATTTTACGACAGGCGAATTCGCAAAGTTATGTAATGTGAAAAAACAGACCTTATTTCACTATGATGAGATTGGACTTCTTTCACCAGAAATAAAAAATGAAAAAGGTTATCGTTATTACTCCTACCATCAATTTGACGTTTTTAATGTTATTGAACTTCTAAAAGAGGTAGACATGCCTTTAAAAGAAATTAAACTGTTTTTGAACAATAAGACGCCTGCTGAATTAATTGAGCTTTTAAAAGGGAAGTCATTGGAAATTCAAAAAAAGATAAATAATTTGAACCAAATACAAAAAATAATAGACACAAAGATAGCTCTAACAGAAAATGCACTAACGTTAGATTTTAAGCAAATCAGATTAGAGGAACAGGAAGAGGAGTTATTATTTTTAAGTGACTCTATCATAGATTGTTCTGATCGGTCTTTTTTAAAATCTGTCTCCCATTTCATTGATTTTTTATACAAAAATGAACTCGATATTGGATATCCAATTGGTGCGATTGTAAATAAGGAAAAGCTAATAGAAGAGGATTATGACAATTATTCATACTTGTATACAAAAACAGAGGCTGATGTGAAAAATGTTTCATTTTACACCAAACCGAAAGGATTATATGTCGTCGCTTATCATGTAGGAAATGACGAAAATATTTCGAAAACTTATAAAGAAATCATGAAGTTTATCAATACCAATCCTATAAAGCTTGGAAGCTATTCGTACGAGGAATATATACTTGATGAAATTTCTGTAAGCGGTAATGATAACTATGTCACTCAAATAATGGTAGAAGTAGAAGTGATTTAACGTGAGCAAAATTGGATTTTTAAAAAAATAGAATCGGAGTTGTTCGTGTGATACATTTCGTTTTTGGTGATTCTGCTACAGGTAGCTTAAAATATGCTTTGCGTAAACAAAATCAGAAAATAATTGGGTTTCCTATAGATTTTTCTATAGGACCAATAACTAATATTCATAAGGACAGTAATATAAAAAGCTATTTTGCTTGGTTGAAGTATTCATTCCATAAAGTGTGGGGTAACTTCGAAAATAACCAAACTGTGTATCAACATTCAATACAAAAATTGTTGGATATAAAGGATGGAGACCAAGTAACGATTTGGGTATGTGAAAATGCAACAGAGCAAATTGGGCTTCGCATCTTTTGTAATTTGTTAAAAGAAAAACGAGTTGAACTAAGTATTGTAAATACATACAAAGCCATGCTCGAATATACAAAGTATAAAGATACGAGCTTTGAAATTCGTAATACAGGGGAATGCAATGCAGAGCAGTTAGCACACTTTTATAAGTTTTCGACTTTTCGAATTTCAAATGAATTGAAAAGAACTTTAGAACAAGATGGGGAAAAACTGCTACAGAGTACAAGTATTGTTCGTTCATGGAAGCAAGAGAAAATCATCGATGAATTAGCAACAAGGGACGATGTATTTATAATGGAATGCGTGAGAAAATTACATAGTGAAAGTAAATATATAGAATTTATAAATGCAACACGTGTGGTGGGTGAAGTAATTGGACTATCAGAGCAAGTGGTATCTGATGCTTGGATTGAATACCGTGTACGTTCACTCATTTACTCGGGTCAATTGGCTTATCAAGGAAGCCTCCACTCCATGCGTATGTATAAAGTAAAACCCATCCAATAATACTCTTTAAAGATATTTGCCCAAAACTAAACCCCATCCTGAGCATATAACTCATAGAATGGGATTTATAATATAGCTTATTTATGCCTTTTTGATAAATAGGGACATGATTAATCCAATAATTGCTAGGATTAAACCAAATATAAAGGCATCTTGAACTCCAGCAGTTAATGACGCACTAATTGTTTCTGGGTTCAATGCATCTGTCGCGTTTTTTAAATAAGCGTTTTGAGAAGTAGACATAATGGTAATTGCAACAGCAGTTCCAATTGCACCGGATACTTGTTGTAATGTATTCATCAATGCAGTTCCATCAGGATACAGATTTCTCGGAAGCTGATTAAGTCCATTTGTCTGTGCTGGCATCATAACCATGGATACACCAATAAATAAAACTGAGTGCATAATAATTACCATAGTAATAGAAGTGTCTACAGTGATGTTGGACAGCATCCATAACATGATAATCATAATTACAAAACCAGGGGTAACAAGTCCTCTCGGTCCATACTTATCAAATATTCGACCAGTTAATGGAGACATAAAACCGTTAAGTACTCCTCCTGGTAAAAGTACAAGTCCTGCTGTCACAGCTGCTAAAGCTAGCCCTGTTTGTAAGTATAGCGGCAATAGAATCATTGTAGACATGATAACCATAAATGTAATAAACACACTCAATAATCCGAGGGTAAACATTGGGAATTTTAAAACACGTAAGTCAATTAAAGGGCTTTCCATTTTAAATTGTCTCAAAGAGAACAAGATAAGTGCAATAATACCAACAACTGCTGTAGCAATAACTACGCTGCTCCCCCAACCATTTTCCCCTGCACTACTAAAACCGTACACAATACCCCCAAATCCAATAGTCGATAAAATAATTGAAAGTATATCTATTTTCGGTTTCGTCAATGTTGTTACATTTTGCATGAATTTAATACCAAATAACAAAGCGAATACAAGGAAAGGTAAACAAATCCAAAATATCCAATGCCAAGTAAGCTTCTCAAGAACAAAACCTGAAATGGTCGGCCCAATTGCCGGAGCAAACATGATAACCAATCCCATAAGACCCATTGTAGCGCCTCTTTTATGAACTGGGAAGATGAGTAAAATAGTATTGAACATTAAAGGTAATAATAACCCTGTTCCTATTGCTTGAATAACACGGGATAGTAGTAATATTGTAAAGCTTGGAGCAACTGCTGCGATAAACGTACCAACAATAGAGAATAATAGAGATGTGATAAATAATTGTCTTGTCGTGAACCACTGCATGATGAAACCTGAGACTGGTACTAATATACCCAGGGTTAATAAGTAACCAGTTGTTAGCCATTGAACTGATGATGGGCTAATATCAAATATTCTAATTAGATCTCCAAGCGCCATATTCAATGCTGTTTCACTAAATAATCCAATAAACCCTGCAATTAAAAATGAAATTAAGATAGGCGTTGTTTTAAATACTTGTTTCTCTTGCTGTGTTGCATTTTCAATCATGAATAAATTCCTCCAATTAATAACTATATAGACCGTCCATATAATACATTTTCGGATGAATTTAAATTAATCTTTTTTCAACAATAACGTTATTTGCTTTTTAGCAACTTCAAGTGGTCTATTACTCTTATTTGTTAAAGATAAAAGAATAGCGCCTTCTATCATTAGATTTACAGCAAGAGCCAAATCCGATGCATGTTCTTTGTCATATCCAGAATGTAATAATTTCTTCATATAGATAGCTTGCCATTCTTCAAAAGCTTGTTGACACGTTATTCGAATAGATTCGCTTGTTGAATGAGTTTCACCAGCGATTGTTCCAATAGGGAAGCCTATATCATTACTTTTAATAATGACTTCGGATAAATGGTCCAGATGTTTTTGAAAAGCTTGAATTGGGTCTTCAAACTCAACAAACAACTCTTGAATTTCATTTATAACAATTTCTTTTGTATGATTAATTGCTGCAATGGCTAGTTGTTCCTTCCCCTTTGGAAAGTAATGATAAAGGGAGCCTTTTGGAATTCCACTATCTTCAAGAATGTCTTTAAGCCCTACTCCATAGTAACCTTTTATCCGAAAAAGCCGTGATGCAGTTTCAATGAGAACATCTTTGGAATTATTTTTAGCGGACATTTTAAACACCTCATAAATTATACCAACCGGTCTATTAGAATAATATAAAGATAATTTCATGCTTTGTCAAAATTTTTTTTATGAAACGGATTGTTCTTTTTACCATTAGTGTATATCTCTACAATAATATAAATGATAAAATATTTAGATAATAATATTTTGAAAAGGTGATCTATATGACAATTTATATAAGTCCTCCCAAAAATTTAGAAGAATTAGCTACTTTCTTAGAAATGGTTAATAATGATGACACTTCGCATATTGGGTATTGCGGCGAGAAAAAGATAGAAATTTTCGATACGCTTTCTTCGGATTTTTCGGATATAGAAATAGAGAAATCATTCGTCGTTGCCTATGATAAAGACAAGATTGTAGCTGCATTAGGATTTGATATAGACGAAGAAAGTAAAAGCGCGGAAGTATGGGGGCCTTTTGTCAAAAATGTTGAAGACGGTCTTCAAATAGCAAATGAATTATGGCAAACGTTGAAGACTACTATTCCTTTGAAACTAGATGAGTACCTATTTTTTGTGAATGAAAAAAATATTTTTGCAAGACAATTTAGTAAAAATAAAAATGGATTAGAAAGTGGACTTCATCTTATCTTAAGCGCAAAAAGAGATAGCCAAATCGAAGATCAAGCTATACATATACAAAATTATAGTTCTTCCTCTTTCCAATCGTTTAGTGCTCTTCATACTCTAGCTTTTCCCAATACCTATTATAGTAGCGAACAGATTTTATCGCGGATTAGCGAAGACAATCGATTACTCGTCATCCAACACAACAATGAGATAAAGGGGTATGTGTATGTCGAGGCAAACCCACTTAACGGAGAAGGAGCAATTGAATATATTGCTGTTTCACCAAATTTTCGAGGACAAGGAATAGCGAAGAAGTTAATGAAAGCTGCTCTTCATCATTTATTTTCGTATGAAGGTATGGAAGAAATCACCTTAAGTGTGGGGGCTAACAACAAAACTGCAATTGGACTTTATATGACCTCGGGATTTCAAGTAAAACATACACTGGTTGCATACAAAAAAGAAGAAAAGAATTATTCGGACCGAGAAGTTCGTTCTTCATAACCCTTTTCGTGCTTTGTATCTCTCAATACTTGGTTATTATGCTTTTCTTCAGGATCGATTCCGGACATTGCATCATCGAAAGGCTGATAATTCAAAGGGGGAAAACGCTTCTTCTTGATCATTTGGTAAGTTATGCGAGCAATCAAGACAATAAAAAAAAGTCCAAAAAGAATACTAGCTATATCCATCAATTAACACTCCTTAAGTAATACTATTTGACATTGAGGGACCAATATCTGCTGCAAATATTTTTCAGCTTAATCACTTATTTCTTTGCATAATAATTTTATTATATGAAGGTAGAGCAGAATAGGAGTACGCTAGATTAAAAAGTCGGTTGCTTATTTTGCGACCAGGGTTACGTTGAATGTACATATCTATCGCTCATGAGTATACATTAAAAGATTTTCAAGTACACATTGTACAAGTTGATATACATCTTAAGGCTTAGAGAACATCCCATCTATAGACCATAGGAAATGGAATTCAGTTCTTTATAATGAAGTGTATAAGGTAAATAAATGGGAGGCTAGTGTAGTGAGTATAAAAAAAATTGGTATCATCGCAATTATTGTAATTATTTTAGGAGCAGCTTTAAATATTGGGATGAGTATTGCAGGTGGATTTATAAAAAATACAGAAGAAATCGAGTTAACAAAAGAGTTCAAGCGTATAGATATTACAGGGGATAACACAGCGATTGAAGTGGTTCGATCTTCTGGTTCTAACGGGAAAGTTGAATTTATAAGTAAAAAGAGCTCACGTAGTAAAATACAGGCATATGTAAAAGGTGATACCTTACATGTAGAAATGAAAAAGAAGTTCTTTAACGGATTCTTCAATCTTGGATTCAATGCTTCTGGTAACAAAATTGTCGTTTCTGTTCCCGATGAAAAATACGAGGAGTTAACAACTCAGACAGATAATGGTCGAATTATCGTCAATAATCTTCAATTTGAAACCGTTGATATTCAGTCGAATAACGGCAAAATAGAAATGGAGGACTTGGAAAGTAATAAGGTCAATGTAAAAACAGATAATGGCAAAATCGAATTTCACTATGTAACTGGAGATATAGTAGCTAAATCCGATAATGGGCAAATTTCAATGGTAACGGATGATATTGACCGGGACATATCCCTAGAGACGGATAATGGACTGATTAATATTCGTACGAACACTGAACCTAAGAATGCAACAATTCATGCGGATATAGATAACGGTAGAATTGATATTTTTGGTTCTGCTAATGAAGAAACTATTTTCGGCAATGGTAAGAATATTATCGACTTGAAAACGGATAATGGGGTTATTTCTTTGAAAAAGGGAAATTAATGAAGAATTAAAAGTAATATATTGACTAGTACCCTAATCTTTGTTAAATTGGTTCTTATATCATTTGTGAAGAGAGAATTCTAGTTGAAGAAAAACTCGTCCTTAATGGGCGAGTTTTTTTATGGAAGAAAGGAGCAGTCAATTGTTAAAAAATCTAATTGTAATAGCAGGCTCCTTTGTAATTGCTTTTGCGTTTAATGCATTCTTAGTACCTCATGAAATTTTAAGCAGTGGAATTAGTGGTATAGCTATTTTGCTAGGACTGATAACTCCATTTGATACAGGTATACTAAATTTTGTAATGAATGTACCTCTTTTAATATTAGGGTATTACAAGCTTGGCAAAGAAATTACACTTAATACACTCGTTTGTGTTATATCATTATCCATATTTCTATTTATAATTCCTGCAGAGCCTATTTCAGAGAATATATTGCTCTCTGCTATATTTGGAGGAGCTATAAGTGGACTGGGTATTGGCCTTATTATGAAATTCTCAGGGACCTCTGGTGGAATGGATATAATAGCTATTATTATTTCTCGCTCAAGTAATTTTAGTGTCGGTCTGTTACTGACGGGGATGAATAGTGTAATTGTGTTAATTTCAGGAATGATATTTAACTGGGAAATAGCACTATATACCTTATTATCCATATATCTAACCGGAAAAGCGATTGATACAATTTATACCAATCATGAAAAGTTAACCATGCAAATAATTACGACGGCCCCTGAACCAATTCGACAAGAGTTATTAGCAAGCGTATATCGTGGTGTCACAGTCACAGAAGGTTATGGTGGCTATACGCTAGATAAAAAGCATATTTTGATGATGGTTGTTACAAGGTATGAAACGATGCAAATCAAAGAAATAGTAAGAAAACATGATGAAAATGCATTTATCAATATTACTGAAACAATTGAAGTAGATGGTAATTTTGCTAGAAATATTCATTAGAAAACAAGTTTGTGCATGTTCAATCTATATAAATGGAGTAGCCTATTAGAAAAATTAAAAAGTATTGGAAGCCGAGAGTTATTACAACTCTCGGCCTTTTTTTGTTTAAAAGCCAGTCCACGTTTTTTCTCAATATGGAAGATAAGTTTTGAATAAAATATTCTGCACAGGGAACACTTTTCCATAAGAACAAATAATGAGTGGAAAGTGAGGAAGAATATGAGTTTATCTAAAAAGAAACGCAACATCCCTATTCAACCATCACCTCCAGAGACTAGCGAGACTAAAAGTGAAGTAGGAAGTAATTCATTAAAACAAGATTTGTATAAGAACCTGCAACATATAAAAAAAACAGTTGGCGAGAGCGCTGATGTTATAATTAGAGAAATTAAAATTGGTTACGAAGGTCAGATTAATGTAGGGATAATGTATACAGATGGTTTAAGTAACTCAGAAACTTTGCAAAACTTTATAATGGAAACCTTAATGATAGATATAAAGCAGACAGATATAGAAAGTAACTTGACTGACGATTCCCCCATTTTGAATATGTTAAAGGATTTTGCTTTAACGGTAGGAGAAATAAAGGATGTAAGTGATTTTGATCAATTATTCACCTCCCTTTTATCTGGAGATGTAATTGTTTTAATAGATGGTTTTTCAAGTGGATTAATCCTAGGTAACAAATATTGGGTAGCTCGTGGTGTCACGGAACCAACAGCACAAACAGTTATCAGAGGTCCCAGGGAGGGATTTTCTGAAAACATGCGTGTAAATACTGCTCTTGTACGTCGAATTATTAAAGATCCAAATCTATGGATGATTAGTAAGGAAGTAGGCACACGCACTAAAACGAGTATAGCCATTATGTACATAAACGGTGTAGCAGAGCAGAATGTAGTGGATGAGGTTTGTAAGAGGATAGGTCGTATTGATACGGATGGCATTATGGAAAGTGCGAATATTGAGGAATTTATACAAGATTCGCAATTCACTCTGTTTCCAACAGTTTTTAATACAGAGCGACCAGACACTGTGGCAGCAGGTTTGTTAGAAGGCAGAGTTGCTATTTTAGTAGATGGAACACCTTTCGTATTAATGGTACCTGCATTATTTACACAGTTCTTTCAGTCATCAGAAGACTATTACCAAAGAACAATCATGGCTAGTTTAATTCGATTACTTAGATTTGTTGCATTTGGTGTTTCCGTACTTGTGCCAGCGCTATATATTTCTTTAATCACATTTCACCATGAAATTATACCGCCAGCACTTTTAATCAGTTTGGCAGCCCAGCGAGAAGGAGTACCATTTCCTGCATTCGTAGAGGCAATTATTATGGAAATTACTTTTGAAATATTGCGTGAGGCTGGATTAAGGATGCCTAGAGCTATTGGATCTGCTATGTCCATAGTTGGTGCATTTGTAATTGGTACTGCTGCAGTAGAGGCAGGATTTATCTCTGCAGCAATGGTAATTGTTGTTTCCATTACAGCCATCTCTAGTTTCGTTTCCCCATCTTATGACATAGCGATTGCTGGGCGGATATTACGTTTTATATTTATGGCTCTAGCAGCATCATTTGGTTTATATGGTATCCTTATCGCTTTTATCGCTTTAGTTCTTCATTTATGTAGCCTTAACTCCTTTGGTGTTCCTTATATGTCTCCGTTAGCTCCGTTAAATCCAGTTGGACTAAAGGATAGCATAATACGCTTTCCTATATGGGATTTACTTACACGCCCTCCTTATATTTCTAAGAATAGAATTAGACAGCGCCGTACAAAAGTAAATTTTAAAAAAAGCTCTCATTCGAAGAGGTCTCAAAATGGATAGAAGAATTGTACCTCTTATAAGTACTATTTTCATTTGTTTATTACTCTCAGGTTGTTGGGATAAGCGAGAAATTAATGAATTAGCCATTGCAAATGCAATCTCGATTGATAAAAAAGAAGATGAATATCATGTTGCTGCTCAAGTAGTATTACCAACTGAATTATCGATGAAGGGCGGGATGGGAAGTTCTCCAGTTACACTCTATGAGGCATCCGGAGAATCTGTAAATGAAGCAATTCGAAAACTCACGCAAGTGTCCCCTCGGTTTATCTACTTGGGGCATCTTCGAATAGTTGTGATTAGTGAAGAATTGGCAAAGGAAGGAATCGCGACTACTGTAGATTTTTTATCACGAGGATGGGAACTGAGGTCTGACTTTTATATGATTGTTTCTAAAGATAGGGATGCAAAGGAAATATTAAATGTACAAACCTCCTTGGAACAAATTCCGGCTAATGAACTCTTTAATATTCTACATACATCAGAAGTTAACTACTCTAGTACAGTTGCTGTAAATTTTTTTGAAATGAAAACAAATTTAGAACGTGATGGAAAAGAAGGCGTACTAACTGGTGTTGAGATACTAGGAGATCCAAAGAAAGGCTCAAGCAAGCAAAATGTTGAAACGATTGTACCCGAAGCTAAAATAAAATTTAAAGAGTTAGCTGTTTTTAAAAAAGATAAACTAGTTGGATGGTTGGACGAGCAGGAAAGCAAAGGTTATAACGAGGTAACAAATCAAGTAAAAAGTACTATTGGATTAGTTTCATGCCCTG
>Ga0209013_10005714_pt1 | contig 10664 bp, 9 predicted proteins | sample Cruoilmetagenom2_FD_187291 | JGI IMG/M metagenome (GOLD analysis project Ga0209013, IMG submission 187291) | Oil polluted marine microbial communities from Coal Oil Point, Santa Barbara, California, USA - Sample 2 (SPAdes) (version 2) | ecosystem: Environmental > Aquatic > Marine > Oil seeps ...
AGCCGCTTTGATAAACTCGTCACCCGAACTGATGTCCTCAAGATACCCGACTATAACCTTTGTCTGGCTGTCGCGGGCCAGGGCCCCCAGCATGTCAATCTCCGAGATATCGGCCTTGTTGCCGATGGAAATAAGTTTTGACAATCCAATATGGCGGTTTTCGGCCAGGTCAAGCATGGCGGTGCAGAGGGCGCCGGACTGGGAAAAAACCGCGATGGAACCGGGCCTGGGCAACCCTCCGGCAAAGGAACTGTTCAATTTATTTTCCGTATTGATCAGTCCCAGACAGTTCGGCCCGAGAAGACGGGCGCCTCCCTTTCTGCAAATCTCGGCAAGCTGGTCCTGCTGTTTCCCCCCCTCCTCGCCGATTTCCCTGAAACCGGCGGATATGACAATAATACTGCCCGCTTTTTTTGCCACCGCTTCTCTTGCAACGTCCAGCACATATTGGCTTGGAATGGCAATGACCACCTGGTCAACTGTCCCGGGGTAGGCGGCAAGGCTTTTGTACACCTGCCGGCCAAACATTTCACCGCCGGCCGGATTGATCGGTATTATCTCGCCGTCAAACCCACCCGCAACGATATTGGCCAGGATATCATGCCCAACCTTCCCTGGACTGCGTGAAGCGCCGACAACCGCTATTGACTCGGGTAAAAAAAGTTTCTCCAGCATAATGACATTATCCTCGTTAAAACGAATTTCAAGGTTTACGGTTTGCGGTTCTGGGTTCGAGGGAAACAAGTTGACAGTTATCAGTTCTCAGTTTGCAGTACAAGATTAAACACCCGAGGTGTTTTTATTTTCACTGCAAACTGACTGCTGCAGGTAAGCGAAACACAGTGGAGACTCCGAACTGATAACTCATAACGGCTGGCTATCCAATGTCGAATCAATCCTCCGTAAACAACGGCTTCAAAAGTACCTGGTGAATTTATTTGACGAGGTCTGTACTAACTCTCAGGAGGATGATGAACCTTGAACCCTGCCTCGTCAATCAATTTATATACAGCCCTGACATTATACGTGTTTATGCGCAGGTAGATCAAGGCCGGCTCCCGGCCCGATCCGTCGGTCCGAATAAGACGGGTAAAAAGCACTTCATGCTCCTCAAGGACCTGCACCAGCCTGCTCAGTGAACGTGATGAGTGGTCAACATCAATGGCGACAAGGGCCGATCCTTTTTCACCCAGCCCGAACAGGCTGCGCCAGGCACTCATAAGATCGTTGAACGAAAGTATACCCACCACCTGGTTGGCCCCGTTTAACACCGGCAAAGCGCCGACAGTCCTTTTTTCAAAGAGGAGCAGAGCATCGTCCAGTGTCGATACGGTTGTCAAGGCAACATTGTTGGTCGACATGATTTCTTCGACCGGAGTCCGGTGGACACGGTCCAATATCTGCTGACGTTCGTCCTCATCAAGTATTGATGACGGAAAGGCGGAACGAAGGTCCCTGTCCGTCACCATCCCGAGCAGCCTTTCGGAAACATCGACAACAGGAAGATGGCGGAACTGGTAATTTTCGAGCAATTGTTGTGCTTCATTAATAGTTTTTTCCGGACCGATTGTTACCGGAGACTGTGTCATATAATAACGAATATACATAAGATCTACCCCTTTACTGAATTACCGTTACGATGTACCGGCTGACCGCAAACCGATTAAATACGCTTCCACGCTTTCCGCAAGCGACGTTAAATGATATCCCCCTTCCAGTATGGAGAGAAAACGCCCATCGGTGTATTGTGTTGCCCATCCGGCAATTCTTTCGCCAATCTTCTCATATACCCGGGTAGTATAGTTCAACCCGGACATATCATCCAGCTTATGCGCGTCAAAACCGGCTGCAACGATCAATGCCTCCGGCTGGAACTGTTCCAGTTTTTCTTCTATCATGGTATCGAATGCATCCAAAACGTTTTTGTCGGATGCGCCAGGCAGAAGGGGAATATTTAAGATTGTTCCTGCCCCCTCACCCGACCCCCGTTCCTCGGCGTAGCCGGTTCCCGGGTAGCTGAAACTCGGATGTTCGTGGATGGAGATATAGAGAGAATCAGGGTCCTCCTCAAATGCTGTCTGAATGCCGTTGCCGTGATGGGCGTCAAAATCAATAACACAAATTTTTTTGCGGGTATATTTTTGCTGCCAGTAACGGGCGGCGATCACGCAGTTATTTAAAAAACAGAAACCAAAGGGCATATTCGGCTCGGCATGATGTCCTGGGGGGCGGGTGGAACAGAATACCGGGCCGCCCGCGCCTTTCTCGATCAGATCAACACCGGCCAGGCCTGTTCCGGCTGAAAACAGGGCAGCTTCATACGACTCGTAACAGACCTGGTTGTCAGGGTGATCAATAGAGGTCCGCCCGGAGAGGACAGCCTCCTCAAAACGAAAGAGCCAGGCCTCGATATGAAAAGTGAGAAGCCACTTCCGATCAGCCTGTTTTGCATTACTATAGTGCAAAACAGGGCCAAGCGGTCCTGATTGCAGCTGCCTGTCTATAACCAGCAGCCGTTCCCGGACCTCGGGATGGTCGCCTCCGCCTGTATCATGGTTACGTAAATGAGGATCGGTAATAATTGTGATAAAGGAATTTTCAGTCATGATCTGTTCGCCGGAGAGAAGCTCCTGTTTATGTTTTCGGTGTATAAACTTTCGACCTCCAAGTCAACGACAAATCATGCAATACTGAAAATACAACACGCTAATAGAAATGCGGAAGATTTTATTTTCAGATAACTTTTTGCACTGGTGAGAGTAAAAGAGTATCGTTTATTATGCTAAACGAACCAGAGAGGCCGTTGAATCTGTCTTTTTTTATCCACCACCAGGGAGAATAGCCATGAAGGTCCAAGATATAATGAACCCTCTTCCAGACTACCTGACTCAGGATAACAGCCTCATGGAGGGTATTATCAAAATGCGTTCGGTAACGCATTCACACGGCCAGGGCGTAAAACATTCTTGACGAACAGGAAAACCTTGTCGGCATTCTGGCGATCAAGGACATTCTGAGGCGGTTTGGACTTTTACAAACATATAATCATGATGAAAAAATAACTTTCAGGAAACAGGACCAATGACCCAGAAAGCAACAATAACATTCTATAAATCAGCCCTCTGACCCCGCTGCATGATGGCCGGCCGTGAGCTGACAAAACTGAGACAAAAATATCCTTATCTGGAGGTTGAGGAAATAGATATTGTGACACACCATGCCCAGGCATGGAACGACAACATCCGCATGATCCCTGCTCTCAAATCAGGAGATAAAATCCTCTCCGGGATTTTCCTGAGTGGTGAAAAGATCAAGAATTTTATTGAAGGGTTATAATTGTGATGGTCTCAATGCAAAAAAATATATTCAGTGACAATATGAAATATGCGGGCTAAAAAAAATCCTCAGGTCCGGCCTGGCGCCATTCTGCACTAATCAGTTTCCACTCTTTATCCTCCAGTGCCAAGTCCATGTCAAAACGATACAGATCGGCCCGCATATTCAACAACGCGTCCAGGTCGGAGACATTCTGGCCGGTCATAGCGACGAAGAGTTGGAGCCGCGCCCTATTCTCCTCTGGAAAGACTAATTCTCCGATACGGCTAAAAATGTGAATATTCTTGTTAGTGAAAAAATACCTGGCGGTAATGGCAACAAGGTCCCGCCGGGTACGGCCATGATCATCGCTGTACTTTTCGGCAATCAGTTTCTTAATAATGGTGACATCCCGAGCCTCAGCAGCCTCTTCTCCTGCCTTGATGTACCGGCGGACCTGTTCTTCAGGAGAACCCCCATTGCTGCAGGCGGACAGTAACAAAAATATAACCGGAATGGCAACAATGAGACATGAAATAACTTTTTTCATTTCTTTATATCAGGTTACTTTGACGAGCCTTCCTGGATATCAGAAAATTTCTGCAAACGCGTCAGGATCGCGTCCCGGGTATTTTTCTGCTGATTAAGCATAATTACAAACGGTTTCCCATCCTGGAGATAGCCTGCATAATTATACACCCCTTTTAAGGTGCCGGACTTGATATTTGCTCCTTTTTTTTCCTGCATGAGCTGCATAAATGGCTTAAATGCTATCAATGTCTGCACCATGGCCTGTGAAGTTATAATGTTTTGGCGAGACAGTCCCGCCCCTTCCTCCATGTGTATCATACCGGCTGCTTGAACACCGAGGACATCGGCCAACGCTTCCTTCACCGCCCTGTCAGCTTTTTCCCAGCTTGCAGGGTATCCGTACTTTTTCGCCCCGCAAACAAGATAAACCTGGTTTGCCACGTAATTATTGGAGTATTTGAGAAAGGAATAAACAACCTCATCCAGGGTCTTGGTGTTTGTATGTCTATACACCAGTTCTGCATCTTCAGGAACTTTCCGGTTACCAAGTTGCCCTGCACCCGGAATCGCCATATTTCTCTGCAGTTCCCGGAAAAGTTGAGCTGCATACCGGGAAGATTGCACTTCCGGCTGACAGTTCTCCCGGCAGATATTGATCCTATATTCTCCTTCCTGGTACCCTTTGCCCAACACTTTCATCAGAGGCAGTGTCGGGGTTTGCGGCTCCGCTGAGACAACCTTTTCGTGTCCATCCACTTTGAAATTGATTGTATTGAAATTCACTCCCACGGCGCCCACCGGTGAATCGTACGGATTGTCACTTTTTTCCCTGCCCGGCACCTGCCCGGACAGGGAAAAGCTGCTGTTGTCGACATAGATGGCATTAATTTTGGTGACGCCCCGTTCGCGCAATTTGCCAAGTATAATAACGATTTCCTCTGATACCAAAAAAGGATCGCCATACCCCTTGATATAGAGATTGTTCCGCTGGTCCGTATAAAATGCGGTCTGAAAACGAAAGTCCCGACCGAGAATGTGGAAAGCGGCAAGTGCCGTCTGTATCTTGATGATGCTCGCAGGAACCAGGGACTTGTCAGAATTGCAGGATGAAATTATTGCTCCGTTTTCATCGGCAACGGCATAACTGCCGTTATGCATAACGTCCGAAAAAGAAAGGCAGGCCGCAGAAGCAGCCTGCCTGGAAGAACAAAACAGAAGAATACAGGCAATAAACGAGAAAAGTGCGTAAAATTGCCTGATATGTGCTTTTTTAGCCAACTTTAGGCAGGTTGGCCAGAGATTTCGCAATTTCTTCCCTGGGCAGTGCAAAGTTATGGAGTTTTCCTGCAAAATAATTGTCATAAGCGGCCATATCGATCAGGCCATGACCCGAGAAGTTAAACAGGATGGTTTTTGGCTCGTTCAGATCCCTTGTGGCCTCAATGATTGCCCCGCGGATGGCATGACAGGTCTCTGGAGCGGGGATGATTCCCTCTGTCTTGGCAAAGAGGACTCCGGCCTCAAAGCATTCCATCTGGTGGACATTGACCGGTTCAAGAATCTTTTCTCGAATCAGTGCCGAAACAATCGGCGCCATACCATGGTAACGCAGTCCGCCTGCATGGATACCAGGAGGCATGAAATCATGGCCCAGGGTGTACATGTGCAGGAGCGGCGTCATCCCGGCGGTATCACCTGAATCATAGGCATACATCCCCTCGGTCATGGTCGGACAGGATGCCGGCTCAACCCCAACAATACGAATCTTTTTCCCTTCAAGCTGATCAGGAACAAACGGCACTGCAAGCCCGGCAAAATTGGACCCGCCACCGCAGCAACCAACGAGAACGTCTGGATACTCGCCGGCAAGCTCCATCTGTTTTTTGGCTTCCAGGCCGATAATTGACTGATGAAGAACGACATGGTTCAAAACCGAACCAAGGGCGTAGTTAGTGTTATCACTGGTAACCGCGTCTTCAAGCGCTTCGCTGATGGCAATACCGAGAGCTCCGTTACTGTCAGGGTCTCGCTCCAGAACCGAGCGGCCGTAATTGGTATCAGGGCTCGGGCTGGCGACGATTTCAGCGCCAAAAGTCTGCATAATCGATTTACGGTAGGGTTTCTGGTCAAAAGAAACCCGGACCATATATACTTTGCACTTCAGTCCAAACATACTGGTAGCCATGGCCAGGGCACTACCCCATTGACCCGCGCCTGTCTCGGTTGTCAACCGTTTTACCCCCTCGCGCATGTTATAGTAGGCTTGCGGCACGGCACTGTTTGGCTTGTGGCTGCCGACAGGAGAAACACTCTCGTTTTTAAAGAAAATTTTGGCCTTGGTGCCAAGAGCCTTTTCCAGATTCGAAGCCCTGACCAAGGGGGAAGGACGCCATATCTTGTATATCTCCTGGACTTCTTCCGGAATAGGTATGTTGCTCTCCGGGCTCATTTCCTGTTCAAGGAGCCCCATGGGAAAAATCGCTGCCAGTTTCTCCGGAGCCATCGGCTGCATGGTTTCCGGATCAAGCGGCGGCTGGAGTCCGTTTGGAATATCCGGCACTACATTATACCAGCTAGTGGGCATCTCATCGTCACGTAAAACAACCTTCTTGCTCATGATCTCTCCTTTTTCATGATAAAAATTCAAAAGTTGAAAAGGCCCGGAGCGTAAACGCCCTTTAGCCCTCCTTAAAAACAGGTATATTTAATCCTCATACCATATAACAAAGTGGAAACTCAAGTACTTGCGGAAAATTCGACGACACTTATTTTTTTAATCCTTGCCAGCAAAACATCTTCATCTTCCAATACAGCTGCATGCTGCAGAATCTCTCTGGGACTTACCCCTGCCTTGGAGGGAATACTGACCAATTCAAAATGCAACTGACATCCTTCAGCCGAAATATTTTTGACCAGGGGCCTGATATCAAGTTCTTTCTTTTTTTTCTTGCGAACCCGTTCAATTATACAACTCTCCTGGGCCAGAAAACGATTGATATGGTCCAGCTGCTCACTTGTCAACAGGTCAGGTAGACCTACCTCATATGCGATGAGTAAGGCGCCTGGTTCAGATTTTCCGGCAAGAACCAAAGAAAATACCTCCATGCCCTCAGGCAGTTCACTACTTAACCTGTTTACTATCTCCTGGATATTTTTCAGAGGCGAAGTAAGTTTCACGTCAAAGTATTCCACTTCGCTTTCGACTCCTACCGGCAGAGCTGGACTAAACGACACCCGGGGTGTCGGGTTAAACCCCTGCGAGTAGAGAACCGGGAGGCCTGTCCTGCTCAAAGCCCTGAAAATAAGCTGGAGTACTTCAAGGTGGCTGTAAAAGCGGCTGTCTCCGAGACGGCTGTAATGTACGCGGTATATATACGCCTGATCATGCTCCCTGTTTACCTTCTCCTCATGATCACCTTTTCTCACGGGACCAAACCTTTGATCCTTATCCGGTTCGGGATTAACGACAGGCCTGACCTTTTCAAAATCGCATAATCCGCATTTCTGGCAGCCATGGGTACGGCAATCAGGGGTATAAACTTTCTCCAGGGCTTTATGATGCTCCTCAACGAGAAAGTCTTTATCAACACCACTATTCAGATGATCCCAGGGAAGAGGTTTTTCCGGGTCACGGGCCAACAGGTACGTATCAAGGTCGATACCGCATTGTTCTGCTGCCCGCTGCCAGTTCTCAAGGCGATAATGCTCCGACCAGCCGTCAAAGCGGACACCGTCACGCCAGGCTGTTTCGATAAGGCCGGACAACCGGCGGTCCCCCCGGGAAAACACGCCTTCCATGATGCTCTGGTAAGGATCATGCCACTTGAGTTTAAATCCTCCGCGCGGCAGGAGTTTTTTCAAGTGGTTGATCCTTTCCTTTGATTCGTTGAGGGTCAGCTGCCGGTCCCACTGAAACGGTGTATGCGGTTTCGGCACAAAGATTCCCACACTGACGTTGATTTTCACCCGTTTTGCAGCATGGCCTGCTTCCTGCCTTGCCTTTTTGGCAAGGTCGACAATTGCTTCCACGTCTTCCCATGTTTCGGTGGGCAGACCGATCATAAAATAAAATTTGATCAGGTTCCAGCCCATGGCAAAAGCATTCCGGCAGGTTTCGAGCAGATCCTCTTCGGTTATTCCCTTGTTGATCACCTCCCGAAGCCTGTCTGTACCTGCTTCCGGTGCTACGGTAAACCCGGTTTTCCTGACCCGCTTTATCTGGTTCATCACCTCCGATGTCAGCGTTCCGACCCGCATGGACGGCATGGAAACGGATACATACTGATCGGCAAACCGGTCCATCAGTTGAATCATGAGGTCGCCCAGGCAGGAAAAATCACCGGTGGAGAGAGACAACAAGGCAAGTTCATCAAACCCGCTGCTTTCGATTCCCTGCTCTGCTATAGCCATTATATCTTTGATCGAACGTTCACGGACAGGCCGGTAAATAATACCTGCCTGGCAAAAACGGCACCCCCGCGTGCATCCACGGGCGATTTCCACTCCGAGCCGGTCATGAACAGGTTTTACGATCGGGACAAGCGGCCGGCCCAATGTTTCCGGACCTGGAAGCTCAGGAAGGACATGCCTTCGTACAGATGTATATCCGGGCTTGAGCGGCTGAATTCCGATCAACTCCGACCCTGCATATTGAGGTGCAAAAAAAGATGGAATGTAGATTCCATCGATCGCAGAAAGGCTGGTCAAAATTTCCTGGCGAGGAGCTTTTGTTTTTTTTGCAGCCCTGACCACCTCAGCTATTTCAAGAATTACCTCTTCACCGTCACCGAGGACTATTGCGTCAAAAAAATCCGCCATCGGTTCCGGATTCAGACCGCAAGAACCTCCCCCGATCACAAGTGGAAAGGAAGTATCACGCTGTTCGGACCTAAGCGGAATTCCAGCCAGATCGAGGAGAGTAAGAATATTTGTATAGCAGAGTTCATAGGGCAGCGTAATGCCGATAACATCGAAACTGCCAAGCGTTCTCCGCGATTCAATGGAGAATAACGGAATCCCATGACGGCGAAGTTCCCTCTCCATATCAATATCAGGTGAATAACAGCGCTCAGCCAGGGTATTTTCCCGGGCATTGAGTAAATGGTAGAGTATCTGCAGGCCGAAATGGGACATGCCTATTTCATAAAGATCAGGGAAAACAAGAACAAAGCGAACTTCCGCCTCTTCCCAATTCTTCACCGAGGCGTTCAGCTCACCGCCGATATATCTTCCAGGTTTCTTGACCAGAGGGAGAATATGATCGAATTTGACAGGTTCTGACATAGAGTATAAGTTCAACAATTTACTTGACCTAAATGCCGAAAGAAGTTGACATTTCAAGGCGTCACGATGTATTCAAAATACTATAAGGTAATTTCCATGTTTAGAACATTACTAATATTTATTCCCTAAATCATCAGTAAACTATGGGACTGCACTATGGGACTGCACATGAAAAAAAGAATTTCAATACTTATAATCTGCCTTTTCGCACTATTTCTGAACGTAGGTCTAGGTTTAGCATCTTCCGAAGGCAAGATTGAGAAGATTCAATTTGAAACACCTACAGCCAACGAAGACCGGATTACTTTTAAGCTCAATGGTGCGCATTTGCCAAAAATATTTGTCTTAAAGGGAGACCGTCCCAGAGTCGTATTTGATTTCCCGGATACGTTTCCAGTCAAAAGTGTTCAAAATTCCATAAAAACAGATGGTACGTTTATTAAACAAATCAGGTCCGCGATTTACAAGGACTCCAACCCGAAAACCAGAGTCGTCTTAGATCTGGCTCCTGGTCAGGATATTGATTTTGAACAGAACTTCGACCAGGCTACCAACTCTCTCGTCATCCGGGTATTTGCCGTCGGAACTAAACTGGGGCCCATAATGATGGAACAAGCTGAACAGGAACCGGCGGTTAAACAGCAGACTGTCGAACCTGCCCCGGAAAAAAAACCTGTCGTTGTGGCTGAAACGGCTGATAAATCTGAACCTGAAACCCACGTTGCGGAGGAAGGCGCTGAGGCCGTTGAGAATCTTTCAGCTGCAAAGGATGTAGAACCCGCAGTTGAAACCGAAACCGTTGTTGAACCGAAGCCTGCAGTGGAAGTTACACAGGAACCGGAACAGCAAATCGCCAGTATTCCACAAACAGAAACTCCGTCACCTGAAGCGGAAATGAAAGAATCAACCGTTATTCAGCCTTTATCCGAAATAGGTGACTCTAAAAAACAAGCTGCGGTAAAACCATCGTCCCCTATTCTTTACTCAATTGACTTCGACGACAATTCACATCGAGGCGAGATGATCTTGTTCAAACTGAATGAGTTCTACCCTCCCGTTGTATTTGGTATTGAAGAAAATATTCCGCGCATTGTCTGCTTTTTCAAAGGAACTAGTGCCGGTGAAGAACTTAAGGACTTAATCGAATCAAATGGTCAATATGTTAAAGCCATCAGGGTTGGCAAATACCAGAATCCAGACAACATAAGAGTTGTTCTGGATTTGGTTCCTGACAAAAATTATGACCTGCAACAGATATTTTTTAAAGATGACAACCTGTTCATGATCATAATCAATACCACAGGCGATAAGGTTTCCAGCTGATTTTTTTCATATTTGAATACGTTAGGGCCTGTAAGGAAATAACATGGCCTAAACCAATTGCTAAACTTGGATGTATCCGGACATTCTCCGGATACATCCAGATGATATACTTTTCTCCCTCCAGAATAAGACATTCTGCCTGTTCCCGCTGACAGATACCTGTCACAGGGTTTGTTCAAACATCTTCGTGTACGAGTACGTTGACGTTCACG
>Ga0209013_10005715_pt1 | contig 10662 bp, 12 predicted proteins | sample Cruoilmetagenom2_FD_187291 | JGI IMG/M metagenome (GOLD analysis project Ga0209013, IMG submission 187291) | Oil polluted marine microbial communities from Coal Oil Point, Santa Barbara, California, USA - Sample 2 (SPAdes) (version 2) | ecosystem: Environmental > Aquatic > Marine > Oil seeps ...
TGGATCATAAACATTCAATATAGGAGCAGCCATGATGGTTGCTCCTATTTTCATTCTTCTCCATACTACTATATTCCGATAAACAATTAATTTACACTATACTGGGCTAATTATGTATTGTAAGTTTATTAAAAAGTTCCATTTTTGAATTTACCTGATACTTGCTGAAGATATGTTTCATATGGGTTTTAACGGTATTGACGGAGAGGTTTAAAATTTCTGCTACTTCAGGATAAGACTTACCTGCCAATATTTTTTTTGTGATGCGTTTTTCCTGTTTTGTAAGAAGTTTTAAATGTTCATCTACTCGTACACATTTAGAGTAGATGAAACTATAATGGTTGTCATAGAGAGGTTGCAATAATGTCTCAAAAAGTATTTTTATCTCTAGAAGGTCGGTTATCTCTATCATTACCTCTTTTTGAAAAATAAAACAGATATGTCCTATTACCTCTTTATTATCAAAGGCATAGAGAGGCATCATAACAGCCTCTTTAAACTGAATTTCCTTCGAAAATTTAAGCGCCTTCTTTTTAGAAATCAATCCCTTAAAAACATCATAAAGATTGTAAGTATGATGATATCTTTTATCTAAAGTAAAGTGATTCTGACAATTTTGTATGAAATCGTCCCATTTGAAACTTTTTTTAGAAAAAACGTATTTTTCAACTAAAGACTTAAACCGATGGTGCTCTTCCAAAACATACTCTACATTCACATTTTCATGCTCGTTCACATAGACTGCGATAATGTCAGCCTGTGTTTTCTCCTTATAAAAATTTCTATCTTTATGTAACATAGCATTAATATCTCTACCCTGAATAATACAGGATTGTAACGCTACAATTTTTTGTAGTATTTCAATGTTTTTTGTTGGCATGTATTTAACTTTTAAATTAGTTTATTTATAAAGATTAAGTATAGTATAATTAAATTAACATCCGGTCTTAAAAGCTGATTTATACTAAATGGATAAGGCTATTATATATAGATAAATTATTGGTTTAGGGGCTATGGTCAACAAAATTTTATGTAATAAGGTAATAAAATAATTTCTTTTTTGAATAAAATAAACATTCAATATGGAGTTGCCATCATGGCTGCTCCTGTTTTTGTTTTTCTCTACATTAGTATCTTTCAACATCAATCTGCTGATGTGCAGAATATACTTTCTGATACAAAATCTCTCTTTTTTCTTATTCTATTTTATCCTGTAGTGGAAGAGTTGGCTTTTCGTGGAGTAATTCAAGAGTATATTGCTACAAAAACGAAACAATATCCTTCTTTATTCTATTTGACAGTAGCTAATGTTTTAACATCAGTACTTTTTGTTTTAATGCATTTTGTGCATCACCCACCTCTTTGGGCTATGCTGGTTTTTATACCTTCTTTGATCTTTGGTTATTTTAAAGAACAGTATAAAAATATAGTACCCAGTATCTTTCTCCATATGATCTACAATACTTGTTCTATTTTTTTGATAGTGTAATCACACCTTTTTTCTTTTTTTCACCCTGATAGGTGATGTATTGTTTTTTTGTTTAAGTTACAATAAAAATAGCTAGGCATTAATTTATTCTAGTAATTTAAACAATAGGAGATACATATGAAGTCAGAGTTAAAAAAAATAACAATGAGTCTAGGTCTTGGAGCTTTATTGATGGGGAGTAGTGCATTTGGTGCACTTGCGTTTACTCCAGCAGAAGTGTTGTCATCAGGAGGTACAGTAACAGGAGAGGGAGCAGCATTTAAAACGAAGCTGGTTCGTATGGGCAATGGAATGCTTGTGAGTGTATTTGGTGATTCTATAGCAGGTTCTCCTGATGTTGTTTATGATCTTAAAGCAGACGATGTACATAAAGTAAGAGATATATTTGCTCGAACATGTATGCCATCTGATGCAAATGGACATTGTGCTTCACAGTCAGATTGGACTGAGGCAGTGAATATTTCAAATACAGCACATTTGACTAGTGCTTCTTCAAAATGGGAAAGAGATGCAAGTGGTGTTTTAACTGGTGAATCTACAGCATATCCTGGAGATTCTGAAAAGCCAAATATCTTTAACTCTGGTACCTTTGCGGTGGTTACGTGGACAGATAAGTATTGTGAGGGTGGTGAACAAAGAATTGTAAGCTATTTAGAAAGAAATGGTCTCGAAATTCCATTTTCATGTGTATATAAGTCACATATAGACTTTGCACACCCAGAAACAGGATGGACTACTACTCAGATATCTAGTGGTATAAGAGATGCAAAACAGGATGTAAACAAAGGTGTTAAAGCTGCTGATGGTAAAGGTAATTGGGTCATAACATGGCAAGAAGACCCACAAGGACTTCAAATCGGTGGTGGAGATGGACCTGGTGAAGGTGCATCTGGTGCAAGTGTATCCCATGGTACCGATATTTGGTATAGTTTTACAGGTGATTTGAACGCTACAGCTTTTAGTGCGCCTGCTAGACTGACTAATAATATGACGCATACCTCAGATGGTGGAAATGCAAATCCTATATATGAAAATGATGGAACAACAGCAGTTACTTCATTAGAATCTGGTACAGCCGGTGCATCACGTGCCAATACAGCAATGGTAAACATCACAGGAAGTGAAACAGTTCCTACAGTACTGGTTACTTATGAAGAGACTAAAGGTACTGGTGGACTGGATGATGGTAAATATGTCCGTTATCATAATTTTCCTTTTGCTACACCAGATTTAAATGCGTCAGGTACTATTATCAGTAATCCAGATGAAAACAGTCGTCGTGTACGTTTTGTGACGCAGGTAAACCCTTCTGCATATGATATGAGAATGGGTGTATTTTGGAGACAAGGTAATCCAGTAGAAGGCGGACCGGGAGATATTATGGTTCGTTTAGGTTTCAAAGACACTACTAATCCCGCTTCTACTGGTCTAAGACCTGAAGATATGATAGTAGCTGTTAATATCAGTAGTAATACCACTCCATGGTCTCCAATAGGTGGAGAAATAGTAGGTCCGGATAATAATTTGGATGATGCCACAGATCTAAATCCGTACGAAGATGCAAGAGCACATAGAGCTGTAATACGTGGTGATGATTTTTATATTGGGTATTCATATGCAAAAGATTGGACGATTGCAACATATACAGACTTGGACAACTATAACTTTTGGATGAGACGTTATGATGCAACAACAAAGAGTTGGACAGTAGCTAAAAACCTTTCAAATATCACAGATCCAGCGACACATGTAAAAGAACCACGTTTAGTTGGTATGCCGGGTAATGGTCCAGGATGTTTAACACCAGCAGAGCCTGATAGTATTACAAACCCTGAAAATTGTCAGGATAAAAGTACACTTCTTGTAGCATGGGGTGTAGAGACTAACAGTTATGAACATATCGGTGGTTCAGTGGAAGGTGATATTTATTATACACGTACCAATGATAAAGCTGAGACATTTAATGGCATTAGTGTTGTAGATGGTATAGGTATAAGTAATCGTTTTGAATCTCAATTACGTTCAACACCGGCAGGTAATATTGTGTATACAGTATGGAATGAAAAAAACAATGACATTGGTGGCGAATATTCCATGTTAAGTGTATCCACATCAGATGATGGTACAGGAGGTACTGTAACTCCTCCGGTTGTTGTTGAACCGGAAACCCCGATTGAAACTCCGATTGAAACTCCGACAAGTAGTAGTGGTGGTGGGGGTTGTACTTACAATCCTAATAGTAAGAACTTTGATATGACGTTCCTTCTTATGATGGCATTGGGAATGCTTTATCCGTTCAGAAGAAGATTTATAAAATAGTCTTCTTTGAATAACTACATATTCAATATGGAGTGGCCATTTTGGCTGCTCCACTATTTATTCTTCTTTATAACAGTATATTTCAACATCAGGCTTTTGATGTAGATCTATTACGCTTCGATGCAAAATTTCTATTTTTTCTGATTGTCTTTTATCCGGTAGTGGAAGAGTTTGCTTTTCGTGGAGTGATTCAGGAGTATATTGCTTCAAAGACGAAACAGTATGGTCCTTTTTTCTATTTTACTGTTGCTAACGTCGTAACATCATTACTTTTTGTTGCTATGCATTTTGTACATCACACACCTGTATGGGCACTATGGGTTTTTGTACCTTCATTGATCTTTGGATATTTTAAAGAGCAGTATGGATACATAGGAGCTAGTATCTTTCTTCACATGTTTTATAATGCGTGCTCTTTATTTTTGATTTTGTAGGCTAGATGCACATCGCCTGTTTAATTCTCTCTTGATTTAACTTCTTAATGAGTTTTGTTGAGAGTTCCCCGTAACGTTCTTCATCTAGGTTGAGTTGAGTACGTAATTCTTCTGCAGGGGTTTCATCTGCCCATGATTTTAAGAGTTTTAACTCTTTTTTAGTAAGTTTGACCTTCAGTACTTCGAGTAGCTCTTCAGGCTCTTTAAGAGGGTTTACAAGCTTTTTAATGTGTTTTTCTATCTCTTTGTTTAATGTTGACAATGTTTTTCCTGTTATTTTGTGATTTGCATGATAAAAAGGTACCCGATCCCTGCGAGGAGTATGGTACCAAAAAGGTTAAGTGCCATGTTGGCAAAAGCATGTACATAGTGGCCTGACTGAAGCATAAAGAAACTCTCAATGGCAAAGGTAGAGTAGGTTGTCAGTGCACCAAGTATCCCTGTAACCAAGAATGTTTTGAGTTGTGGAGAGAGCGATGTGTTTAAATGAAAATATGCAAAAAGCATACCTATGATAAGGCTACCTATGAGATTCACTGCAAGTGTACCCAATGGTAGTGCATGTACAAAATGTTTATTTGTAAATCCATTGATCAGCAGTCTTAGTGTTGCACCTATGGCACCACCGCTAGCGACTGCAATGATTGTTGGTAAACTCATCATCTATAACCTTTTGCATATCTATTCTTAGGGTTTCAAACCAGTTTTCATCATCACTTTTTACAGAAAAGCTAGGTAAAAATGCATATTTTACTGTACCGCTATGACCTGTTCTAATATGTTCATTTAAGACCCATTTACTGCCTGTTATAACGATGGGCTGTACACGTAGTTCTAGCTTTTCAGCGATGATCTTTGATCCTTTCTTAAAAGGAAGCAGGGGCTGTTTGTCTGTTCTGGTTCCTTCTGGAAATATCGCTACCGGACGATGGTACGCTTCCTTAGACTTTTTGACATCTTTGATGAGCTTTATCAGACCTGCTTTGTTTTGACGATCAAGCGAGATCATTTCTCCATGACGTAAAAGATTACCAAACCAAGGTGCTTCAAAAAGTTCTTTTTTCGCTACCCAACGTAAGTGGTTGTTTTGTAAAGCTTCAAGTCCTATGATATCTACGATACCCTGATGGTTCATCACATACATATCTGCACTGGAATCCATAGTACCTTCCTGAGCCAGTTTACCACCCATCATAAAGAGTGTCATACGGTTAATGTGATGCACAATAGTACTTTTGTGTCTACCAAATAACATCAATGCCGGTATCATAAAGACAGCGGTATTGAATGAGATGATAAATGCACCCCAGTAAAATCTAATTGTCGCAAAGATCTTCATTTCTGACCCATCCTATGATTCCTTCTTTGTATTCAACCTTTTTAAAGCCTTGACGTTCACCCAGAAGCATAGTGTCAAGCTTTTGATCTATCTTTGTACTGACCGTACTTGTTTGTGTAGGCAAAATATAGAGTGATGCTCCTTGCTTAACACATATCTTTTGATGTGGTATATAAAGAGTTAAGAGGGTGATAAAAGATATTGTACCAAAAACCAGATAGAAGAAATCTCTTCTAAATAAAAACATGATCAGAAAGAAACCAACCAAAGACATTAACGTATATTTTTTTAGTTTTTCAAAACTGTCTTCTTTAGGATTTAAATCAGACTGTGTCGTCACTGAAGCATCAGCAACCACGACGGGAACTTCTAAAAAAACATACTGTTTCTTGATCGTGTTAAAATAGGTAAATTTAAGTAATTTTTCTTCTAGAGGGAGGACCACATAAAATTCTGCTTCTACTTTAGCATTATTACGGTTTAAATTCTCAACACCAGCTTCTTGTACGTTGTTTAACTGCATGTCTTCAAGGTTTGCTTCAAAGGCTTCTATGGAAAGGGTGACGATATGACTTTTTTCATCATAGTTTGAGACTTGAGAATTTTTTATCTTCATATCTGCAGCCAGGACCTGACAGAAATCTTCTCTTTGTTTAAGTGTCTTTATAAAGATCGTTTTAGACTCAAGTGAATCTTCTCCATTCTCAGATGAAATAAACAGTCTGGGAATACGAATATCTACATTTGAAGCTTTAAAATAGAAGGTATAGAAACTATCGGGACCATTTTGTACAGTAAGCGGTTTTTTGAAAAGAGGTTGAGTTTCACTTGAGCTGTCAAAAGTAAATTGAGGTTTACTTTTACCCTCTTCACCAGCAGCGATGATCGTCACTGCGAAGAGTTGGTTCTCATATACCTTTTTAGGCATGTAACTGTATTTATATTCGTTCTGTGCACTTAACAGGGTAGTATAGGCTAATATAAGTCCTATGAAGAGCCAAACAGAACGTAAGTGTTGCATTAGGCTTCAAAACCTTTTAGCATACGTACACCGTCTTCACTTCCGAGTATTGCTTCTAGAGCACGCTCTGGGTGAGGCATAAGACCAAATACATTTTTAGCTTCATTACATACACCAGCGATAGATGTAACAGAACCGTTAACTACAACAGGTTCACCTTTATCATCAGAATAACGAAGAAGTATCTGTCCATTTGCTTCGATCTTTTTAAAGCCTTCATCATCGATATAATAATTACCATCTGCATGTGCGATAGGGATATTCAGTACTTCGCCTTTGTTGCATTTATTTAAGAATGCATTGTCATTGTTGATGACACAAAGATTTTGGTGCTTAGAGATAAAGTGAAGGTTATTATTACGTTTCAAGGCACCAGGAAGAAGTCCCGCTTCTGTAAGGATCTGGAAGCCATTACAGATACCCAGTACTTTACCACCGTCATTTGCATATACTGAAACGGCTTTCATGACAGGAGAAAATCTAGCGATAGACCCTGAACGTAAATAATCTCCATATGAGAATCCACCAGGTACAACAACAAGATCGATGTCTGTAGGTAATTGTTCACTCTCATGCCATACAAGCTCTGTTGTATGTCCTAATTTTTCAAAAGCATACTGTGTATCAAACTCGCAGTTTGTTCCAGGAAATCTTAATACTGCTACTTTCATATTAGTTTATCTCTATTGTATAGTCTTCGATAACCGTATTGGCAAGAAGTGTCTCACACATCTCTTTTACTTCAGTTTCAGCCTCAGCTCTATCTTCAGTGTCAAGTTTAATGATGATCTGTTTACCGATACGTACATCATCTACTCCGGCAAAACCTAAAGAGTCAAGCGCATGGTGCGCTGCTTTACCCTGTGGATCTAAAACACCATCTTTTAAAAATACGTTTACTACTGCTGTCATTATTTGTCTCCTAGGATTCTATTTAATACTTCTTCATAAGCAACTTTCAGTCCGCCTAAACCTTCTCTAAATCTATCTTTATCCATTTTTTCGCCACTCTCAGAGTCCCATAGTCTGAAGTTGTCCGGGCTAAGTTCATCGATAAGTATAATGTTGCCATCTACATCTACACCAAATTCAAGTTTGAAATCTACAAGTGTAAGATTACGTTGTGCATAAAACTCTTTGAGTAGATCGTTTATTTTTCTTGCCATATAACGTATATAGTCAAGTTCTGCAGTACTTCTAACCAATTCTAAAATAAGACAGTGTTCGTCATTAAGTTTAGGGTCACCTAGCTCATCATTTTTATAATCAAACTCTACAAGTGTGAAAGGAAGTATCTTTCCGTCTTCAATACCGAGGTTTCTGCTTAAACTACCTGTTGCAATGTTTCTAACGATTACCTCGATATAGATTACATCTGCTTTTTTATGAAGCATATGGTTATCATCTAACATTTCAACAAAGTGTGTAGGCACACCTTTTTTATTGAGGTACTTGAAAAGTTCTGTAGAGATCTTATTATTCAGTGCACCTTTACCTTCTTCAGTTGATTTTTTTTCACCATTAAAAGCGGTTAGGTCATCTTTAAATTCAGAGATATAGAGATCTGGGTATTCTGTTGTCCAGATTTTCTTTGCTTTTCCTTCATACACAAGTGTCTGCTTTATTAGTGTATCATGTACCATTATTTTTTTCCTTTGTTTGTGATGATTAATGCTTTTAAGATATTTACAGCACTTTTAAGCTGCAGATCTTGGTAGAGTTGTTTTTTTGTAATAATAGTGTCATCTACCTTTGTCTCATTGTTTTCCGTACTAGTATTTGTTTCCGATGACTTTGAGCCATTGCCATTTACTTTAGCAAGCTCACTCTCTAAGTGTTTTTTGAGATCACTCTCTTTAAGCATAATAGGATCTTCTTCTAAATCTATTTTCCCAAGATGCACGATGATGTCCGGAGTCACACCTACAGCTTGGATAGTACGTCCACTTGGGAGATAATAACGGGCTACCGTAAGCTTTAAAGCTTCTTCTGCACCTATAGGCATAACAACTTGCACAGAACCCTTACCGAATGTTTTTTCCCCAACGACAATAGAACGGTTAAAATCCTGAAGAGCTCCAGATACGATTTCAGAAGCAGACGCAGATCCTCCATTTATGAGTACAACGATAGGAGTCTCTTTATCTGTACCTTTTTTGGTCGCTTTATACTCTAAGTTTTCACTTTGCATTTTCCCTTTTTGACTGACGATGACACCTTCATCAACAAAGAGATCTGTAAGTCCGACAGCCTGGTCAAGAAGTCCACCCGGATTATTTCTTAGATCTAAGATCATACCTTTGGTATTATTGTGCTCTTTCATGGCGTCTTTTACACCTTGAACTACTTTTTGGTCAAATGAAGTGACATGGACATAAAGTATATGGTCTTCTATGGTCTTTGTATAGACAGACTGAATTTTGATGATATCTCTGGTGAGCTTAACTTCAAGAGGTTTAGGTTCACCTTTACGGATAATCGTTAAAACTAAAGAAGTTTTAGGCTTTCCTCTCATCAACTTTACTGAATCATCGATATTCATACCGATCGTCGCAGTGTCATTGATCTTCAAAATGATATCACCAGCTTTTATACCAGCATGAAATGCAGGTGTGTCATTGATAGGAGCAATAACAGTCAGTGCACCATCTTTCATACCTATGGAGATTCCTAAACCTCCAAATTCACCTTTTGTTTGGACAGAAAGGTCTTTGAAGGCTTTGGTGTCCATAAAAGAAGAGTGAGAATCGAGGTTGGCCATAAGGCCTTTGAGTGCTTTATCTACGAGGTCTGTAGTATTGACATCATCCACATATTGACTCTCAATAACATTAAGAATTTGTGTAAATTTGATGTAGGCTTCCAGCTTTTCTTTGGCTGTAGAAGGTGCATGCGTTTTTGTAGCAGTATCTTTAGCCTGAGCGAAAGATCCAAACATGTATGCCACAGTCAAAGTACTTACAAGTCCCGCAACAATAACTTTTTTGCTTTTCTTAATCATTAAGGTGGTGTCTCCATATGAGAATTAGTTTATAATTTTATTTAAAAACATCTAAGAGGTTGCTTTGAATGCTCTGTATTACTATACATAAGGAAGGTTAACCGTTTTTTAAATGATCAACAGAGTACTATGAAGATAAACTCTTCTTCACCATACTTTTCAATTGTTTTATTGTTGCTGCTGAACTGTCACCACCATAAGAGATAGTTTCATAATATTTATCCACCTCTTTTATAGCATTTTTATCTGGATGATCTTTCATATATCGTAAGAAGTATTGATGTAGTGTTTCACCTTTTTCTCTGCTATAACCTTCTTTTTTTAATTTTTTTAACAGAGGCTCCAAAATACAAAGTATTTTATGTGTACATCGAGGACGTCGGAAGTATATAGTGATACTCATTGTTACCATTACTAAAACAAGCAAAGAGAGTATAAAAAGTAAGATAAATCTAGGATTCTCTTTTGCATATTGAATCAATTGTAGTTGACGGATATTACTGTAGTAGAGTATCCATGTCTCTACTTGATATTTCGCATACATGAGATAGAGGTTTATTCTCTTAAAAAGTGGTGAATTTTCTTTATTTGTATTATCTGTATTCAGTATGTCGACTGTTTCAATATCTATTCCTGCTGCTGTACTGGTTGTTTCATACCTTATCCAGTGTTCATTGATGTAGAGTTCAGCCCAGGCATGCGCATCACGTTCCTTTACTGCAAGATAGTTGTTAAGACTATTGGCTTTATTTGCTTTATAGCCCGTGACGATACGTGAAGGTATACCTAGCATACGTGCCATAGTAACAAATGAAGAGGCGAAGTGTACACAGTAGCCAAGACGTTTATCAAATAAAAAACTGTCCGTAGTGTTATTGATATCGAGTGCATCGGGTTTCAATGTATAGGTTAAAAACTGCTTTTGAAAAAACTTTATAATGGCAGAGGCTCTTTTTTCGGACGAGTCATAGAGTTCTTTTATCTTTTGTGCTTCTTGATATGTTTTAGGATTATGTGCTTTGTCAAATCTTGATGAAGCATTGCGTGTGTATTGATCTA
>Ga0209013_10005716_pt1 | contig 10661 bp, 13 predicted proteins | sample Cruoilmetagenom2_FD_187291 | JGI IMG/M metagenome (GOLD analysis project Ga0209013, IMG submission 187291) | Oil polluted marine microbial communities from Coal Oil Point, Santa Barbara, California, USA - Sample 2 (SPAdes) (version 2) | ecosystem: Environmental > Aquatic > Marine > Oil seeps ...
ACCAATCGTATGACTCTGTTGGGAAGAATGTCCATCTCCTGAGCCAGGGGGCATCCGGATGAGCAGTTTCCGCACTGATAGCATGCATCCATATGCTGTCCGCTCAATTCATCAACCCGCTGTTTGAACCCGGAATTGACTATTTCACGTGTCAGGCGTATCGGAGGGCTTTTTGGGGGAGCCAACCCCATTTTCTCACTCATACAGCAAATTCTCCTCTCGGTGTCGTATTGGAGTTGTGTATCATGCAGTTGGAAAGAAGCTCTCGATTGATAATTTCTTCAGCAAATTCAGGGAGAAGGTTCTGAAGGGCAGGGGAGAGACCGTCTTCATATACTTCAGGCCGGGTTATTTCGATCCCATAGACCTTAACGTACTCGGGCATTGATAGACCCAGTGCATTACCGATATCCTGAAGCTGTTCAATAGAAAAATGATGAGCCGAGATCGGGGAAGAGCTGCGTTTCCGAAACTCAATCTCCATAAGCTCCCCCGGCTCGGTCTGACCGGTCGTGATGGAATCTATGATGATAAGCCGATGGTGGCCTGAGATTTCATCCACCAATCTGACAAGAGAAACTGAAGTAGAGAGTACTGTCACTTCTGAACCTGTTCCCAATCTGTTCCCGATTAATTCAGCTACAACGCAGCCGATTCCATCATCGCCGAGGATCGGATTTCCAAGACCCAGGATCATCGTGCTGCTGGGCATTGTTTCAGTTTTCAATTGGTACCGGTCTTGTTTAACCGGATGAGCCCCCCTTCAGGGTCCTCTGACAGAACCTGTCTGTATGGCGTAATCAAAATAATACCAGAAATAGTATACGATTTCTTCATTTGAAAATGTGTCTATCAGTTCCGCATTTACAATAGAATCCAAAGCGCTGTTCACTTCGGGGAACTCATACCTGGCTTCTTCCAGCAGGAGACCGACATGTTCGCAGTCTTCCCTGCCTCCGATGGCGTCAAACTCCATTCTGACATTGTCTGGAAGGGAAGCTCTGAAAGTATCAAGTCTTTTCAGTCTTCCTTCTGCCCGGGTTTCATTATTGCAGGATGCGGCCATGAGTATCGTCAGTAAGAACAGAAGTAAATAAGTGGATAATGTCACAGAGTAATGCCGAGGCTGATCCTGTGAATGCTTCCAAGGTCTGCAAAGGGCTTGAAGGCATAATCAAATGAGAACCTGTTCCAGTTAGTACCCCCGCCAAATGCAAGAGCATCAAAGAAACTTCCGCCTGCATTGTCTGCAGCGTTCTTGTCATGGAGGTTTCCCCCCGCCCGTAGGGAAAGCATATCCAGAGGAGAATACTCGATGCCGAGGGATACATCGAAGTCTCCCTGAAGAGGATAACTGACATCAGCGGCGACCAGCAGCTTGTCATCAAGGAATTCGGCCGATGCTCCCGCCGCAATTGTTGTGGGCATCGGATCGTTTTCCTGATAGAAGGCTTTGGTCTGAATGCCTGCATTTCTTACGGCGAGACCGAATGAAACGAGGGATGGTTTGTACCATGCACCGACATCCACAAGAAACGCGTTTCCACTGTACGAATCGATGCTTGAATAGACGAACTTGGCTGTTGTTCCTACGGAAAGGGAGTGTCCGAATTTATGCACGTAGGTTCCACCGACCGCAACACTGTTTGTGCTGAATTCCTCACCGGTTCCAGTGGGGTTCATCATCGAGGTTCTTATAAAGCTGCCTCCGTAAAAGTAATTCACGGAAACTCCTACAAGATCATTGCCAGAGGGATTGACCCATCCTGCAAAGCCTGCCTGCATATCCATCAGATAACCGGTATAGGTGGAAGTAAATACCTGTTCCTGAAGTGCGGCCAGTGTAGCAGGGTTCCAGTAAAGACCCATAGGGTCTCCCGGTACTGCTGTGAAAGCGCCACCCATCGCAACGGCTCTGGCTCCGACGGGCACCTGCAGGAACGCAAAACCTGCTGTACCCGCAGATAAGGAGCCTGTTATTATTGCCAGCATGACTGCTGCCAGAATTTTCTTCATTGATATTCTCCGTTTCGCAATTCTTTCGAATAACAGATAGCCTATGACCATTAATCAGTCCGGTCAACAGGGGAAAATGCCCATATTACTGCCGCACTGTCACTCCTGAAACCCCTGATCATGTCATACGCGCAGATAATCAAACGTTTTCCATCGGATACCTGTACCGAATCAAGCCTGAGAACAGGATAATCGTCCGGCATTGTATCTTCTGAAAACCAGTCCTCTCCCTCAAGTCTTAGACCCAGATCAAGGATATTGTTCCCGCCCAGGGCTGCGTAGAAACCTCCGGTTGACGAATTCAGCGGAGGATAGACCATCAAGGTGCAGGGCTCAAGCAGGTTGAGGCTGCAGACAATTATTCCGGTTCCCGTATATCCCTGGGATGACAATCGTTCAAGGACAGATAGAGCTTCCGACCGCAGTGTATCCCCCGATAATGGAATTGCAGTCAGCAGAATGAAGAGGATGATTGTTTTTTTCAAATCAGTCCTTTATTCCGGATCTGGTGTAACTTGCTACAATGCGTTTCTGAACGAAAAGGAACAGGATTACAAGGGGTATGGTAGAAAACGTCGAAGCCGCCATCAGAAGCTCGAAGTTGCTGGATTGCTCCTGATTGAAATAAGACAACCCCACCTGGAGTACTCTTAGATTTTCCGAATGAGTTACAACCAGAGGCCACATGAAACTATTCCATGATCCGATGATATTGAACAGAATAACCGTGACGATGACCGGTTTGGAAAGGGGAAGGACCACCTTCCATAGATATTTAAGTCTTCCGCAGCCATCAAGAATAGCCGCTTCGTACAGTGTTTTAGGAATGGTTTTGAAGTGTTGCCTGAAAAGAAATATGCTGAACACATTCGTTGTCCATGGTATTATCAGAGCCATATAAGTGTTTATCCAGCCGAGTTTTGCGAGAATGACGTACGAGGGGGCCAGGTAAACAGGCTGAGGTACCATCATCGTTGAAAGGAAGAGTAGAAACAGGAAGTTTCTTCCCCTGTATTTCATTGTAGCAAAGGAATAAGCAGCCAGGCTGGCTGTTATAAGCACACCTGCAACGGTGAGCAGTGTAACAAAAAGCGTATTTAGAAAATACCTGCCGAAAGGCACTTTGGTCCATGCTTCAACGTAATTACTCAGCCCTCCCCCCTGAAGGGAGGTGTTAACCATCCAGAGGAAGGGAAGCAGCATGAGAATCCCCCCCAGTATCAGGAAGAAATGTTTTGTGAGGCTCAATGCTGCTGTTTTTGGGTTCATCGATATCATGAGTAATACACCCGCTTACCGGCAATCCTGCGCTGAACGATTGTAAGCGAAAGCAGAATAAGAAAAAGGAAGACGGATATAGCGCTTGCGTAGCCGATATCGAATCGGTCGAATGCCTTCTGGAACAGGTAGAACACCATTACATTTGTTGTCCCCAGCGGTCCCCCGCCCGGAGGAGGCGTCATAACGTAAACCAGTGCGAATGTTTTGAATGATACGATAGTACTCATGATAAGCACATAGTAAGTTGTTGGTGAAAGAAGAGGCCATGTTATGTGGCGGAACGTGCCCCAGGCGCCCGCACCATCCAGTCTTGCTGCTTCGTAGTATGACTCGTCGATATTCTCGAGACCTGCCAGGAACAGAACGGTATTGTACCCGGTGCTCTTCCATATACTCACCAGCATAAGTGATACCAGAGCCAGGCTGGGTCCCGCCAGGATCCCCTTCGGGTGTATTCCCAGAGGAGAAAGCATCATTTCGAAAATGCCGCGGGGTTCCCGCAGCCACAGCAGAGGCTCTCCGCCCAGGGCGGTGATGATCTGGTTTATGGGACCTGCCTCCGGGTTATATAGCCAGGTCCATACGACTGAGATTGCCACCGCGGATGTTACAACAGGAAGGAAGTATATAGTTCTGTAAAAACTCTTCCCCGCCAGTTTGCGCCTCAGAAGCATCGCAAGGAAAAGTGGAATCAGTAATCCTGCGGGAACAACGCCCAGAACAAAGAAAACCGTATTGAGAACACTCTGCCAGAAGCGGGCATCGGAAAGCATGCGGGCGTAATTCGCAAAGCCGACGAACCCGTGAAATCCGCCTATGTCGTAATCCGTGAATGAAGCTGTGAAGGAGCTGAGAATAGGCAGGGTTCTGAAAACCAGCACTATTATCAGCGCAGGAAGAATGTAGAAATACGGGCCAAGTCTAGTTCGAATTTTCAATTGCAATCCCCAGTTTGAAACCCGGTCATGAGAGTAGAAATACTGAAAACCTCTCCGTCGGTTTGCACAACAATAGTTCCCTGAGTGTCAGTCCGCAAGATTTCAGCCCCCAGCTCCTGATATATCTCGATAACTCGAGGGTGCGGATGCCCGAATCTGTTGTTTCTACCCGCTGAAAATACCGCTATCTGCGGGTTCAGCCTTCTCAGATAAGGTGGGAAGATAGAAGTGAGACTGCCGTGATGCGGCACCTTCAATACTGTAACAGGTATAGCGTCGGGAGTACAGGTTCGTTCCGATTCCTCCTCCATATCACCGGTGAGAAGAGTTGAGAAGTTTCCGCATGTAATTCTCAGAAGAGCAGAACTCTCGTTTATATTGAGATCGGCTCCCTCCGAGCCCAGGTACACTACACGAGCTGTAACAAGCGGTGACAGGTGGAAAGTCATGTCTGTTTCAAGGAAGCTGTAGGGGCAGCCCTCATCCATGACCGAGTTCAGAAAGTCCTCGTAAAGCCAGGATGAATATGGCATTCCCGGATCAAGTACTTCAAGCACAGTGAAGTTTCTCATCACGGAAGCAAGGCCTCCGATATGGTCCGCATGGGGGTGCGAGAATGCGAGAATATCAATTGTATCAACGTTCAGTTCGTGCAGGCGGAATACAACAGCCGGTTCGAGGGGACCGCCCGCATCAGGTCCTCCATCGAACAGAAGAGTTCTCCCTCCGACAGCTTCAACCAGAATCGCGTCCCCCTGACCGACATCCAGATAGGAGACGATCAGGGCGGGGGAGAGGGAATCCGCTATTTCGATCCAGTGAAGAGTATCAGGAGCAGGGATTAATGTGGTATCAATGAAAACCAGATCTTCCAGCATCGCTGTCGTTCCCGGAGCTATGCCGCTTACGTATTCAAGTTCGGATAATTCCATAAAAGGACCGAACAGCGTTCTGTACTCAACAATGTTTGATGCTCGTACCGGGCCGATACCCGGAAGCGTCTGAAGTGTCCATTCGTCTGCAGTGTTAATATCGACATAGTCATTTGATAGTAATGAAAACGATAATAGTATGATCAAAATCCAGTTCATTACTTGACAATCCCCGCTTTCAGTTGAAGCATACCTATAATAAGAAAGGAGGTTCTAATGAGGAACCTACTTGTAATAGTCGTAACCATGCTCCTGTTGGCAACTCCTTCCATCGCCGGCGACATAAGACTTGAAGGAAGCAATTACACCACTGTTGGCTACATAAGAGATAGCGGCAGAATAGAAAACGCTTCATTTGAAATCCTGGGATATATCAAGGAGGATGGAAGAATTGAGGACGATTCGTTTCATACTCTTGGCTACATAGATGACGATGGCAGAATTGAGGATGATTCGTTCCAGGAGCTTTACAGCCTGAACGGAAACGGAAGACTCACCGACATAAGCTTCATGAAAGTAGCAGAGATACAGAGTGACGGAACGGTCGAGAACAATCATTTTCAGGTTATCCTATACGCTGATGGAACCCATGCCGAAATGACAAAGCGCATCGCGGTGTTCCTGGTATTCTTCAGCGACCTTCTTGAGGATTAGAAGAAACAGGCTTATTACAGAAAGAAACCGCCCGGTTATCCATCGGGCGGTTATGTAATATTGTCCTCTCCCCTGCCGCCGAAACCCCGGATGACCCTGTAGGCTTTTTTCGTCGCGGAACCCGGATGGTGCATCAGTTCGGCCGTCCATTTCCTGATATTGTTATAGCTGGATACCTTGCGCCAGCTGCGGTATCTCTCGATACGTCTCTTCCAGTTGATAACATCATCCAGTTCAAGGAAAGGAAGCCGCATATTCATTACCTCGTACGCCCTGTTTCTTGCGGGGTCAAGCAGTTCGGGGTTGGTGTCGTTAGCCAGGTAACCATTTTCTTTCGCCCAGTCGTGAATGTACCTGCCCGGAATCGCCGTTGAGAAATACACGATGATATCATCCGGCTTGAGCCTCTTCAAATGGTCGTAGGTTGCCTTCAGATCTTCCTCATTCTCCATGGGAAAACCTATCATAAGATTGGCGGTTGCCTCGACCCTGAATTCACGGCACCACTTGAATGCCTGCTCGGCCTGCTGCGGCGTTGTTCCCTTGCGGTAGAAATCCAGTATCTTCTGACTGCCGCTTTCCACTCCGAAAGATATGCAGTGGCAGCCGCTATCTGCCATAAGCTGAATTTTCTCTCGCGATACCGTGTCAACCCTGCTGTTACAGTGCCATATGAGTTCAATACCCTCGCTGCGGAGCAGATTCTTTAGAGCTTCGAACCACTCCTCAGGATGCATTGTTATCGTATCATCCTTGAAGAAAACGGGAAGTTTTCTAACGGATCTGATTTCTGCCAGCTGAACGATTTCCTCCACGACATTCTCTGCGCTCCGGTACCGTATGTTCCCCCCGAAGATGAGATCCGTACTGGGCTTGCAGTACAAGCAGTTAAACGGGCATCCACGGGTAGTGATCATCCCGAATTCGGACATACCCTCCGCCAGGTATGAATCATAATCCACAACATCACGGGCAGGGAAAGGCAGCGCATCAAGGTCTGCCGGTACAGGTCTTCTGGGGTTTTCAACAAGCCTGCCATCGCTGATGTATACGAGGTTTCGAATATCGCCGGGATCCTTTCCGTTTGCTATCGCGCCTGCGAGTTCAACGATGGAATCCTCGGCTTCACCGACAAGAACGAAGTCAAAGGGTATAGTCTTCAGAGTATCGCCGGGGAAAATGCTCGGGTATGCTCCGCCGGCAAGAAAGAGAGCATCGGGGATGACACTTTTAAGATGTCTGGTAACGATGTCCGCCCTGCTCATCTTGGCAGCCGCGGAAATAGCAACTCCTACAAGACCGGCTCCGGCTGCTCTGGAATCAAGCTCGTCCAGTCTGGTGCAGAACGAATAGTCCAGGAATTCCACCTGATGGCCTGCATTCCGGAGAGACTGCACCAGTTGTAATTGTCCCACCGGTTCGGCGAGTCCGTTGTACTCTATCCAGTCCCATCTGGGATAAACCAGGGCAATTTTCACAGAAACACCTCATCCGGATTCTAAAGCGACCCGATTACAGTAAATTTATTAAGCTGTAATATAAGACAGATGAGATAGCTTAGCAGCAGCATCCTTTAGAAGAGTTTTCCTTTACTTCCATCGGTTTGCCGCAGCATATTATTGCGCAGTTCGCACAATCGCATTTTTTTGTGACTTCAAGCTCCACTCCGCATTCGGAACAGACAAGTGCATCACCCTTTTTAACAGGTTCCATTTCAACCTCCCTGGTATGTTTGTCAATGATTTCCTACCCATCGAATATGTAATAGTACAGCTGAAGGGTCAATCAATGCAGGCGTCTTGACTTACAAAATAAGTAAACATATGTATAGGTAGGAGGTGATAGCTATTGAGGAAAATCACTGATCGCCAGAAACAGGTTCTTGATTATATCTGCGATTACATAGACGAGCACGCATATGCGCCCAGCATAAGAGATATACAGGGGCACTTCGGATTGAAAAGCACAAAAGGCGTCAAGGATCACATCGACAGACTGGTTGAAAAAGGCTACCTGAACAGAACAGAGGGTACCGCAAGGGCCCTGAAAGTAGTTAGAGACAGTAATACAGGTATCAAGAAAATCCCGCTTGTCGGTTCAGTTGCTGCAGGTCTGCCCCTGCTGGCCGAGGAGAACATAGAGGATTACATGCCCGTATCGGCTAATATGGTAAAAACCGAGGGAGCATTCTTCCTCAGGGTAAACGGCGACAGCATGACAGGTGCTGCAATCCTGGATGGGGATCTTGTGCTGGTTCGTCCCCAGCCATTCGTGGAGCAGGGGGAAATTGCAGTTGTAAGAATCGGCGATGAGGCAACAGTCAAGCGTTTTTTCAGGTTCAGCACCAGGATAGAATTGCATTCCGAGAACCCGGATTTTGAGCCCATAGTATATTGGAATGAAGAGGAGGATATACGAGTTGTGGGCAAGGTAACGGCGGTGTTCAGAACTCTCGAGTGAGCTGATCCACCGCACTATCAAAATCGGGATAAGGGGGATGCAATGAAGAACGCATTTTCAATTGCAAGTATCTGCTCTGCTATACTCTTAGTACTGCTTACCGGCTGCGGCCGATATGTATCAGTTATTACTGAAACACATCCAATTCCTGCAAACAGCACAGTTACAGTAACGACATTCAACGGTTCGATCCTCGTGGAATGGTACGATGGTACTGAAATGTTACTTGAGATAACCAGAACTTCCAGTCGTAGTGAAGAAGAACTTGAAAAAGTCGAAGTAGAGATCACATCCGGTATGATCACCCACATTGAAGCGCACCGGCTCGACAGATACGCCAACGTGGGGGCCAGCCTGAAGCTCAGCCTTCCGTATGGTACTGAAATTGGAGAATTGCATACATCCAACGGAAGCATCGCGGTTGCAGGCGGCGGCGGCAACGCGCAGGTACATACCAGCAACGGCAACATATCCTTTGCTGATTTCAGCGGTTCGGTAAGTGTCGAAACAAGCAACGGAAGCATCTCAGTGTCCGGCAGCAATCTGATCTATGCTGCCACTTCAAACGGAAGCATCACCGGAGAGATCATGAGTATTACCCCACAGGGAGTCACACTGCGAACCAGCAACGGTGCTATCAATGTTGAGATCGATTCGGGGCTCAATGCCGATCTTGAGATGGTCACTTCCAACGGTTCAGTTTCTGTAACAGGTGAGGATTTCAGTGATGTCAGTATCGATGATTGGGGCGGCTGGGCAACTCTGGGCGTGGGCGGTAATCCCATCACACTCAGAACATCCAATGGAAGTGTCAGGGTAACGGCTGTAACTCCGTAGTAAGCATCCTGATAATGTCAACGATTTCAGCCGGGCTGTTCGCTGCATAATCCGCTTTCTGCATCTCATCTGCCCTGCCGTAACCGTACAGACATCCTATTGAAGGAATGGAATTCTCCTCGGCGGCCTCGATATCATGGTACCTGTCGCCCACCATAATTGTAACGGAGCTGCCGGTGCTGCTTATGATGCTTCCTACTCTTTCGGTTTTGGATGGTTTACCATCTCTTCCCTCGAGCAGGGTGAACATATCAGCAATACCGAGTGAACCGGTGACAAGTTCAATGTAACTCAGGCCAGCGTTCGAGCAGATCGCAAGGCTGAAACCCATCTCCTTCAGATCGGAGAGCATTTTGCGGGTTCCCGGATACAGCTCTCCTCTTTCCCGAAGAGTGACCCTCTGATGTTTCCGGATACCATTGCGGAACTGCATGCATGTCTCATCATCGCATTTGAGGAGCTTCCGGCAGAAGACTTCCAGCGGCTCGCCGTAAAGTGCGTTGATGCGTGCAGGGTCGGCGGGCTTATAGCCAAGATCTGCCATAGCCATCTGTATTGCCGGGACTAACGCCTTCTCCGTGAAGTGGAGTGTTCCATCCAGGTCGAATATCACTGTTTTTTTCAACTTTAGAGTACACCTTTCAAGTTATGATGGAATCAGGAATATACGCAAACTGCAGACCTGCGAAGAATTGATTATTTTCCGGCATATCGAATTTATGAAATCCGGATGGAGACTGAATATGAAAGCCGAACTGGAGTGCCTTCCATGCCTTGTACGTCAGGCAAGGGAAGTAGCTATTATGTCCACGGACGATCTGCAGCTGCAGAAGAAGATCATGCGAAGCTGCTTTGCGTACATGTCCGAAACCGACCTTGACAGATCACCCCCTGAAATCGCACAGGGAATCGGAAGAATAGTGAGATCCATGACCGGAATTGAGGATCCGTACAGGGAAGTGAAATCACTGCATACTGCAGCTGCGCTTGAGATGCTTCGGGAAATGGAGAAGATCGTATCTGAATCCGATGATCCGTTCGGAGCAGGACTGAGGCTTGCGATCGCGGGGAATATCATCGACCTCGGGGCTAAGGAGAGGGTTTCTGATAAAGACATTTCCAGTATTCTAAGCGAGGCCATGCAGCAGCCGCTCTGCGGCGTTGATCCACGGCAGCTTGAAACGGAGATCGATAAAGCAGGCAGTGTACTCTACCTTGCCGACAATGCGGGTGAAACCGTTTTCGACAGAGTATTCCTTGAACAGTTCACCAGCGAGAAAGTCACCCTGGCTGTAAGGGGGGCTCCGGCGATAAATGACGCTACGCTTGAAGATGCCATGGAAGCAGGCCTGCACAGGGTTGCCAGGCTTATCGATAACGGATCGGGAGCTCCTGCAACCGTATTGAGCGATTGCTCCTTAGAATTCAGGCGTATTTTTGAATGACTCTAAAATCCGCGAAAATAAATCATAAGTGTAAAGATTCCGGCTTTACTTTCTTTTTCTATTATCTTATTATTGGTTAATAATAAACAGCAATTTGG
>Ga0209013_10005717_pt1 | contig 10661 bp, 7 predicted proteins | sample Cruoilmetagenom2_FD_187291 | JGI IMG/M metagenome (GOLD analysis project Ga0209013, IMG submission 187291) | Oil polluted marine microbial communities from Coal Oil Point, Santa Barbara, California, USA - Sample 2 (SPAdes) (version 2) | ecosystem: Environmental > Aquatic > Marine > Oil seeps ...
ATAAATTTCTCACACTGGCCGAACATCTTAAGAAAAACGGATATAAAACAGCCGCATTTACTGCCTCATTTATTCTGAACGAATACTTCAAATTAAATCAGGGGTTTGATCTGTATAGCGGCCCTGAGAAAAGCAATGAACTGATAGCGGAAGAGATCATAAAACCTTCAGTGAAATGGATAAAAGAAAATAAAGGCCCCTGGTTCTTATGGATCCATGTCTGGGATCCTCATACTCCATATTCACCACCGGAACCTTTTAAGACCCGATTCAGTTCAGATCTCTATTCCGGAGAGGTCGCTTATACTGATTCACAGCTTGGGGTCCTGTTTAATTATCTGGAAAATGCCCGGCTCATGAAGGATACTTCGATTATAATCACAGGAGACCACGGCGAAGCCCTGGGTGATCATGGCGAGCGGGAGCATGGATATTTTGCTTATAATGAAACCATACACATACCGCTGATAATTTACGATCATTCTCTTAAAAGTTCAAGAGTGAAGAAAAATGTTTCTCATATTGATATTTTCCCCACTATATGTGATCTGGCAGGAGTGACAACTCCCGGACACATCCAGGGCAATACACTGATGCCTTTAATGAAAGGGGGCAAGTGGGAAGAAGAGACCATCTATTTTGAAGCAAAACTTGCCTATTTAAGCAAGGGATGGGCACCATTGGACGGATTCATAAAAAAAGACCTGAAGTTCATAAATCTTCCGATAAAGGAATTATATAACCTTAAAAAAGATTTTTCAGAAAAAAGAAACATTATTTCAGGGGTAACAATATCAGAATTGTTCAGAACTCTGAATCCCCTTATTTCTAAACTTACAGGATCAAATAAAGAGCTGTCAAATAAGAAAATTGATCCTAGAGCACTTAAAAAACTTAAAACTTTCGGATATTTAACCGGAGTTGTCCAGGAGAAAAAAACTATCTTTTCAAAAGAAGATGACCTTAAAGTAATGCTTCCGATCCAACTTAAGCTCACCGATGCCAGAGCTCTTGAAAAGAAGGGGGAATACCGAGAAGCTCTTAAGCTTTTCATGGAAGTAAAAAATCAAAAACCTGATAACATAAGCACTTACGTCAACATGGCAGAGCTCTATCATAAGATCAACAGGATAAAAGAGGGGCTGGATGTGCTGGAAGAGGGACTTTTAAAAAGCCCCTCAAACTTAGAGCTGATCCTTAGAAAAGGGATCCTTCTCATTGTTTCCAATAAGCTGAGTGAGGGAGAGGCCACCCTTCAGAAGGTTCTGGAAAAAGATCCGGATAAGGGTGAGGCCTGGAACTATCTCGGCATATCATTTTTCAAGAGAGGTTTTCTTGATAAAGCTCTGGAAGCTTATAGAAAATCTGAAAAAATTGATAATACAAGTGCCATCCTCTTCAACAACATGGGGACCCTGTTTCTGAGGAAATACCTTCAAAAAAAAGACCCCGGCTTTCATGAGAATGCAGTACTGAATTTCAAGAAAGCATTGTCATTGAACAGCAGGCTTCCCTCTGCCCTGAACGGGCTCGGGGCTGCTTACAGATTTTTCGGAGATAAAGAAAAAGCAATAAAATACTGGAAAGAAGCGGTCAGGAACAAGCCTGATTTTATTGAAGTTTATTTCAATCTGGGCATCACACTTATGGAGACAGGGGACAGAGTTGAGGCCCGCAAATATCTGGAGATTCTAAAGGGGAAATTCTACAATAATCTAAATCCACGGAGCAGAAATCAGCTGGAAAGATTGTTGTCCGAGTTAAACTAGAATTAGTTCTAATTACTCCGTGATATTGAAAATCAGTATTTGTTCTCATATAATTATCTATGTCTTTCATCAGGAATAATTTTAGGCCTGCTATCAAATCAAATGTAAACATTCGGAGATAATTATGGAAAACCAGACACAGATATTGCTGGTCATGTTCGGATACATGACATTATTGATCCTCTGGGGATTATATCAGGGGAGGAAGGTGAAAACCGGTTCGGACTATGCTATTGCAGGTAGGGATCTTCCGGGATGGGTGGCAGCTCTCTCCGAGCGTGCAACCGGAGAATCTTCCTGGGCCCTGCTCGGGTTGCCGGGCGCACCTTATGCCACCGGACTCACGGAAATATGGACCGCTATCGGCTGTGTGGCCGGAATTATAACCGCCTGGGCCGCTCTGGCCTGGCGCCTGAGAGATGAGGCAGAAAAATACAATGTTAATACCTATACTGAATATATTGCCAAGAAGCACAGTGAAATGTCCAAATGGATAAGAATTGCCGGAAGCATGACCATTGTTTTCTTTTTCTTCTTCTACGTAGGGGCCCAATTCCTGGGGGGAGGCAAAACCCTGCATACAATGTTCGGTATCGATCCTAAATGGGGGATGCTGATCACAGCAATTATTATAATCCCCTACACTATTTACGGCGGGTTCCGCAGTGTCGTTTACACTGATGTCATCCAGGCAATTGTTATGATAACCACACTGATCGTCGGCCCACTGGTCGGTATCTGGTACATTTCCAGCCACACCACCCTTTTTGCCAGAACAATTCCGGAAGCTCTCTCCAAAGCAGGAACAAATTATACCTCCCTGACCGGTGCCGCCTCCGGATTCGCAGCCGGAGTAGTTATTCTGGCCGGATTTTCCTGGTTTTTCGGTTATCTGGGGGGCCAACCTCAGCTCAGTATGAGATTTATGGCAATAAAAGATGCAAAACAGGCAAAAAAAGCCAGGAATATAGGGATTGCATGGACTGTTATTGCATATATCGGGGCCCTCTCGATCGGCTGGATCGGTATCGCCATTTTCGGGCCTGCCGGCCTGGCGGATCAGGAGTATGTAATGCCAGCGGTTTTATTAAAAATATTTCCGCCTGCCATTGCAGCTGTTTTGATCACAGGTGCTATTGCAGCGATGATTTCAACAGCAGATTCACTGTTGATCCTGTCCGCTACCGAATTGTCAGAAAATTTACTTAAACCAATAGCCGGATCCGGAAAAAAAGCTGAGAAGAATTCCCTTACCAGGTCAAGGGTTGTAACCGCATTGCTTGCAGTTATCGCCCTGCTCCTTGCCTATGTTTCCCCTTCCAAGCTGATTTTTTCACTCGTTGGATGGGTATGGGCAGGTGTGGGCGGGACATTTTCCGTGATCATCCTCCTAACCCTATTCTGGCGCAGATTCCACGGAAAAGCAGTTATAGTGACCATTGTGTCAGGACTGCTTTTCACTATCATATGGAGCCTGTCCGGAATGGACAAGGTTATTACTTCGCGCCTCCTTAATTTCTTTGTGACCGGGTTTGTAGCCGTAATCTCGACATTCATACTCAAGAAAAGAGAATCTTAATCAAACAGGTCTGCCGGAAACAATACACTGCATAATTTGTTAAAAATTGTGTTTATCCGGAGATTAATGTAAACTGTTCTGTTATTTCAGGAGAAAAATATGGGACAAAACAAAAAGGTGTTATCATTATTCATAATATTTATTTTCACTACTATATACACGCTTTCTTCGGCAGCACAACTCCCGTCCGGGGTATCGATACACAGGCTTGATAATGGAATGGAAGTCCTCCTTATAAGAAATCCGGGCCTTCCGATGACAGGTGCGAACATGGTCGTAAAAGTGGGATCTGCATATGAATCGTTTGCGACAAGCGGAATGAGCCATATGCTCGAACATCTTCTTTTCAATGGAACAACAACCAGAACACAGAAACAATTGTATGATGAGACAGATAGAATAGGCGGCTACAATAACGCCAACACTTCAAATTATTACACCAACTATATGATGGTTACACCTTCTGAAAACTTTGAAAAAGGACTGACCCTGCAGGCAGACATGCTGTTCAATTCGACTCTCCCGATCAACAAATTCAAAAAGGAGAAGGGGATCGTTCTCGAGGAAATATCAAAAAGCCTTGCGGAACCGAGAGAACAGATAGAAAGAAACCTTATCTCGATCATCTTCAAAGGACACGCACTCTCACTTCCAACTCTTGGCACCTACTCTACGATCAAAGGTATGGACAGAGATGAAGTATATTCCTTCTTCAAGAACAACTATGTTCCGAACAATATGGTACTCAGTGTGATCGGGGACTTTAATACCACTGAGATGCTTAAAATGATCAATAGGGTTTACGGAGTTTACAAAGCCGTAAATGTCAGCAGGCCCGACATCAGCGAATGGATCACAGGCCTCAATAAAGGGACGGGTGAAAACATCCCCTCCGGTACATGGCACAGGTTTTACAGCGGAGATGAAATGATCGTCCATGATCTTTTTATGATAGACGCAGAACTCACCCCTTCTTATGTAAAACTTGTTGAATTATTATTAAAAGATAAATCAAAAAAAATATTTAAAATACTGGATTCGAAATTTTCCGAGAACCTGAAAAATGTTAAAATGACACTCCGTAGTTCTCCATTCAGAAATTTCATTGAAGTTAAAACAACCCTGAAAAAAAAGATGAATACTGAAAAAATTTCTTCTGAAATAAAATCATTCATGAGCTCTCTCCGAATGATACCCGATGAAGCAATGATCAGTATGGAAATATTAAAATCAAAAACCGACTACCTGAAAAATATTGAGAAGCCTCATATGTTCGGGATCTATAACGCATACAACCTGGCTGTTCACGGGATAGAATCAATTCTCTCTCTGTACAATGGGTCTGAACTACGATCTGCGGCGGAAGAGGTTAAAGAGATGAAATTCTCATCTTCTTCTATCACCCTCATCCAGAACCCTTCAAAGGAAGAAGATGCAGGGACTGAAAGCGAGAGTACAAAAACAGAGATATTTACAGATCCGGCAAAGGGGAAATCTTTGATCGTCACTAATAATGGCGGATCTGACCTTCTGGCAATACATTACATGTTCAAGCACAAGGCAATGCTGGAATCCGGATACGGCAGGAACATCGCGAAAGTGCTTCATCAGTGTTTCGGCAACAGGCTGAAATCTCAGGATATAACGAAAAAAACATCTGAATTCGGCCTCACATACAAAGTTAATGACAACCCATTCTTTCCCATGGATGATATTTATCTCCATCCCGATTTCGGTTATATAAGGGTCGAGGGGATCGCCCGGAATGTTCCTGCAGTAATCACCATTCTGAACTCGGAGCTGAAAAATTTCACACCGTCGGAAGAGGAATTCAAAAGAGCATATTCAGAGATCAAACGAATGAGATCACCAATGATGATGGGAAATATGGCAAAAAAAATATTCGATAAAATATATTCTTCAGAAGTATTGGAGGAAAATAAATATAAACCCGGCCCGGCCGATATAACTTATGATAACCTTGTAAAATTTTCGAAAGAATACTTTAACTCCGGAAATATTATCATTGCTGTATCTTCACCGGAAAACACCAAAAAAATTGACAACTCATTCGAGAATTTCTTCTCAGAAGGGAAACAGGATGAACCGTCACCGTGGTCCCCCGGATTCATGTTAAGAGATAAACCCAAAAAGATAGAAAAGGACGGCATGGGGAAAAGGTCATACCTTTTCTGGGGATATACAAAAAAAATTGATCCCGGAGACAGGGCTGCTCTTCAGGCACTCTCACTATTCCTTTCAGACAGGATAGTTTTTGACATCAGGGAGAAGAGGGGAATGGCCTACAGAATGAGTGCAGGTATAAAATTGAGGGAGGATAAAGCATTGTTCTTTATCAACATGGGGACACGGCCGGAGAACAGAGAGAAACTGCTTCCGGACTTCCCGGGATTCTTCAATAAGAACTCTGCCGATAACCTTACCAATAAAGGGCTGGAAAGACTGGTCAGCATGTACCTAGGCAGAATGAAATTCAGAAGACTTTCAAGCATAAACAGAGCATACTATTTATCACATTCACTTTATTTTAATGGGAATATAAACTCCGATAATGAATTCTTTAAAAAATTAAAGGAAATCAAAGCAGCAGATGTGAAAAAAGCCGCTAAAAAATATCTCGGGCCTGAAAATCCCCTGACAATAATTGTCAGGTGATCTCATTAAGAATAACTTTGAAAGCTCCTTCAGGATCTTTGCTGGCAGTTATCGGGCGGCCTATAACAAGATAATCCGCTCCCGCTTCTATTGCCATTTTTGGAGTAAAAACCCTCTTTTGATCCCCCTTTGCCGCCCAGTGGGGCCTTATTCCGGGAGTAACCAGCCGGATCTGTCCCCTGAACTTCTTCCTCAGAGGTTTTATTTCCATCGGTGAACATACAAATGAGTCAAGCCCCGACTCCACACCCAGGGAACACAACTTCACGACAGCGTCTTCTGTTTTCATTTTAACACCTGTCTCAGATAAATCCTCATCCGAAAAAGATGTAAGAACTGACACACCAAGTACCTTCATATCATTAGAATCCTTGGATGCAAGCACAGCTTTTTTTATCATCTCACTTCCACCGCTAAGATGGATCGAAACAAATCTGGGGTCATATTTCATAGACGATTTTACTGCCCAGAAAACCGTATTCGGAATATCCTTGAACTTCAGGTCAAGAAAAACATTTTTTTTCCTTTTCTCTAAGAACCGGAGGATCTCAGGGCCATATTTCAAAAACGCCTGAAGGCCCACTTTATAAAAGACCACATCCTTCAGCGTCTCGACCAGAGACTTAGCGACCTCAAATCTGTCAAAATCAAGAGCTACTATAATCCGTTCTCTCATATCTCAAGCCCTCCTCTGATCTCTTTTAAATCTTTTATTCCAAGCTCATCCATTAATTCACGGGTCTCATTTATTATCCTTACAGATCCTGTCGGTTCAACAATGTTTACAGTCCCGGTCTGAACTGCAGCAGCACCGGCAAGAATGAACTCAAGGACATCTTTACCGGTCATGATGCCTCCTATTCCGATCACCGGGATCTTTACCGCACAAGCAACTTCCCAAACGATCTTCAGTGCAAGAGGTTTTATTGCAGGCCCCGAAAGCCCGGCAAAAAAATTTTTAAATACCGGTCTCCTCTTCTTTACATCGAGGGCCAGCCCCAGAAAAGTGTTAACAACAGAAATAGCATCAGCACCCGAATCTTCTGCAGACCGGGCGATTGAAGCCACATCTGAAACATTTGGTGACAATTTTACTATCAAAGGCTTTTTTGTATTCTCTTTCACAAGTTTTACAACTCTCCGAGTATCAACAACACTTTGGGCAGGACAACTGCCGCCGGCCCTGACATTCGGACAAGATATATTAAGTTCAAGCATTGAGACCTCATCCATCACATCAAAGACCTTTGCTACTTCAAGGTATTCAGCATCTGAACCGCCGCAGACATTTACAATTACAGGAGTCGAAGTTTTGGATGCTACATCCTTTATAACAGGGACAAGACCTGCCGCTCCGGGCCCGGCAAGTCCGATCGAGTTCAGAAGGCCGGAAGGAGTTTCCCATATCCTCGGAGGAGGATTCCCTTCTCTCTCATCTCTATAGACTCCCTTCATAACGAAGGCACCGAGAAGATCGAGATCATAAAATTCAAGAAACTCTTCTCCATATCCAAAAGTACCTGAGGCAGGAATCACAGGATTCTTCAGCTTAGCAAACCCAAGATCTGCGGTCAGATCTGCCATTCGATCTCCTCCATTCTGAAAACAGGCCCGTCCGAACAGACTTTTTTATATTTCCCGTTACTCCCTTTTACTACACAACTGTAGCAGATCCCGAATCCGCATCCCATAAAAGCCTCAAGGGATACAAAATTTTCAACATCAAGACCCCCTATCTCTTCATGAAGAGATTCGAACATTTTATCAGGCCCACAGGAAAAAGTGATCTTTATATCGTTTCGCCCTATTATCTTTCTTATATCAGTAACTACCGATCCTTTTTTATATACTGATCCATCGTCTGTATAGAGAGCCAGCTCTTTTAAAGGGAAATTCCCGAGTTCTTCAACAAAAAGGAGTTCGTCCTTTGATCTTGCACCATAGATCAATGATATATTGTTGGATGATGAAAACTCCTCAGCCGCAAAATAGAGAGGAGCAATCCCTCTGCCTCCCCCTACCATTAAAATGTTTTTGCCGGCATATTCGGGGAATGAGTTCCCCAGGGGACCTACCACCATAAGGCTGTCTCCTTCTCTTTTACCGGCAAGAAGCTGACTCCCTTTCCCCACAACCTCATAGTATATGTAGAAACAGTCCTCCTCTTTTCGGAATATACCGAACGGCCTTTTCAGCAGAGGATCATTCTCTCCGGTAACTGAGATCATAACAAAATTTCCCGGTCTGCAATTCACAGAAATATATTCCGACCTTATCTTCATAAGAAAATATCTCTCCCGGATTTCAGTGTTGGAAACTATGGTACATTCTTCTTCTCTCATAGCCAGATTATCACATTCTGCTGGCTTAATGTAAACCCGTCAGGATTGAAATTTTTTTCGGTTTTATCTAAAATATAAGGGGGAGATCAAAATGAAAGAGATCATTACTAATATCACGGAAGTTACGGTTTTTATGAGCAGAGCCAAGGTTAGAAGATCCGGACAGATCTCACTGAATCAGGGGAAAGATTCGATCTCAGTCCCAGGCCTTCCCCAGGGACTGGATCCAGATTCTGTAAGGGTAAAAGGGTCTGGTACTTCTCCTGTTAAAATGTATGGAATAGATGTCAGAAAGACATTCTCGAAAGATATCCCGGAGGGAGTTGTAAGAGAGCTTACTGACAAGATCGAAAAACTTAACGAAAAGAAAACAAGACTTAGTGATCAGAAAGATCAACTGGAGAGAAAACAGAAACATTTTGACGGATTGTGGAAATCAACCAGGATATTTGCATCAGGATTTGCAAAAGGTGAAGTTTCAATCGAAAGCCACAGAAAGCTGACGGAATTCCTTCTGAAAGAGGGAGATCTCCTCCTGAGTGAAAAAAGAAAAAAAGATAAAGAAGAAAAAGAATTGGACAAAGATATAAGGAAACTTCAGGAAGAACTTGATCTGGCAAACAATACCAGACCGAGGGAAAGGTATACCGTGGAAATATCTCTAAATGCTGAGAAATCCTGCAAATTCAATATAGAATTAACCTACCATATACGGGGAGCTTCATGGAAGCCGGAATACGATATAAGGATAGGGAAAAGGGATCTCCGGATAGACTATATGGCATCCGTAAAACAGCATACCGGTGAAGAGTGGAAAAATGCGAATATCCAATTATCTACATTTACGCCATCAGTCACTTCAACCGTTCCCGAACTCGACCCGTGGTTTATTTCACCGGCAAAAAATAAATCGGACGGCATTGATGAGACCCGGGACAGCAGATCTTTCCCGGCCGCCTCAGGCATAATGATGCCTAATGAAAAAATGTCTTACTCTGATGTATTAAAAGAAGAGTTCCCGGAAGCGGTCGGATCAAAATTCGAGGATGCAGAGATCATTTCTTCGGAAACTTCCGTTTCCTTCCAGATAAAAGAACCTGTCACAATACCGGGGGACGGCACTTTTCATAAGGTCAGTATATCCTCTATGAAACTAAAAAAAGACCTTAAATATATAACAGCCCCGGGGAAAGATGAAAGGATATTCAGGATAGCGGAAGCTGAGAATGATCAGTTTTTCCTCCTGCCAGGTAAAGGGCAGATATTTGAGGATGAAGAATATATCGGCCCGGTTTCTGTCGAACATACATCACCCGGCGAAAAATTTGAAATATTTTCCGGGAGTGACGACAGGATGAAGGTTAAAAGAGAACTCATATCGAGAGAAACAGATAAAAAACTACTCCGTGACAGAAGAAAGGTCAATTACTCTTTTGAAATTACTCTTGAAAATTTTACCTCCGAGTTGAAAAAAATACTGGTGAAAGATCAGATCCCTATCCCTACGCATGAAGATATCAAGATCAATCTTGACGACAGTACTCCGGAAACATCATCCGCAGATGACATGAACCGTTTCGAATGGCTGATCAATGTGGCAGCTAACGGGAAAAAATCAATCATTTACTCCTACTCAATTGAATATCCCAGAGAGATGTTCATCCCCGGGTTGCCCTGACAATATTTCTCGATTTTTCCCTGCATACAATTGAAAACGGGACAAAAAAAAAGTATTATTTTATTTCGAGGAAAAATGAAGAAGATCTTTATTGATGTGTTATCAGTCCTGGCCGTTGCAATCATTGCCGCTTTTGTATTCAACTCAGCATCCGGAAACAGGATCAATGTAACAAAAACATATAAAAAGGTTGAACATGTTAATGAGAGCTATAATATTGAAAGTATAGATATAGAAATATTCAGATTTTACATTAAAAAGGAGGGAAGCATAGTCCTGGATGCAAGGACTGAGAGCGATTTCAAGACGGGACATATTCCCGGTGCAAGAAACTTCAGCGTGAATAATTTTGATTTTCTTTTCAGAGAGAGAGGAGACTTGCTTAAGCTTGGAAAAACAATACTGGTTTATTGCTCCGGACCGACATGCGAAGACTCCCATCAGCTGGCAGTAAAACTTTCAGAGAAAGGTATCAAAGATATCTTCGTATTCTCCGGTGGAATGGATAAGTGGATCGAATCCGGATTTGAAATTGAAGAAAATGGTAGGAAGTGAATATGTATAAAATAAAAAAACTGATCGGCAATAAATACTTTGTTTTGATCTGCAGGATCATT
>Ga0209013_10005718_pt1 | contig 10661 bp, 9 predicted proteins | sample Cruoilmetagenom2_FD_187291 | JGI IMG/M metagenome (GOLD analysis project Ga0209013, IMG submission 187291) | Oil polluted marine microbial communities from Coal Oil Point, Santa Barbara, California, USA - Sample 2 (SPAdes) (version 2) | ecosystem: Environmental > Aquatic > Marine > Oil seeps ...
GGTGATGGCGGGCTATTTTGAGGAGCCCTACCCGGCGCGTGCCGCCATTGGGGTGGCGGCATTGCCGAAAGATGCCGGCGTGGAGATGGATGCTGTGCTGGAGTTATAGGTTTTTAACCACAGATGCACACAGATAAACACAGATTAGGGAACCTCTGAATAAGTCCATGGGATGGGGGTTCGGGGGGAAGGAGATCCGGATGCTCATTGTAAGTCATTGATAGATAATCCCTTCCCCCGTAGAAAAACTTACAGGAATGCTCTGGTCGAGGCGCGGAGCGACTTGATCAGAGCTTCCTTGGAAATCAAAGAATATCTGTGGAAAAAACAAATTTCGTAGGGTGGCATAAGCGGAGCGCATCCCACCAGGATTTCTCCCTGCGGTCGAAATGACATTACGCTGACCAACTCGGTCTCAAACCAGCTCTTTTGGCGCTATCATGCCGAGATCAAACTGACCGATCTCCATCAGCGCCTCTTCGTCGAGAATTGTGAGATGTTTTCTCTGACAGCGGATCATTTCCCCTCTCTCCATCTCCTTGAGTATGCGGTTGACATGCACAGAAGTCAGCCCGATAGCGTCGCCTATATCCTCCTGGGTGAGAGGGAAGATGATAGATCCAGCGGCTTCATCGAAGCCGTTTTGCATCTGCATGCGCACCCTGTAGAAGAGTTCCAGCAATAGAAAAGCGATGCTCTCCCGGGCGGTTTTACGTCCGGTGCCGATCAGGTGGTGCTGACACAGGGTCATGTCATGCATTCCCATCTCGGCAAGCCCGATTGCCAACTGTGGCTGTTTTTCCATCATTGATCGCAGCTGGGTGCGTGGAAATACGCACAGCGTGCTACCAATCAGGGCTTGTGAAGCGTGCGTGTATCCGGCGGCTGCTCCTGTGCCATTGACCTGAAATCCAAAGAAATCACCAGGAAGTACAAAGCGCAGGATCTGGCGTTTGCCATTGTCGAGGATCTTGAAAAGAATCACCCAGCCATCGAACAGGGTGTAAATCGAATGCGCAATATCACCCTCCCGATAGAGAGTCTCTTTTGCGGGCAGCTGGTATTGAGCGTCACGAAACTCTTGCGTCCAGCCGAGTTCCTCTCTGGGAACACCGCGAAACAGCGCCATTTTTCGGATCGGGCATGCGATGCACTTGGTTTGCGGATCAGCGCATTGCTGCAGATTGGGCCTTTTATTCATTAAGATGCTGAACTCATCTGTTTGTGGAATTGCCATCCGCTAGATCCTAAGAGTGGCTGGATGGGGTTATCATAGATTCCGTTGTTTTTTTATAATAGCCTGTTTAATTGATCTAAATCAATCAAACAGCTTTTCCTGCATTCAGAGTGATACTTCCGCTAATATTTTGAGAAAATAAATCTATGTTAAACAGCCGCTGCAGAGATGCAGGGGTATTTTTTATGCAAATAGTGTAATCTGCCACTGTTTTGACTCTCCTTATCGAATAAAATTTATGAGTGACAACAGACTCTGGGCCGGACGTTTCAATGAACCGACCGATGCTTTCGTAGAGGCATTTACTGCATCGGTCGAATTCGATCAGCGGCTCGCTCCTCAAGACATTGCCGGTTCCATCGCGCATGCAACCATGCTCGCGGCGCAGGGCATCATCAGCGCGGAGGAGAAGAAGAGCATTATTGACGGTCTGAATGTCATCAAGGGGCAAATCGAGACTGGATCATTTCCGTGGTCCGTGGCGCTTGAAGATGTGCACATGAATATCGAGGCGGCGCTGACTGATGCCATCGGTATCGCCGGCAAAAAGCTGCATACCGGGCGTTCGCGAAATGACCAGGTGGCGACTGATATCCGCCTGTGGCTGCGTAACGAAATAGACCACATCAGCAGTGAGATAAGTCGTCTGCAGAAAGCTTTACTGAAAATAGCAGCGCTGCAGGCAGATACCATCATGCCTGGCTTTACCCATCTGCAGACGGCCCAGCCGATCACCTTCGGTCATCACATGATGGCCTGGTTCGAGATGCTGTCGCGTGACGTCAGCCGTCTGGCTGATTGTCGCAAGCGCATGAACATCATGCCGCTGGGAGCTGCGGCGCTGGCGGGAACCACCTATCCAATTGACCGCAACCTGACGGCTGAGCAGCTGGGATTTGATGCTCCAGCAGAGAATTCACTGGATGCGGTCTCCGACCGCGACTTTGCCATCGAGTTTACCAGCGCCGCCAGTATCCTGATGATGCATCTGTCGCGTTTCTCCGAAGAGCTGATTATCTGGTCATCGGCGCAGTTTGCCTTTATCGAGCTCTCTGACAGCTTCTGCACCGGCTCCAGCATTATGCCGCAAAAGAAGAACCCGGACGTACCGGAGCTGATTCGTGGAAAAAGCGGGCGCATCTTCGGCCACCTGATGGCGCTGCTGACGCTCATGAAGAGCCAGCCGCTAGCCTACAACAAGGATAACCAGGAGGACAAGGAGCCGCTGTTCGATACTGTGGATAATCTCAAGGGGTGCCTGAAAATCTTCGCCGACCTGATTCCGGCTATCTCATGCAGGCATGACAACATGCGCGCCGCGGCAATGCGCGGCTTTGCGACGGCAACAGACCTTGCAGACTACCTGGTGGTCAAGGGTATTCCGTTTCGTGATGCCCACGAAGTGGTCGGCAAGGCGGTAGCGCTGTGTGTCGAAAAGGAGTGTGATCTCTCCGAACTGGAGCTGCCGGAGCTGCAGCAATTCTCTGACGTGATCGACGAGGATGTATTCGAAGTGCTGACCCTGGAGGGGTCGGTTGCAGCTCGCAACCACATCGGCGGCACCGCGCCGCAGCAGGTCAGAGCAGCAATTCAACGCGCTCAAAAGAAGATGGATTCAGCTTGATCAGAAATATGTCATTTCGACCGTCTTCCACCATTGTCATTTCGACCGCAGGGAGAAATCTTGAACTGGCCAATTTTGAACCACAGATGCACACAGATAAACACAGACAAGGGATGTATAATAGTTTCCTCATAGCGGAAGCCTATCTATGTAACTCTCGCAAAGCCGCTAAGAACGCCAAGAAAACCCTTTGCGTCTCAGCGTCTTGGCCTACATGGATGTAGGTCAGGGGCGTGAGCAGGACGCGGTAGCTTTGCGAGAGACGCTTTTTGTTTAATCACCCACCATTTTCCTGGAGATCTCACAGGTTAAGAGCCTAATAATCTGTGTTTATCTGTGTCCATCTGTGGCTAATTTTTTTTTGATGATCAACTGATGCAGGGAGTCAGTTACTATGGCGCTTCTGAATATTAATGAACAACAACCCGTGATGAAGCGCTTCGCGCTGTTTGAGCTTGGTTTTCGCCCCTTCTTTCTGCTTGCAGGAATCTCTGCAGTGGTGCTGATGTCGTTGTGGCTGCTGATGTGGTCGGGATGGATGCAGAGACCTCTCTATTACCCGGATAACTGGTGGCATGTGCACGAGATGCTGCTGGGCTATACGTCGGTGGTCATCGTCGGATTTCTGCTGACGGCCAGTCGCAACTGGACCGGGGTGCAGACGCTGCATGGCGCCTGGCTGGCCGCATTGAGTGGTTTGTGGGTCATTGCCCGTATCTTGCCGTTTACCCCGGCCTCCGGGATCTGGATTGCTGTTATCGATCTCTTATTTCTGTTTTTTTCAGGGATTGCCGTGGCCATTCCGGTGCTTCGGGTCAAGCAGTATAAGAATATGATCTTCACCCCCATCGTGCTGGGGCTGTGGGTTGCAAATCTGCTGATGCATCTGCAACTGCTGGATCTTGCCTCTGACACGGCCATCATTGGCCAGCGCATGGCGATTGCGTTGATTGTGGTGCTGATCATGGTGATGGGCACGCGGGTGATTCCCTTTTTCATCGAGATGGGAACGGGGCTGAGAGGAGCCACCCGGGAGTATCATGCTGTGGAGATTGCCGGCACCGTGGTCACCAGCGCATGGGCATTTTACTATACCCTGTTCGGAAACGATCTGTTCAGTGGTGTTGCGGCGCTGGTTGCTGCCATATTGCTGACTATCCGTGCCGCCGGATGGTATCTTAATGCCTTGTGGAAGGTACCGCTGCTATGGATCCTCTACCTTGGCTTTCTATGGGTGCCGATTGGCCTGCTGATGCATTTTATGTCGGTGATGGGGTGGACCACCAGCAGCTATGCCATCCATGCATTGACCTCCGGGGCCTTTGGCATCATCACGCTCGGCATGATGAGCCGTGTTATCCTCGGCCACACGGGCAGGGATTTAAAGCACTCTGCCGCGCTGATCGTGGCGTTCGTGTTTATCCTGGTGACGCCGCTGTTTCGTCTACTACCGGCCATTCCGGCATTTGCCGGAAATTACTACTTTATGATTCACATGGCAGGCGGCTTCTGGTTTCTCGCCTTCCTGGTGTTTGTGTTTCGCTATGCATCGATGCTGATCAAACCAAGAGTGGATGGCCGCCCGGGGTGATTTGATGACAGGTGACTCATTAACAGCGTTGAACAGCAGGCTCAAAGCCTTTGCCCGAAGTCGTGACTGGGAGCAGTTCCACTCACCGAAGAATCTCTCCATGGCATTGATCGCCGAGGCTGCCGAGCTGGTCGAGCATTTTCAATGGCTCACAGAGGAGCAGAGCTACAACCTCTCTGGCGGCAAGCATGATGAAGTGGCAATGGAGATGGCGGATATCCTGATCTTTCTGATCCGCTGCGCCGAGCGTCTCGATATTGATCTAATCGCGGCCGCCAATCAAAAGATCGCGATCAATGAGCAGCGCTACCCTGCCGACAAGGTGCGGGGTGATGCACGTCGTGCGGCTGAATATGAAGATTGAGGTGAAGTGATGGGCTGGTGGGGAAAACTGCTTGGTGGAACATTCGGCTTTATGCTTGGCGGGCCGCTGGGGGCGCTGCTCGGCGCAGTTATGGGACATCAGCTCGACAAGGGGCTGAATGTAGCAAGGCTTGAAGGGCCTGAGCTTGAAGCAGATCAAAGAGAGCTGATACAGACCGCTTTTTTTACAGCGACCTTTTCAGTCATGGGGCATATCGCCAAGGCTGATGGAAAGGTTACGCGCGATGAGATCCAGATTGCTGAAGCACTGATGCAGCAGATGGATCTGGGTGCCGAGCAGCGTAAGTTGGCAATGGCGCTTTTCCAGCAGGGAAAGAGCGCAGATTTTGATCTCACGGGAGTGCTGGACCAGTTTAAGCATCAGCTTGGCCGGCAAAGGAATCTGCTGCGCATCTTTATCGAGGTTCAGGTGCAGCTTGCCCTCAGCGACGGCGTCATGCATCAGGCGGAAGAGAAAATTCTGCTGCTGGTGTGCAAACACCTGGGGATTCGCCAGGCGGAATACCGCGCCATCGTCTACCTGGTGAAGGCCTCTGGACACTTTGCAGGCGAGCAGCGTCAGGGCCGCAGGCCCTCTGCCGCTACATCTGCTGCAACCATCAAGGATGCCTATGAACTGCTTGGTGTCGACAACTCCGCCTCAGACAGCGACGTGAAAAAAGCCTACCGCCGCATGTTGAGCCGCCATCATCCCGACAAACTGGTTTCCAAGGGTCTGCCGGAAGAGATGATGAAGGTCGCCGCGGACAAAACCCATCAGATAAAGCAGGCTTACGAGATGATCAAAAAAGCCAGAGGGATGTAGGAGCGCCCGCCTCTTTTGTCATCTCGACGAAGGAGAGATCTTTTGCATGAATTGTAGGGTGCAATAAGCGGCTGCGCATTGCTCCAGAAAGCCTGGAAGACTTCATGCGGCGCAATGCCCTGCGGTTATTGCGCCCTACACCCCTCGATATTGCACCTTGTGGCCAATCCAGCGATGAATCAACGGCGCAACTGCCTGCGGATGTTTTGTCTCTACCTCCCTTGCCGCCTGCTGAACACGGGCGAGCAGTTTTTGATCGCGCACCACATCTGCGATGCGAAACTGCAGCTCTCCGGTCTGGCGGGTTCCCAGCACTTCGCCGGGGCCACGAATCTCCAGATCTTTTTGTGCAATCTTGAAGCCGTCACTGCTGTCGCGCATCACAGCAAGGCGTTGACGCGCCTGCTGCCCCAGCGGTGGATGATAGAGCAGCAGGCAGTGGCTCTGCTCTGATCCGCGGCCTACGCGTCCGCGCAGCTGATGCAGCTGCGCCAGCCCCAGACGTTCAGGGTTTTCGATGATCATAAGGCTGGCATTGGGCACGTCCACGCCAACCTCGATGACGGTTGTGGCGACCAGCAGATCGATCTCGCCTGCCTTGAAAGCAGTCATCGCCGCTTCCTTCTGAGTCGCATTCATGCGTCCGTGCACCAGTGCGATCTTTAATTGAGCAAGCTGCTCTTGCAGCTGTTGCGCAGTATCCTCTGCCGCCTGTGCCTGCAGGGCATCAGACTCCTCGATCAGGGTGCATACCCAGTAGGCCTGTCTCCCCTGCCGGCACGCCTGCAACACCCGTTCGATGACCTCGTTGCGGCGGCTGTCTGAGAGCACCACTGTCGTGACAGGAACACGTCCGGGTGGGAGTTCGTCGATGACAGAGAGATCGAGATCGGCATAGGCCGTCATGGCCAGGGTGCGCGGGATTGGTGTGGCCGTCATGATCAGCTGATGCGGCAGCAGTCCTTCGGCTTCGCCCTTCTGTCGCAGCGCCAGGCGTTGATGAACGCCGAAGCGGTGCTGTTCATCGATGACCACCAGGCCAAGCGAGTGGAATTCCACGTCACTCTGGAAGAGTGCATGTGTGCCGATGATCAAGCGTGCTTCGCCACTACTGATCTGCTTCAGCCGCTCCGCGCGCGCCTTGCCCTTGTGGCTGCCCGACAGCGACACAAGCGCCACACCCAGCGGTTCCAGCCACTGCCGCAGGCTGTTGAGGTGTTGCTCCGCAAGCAACTCGGTTGGCGCCATGATCACTGTCTGATTACCGCTGCTGATCGCCTGCAATGCAGCCAGCGCAGCAACGATGGTTTTGCCCGAGCCGACGTCACCCTGCACCAGGCGCTGCATCGGGTGGGGCTGGGTCATGTCGGTGATGATCTCGTCGAGCACGCGCTGTTGGGCGGCAGTCAAAGAGAAAGGTAAATTGTTCAGTAACTGATCAGCAAGAGGAGCCTGGGCATCGATGGCAGGCGCATTATGCCGGCGCTGCTGCTTGCGCATCTGCAGCAGGCTCAGCTGGTGGGCAAGAAGCTCCTCGAAGACCAAGCGCTGTTGTGCGGGATGCGCCCCCTCCTGCAGATCCTCCAGTGAGATGTCAGGCGGCGGGCGATGCAGCAGCTGCAGCGCCCGGGCAAGCGGCTGTGAAAGCAGGGGGGCGAGGGATGGCGGTAGAAATTCAGTTAACAGGGCGCCCTCCTCGAGCAGCGCCAGAGCCTGTTTCGTCAATTCAAGCCAAGTGCGCTGCTGCAGCCCTTCGGTGGAGGGGTAAACAGGGGTCAGGGTATCATCAACCTGAACTTCCTGATCCTCCTTGAGCAGGGTGTACTCGGGATGTACGATCTCGTAGCTGGCCGGCCCGTTGCGGATCTCTCCGAAGCAGCGCAGCCGCACTCCCTGTCGAAAGGACTCTTTTTGCGCATTGGAGAAGTAGAAAAAACGCAGCACCAGTGTGCCGGTGCTGTCGCTGACCTGCACCAGCAGTGAGCGGCGTCGTCCAAAACGAATCAGGGCATGATCAATGCTCGCCTCGATCACCACATGCTCGCCAGGGCGAACAGCGCCAAGCGGGTAGACACGGGTGCGATCCTGGTAGCGCAGCGGCAGGTGAAACAGAATATCCTGGACACTCTCGATGCCAAGCCCCGCAAGACGCTCGGCAATGCGCGGACCGACGCCTTTCAGCGTGGTGACCGACAACTCCTGCAGTGATTGTGAATTAGCCGCCGTCAATGTCCTGTACTTAAAAAATCTGTTTGTCTGTGTTGATTGAAAGATATGATAGCGTAATACTTCAACAGGGTATCATCCAAAAAAGTAACTTCTCAATAAGTCCGTCTATTGTTTGATAGCGTGCAGGGTCAAGATCAGGCTTTCAGCGCCGCTGTGAATACATCCCTGTACGCTCTGATAAAACATCCCTGTTTTCGACCGCCATGGAAGGCGGAAGTGCCGAAAACGCAGGAGCAGTTTTTTCGGCGGAAAGCCCTGAAAGCCTGATCCCGACCCTGCTTACCTGCACGGAGTTTTGATATGTTACCCAAAAAAATACGTACGTTTTTTTCACAACCATAGGATGTGCTGAGGTACGAAGCGCATCGATTATTCCAACACACCGAATGCATGAGATATTTTGGTAGATAGCGGGATTAGAAATGACAAAGAGTTATCAGCAACAGCTGCAGTTTCAGACGCGGGGTCGCGGTACGGCAAACATCACAACGGAGATTGCCGCTGTTGTGGCTGAATCAGGAGTTGACTGCGGCCTGTGTCATGTTTTTATTCATCACACCAGCGCTTCGTTGATCCTGTGTGAGAATGCCGATCCGGCGGTGCGCACGGATCTGGAGACTTTTATGCTGCGATTGGCCCCGGATGGTGATCCCATGTTCGTGCATGTAGATGAAGGGCCGGATGATATGCCGGCGCATGTACGCTCGATTTTGACCGGTATGGATTTAACTCTTCCTGTGACTCAGGGGCGATTGGCGCTTGGAACCTGGCAGGGGATCTATCTGTGGGAGCACCGCCACCGCACCCACCAGAGGCGGGTGACGGTCACGCTTGTAACTTCTTAATAAACCAGCGCATTGCATAAATAGCGCTGGACTCCCACAGCATATGGGACTATATTTAATCCCGTGGAATCACCATTTATCATGCAAGGCCGACAGATTGGAGCAGACAAGCTCGCAAGAATCCAGGAGTTGATCTCATCCCATCCGGATTGGCGCCGCACCCGTATCTCACAAGAGCTTTGCCGTGAGTGGAACTGGTGTAATAAAGCAGGCCGACTCAAAGGCATCGCCGCCCGCAGCTTGTTGCGGAAACTGGATCGCCATGGCCTGATCCAACTCCCTGCTCCGGTGCGTTCAGCCAATAACGCATTTCGCAATCGTCCTGATAAACAGAACACCGTGGAATTTGAGCCACTCCGGATTGAAAGCCGCCTCACTGATCTTCAGCCCCTTCGGATTCTCCTGGCCACCCAAACATCCGAGGTGCAGCTGTTTCGCACACTCCTGCAGCAATACCACCATCTGGGTTACAGTGGTCCTGTCGGTGAGAATTTGAAGTATCTGGTCTACGACCGCCAGGATCGTCTGTTGGGATGCCTGCTCTATGGCGCCGCAGCCTGGCGCGTTGCCAGTCGCGACCGATTTATTGGCTGGGATGAATCTGCCCGCAAGTGCGGGTTGTCCCGCATCGCCAACAACATGCGTTTTCTCATCCTGCCCGGCATCCGGGTTCCTCACCTGGCCAACCATCTGCTGGCAATCATCAGCCGGCGTATCAGCGGTGATTGGCAGAACAGACGCCCACGCTATGCTTGCTGCTCAGCAGCATTGAACAGCAACAGACAATCATCTGGCGATTACAGTCACACGTCGAACAACAGCAACTCCCCAGTGAACAACAACAAGAGACCATGCAGCGAAAGATCGGCAGCAGCATCTGTACAGAAAATGGGCGACGATGTCGTGATGCGTTCAACACTCTGATCAAGGCCTGCAGAAAACAGGGCGTCAATTTCTGCTACTATCCTGGTGGCCGGTTCAGGCGGCTCTCTATCCGCCTGCCCTGCTCTGTGATCAGGTATGCCTTGTACCGCGCGCATGAGCGCAGGGAGTTATTGAGAATCACCGACCAACACTTAACGCATACAGAGCCTAACAAAAGAGGATGGATCAATGGGTGTGACAGAGCAAGGCAAGTGTAAACGCACAATCGCAGAAATTAGAAAGACAATCCCGGATCGGTTGAAAGTGCTGGACGAACAGTTTAATGAGGTGCTTGATTCCAAGGGGAGTGATGATTGCACCAGGCTATATGTTGAAGCCATGACCGATTTGGTGTTTGATGTGGTTGATCACGCTATTTCCCACACAGGCAAACTTACGTATCTTGAAGTGTTCAGAGACAGATTGCTGGACGCGACTCATACACTGAATATTGCCATAAATGTGTGGGATGAATCACAAGAGAAAAGTGACGATTGGCATAGACAGTTTGATAAGCTGATGCACCGCAACTAGTTCATTGCGCTGATTGAAGATGCACAATCCTGCCACTGAGCCGGGTTTATTGTGTCTTGAATCAGCAGCTATAGATTCAAATCCCCATCTGTAAACGCGCAGCTCTGAAATGGTGCATTCACGGTCAATCTGACCACATTTATTCGAAGAACGGCTATGAACATGAAGCAAATGCAGGCTATGATGGAAGTCCAGCCTACACGATCAAGAGAGCAGAGAACGGCAACACAATCGGCAGGCTGTACAGGCGCGCGGAGTTCATCTACTCTGCGATCTCATAGAGTTCGTGTCAGAAAAAACGTAATGGAATCAAATGGAGAGGCTGGAAACTGGAACCTGGCGTGGGTCTGTCTGTGTGAGCACCGCCACCGCACCCACCAGAGGCGGGTGACGGTTACGGTTCAGGATTGAGGTGTGTTATTTTGGCTTCACACTTTCGAGGCCGGAGGTAAAGCCGGAGAGTGAGATTGGCGCATTGATCTGCTTAC
>Ga0209013_10005719_pt1 | contig 10659 bp, 13 predicted proteins | sample Cruoilmetagenom2_FD_187291 | JGI IMG/M metagenome (GOLD analysis project Ga0209013, IMG submission 187291) | Oil polluted marine microbial communities from Coal Oil Point, Santa Barbara, California, USA - Sample 2 (SPAdes) (version 2) | ecosystem: Environmental > Aquatic > Marine > Oil seeps ...
CCCTGGTCGAGGCTCTGCCTGACGGTGGTTACCGCCTCGAGTGGCGCCGTTCGAACGGTCTCTTCTCGGCAGAGCGGGGCACCACGACCGCAAGCACGGTGGTCTTTGCCGGCGGCGTGCTCGGCACGGTCCGTCTTCTCATGGAGTGCAAGGATAGGGGGAGCCTCCCCCACCTTTCCCACCAGGTCGGCAACGTTGTTCGCACCAACTCAGAGGCGCTGCTCGGTGTGACCTCGAAAAGCCGCAAAGACCTGAGCGAGGGAATCGCCATTGCGGCCAAGGTCGAGATCGACGAACAAACCCACTTCGAGTGTGTCCGCTTTCCCAAGGGGTCCGACGTCATGCTGCTCCTCGGCACCCTGCTCACCGACGGCGGACCCGGCATGCCGCGCCAGCTCAAGTGGCTCGGCAACATCCTCCGACACCCGATCGATTTTCTCCGAATCCTCAAGCCCTGGGGCAAGGCAGAGACCGGCACCGTCGTGATGGCGATGCAGACCGCCGACAATTTCACCCGGCTGGTACGCAAGCGCCAGCTCTTGTGGCCGTTCAGCCGCACCCTCACCACCCAGCCCGATCCTGATCAGCCCGGAATCCCCTCGTACATCCCGGTTGCCAATGAGATCGCCCGCGAGGTGGCCGAGGAGCTCGATGCCATCCCGCAGTCCACCCTCAATGAAGTGTTGCTGGACACCTCCACCACCGCCCACATCCTCGGCGGTTGCGGCATAGGCAGCGGAGCGGACACCGGCGTCATCGACTCCTCCGGTCGCGTCTTTGGCCACGACGACCTCTACGTCATGGACGGTTCCATGATCGGCGCCAACCTGGGAGTCAACCCGTCGCTGACCATTACCGCGCTGGCCGAGCACGTTTGTAGCCGAATTCCTGAAAAGGGCGCGTAACACCCCTCCAAGATCTGCTGTAGGCGGGTCGTTTACGGCCCGCCTCCGGTACATCCGGTCACACCCCCGATCCCACCCCTTTCCGTATCGCGATCGGTGCGGGCCCTGAAGGACCCGCCTACAGATGATTATTGCCGTTGTCCGGAGTCGTTTGCGGCCCGTCAAATTGTCGCCCTCTTCATTTCGTGTACCATCCTGTGACCATGAAAGTACAAGGTTCCGTGGCGGCGATTTTCGAGCGGCAGTGGCTTCACGCACTTGCACTGGCCGTTGGGTTGCCTGTTTTGTGGCTGATCACCATGAACTGCAGTTGCTTCCACCGCGGCGAGCTGTGGGGCATTAGCACCTGGAACTGGTTCTGGATCTCGGTCGAGATCCCTATCGCCCACCAGGTCTTCGTCTGGTTCTGTTGGCGCACCGAGCTCCACCGCGGCGTGATCAGCAGTGTTTTCGGCCGTTTCGGTTTCGCCATCTACGGCGCAATCTTTACGTTTTTCCTCGTAGCTCGCCCGGTCTCGGTCATCGCTCTTTCCATCGCCTCGCGCGACACCCTGCCGGTCAACCATCTCGCGCTCAAGTGGGTTGCAGTTATCATCGCGGTCCCGGTCGCCTACCTGGCTTACTCGGTCGCCCGTTACTTCGGCGTTCTGCGCGCATACGGCGCCGACCACTTCGACGAGTCCTATCGTTCGAAGCCACCCGTGCGCGAGGGGATCTTCCGTTTCACCTCGAACGGCATGTACACCTTCGGCTTGATGGTGCTCTATATCCCCGCCCTCTGGTACGGCTCGCGTCCTGCCCTGGTCGCGGCGGTCTTCAGCCACCTCTACATCTGGGTCCACTACTTCACCACCGAGCTCCCGGACATGCGGCGGATTTACGGGACTGCCGGGTGATGCGCTCAGGTCGTTGATGGAAACGATCAGCCTACGCGCCGCGAGACGGTTGGCCCTGTGCCGGGCCGGCCTGCTCAAACCAGAGTGGACCGGGATGCCGCGTCGGGCTGCGGGGCGCGGCAAGCGGGCGCGGTCAGCCGCCTACCGAATCATCCAGCGCTTCGGCTACCTCCAGCTCGACACCGTTTCTATTGCCGGCGCCCGCAGCCACGCCATCGTTCTCCACTCTCGTCTCGACGACTTTGACCCGGAGTTCGCCGAGGAGCTCCTCCAGCCTGGAGAGCCGGTCTTTGAGTATTGGGGCCACGAGGCAAGCTGGATCCCGATCGAGCTTTACCCGCTCTTCGCCTTCCGCCGTGAGGAGTTCCAGCACCACCCGTGGTGGGGCGACCTGGTCGGCGAGCATCCCGAGGTGGCGGAGGACCTGATGCGTCGCATCCAGGACGAAGGACCGTTGCGATCGCTCGACATGGAGGGTAGTGGTAGCCAGGGCTGGTGGGACCTCAAGATCGCCAAAAAGATCGCTACCGCCCTGTGGTCCTCCGGCGAGCTCGCGATCCGCGAACGACGCAATTTTCAGCGTACCTACGACCTTGCCGAGCGGGTGATCCCGGATCGGTGGCGCCAGGAGGCGGTGCCGAAGGATCGGGCCATCGAGGCACTGGCGCTCCGTGCGTTCGCCGGTCACGGCTGGGCGACCACCGGCACCATCGCCCAGACCTTCCGGCTCGCGCAAAAGGATGTCGCAGCCGCCCTCGATCGCCTTCTGGAATCCGACGACATTGTCCCGTGCAACCTGGTCCTGGACGGCCGCCGCACGAGTCGGGGCTGGATTCGGCCCTCGGATCTCGAGCTCGCCGCGAGGCTCGAAAGCGTCCGCCCGCGTCGAGATCACGGCGTCCTGCTCTCCCCCTTCGACCCCGTCCTCTGGGACCGCAACCGCGTCCAACAGCTCTTCGGCTTCCACCAGATGCTCGAGATCTTCAAGCCGGCCGATCAGAGGATCTACGGTTACTACTGCCTGCCGGTACTTGCCGGAGAGCGACTGGTGGCACGCGTCGACCTCAAGGCAGACCGCAAACGGGGCGTCGTTCAGGTCCTGGCTCGGCAATTCGAGGGCAACGATCCATTTAAGCCAGCCACGGCTGCCGATGGAAAGGCGGTTCGGACGGCTCTCGATCGGTACGCAGAGGTCGTCGGGCTCGAGATCAAAGGCCCTTCCAGCGGATGACCTCTCCCCCATCACAGTTAACCGAGCAAGAGCTCGCGAGCGCATCCGAGGTTCTGGCGTCACGCGATTCAGATCTGGCGCAAACACTCGACCGCCTCGGTCCTCCACCACTCTGGGACCGCGAGCCCGGCTTTCCGACCCTGGTCCACATCATCCTCGAGCAACAGGTGTCGCTGGCCTCGGCAAAGGCGGCGTTCGACAAGCTCGTGGTGAGAATCGCGCCGCTCGAACCCGCTCCATTTCTCGACCTCGACGACACAGAGCTCAAGGCGATCGGCTTCAGCGGCCAAAAGGGACGTTACTGTCGGGAGCTGGCGAAGGCCGTCCTGGGCGGCTCACTGGATCTGGATGATCTGGAATTGTTGGCCGATGACCAGGTCCGCGCTGAGCTCACGAAGGTCACAGGCATCGGCCGGTGGACGGCCGACATCTATCTGCTGATGGTGCTGGGCCGACCCGATGTATGGCCGCGCGGAGACCTGGCGCTCCACAAAGCGGTGCAGGACCTCAAGGGTCTGGAGGCGCCTCCGACCTCGCCCGAGTTCGAGACATTGGGCGAAACATGGCGGCCGTGGCGGTCGGTCGCGGCCCGAATCCTGTGGAACCACTACTTGAATCCGCCAACGTCACGATAAGCTAGACTTCAGCCACGGAAGCAACGAGATGACCGACAAGACATCAGCAACCAAAGCCAGGATCCACGAGATCATCTTTGAGGCCGACACCCCGGCCGGCAAGGCCTTCGATGTCGCCCTGATGGTGTTCATCATCCTCAGCGTTGTTGCGGTGATGCTCGAGAGCACCTCCGTGATCGCGGATAGATACGCCCCATGGCTGCGCACCTTCGAGTGGGTGATCACCGGTCTCTTCACCGTCGAGTACCTGCTGCGCCTGTACTGCGTCGGCAACCCCCTCCGTTACGCTCGAAGCTTCTTCGGCATCGTCGACCTCCTCGCCATCCTCCCCAGCTACCTCAGCATCTTCATTCCAGGCGCGCAGTCCCTGCTGGTGATCCGAGCCCTGCGCCTGCTGCGGGTCTTCCGGGTGCTCAAGCTCGCCCAATTCGTCGGTGAGGCCAGCGAGCTGACCGCGGCATTGCGAGCCAGCGCTCGCAAAATCATCGTCTTCCTCGGCGCCGTCCTCACAATCGTCGTCATCGTCGGTTCGATGATGTACCTCATCGAGGGCGAGGCGAACGGCTTCACCAGCATCCCGGTCTCCATCTACTGGGCCATCGTCACCATGACCACCGTCGGCTACGGCGACGTCGCGCCGCACACCGCCCTCGGCAAGATCCTCGCCTCGGCGATCATGATTCTGGGCTACGGCATCATCGCCGTCCCGACCGGCATTGTCTCGGTCGAGCTCGCGGGCGTCACACGCAAGAAGATAACCACCCAGGCCTGCCCCGAGTGCGGCGCCGGCGGCCACGACCGCGACGCCGTTCACTGCAAATACTGCGGCGCGAAGATCTGAGCGCCGAGTCCCCGTGTCGCGCCTTGTGCTGCGGCCCGACTTGGCCGCACAGATGATCAGACAGCCCTGTAGCCCGCCATGGCCAGCCTGCATCTCTCGCCCGCTTCCTTCCTCACCCCACTTTGCGAAGCGCCATGGATTTCGTTATGATGGTCATGACGAATCAACAACCCGCGAGAATGCGCTCATGGCGCTTAAATACAATGAAATCAGTTGATTGCGCCGGCAATCAACCTGCGGTAGCTAGTGCCATCGCTTCTTGACCCAGTCGTGACGATTCTTCCTTCAGGTCGTTCGAACGGAATCCTCGCGACGCTCGGACTCCGCTTCGCTCCGCCCTCGGCATGAAGAATGCTCGCTTCGCGGCATTTTTCACTGCCAGGGTTCCGCTCAACTCCCGATGTCGTTAGGCAAAAACAACGAGGATGAGAATCATGAAGAAGAGATTCCTATTGGGTCTGTTTCTTGGATCCCTCATTGGCTTCTGCGGAGGGTTCACCCTCGGAGTATGGGCGTACGAGCGGCTCTTCTTCATTGGTCAACCAATGGCCCGCATCGCAGAAGCCGCTGAATACACGTACGCACTCTATCTCTTTGCGCCGTATCCTGTTGCAGTGGAGTTTCTCAACAGGGAAGCGGCGTTACTTGAGAAACTGGCAGCCGAATCTTTTGAACAAGCCGAGCGTGGGACATTCCTCCGCGATCTCGCTGTTAACAAGGCTCGTTTGGCCAACCTTAATGACCGGTACGGCAACCATGCGGAAGCCTCTCGGCTTCTAAGCCAGGCAATGGTCCACCTTCGCGAATCCGGTTCTTCATGGACTGAATCACAGCTGAAGACTTTCGTCGAAAAACAAGACAAATCAACTGCCTTCAAATCGGAGGACGAATACAAATCAGAAACATCCGCATCATGAATCACTCGGTGCCTAACTCCTCATTCCAGCGGACCGTTAGGCGGGTACTCACATCGATTCGAGTCAAGGAAGTTGGAAAGTCATGATCCGGCGCTCAACCGACCAACTGATGCGACAGGAACTCAAGGGCCTTGGCTTCGGTTTTAAATCCGGCCTAAGGCCGGAACGTAGACTTGCGGAAAGGAGGGTGTCTCATGCGATGCCCAATTATTCTATTGGGAGTGATCTGTCTTTCTTTTGTGTTGCTGTCAGCTTGTACACCACAGGCTGAACCGCAGGCTGAGCCTGGTGTTGATGAATCCACGCGTACCGAGGCGGATGTGGAAGCGATCATGAAAGTTAACGTCGATTTGATTGACGCCTTTAATACTGGCGACGTATCAGCTGCGGTGACCCTCGTGATGGAGGATGCAGTTGATCTTCCTCCACACCGACCCGCGGTCATTGGCAGGGAGAACATCCGATCATTCCTTCAGTCAGACGTTGACCGATTCACCATGCACTTCGCTGATGAGATCATAGAAGTTGTAGTAGATGGCGACTTGGCGGTCATCTGGAGTAATTACACGGTGACACTGACTCCCAGAGACGGAGGAGAGCCAATCGAGAACAATGGCAAGTGGCTCAAAGTCCTGAAAAGACAGTCCGACGGCTCTTGGAAGTTCTCACGCAATATATGGAACAGCGACAATCCACACACCTGAAGGACCGTCTGATCGAACTCTTGAATACCCGGATCTTTGGCCTAACATCTCGTTGAAGCGGACACTGACTACTGTCGAGTACATTGCATTTCGGCCAAGAGGCCGTCGGCAATGCCCTCGCCAGTTCCGGCGCAAGCGCCGGACCGTCAGCGCCGCTTAACTCGGACCGTTAGGCGAGGCGTGACTCACAATAGGAAAGGAGTTCTGATGAATTCTGGCCAGAAAGTAAGGACCGCCCAGATCCTCGGCTATATATGCATTGCGGCCGGGGCGTTAAATCTTGTAATTGCAGCCGTGCGAGTGATTCGGGGTCAACCGCTGCCAGGGACCCCTCTTCTGGTAACCGGAATCGTCGCGTTGTCCGGGGGTATCTTCATGCTAGTCTTAGCCAAGCAGAAGCCTCCTACTGGAAGCTAGGGCTGCACACGTGCCACAATACAATAGAGTTAGGTTGGCTTGATTGCCTAACAACTCATTTCAGCGGACCCTCACCCCTGTGGGGTTCGGTCCGCTGAATTCGAAACGTTAGGTGTGAGCGATTGACAGATATGCGATGCCCGGACTGCGAATTAGACATGGACACGGTCACTAGGAACGGCGTGACAGTGGATCAGTGTCCTCGATGTGGATCCCTCTGGTTTGACCGAGGCGAAATCAAACACTACCTCGAATGGGCAGCTGACGGGCTCCGCGATAACAGAATCGGCGATCAGCATTTCCAGCTTGTTTCGGGCGCGCCCACCGATGAATGCCCCCATTGCTCAACGAACGGATTCAAACGCGGCTCGTTCAAAACCGCGTCATTCGGAGCGTGCATGAGCTGCGGTGGTCTGTACCTTCATCGATCAGATTTCCTGAAACTCCTTGAGCCGAATCCAAAAAGAAAACTGACTTTCCTCGAAAGACAGAGGTCTCTCCTAGATTTTCTGTTCTGGGGCGAGTCTCTCTGGTTTCTCGGCTTCATGAAGCTCTTCTACGATGAACTTTCAAAGAAAAGAACCACCTAACACCTCATTCCAGCGGACCCAAACAGCGCGGCTGTTTGGTCCGCTGAACTCGGACCATTAGGAAGCTAGGACCGTCGATACCGTGTGGTTCATTGCACTTGCTATTTTGATGGTGTTCCTCGTTTTCGGGCGATTGGTGACATCCATTTCTCGGATTTCCAAAGTGAACGAGAACCACATCGAGGTGAAACCGATGTTGGGCAACCTACGGAGAATCCCGTTATCGGAGATTGTCGATCTCAGCGTGTTCACGATGGGATTGCTGACACATGCTCTTGTCCGCGTAAGACCAACTCGGTTTCTGTCACTGGCCCATACCACGTACCTCGTTCCAGTTCGGGGGCGTTACACGGACCAGCAAGGATTGCTCAAAGCTCTTTGGAACAGGGTTCCATCATTCGAGAAACGAATGTTGTGACAGGAATGCATAACATGGTTCCTAACACCTCGTTCCAACGGGCCCTCACCCGCGGCGGGTGAGGGCCGCTGAACTCGGACCGTTAGGTCCTTGACATTTTGCTGCCGGACTTGTACATTATACTTGTACAAGTAATCGATGGGAGAAAAGAATGCCTACCGTGACGTCATATTCAAACGCGAGGGCGACACTCGCAACACTCTGTGACGAAGTATCGTCAACCCGAGAGCCCGTGATTATCCGGCGCCGAGGTGCGGCGGATGTAGCTCTTATCTCTGCCGATGAACTCGGGAGCCTTCTCGAGACCGCACATCTGCTGAGATCGCCCAAGAACGCGGAACGGCTTTTGAAAGCGCTCGTGCGAGCTGGCTCACAGGAGATCCCCCCCTCATCAGTTGACGACCTTCGTGCGGAGCTGGGGCTTGGCGAAGAAAAAGGGTAAACCTCGCACCCGTCCATCCGACAAAAAATGGGTTGCGGTTTTTCAACCCGAGTTCCTAGAAGACCTACGTTTCTGGGTCAAGACAAATCGCAAGGTTGCTCTTCGCACTCTCGACCTCGTGGAAGCCATTGTTCGCGATCCATTTTCTGGGATCGGGAAACCCGAGCCGCTGAAATTCCTACCCAGCGGTACCTGGTCACGGCGCCTTACTGAGGAACACCGGATTGTCTATCTGGTGTCCGACGGCCGGATCGACTTCCTGCAAGGGAGATACCATTATTGAAGTGGGAAAGGGCCCTAACACCTCGTTCCAGCGGACCCTCACCCGTGCCGGGTTCGGTCCGCTGAAGTCGGACCGTTAGACAGGTCACCGGAATTCGTCACAGTTCATCGCGTAGTGTTTCATTGGAAATGTTGACGACATGAAAATCTGTCCCAACCTCGATTGCCCGGATATCGGACTCTTTGGGGTTCGGGGTGAATACGAGCAGGGCGTTTCGCACTGCGCGAAGTGCGGTGTGGAGCTTGAAGAGAAACCCCCGCCACCCGAACCTGAACCGACACCTGAACACGAGATCGTGGACCCGCATTGGTTAGAACCAAAAATGCCAGAGGCAGGTGATTTCGTCTACGTCGCTTCCTTTCGCGATCTTCCAAGCGCTCACCTTGCCAAGGCTCTTCTGGTAGCTTTCGGCCTTTATGCCGAGTTGCTGGATGAGCACATGGTCGGCATGAACTGGTTTTGCTCGCAGGCTATCTGGGGCATTAAGTTGGTCGTCATCACTACTACGCCTGACCGGGCAATCGAACTCCTCGATACCGATAACGGGCGTAGCCTTGACGATCTACCTGAGATGGCTCTTTCGCCTACCCCTTTTGAAATCTGCCCGCAATGCGGGTCAAACGACGTAGTAAGGCCCAAGTGGTCCCTCGCTTTGAAAGCGGCTTCGTTTTTCTGGCTTTGGCTAATACTGTTCTATCCAACCGTGAAGCATTTCGAACATACACGGTGTTCCGCCTGCAAACGTCGGTGGCACCCCCAATGGATCGCCTAACCCCTCGTTCCAGCGAACCCAAGTCCGCGCGTTGCGCTGCCCTGGTCCGCTGAACTCGGACCGTTAGGCAAACTCATCCACAGAGAACCCAGGAAAACAAAGGATCATCAGAAAGGTGGGGACATCCAACTCAGCGAAACCCTGCCCGAAGCCACGTGTGGTTTCTGATAACTCAGGCGCCACCTGGCTCCTCGGCGTTCCAACTTCCGTGAGTCACCGTAATCACTGCCCCGAGGATCACATCTGGACCATGGCGCCGCAGGTCATTCGGGCCTGACACCTCACTCCAGCGAACCCAATGAGCGCAGCGCATGGGCCGGTATTGTAGACTCGGGCAGCGAGAGGTAATGACCGGTGAACTCCATCGAGTTTCGATTCAAGAAACGTTCAGAGAATTGGCGCTTTGACGAGGTCAGGGTCGTGATCGATGGTCGCGATCTGGTTGATCTTCTGAAGGAACACGAGGCGCCGTTTGCAGCGGCCGAGGGATCGCCCTCAATAGCAGGAGCTTACTCGGGGCTGTTACCACGAGACGTTCTTCTGCCGTCGCGCCATCTTTACGGTGAGCCCGATTTGTTGTTCGCTTACGATCGCAAGGCGGAGGTGCTCAGCTGTGTTCACTGCGGCCAGCCAGGATGTTGGCCTCTGGTTTGCGAAATCGTAGTGACAGATCAAACAGTCACGTGGCAGCTCTTCGAGCAGATCCGGCGCAACGGTGAGGAGGGGGTTCCCATTTGGCGGTACGAAGATTTCGGACCTTTTAGATTTGATCGAAGGCAGTATGACGAGGCACTGTCTCTGTTGTCAGACTGTGCTCTCTGATTCATCATCGGTCGTCGGCGTGGGCACCTGCTGCCTTCGCCATCATTGAGCCTTCTTTTTTTGGCTTCCAAACCTTCATAACAACGAGACTCTTAGATTGGAGACAACGTGGTTGCTGAAGAGCTGGGCTTTTTCCGGGTGGAGGTCGAGATGGCTCTCGAGGAGCCGCTCGAGCTGCCCGAAAATGACCAGGACACTCCGGATTCGGCCAACGGGTACTATCAGCTGTTTGGAGTGACGGCGTCGAGCTACGCTGAAGCGGTTGCCTTCGTTGAAGACGCCCTCGCGGCCATCATCACGGAAGAACCGGAGATCTCAGGGTGGTTGGTCCAGTTACAGGTCGACACGTGGACCGAAGCAGCCGCTGACGAGGAGGGGGAATTCCTCCAAGACCCGTCGTCGTGCGGCGTACACTTCATTTCCGACCGTGCATTTTTCATGGCGCTCGACGCAGAACCGGATGTCTGACACCTCAAACGAGGTAGGCGGGCGGGTCCGGGGAGCATCCGAATCGTCGGACGCACCGACGGAGAGAAAAATGAATATCGAGTATCAACCAATCGGGATCGTACGCAGCCCGCATCAGACGGCGAGCGGAACGCCAATCCAGCCGTCCAGGGCAAAGGGCGTAGAGGGCACGATCGAGCTCGAGGACGAGTATGTCGAGGCGCTTTCGGACCTCGACGGCTTTTCGCACATCATCCTGATCTGTCATCTGCACAAGGCTTCGGCGTTCAAGCTCAAGGTGGTGCCATACCTGGACACCGAACTTCGCGGCCTCTTCGC
>Ga0209013_10005720_pt1 | contig 10658 bp, 9 predicted proteins | sample Cruoilmetagenom2_FD_187291 | JGI IMG/M metagenome (GOLD analysis project Ga0209013, IMG submission 187291) | Oil polluted marine microbial communities from Coal Oil Point, Santa Barbara, California, USA - Sample 2 (SPAdes) (version 2) | ecosystem: Environmental > Aquatic > Marine > Oil seeps ...
TCTTCTTAATTCTATATTGTTTTTAGCCGATAATCCTTGAAAACCCAAAAAAACAATCGCTTTAGATTTTGAAAATCTATCACTAAGATTTTCTATTATTTTTTTCTTTCGATCTTTAGTAATCATAATTTTAATTAGAAAGTTTATAAAATTGAAAATCGTATTAAAAAAACTGCACATTTCCACAGATGGCAGTAAAACAAAATGTTAAATAATTATAACAATTTTTATTCTACCCTCGGCAGGTCTTAATCGCCTGCTATCTGTGGATAAATTAAATATGAGTTCATTATAAACAATAAATAAAACCTGTCAAGTTCAAATTCCAATTATCTCTTCCGCAATTTTTTGAGAGGCATTCTGCGGAGACGCTATTCTTGAAAGATTTTGTTTCATTTGTTGCTGTAAATTTTCGTCATCTAATAATTTAAAAATAGCATCAACCAAATCTTGAGAATTATTAGTGGTCTCATCAATTATTAAAGAAGCTTTTTTATTAAGAAAAAAATTTGCGTTTTCGGGCTGATGATTATTTGCAGAAGTAGAAAGAGGAATTAAAATATTTGGTTTTTGTAAAGCAACAATTTCCGCTAAACTATTTGCTCCCGCTCTGCTGATTACTATATCGGTTAAAGCGTAAGCGTCTTTCATTTCTTCATTTATAAAAGGATAAAGTTTGTATCTATTTGAAAGTTCTTTGAAGGCGACATTCTGGAATGTCGTCTTCAAAGAACTTTTTATTTCTTCATAATTTTTATCTCCGCACTGATGAATTATTTGGCATTTTTTTAAAAGCTCTGGCAGAATTTCTAAAATTAACTCATTTATTTTCTGCGCTCCCTGACTTCCTCCAAAAATTAAAACAGTCGGCAAATTAGAAGATAACTCAAAAAACTGAAGAGCGTTTTTTTTACTGCCTCTTATAATATCAGATCTAATAGGATTGCCTGTTAAAGTCACTTTACTTTTCTTAAAATATTTTTCCGCTTCAGAAAATGAGATGAGAATTTTAGAAGCGAGACGAGCGATAATTCGATTAGCTAATCCAGGAACAATGTCAGACTCATGGGTAACAATCGGAATTTTTAAAATCCAAGTGGCAATCACTGGCGGGACGCTGGCAAAGCCACCTTTGCTGAAAACGACATCTGGCTTAAATTTAAGAATATAATATAAAGATTGGATTGCGCCGACGGGAATTTTCAAAATATCTCTGAAATTTTCCCATGAAAAATAACGACGCAGTTTTCCCGCCTTGATGATTTTAATTTTAATTCCGGCGTCGGAGATATTTTTGTTAAAGTCGCTGGCGGGAGTGATAAGCAAAAATTCTGGCTCCTCCAATTTTTTTTCAGCGCTTATTTTTTTCAATTCGGAAACAACTCCCAAAAGTGGAATAAGATGTCCGCCCGTCCCGCCACCGGTAAGAAGAATCTTCATGAAATTATATTGTTAAATTATCAAATTGCTATATTTTTAGGACTCTATCATTTTAACCTGTCTTAACAATATAACAATCTGACAATAATTTAAGTTGCCAACTAATTAAATGTATTATACTATTAAATCATTATTTACACCATTAATTTATAACAATACACTTATGTCAAAATTTATCATTCAAGGAAAAAAACCGTTAAAAGGAACTGTTGAGATTGGCGGCTATAAAAATGCTGCTGGTCCTGTTTTGGCGACAACGCTTCTTACTCAAAAAGAATGTATTATTGATAATTTGCCATTAGTAACTGACGTTTTTAATTTGATTAAGATTTTAGAAAGTATTGGTGTTGAAGTTGAATGGTTAGCTGAGAAAAAAATAAAAATCAAAGCGGGAGAAAAAGTTGATCCTGAAAAAATGGATTATTCTACTGTTGAAAAAATGAGGATTTCTGTTTTATTGATTGGACCGCTTTTAGCAAGATTTAAGAAATTTAAAATCCCTCATCCAGGAGGAGATAAAATCGGATTAAGACCAATTAATTCGCATCTTGAAGCTTTGAGAAAATTAGGAGCGGAAATTTATGAAAAAAATAATTTTTATTATTTTGACGCTGAAAATTTGCAAGGTCAAGAAATTATTCTCAGCGAATTTTCCGTGACAGCAACGGAAAACTTAATAATGGCAGCCAGCTTGGTTTCTGGAACAACGATTATCAAAACAGCGGCCGCTGAACCGCAAGTTCAGGACACTGGCGATATTTTGAAAAAAATGGGAGTTGAAATTGAAGGAGTTGGAACGCACACAATTACAATTAAAGGACGAAAAGAACTTCAAGGCGTTAATCATTCCGTTATTTCAGATCCATTAGAAGCGGGAACTTTTATCGCTCTCGCGGTGGCGACCCAGAGCGAAATGGAAGTAAAAAATATTGTTATTGGACATCTGGAAATGTTTTTAGAAAAGCTAAAGGGAATGGGAGTAAATTTTGAAATAAAACCGAACAGCGTAATTGTCAAACCAAGCCCTAATCTTAAAGCGGCTAAAATTCAATCCCTGCCTTTTCCCGGCTTTCCGACTGATTTGCATCCGATGGTTTCCGTTTTGCTTACCCAAGCGGAAGGCAAAAGCCTGATTCACGATCCGCTTTACGAATCACGATTGGGTCATCTTGAAGAGTTAAAAAAAATGGGCGCAGACATAGAAATTGCTGATCCACATCGCGCTTTTATTTTCGGTCCCACCCCGCTGAGAGCGAATAAAATTACCAGTTCCGACATCCGCGCTGGCGCCGCTTTGATTATCGCCGCCCTGATCGCCGAGGGGCAAAGCGAAATTTATAATATTGAACAGATTGATCGCGGTTATGAAAAAATAGACGAGAAATTAAAAAAGCTGGGCGCGAAGATTGAGAGAGTGGAAGAATAAAATTAGTGGAGATAAAAAAAAGAAAACTGAAGTCACCTTCAGTTTTTTGTTTAGATAAATTTTGAGGAAGATTCCACTCCCTCTTCATCGTTCACTTACCGTATTTTTTTAATACGGCATCAACTTCAGCTAGAGCATCGGGATTTCCAAGGATGCCAAACATCCTTTGATACTAAATACTATTTTTTCACTCCACCGTTACGCTTTTCGCTAAATTTCTAGGCTTATCAATATTGCATTCCAATTCCATCCCCATATAAGCAGAAAAAAGGTGAAGTGGAATAGCCGATAAAATCGGAGTAAGCATTTCAAGAGTTTTTGGGATATAAATTACATCATCCGCTATGTTTTTTATTTCTTCATTTCCTTCTGTGGCGATGGCAATAATTTTTCCATTCCTGGCTTTTATTTCTTCCATATTGCTCCAATTTTTTTCATAAACACTGTCATCTGGAACAATGAAAACGGAAGGAAAATCTTTATTGATCATTGCGATTGGACCGTGTTTCATTTCTCCGCTTGAATAACCTTCGGCATGAACATAATAAGCGACTTCTTTCAATTTCAAAGCTCCTTCTTCCGCAATTGGATAATTATATTTTCTTCCCATAAAAAGAAAGTTTCTATATTTTGAATATTCCCTCGCTATATTTTTAACTTGTTCATCATTTTTTAACACCTCCTCAATCAAGCAAGGCATTTTTTCAATTTCTTCCGTAATGCGTTTCCCCATCGTCAATGACATTTCTTTTATCCTTCCAAAATAAACGGCCAACAAGGCAAGAATAGTCATCTGAGAAATAAATGTTTTTGTTGAAGCTACAGCGATTTCCGGTCCAGCATGATTATAAACTCCTGCTTCGGTTTCCCGAGAAATTGTGCTACCAACTGCGTTAACAATACCTAAAGTCAAAGCTCCTTTTCTTCTCGCTTCTTCAAGCGAGGCTAAAGTATCTGCTGTTTCTCCAGATTGACTGATAACAATCACCGCAGTTTGAGAATCTATAATCGGTTTTCTATATCTAAATTCACTGCCCAATTCAACTTCAACAGGAATTCCAGCATATTCTTCTATCATATATTCCCCCACCATTGCGGCAAAACTTGCTGTCCCGCAGGCAATCAAAATTATTCTATTTATATTCCTTAGCTTTTCTTGATCAAGAACTTCCAACCCGCCCAATTTAACAAGTCCTTTTTCTGAGATTATTCTTCCTCTTGTTGAATTTTTAAAAACTTCTGGATTTTCAAATATTTCTTTCAACATAAAATATTCGTGCCCGTTTTTTTGTAAATCGGCAGTATCTAAATCTACGCTACAACATTTTTTCTGTATTTTATTTTTATTAGTGACAGAAATAATTTTATAGTCGTCTTTGGTGATAATGCCCAGTTCGCCATCATCAAGATAAATTACTTTATCGGCATATCCCGCTATTGCTGATGAATCTGAAGCGATAAAATTTTCATCTTTCCCAATGCAAATTACAAGCGGGCTGCTTTTTTTTGCCACGACAATTTTTCCGGGATCATCCTTTGAAATCACCGCCAAAGCGTAAGCGCCTTCAACAAGTTTTAAAATATTTAATAAAGTTTCCTCAAGACTATTTTTAAAATGCTCTTCTATTAAATGCGCAATTACTTCTGTGTCAGTGTCTGATTTAAATATATGTCCCTTTTTAATTAAATCTTTTTTCAGTAGCTTATAATTTTCAATTATTCCATTATGCACAACAAATATATTCTCGCTACAATCACTATGTGGATGAGCATTAGCTTCTGAAGGATAACCATGTGTTGCCCATCTGGTATGCGCTATACCAACAGAACCATTTAATTGCGTTTCTTTCATTTTTTCTTCCAGCACATTTATTCTGCCAGAAGATTTTAAATAATTTAAATTATTCTCCTCATTCAAAATAGCCATTCCTGCGGAATCATATCCCCGATATTCTAACCTTTTCAAAGCATCTAATAAAAACCTAGATGCTTGATTTTTTCCGATGTAGCCAGCAATTCCGCACATAGAATCTGTGTTGTTAATAATTTAATTTAAATTTTTTTGTGGAGTGTTGAACAAGTTTTAGCGAAGTTCAACCGAAATATCAATTTACTCTCATTTTCAGTAGAACTCCGCTGTGGCTCGTTCTACACTTCATAACATATGCTTAATTTCTAAAATAATTAGCACAAAATAACTAAATTTATCACGCAATACTTTCCCACAAATATCCAAAAATAATCTTTTGCATTTGGCTTGTCGCCTTGTCTTTAATTATAATCCCCAGCGGTTCGTCATTTTGACCGATAGAAATAAACGCTATTTTGTCTCCATAAATTATAGTATAATTTGGAGCGTTCTCGTCAGCATTATCTAACCATTTTCGCTCGTCCTTTCCACGCAACTCACCACCTTTGCCAAGAGCAATAACTTTTACTTTAATATTTTTCTTAATTCTTTCTTCAGAAAAACTTTTGAATGTTTTATATAGATATTTCCTAATTGATTCAGCGCTATAAACAAAATATTCTTTATTTTCTAATTTAGTTGTTGTTCTCAAAACATCTTTTAAAATCTCTTTAGTTCCCGAATATCCTTCGTAATATTTTACAAAAGGTTTTTGCGAAATTTTGGAATAAAGCGATTGTAAATCTGGAATAGTTTTTAAAACTTCTTTTTTTGTTTTGATAATATTTTTTTCTTTTTCTTCTAAAATACTAATTATTTTGGCCGGATCTTCCGGAGTGAAATATTGATGAGATTTTTTTTCATAATAACTAACCAAACCCATTTCTATTAGTTTTTTTAAAATGTCATAACTGGTGCCACGATTTATTTTAGACTCTTGAGAAATTTTTCTTACTGATGATGGACCAAAATTAAGAAGCGTGAGATAAATTTTTATCTCCTTATTTTTTAGTCCAAATTTTTGAAGAGACTTTTCTAACATATTTTAATTCTACGCTTTTTAAAATAACTGTCAATACTTTTCTAAAAATTATTTAAATAAACAAAAACAATAGCCTATCTAAACTATTGTTTGTCAAACTATTTTCTAAAATATAAAAGTTATCCACAATTATTTATTCCCATCCTTTAACTTCCAATCCCTTTTTCGCCGCTTCTCTTTGTGCAGTTTGTTTACTCATCCCTTCTCCTTCAGCGATTTTTTCGTTTTCTAAATAAACTCCAATTATAAAATGTCTGCTGTGATCAGGTCCCCATTCTTTGACAACTTTATAAACAGGAGTTGCTCCAACTTGTTCTTGCGCTTCTTCTTGAAATTTGCTTTTTGGATCTTGATATAATTTTTCAGAAAGGACATTATCCATTTCAGATAAAACAAACTTGTTGATAAACTTTTCTAATTTTTTATATCCTCCATCAAGATAAATTGCGCCGATGATTGCTTCCAAAGCGTTTGCTAATAAATATTGTCGCGCTTTTCCTAAATCTTTTGTTTCTCCCTTGCTCATTAACAAATATTCTCCTACTCCAATTCCTTCCGAAATTTTGGCAAGCATTTTTCCATTCACTAAAGCGGCTCTGTAATTTGTAAGTTCGCCTTCGGGATTAGAAAAATTGTTGTAGAGATATTCAGTGACAATGAGTTCTAAAACTGCGTCTCCTAAAAATTCCATTCTCTCATTATGATCAAGTTCAAAGTTGCGATTTTCATTTAGATACGAGCGATGGACCATCGCCTGTTTTAATAAATCCTTGTTTTTGAATTTAATCCCAATTTTTTTCTCTAAGCTTTCTATTTCCATAAATTATATTATTATTTTTTTAAATTGTCATTCCTGCGGAGGCAGGAATCCACTACTACGATAAAATTTTATAAGAAGCTCTGTTGTAAATAATAGAATTATATTGTAGCAGTGGATCCCAGACATTTTTTTCTAAAGCTTCGCTTTTAGAAAAAAATTCTGGAATGACAAATAAATAAGAAATTTATTTTTCCATCTTTTTATACAAACTCCCCAAAACTCCATTTACAAATTTCCCGCTTGATCCTCCGCCGAATGTTTTGGCGAGTTCTATTGATTCATTAATCGCCACTTTTGCGGGAACATCTTTTCTTTTACTAAATATCAACTCATAAATTCCAATCCGCAGAATATTTCTGTCAATAATCATTATTTGCTCGATTGGCCATTCAGGAGCGAATTTTTTCAAAAGAGCATCTATTTTTTGTCTATTCTCAAAAACGCCATTAACTAACTCCACGACAAAATTATTATTTTCTATTTCTGCACTGTATTCTTTGATATTATTTTTCACTATTTTGTCAAGCCTGTTTTTACTAAATTTTTCTTGATAATTATCGTCTTTAATCAAAGAACTTTCAAAGTCCCATTCGTATAAACTTTGCATTGCGACTGATCTTAATAAATGTCGGCTGGACATAAAATTAAATTGTTAAATTTATAATTATTTTTTCTCAACCGTTTTCTTTTCTTCTTTTTTCTCTTCTTTCGCCTTAACTTTTTCTATCTTCGTTCTATCTTTTTTAGATAATTTTTTAAGAACATCAATCGCTTCTTTTCCGTTATAATACCCACAATTAGAACAAGCAGTATGCGGTTTAATTGGTTGCTTGCATTTTTGGCAATTTATTAAAGCTACTTTTTTTAAAGCATGATGCGATCTCCGCTGATTTTTTCCTGACTTAGTTTTCCGTTTTTTTGGATGTGGCATAGGTCTTAGTTATAAAGTTAAAAAGTTTGTAAAGTTAAAAGTTTTAATACAATCATTCTATCTCAATTTAATCTATCTCGCAAGATTAAATTGAGAAAGCAGTTTTTCTACGGGACTAAAAGTTTTTCTATGTATTTTACAAGGACCGATTTTATTTAATACTTCTAAATGAAATTTTGTTCCATATCCTTTGTGCTGAGCAAATCCATATTCTGGATATTTTTTATCAAGATCAATCAGAATTTTGTCTCTTGTGACTTTAGCTAAGATGGAAGCTGCGCTTACGGAAAAAACAGATTGATCCGCTTTAGGAATTGCAATTTGGCTCACGGGATAATTTTTAATTGTCTGCTTACCATCTATCAATAAAAAATCTGGTTTAGTTTCTAAATTTTCAACCGCTTTTCTCATTGCTAATAAAGAAGCTTCCAAAATATTTATTCTATCAATAACTTCTTCAGAGACAATTCCTACTGACCAGCTGTGACATTTTTCTAAAATCAACTCAGCTAAATATTCTCGTTTTTTTGCTGACAAAAGTTTTGAGTCTCTTATTCCAACTTCTAACAATTTATTTAACAATTTACTTTTAGAAAAAATAATTGCTGCCGCAACAACTGGACCAGCAAGCGGTCCTCGTCCAACTTCATCAATCCCTGCGACATTTTCATAGCCTTTTTTAAATAATTTCTCTTCCCTATAAAAATCTGGAGTAACCATTTTTTTAACCTTTCTTCCCTCCATTTAAATAATTTTTATTTGATTTACTATTATTTTCATTATAATCATAAATCTCTTTTTGTCAATGCAGATAAATTTGCTTTTTACTACTTATAAATATATAATAAAGATAATCTAAACATTAAAACAAAACTATGTCAGAAGATAAAAAATCGCCATTGCAAGAATATGAAAAAGAATGGCAATTGATTGAGAATTTACTAAACGAAGGAACGGTGTCTGGATATAAAATCGCTGTTATTGAAACGGAGAAAATATTGCAAGCGGTTCTTGATGAAAAGAACTTTCCAGGAAAAAATATTTCCGCGCAAATTGAAAATGCAAGAATAGTTTTGGAAAATTTTGATAAATTAAATTATTCCCGCGCGATGTTTAATAAAATAATAAAAGAATCAGATTTTGATATTTCTGCAGAAGACACAAAAGAAATAATCGCTGGGTATTACAAAGCGATTTCAGATATTATCAAAATGGATTCTAAAGAAATTGAAATTAAAGAAAAAGTAAATTTATTTTTACAAAAACATTTTTATAATTTCCCAGTAAAAATAAGAAATATTTTTATTTTAGTTTTTCTATTTCTATTAGCGATTTTCATTTCCACCGAAACAGCAACTGGACAATCCATCGCCGGAATAATTTCTGATTTAGCACAATTTGTTTTTTATAAATTAATTCCGATGATTTTGGGAATTGCTGTTTTGGGAGGGATTGTGGTTGGAGGGTTGTATTATTGGAAAAGGAAGAAGTGAAATTTTCTACCCGGCTTTAGCCGAGGGTCGGTGAGGTTTTAACCTCACGCATTTTAAAAACACTGAAACTAAAGCTTCACGAACCCTCAGCTAAAGCTGGGTAGAAAAATTTAAAATATAAATTATGAAATTCACCCATCTCCACACCCACAGCCATTACAGTCTCTTAGACGGTCTTGCAAAAATAGACAATCTAATAGATAAAGCCATTGAACTAAATATGGACTCTCTTGCTTTAACAGACCACGGCGTAATGTATGGCGCAGTGGAGTTTTATCAGAAGGCGAAGAAAAAAGGGATTAAACCGATTATTGGAATGGAAGCGTATGTCGCTAATAATTCTCGACATAGCAAAATTTCTGGCGTGGATGACAAAAGAAATCATTTGATCTTGCTAGCAAAAAATCAAACTGGTTATAAAAATTTAATTAAGCTCACAACCCTGTCCCATCTGGAGGGGTTTTATTATAAGCCGAGAGTGGATAAAAAAATTTTAGAAAAGCATTCAAAAGGAATAATCGCTACTTCCGCTTGCATCGCCGGGGAAATTCCGAGAGCGATTATTGCTAATAATTTAGAAAAAGCGGAAAAAGTAATTAGAGAATTCCAGGAAATGTTTGGGAAGGAAAATTTTTATTTAGAAGTTCAGAGTCATAAAAATTTAAAAGGACAAGACGAAACTAATGAGGGTCTCATAAAATTATCTCAAAAAACAGGAGCATTATTAACCGCCGCGAATGATGTTCATTATATCAATAAAGAAGACGACAAAGCGCAGGATATTTTGATGTGTATTCAGATGAATAAAACTGTTAATGACGCAAATAGATTGTCTATGCTCGGCGAGGATTATTCTCTAAAAAGCCAGGAGATAATGATTGAGCAATTTAAACATATTCCTGAAGCGATAGATAATACGCAGAAAATTGTTTCGGAGTGCAATGTGGAATTAGAGCTTGGCAAGATTCTGCTTCCTCACTTTGATGTGCCAGACAAATTGTCTTCCGCTGATTATCTTCAGAAATTATGCCAAGCGGGAATTTCTAAGAGATATGGAAAATCAATTGAAGCGATTGAGAAAAGATTACAATTTGAATTAGGGACGATTAAGCAAATGGATTTTGCTTCTTATTTTTTGATTGTCCAGGATTTTGTTAATTGGGCGAAAAGTAAAAATATTGTTGTTGGGCCAGGAAGAGGCTCCGCCGCTGGCTCTCTTGTCTCTTATTTAATCGGCATTACAGATGTTGACCCTTTAAAATACGAACTTCTTTTTGAAAGATTTTTAAATCCAGACAGAATTAGTATGCCTGATATTGATTTGGATTTTGCCGATCATCGCCGTGATGAAGTTATTAAATATGTCTCGCAAAAATACGGCGAGAATCATGTCGCTCAAATTATTACTTTCGGAACAATGGCAGCACGCGCCGCAGTTCGCGATACAGGAAGAGCGTTGGGAAGCGCTTACTCTTTTTGTGATAAAGTTGCTAAAGCGATTCCAATGTTCACAACTTTGCCAGATGCTTTATCTAATGTTAAAGAATTAAAGGATTTATATGGCGGAAATTCAGAGGCGAAAAATTTATTAGACAAC
>Ga0209013_10005721_pt1 | contig 10657 bp, 11 predicted proteins | sample Cruoilmetagenom2_FD_187291 | JGI IMG/M metagenome (GOLD analysis project Ga0209013, IMG submission 187291) | Oil polluted marine microbial communities from Coal Oil Point, Santa Barbara, California, USA - Sample 2 (SPAdes) (version 2) | ecosystem: Environmental > Aquatic > Marine > Oil seeps ...
AACCATCCAAAAAATATCACTACCTAATGCCATTTTTGTATCTACAAATCCAGGCCTTATGTCTGTTATATAGACTTTATTTCCTTTTATTTCTTTAGACTTAAAATACAAAGATTCTAAGTAATTTACCTGATACGCTTTAGATGCAAAATACGAAGGAGATTCTCTGTTCCCTCTTAATGATGCAATAGATGAAATAGCTGCTAAATGGCCAAACCCTTGTTGTTTAAACACATTAAACGCTAAATTGTAAATACGCGTTGCTCCAAGCACGTTTGTTTTAATAGTTTCATGTTCCTTATCCCAATCTAATTCAGGGTTTTCATACCCAATTCCCGAACAATGAATAATTAAATCTATGATTTTTAGCTCATTAATTAACTCTTTAAATACTATTTCTGTATGCTCAATATCTTGTACATCATGTTGTTTAACACTAATCTGCTGAGGATGTGTAGCTTTTATCTCGTTTAGTAAATCTAATCGTCTTCCAGTAATAACTACCTTAAAACCATCATTAACTAAAAGCACTGCTAAAGTCTTACCAATTCCCGAAGTTCCACCAAAAATTATTGCATTCGGCATATATTAACTATTTTTGTTGTGCATAGTATCACTACTTATAATAGCGATTAAAAATAACTATATGTTTAGTAAAGGACAATTGATTTTCGGAATTTTATTTTTACTTGCATTTATTGCCATTCTGATTTACACCTATAGAAGAGATCTTAAACTTCATAGACGTTACTATAAAGGAAGCATCTGGGCTTTAATTGTATTTATTGCTTTTATTTTATTTATAGTTTGCATGAAATTTATATTTATGCGCTAAGTATAATAATTTTTTATAACTAAAAAAGCCCTAATCTTTCAATTAAGGCTTTTAATATTTTGATATTCTGTTTTTTAATTCACTTCAGGTAAAAAACTATAATTAGTACTATAGTCTAACATTTGCCCAGAATAAGTTTCAGGTTGAGTTACTTTAATTGTTGTGATTTCTCCAGTATTATTAGTCTCAGGAACTAATACAGGGTTTACAAATCCGCTATAAGGTGCAGAAGTAAATTGTTTGTTTCGCTCTAAAATTTCTGCATGAATAGCTTGATCTACTTTTACTCCGTAATCTTCAACTAAAGCTTCAACCGCTACAAAATCGCCTTCAGATTTTATACGTTGAGTCTCACGTAACAACTGTCCGAAAATCTCATGCAATTTATCGTAATCATTAATATTGAAATACGTTTTACCATCTCTAGTAATTTTTTCAATAACATTATCTTTAGCGCCTTTCTCAAAAACCCAAGCAGAAACCCATTGTCTGTTTCTCATGTGTGCTTCTTCAACATCATCACCTAAATTTAAACGAATTAATTGTGTCATTAAGCCATTACGAATATACCCATCGTAGGCAGCCATTCCAATCTTTTTCCAATCTTCGACTAAACCAAGCTCTTGTATTTTAGAATCATATAAATAATATAATCCTACTAAATCAGCACGACCTTCCTCTAAAGTTGAGGCATAATTTTTAAGCGTTTCTTTAGTTTCTCCAACACCAGGATTTAATTGTCCAGAGGCATGTCCAATAACTTCATGTAATGCAGTATGTAATTTATCTGCAATTTGGCCATATTTCTCTTCTAATTCATATTCTATATCATCATTTACAAACTCTTTTAATCGACCAGAACTACCAGCATTATTATAAGCACCAATTATATTCCCTAAAGAAACCGATTTACTTCCAACAGAAGCTCTAATCCAGTTTGCATTTGGTAAATTAACTCCAATAGGTGTGCTAGGAGAAGCGTCTCCTGCTTCACCAGCTACATTTACTACTTTATAAGTAACACCAACAACATTCGCTTTTTTATGAGCATCCATTAAAGGTGAATTATCTTCAAACCATTGTGCATTTTCTGATAATACAGCCATTTTTTTAGACATATCAAAATCCTTAATCTGGACAATATTTTCATAAGAACCTCTATAACCTAAAGGGTCATTATATACTTCAATAAAACTATTAATATAATCGATATTACCATCTGTAGCAGCTGTCCAAGCAACATTATAATCGTCCCAAGTTTGTAAATCTCCTGTTCTGTAGTACTTAATTAATAACCTAAGTGCATCTCCTTGTGCTGCATTTTCTGCTACACTTTGTGCTTTTTCTAACCATATTATAATTTCATCAATAGCAGAGCCATATAACCCTCCAGATTTATATACACGCTCTTTTAATTCCCCATTTTCATTTACCAACTGTGAATTCAAACCATAGGATAATGGTTTATCTGGGTTTGGAGATTTCATTTTTCCATAAAATTCTTCGACATCAGCATTTGTAACATCTGAACCATAAAAATTTACAGCAGAAAGCAAAACATTATCTATATCTTTTGCTTGATTCACTTTTTTAGAATCTGCATCATTAAAAATCACATCGAATGCCTCACCTTCAAGTTTAGTATTTGTGTCGGTCAATATTTGTTTTAAGTAATCTGAAGTAAATTCAGGTACTAATTTAGCATTTGAATAATGGTGATGTATTCCATTGCTAAACCATACACGCTTTAGATACGTTTCAAAAGCAATCCAATTATCTGAATTTTTATCTCCGCTATAATTGGTGTAAACATGCTCTAATGCTTTTCTGATTTTAAGAATATGTCTGTAATTTTGATCCCACATAATATCTCGTCCAACTAATCCTGCCTCAGTTAAATAGTATACTAGTTTTTGTTCTTTTAGTGTTAAGTTTTCCCATCCAGGAATTTGATAACGTAGCACTTTGATATCTGCAAATTGCTCTACATTATAGTTAAAAGCTACTTCTTCTTTTGCTTCAACAGTTACTTTAACTTTTTCAACGGTATCGTTTTTACATGATAACATAAAAACAGTGATTACTGCTATGCATAAAATTGATTTTAATTTCATTGTATTGATCTTTAATTTTTGTGTGTCGCAAATGTAACATTTATTAGCTACAGAATAAAATTGATTATCTTTGAATACAACACTAAAACTTCAAAATATGAAAACTTTAAAGTACATTTTATTTTTACTATTGATTCTCATAATTGGTTTTGCAATTTATGTAGCTGTACAACCAAACAGTTATGATGTTAAACGCTCAAAACTTATTAATGCACCTATAAGTATGGTTTACAATAATATAAACGATTTTAAGAATTGGGAGTCTTGGGGACCTTGGTATGAAGATGACCCTTCAATTTTAGCTGCTTTTCCAGAACAAACTAGTGGTATTGGCGCTTCATATAGTTGGACAAGTAAAGATGGTCCAGGGAATATGAAAACTACCGATTTAGTAACAAATAAATCTATTTCTCAAAAATTACAATTCAGTGATTACGAACCTAGTGATGTGTTCTGGACTTTTGATGAAACTGAAAAAGGTACTAATGTAACTTGGAGAATGAAAAGCAAAAATATCCCTTTCATGTTCAAACTTTTTGGAGTATTCTCCGGCAGTATGGATAAAATGTTAGGCCCTATGCAAGAAAAAGGATTAGATAATCTTGCCAAAGTAGTTGAAGAAGCATTAAAAAATATGCCTAAAAATTACAACCTTGGTGAGGTTATGGCACATAATCTTCCAGTGCAAAAATTTATTGGTTATTATCAAAAAACTGAAATTAATCATAAAAACATGACCGCTTTATTTATGGAGTATATGCCAAAAGCTGGACAGTATGCAATGAGTAAATTACAAAATGGTGATTTTATTCCTGCTGCCGTTTATACAAATTGGGATGAAGAAAATAATATTGCTGAATTTTATATTGGTGTATTACTTAAAAAGGATTTAGATCCAAATGAAGGTATGACTGCTTTAAATTTAACTTCAGGACAAACATTAATGCTTTCAAAATTTGGAAACTATGGAGATGGAGATTATGAAGCACACATGAAAATTGATGCCTATATGAAAGCTAACAATTTAACACAGAATGGAGCTATTTGGGAATTGTATGTTAACGATCCAACACTTGTAAAACAAGAAGAGATTCAAACAGACATATATTATCCAGTGAATTAAATTATTACTACTAGAACGTCATTGCGAACAAAGTGAAGCAGTAATATTTTCTTTTAAAGGAAACTGCTAATATCATTCTTCATTTGCAATGACGTTTTTTATATATTAGCACACATGAAACAACTCTTACTCGTTTTTGTTGGTGGAGGATTTGGTAGTGTATTACGATACATTATTGGCAAATACCTCAACAATCCTGAAAGTGGTATTCCATATGGGACATTTGCAGCTAATATTTTAGGAAGTTTACTTATAGGAATTATATTAGGAATCGCTACAAAAAACAATACACTTACTTCTAATCAAACCTTGCTAATTGCAACAGGTTTTTGTGGGGGATTTACTACCTTTTCAACTTTTGCTTACGAAAATCATGTCCTTTTAAAATCTGGTGACTTCACCAGTTTTGCATTATATACTATTGCGAGTTTTGTAATTGGATTTCTAGCAGTCTTTTTAGGGCTTCATTTAGTGAAATAACGATTAATGCTTCCCAAAGGCCTTCACTCCTGCTCTAATTTCTTCGTCTACATAATTTGATCTAGGTACAATCGGACAAGAATACTTTTCATTATATGCACAATATGGATTATAAGCTTGATTAAAATCGATTATTATCTCATTTCCTTCAGGGAACTCAACTTCAACATAACGTCCACCTCCATAACTTTCTTCTCCATTAGTATTGTCTAAAAATGGTAAAAACAAATAATTTTCAAAACCTTCTTTAACCACCAAATCTAAATTTCGATAAATACTGAGAATATGAGAATTTCCATTTAATCCAAATTCAACATCACCATATTTAACATAATTAGGCAATCTATTAGTTGTTGTTTTCATTTTAAAAGGCTTTTCGTTTGGAGTCCTAGTGAATTTAGCCGAGACTATATACTTAGAATCATACTTAAAAAAATCTAATCCTCTAAAATATTTTCTGTCAGCATCTTTTAATGGTGATTTAGTAGCATCTTTAAAATCGGCATTCATTTCTTTTTGCCAATATGTTTCACCTTTTATAGGTTGTTTATCTTGAGTACATCCATAAATAACTATTAATAAAAATAGGATTATAATATTTTTCATAATTAAAATTTTAGTGTTCAAAAATACAACTTACAATTATTTTTCTTAGTTTTGACCTTCATTAAATAAAAACCATGCGTAATAACGTCAGAATTTACAAACAACAATGTACCTCTTCTACTAGAAGCTGGGCTAGTTATTTATTGTGATGATGTGAATATAAGATATTACAATACCTAAAAGTCCAACTGTAAAGTTGGACTTTTTACATTTATACAATTAACCAACATTATGAAAACACTATTAAACAATTACATAAACACTTTTAAAGGACTCTCGACAGAAGTTTGGTGGCTTGCTCTAATTACACTTATAAATAGAGCTGGCACAATGGTCATTCCTTTTTTATCATTATATCTTACAGAGGATTTAGGCTTTACATTAAAAAATGTAGGCTGGATAATGACGGCATTCGGATTAGGCTCTGTAGTTGGATCATGGTTAGGTGGAAAACTTACCGATAAAATTGGCTATTACAAAGTTATGGTTAGAAGTTTATTGACTACAGGTATTTTGTTTATTGCTTTACAATTTCTAAATACATTTGCATCATTGTGTGTTGGAATATTTTTAGTTATGCTAGTAGCTGATATGTTTCGACCTGCTATGTTTGTTGCATTAGTTGCTTATAGCAAACCCGAAAATAAGACACGCTCGATAACATTAATCCGTTTGGCTATTAACCTAGGGTTTTCGGCTGGACCAGCAATTGGCGGAATTATTATAACCACTATGAGTTATGGAGGTTTGTTTTGGATTGATGGTATCACTTGTATTTTAGCGACACTACTTTTAATCAAAGTACTTCATCCTAAAAAAGCAAAAGCACAAGACGTTATTAAAATCGAAAATCCACAATCAGCATACAAAGACAAAGTTTTTCTGCTATTTTTAGTATCAATGGTATTATTTGGGATTATATTTTTGCAATATTTTTCAACCATACCTTTATATTATAAAGATGTACATACATTAACTGAATTTGAAATAGGATTGCTACTAGGCTTGAATGGTTTTTTTATTTTTGTGTTTGAAATGCCTCTTATTAAATGGTTAGAAAATAGTAAATACAAAAAAACTAGTTTAATCCTTTTCGGCGCAGTATTAACTGCTGGAAGTTTTCTTGTTTTAAATATGACATCTTGGGTTGGTATTTTAATTGTTGGTATGCTTCTAATGACTATTGGAGAAATGATTGCATTTCCGTTTTCTAATGCTTTTACTATGGATCGGGCTAAAAAAGGAAATCAAGGTGAATATATGGCATTATACTCCATCTCATTTTCTATAGCACATATCTTTGGACATAATGCAGGAATGCAGATGGTAAATGGTTTTGGTTATGATAATACATGGTATATTATAACTTTACTTGGTGCACTTTGTGTATTTTTATTATTTATACTTAAACACTATATGAACTTGAAAAAAGACATATTATAAATGAAAACTATTATATCAATTTTTGTATTCTCAATTTTACTGAGCTGTAATTCTTCCGAAGAAAAGAAGACAAAACCAGATAATATTATTCAGTCAATTAAGAATAACAAATCATTTCCAAAATTAGAATCCAATCGCTATAATGTAGCATTCCTAATAATGAATGGCACTTATAATACATAACTAACAGCTCCATTTGATATTTTTCAGCATACTATTTTTAGAAATAATATTAAATCTATGAATGTATTTACTGTAGCTAATACTGATGAAGCAATAACAACTTTTGAAGGTATACGTATCTTACCTGACTATAATTATATTAAAGATTCATTACCGAAAATTGATATTTTAGTAGTTCCAAGTGCAGAGCATCATTTAGATTCAGATTTAGAAGATAATGTCATGTTGAATTTTATTAAAAAAGTTGATACAGAAGCACAATTCATAACCTCTCATTGCGATGGTGCTTTTGTATTAGCGAAAGCTGGCCTATTAAATAATTCCGTTTCTACCACATTTCCGAGTGATATTGATGCTATGAGAACAATGTTTCCAAAATTAGATATTAGAAAAGAAGTGCTTTTTGTTCATGATGGAAAATACATCACTTCTGCAGGAGGTGCAAAAAGTTTTGAAGCTGCTTTATACTTATGTGAATACTTGTATGGCAAGGACATTGCCATACAGCTTGCTGGAGGTTTAGTTATTGATTGGGATTTAGAAAATGTCCCACATATAATTATAGATTAATGCATTGGTTTTATCGCATTATTTTTAACAATATTAGACAATACAATTTGTGTCTTTGTTTCTCCATAAACAATAAGTTGATCTATAAAGTGTTCTAAATGTTTTTGATCTTTAAGTACAACTTCCATAACAATATTTTCGTTTCCAGTAATTCGGTAACAATTTAAAACCTCATCATAAGTTTTAACTTTCACTAAAAATGGTTTCAACTTTCCCATAAAAGCTCGAAGTGAAATAATGGCCTTCAATTGACAACCCATTTCAAATGGAGAAACAATAGCATTATAGCATTCAATAACACCTATGTCTTCCATCTTTTTTATACGCTCTGAAACAGCAGGTGAGCTAATCCCAATTTGTCTTCCAATTTCGGCATTTGATTGTCTTGCATTTTGCTGTAAGCACATTAATATCTTCTTATTTAAACTATCTATAATCATCTAAAGCAAGGTAACAAAAAAAATTAAGATTCTAAATCAATATATTGATTTCTCTTTAATAATTAAAGCTATCTGTGTAATTTAGTCGTTAATTTTGATAAAAATAAAATTCGCTTATGATTCCTAAAATGCCTTCATATCTTTCTGATCTTCCAGTTTATAAAAAGGCTATGGATATTATTGATTTATCAAGAAGTATTTCAACCTATTTATGCTATGATTTAGCTTATTTAACACCTAGCGGAATTGAAGATTCTCACATTTATTTTTCAGGAGATATTGTACAGCAATCTATATCATTAGCACCAGAAATTATTAATGCAGAACGCGAACGTTTTTCAGATAATAAACATAAGCACGTTGCTACAATTGATCGATTAACTAATTTATTACACAAAAATTGCAAAAGATTAGAACATAGCAATAGCAATGGAAAAGACTACATTCCTATTCTTCGTAGTGAATTAAAAAAGTTTAAAAAAATACAGCAACATTGGATGCTTACGCTTTAAGTACGTTTTTCGTAAATAATTTTTAATATTACAATTACAAAAACAACTATTTAACAGTAAATGCTTTATATCTACCAATAGGTGTTTCCCCAACAAATGCATAATCTCCGGGTTCTAAATTACAATTAAAATAAGCAGTGTATCCAATTGGCATTTCTTGAACACCTCCTACAAACACAGCAGGTCCAGGAGAAGTTAGCCCACCTATATTTAACCAATCCATCCAAAATGCTACATCATCCTTGTTGGTGTTCTCATCCACTTTAATTATATGTATATCATTTCCTAAACCAACTTCTGGATGTTCTTTAAAATGAACTGCAATAATATTATCTCCGGATAAAACATCACCTTTGACTTCAATATTTTCATTTGTTAATACAACCTCAACATTCGCTTTAGGAGTAGCCATTTGAGTTGCTTTATCTGAAACTGTTATTGGGTTAATCATGCCTAATTCTGAATGAAACTGACCATTATCTGTCTTTATATAACACTCCATAACATAATTACCAGGCTCTAATTTCATTGTTGTAATTCCTGTTTGTCCACCAGAAATAATTCCTATGCCTCCCATTGCTACAGCATTAGCATACCATTGAGGAAGATTTTCTCCTAAAATTCCATAAGCACCACCTTTATCTACTTCACCATTTTTATAAGCATTCCAAGATTTTCCAAACGCAGCACCAACTCCATATATATAATCACTAAAAGCAATAGTATCAGGAAGCTTTGTTAGTAAAAAGAAGTGTTCCATCATGCCAATATTTTTCATTTTAAACGTTGACCAGCCTGATGGAATAATTGGATCAACAGTAAATGTAAAATCTTTCGCAACGACTTCTATGATATTATCAGTTAAAACTTCTACACTCTCATCCTTTTCAGGTTGCGTTTTTTTATCAGACTTACAGGATGTGAAAGCTAGCATTATAAGAGCAATAACAACAATGTGCTTTAAAAATTTCATAAAGTTTTTTAGTTGGTTAATGACTAGCAAGTTACAAAAAGCCACATTCAAAAAAAAATATTAAATGCATTTGAAATAGTTGATGTATAGCTTACATATTTCTTCTATACTGACCACCCACTTCAAACAAAGCATTTGTAATTTGTCCCAAAGAACAGGTTTTACAAACATCCATTAAAGCTTCAAAAATATTTTCATTATGAATTGCTTTATGTTGTAGCTCTTTTAATAAAGAATCTGTATTATATGTTTTATGTAGGTTCTCCAAAGTGTTAATCTGAAATTGCTTTTCTTCTTCAGTTGCTCTAATAACTTCCTTAGGAATTACAGTCGGCGATCCTTTAGAACTTAAAAACGTGTTTACTCCAATAATTGGAAAATCTCCATTATGCTTTAAGGTTTCATAATACAAACTTTCCTCTTGAATTTTACTTCGCTGATACATAGTTTCCATAGCTCCTAAAACACCTCCTCTTTCAGTTATCCTATCAAACTCTATTAATACCGCTTCTTCAACTAAATCGGTTAACTCTTCAATTATAAAAGCACCTTGAATTGGGTTTTCGTTTTTAGCTAAACCTAATTCCTTATTTATAATCAACTGAATTGCCATAGCGCGACGTACAGATTCCTCTGTTGGCGTTGTTATTGCTTCATCGTAAGCGTTGGTATGTAAAGAATTACAATTATCGTAAATAGCGTATAATGCTTGAAGCGTTGTACGAATATCATTAAAATCAATTTCTTGAGCATGCAAACTACGTCCAGAAGTTTGAATATGATATTTTAACATTTGAGCTCTTGGGTTTGCTCCATATTTATGCTTCATAGCTTTGGCCCAAATCTTCCGAGCTACGCGACCTATAACTGCATATTCTGGATCGATACCATTAGAAAAGAAAAATGATAAGTTTGGTCCAAACTTATCAATATCCATACCTCTACTTAAGTAATACTCTACATAAGTAAATCCGTTGGATAAAGTAAACGCTAATTGTGAAATAGGATTAGCACCTGCTTCAGCAATATGATAGCCAGAAATTGAAACCGAATAAAAATTACGCACATTATTCTCTATGAAATACTCCTGTACATCTCCCATTAGTCTCAATGCAAATTCAGTAGAAAATATACACGTATTTTGAGCTTGATCTTCTTTTAGAATATCTGCTTGAACAGTTCCTCTTACTTGAGCTATTGTTTTTATTTTAATATCTTGATATACATTATCAGTTAAAACTTGATCACCAGTAACTCCAAGCAGCGTTAATCCTAAGCCATTATTTCCATCTGGCAAACTTCCATTATATTTTGGACGCTCTGTTCCTCTATCTTTATATATATTGTTGATTTTTGTTTCAACATCGCTCTCTAATCC
>Ga0209013_10005725_pt1 | contig 10652 bp, 10 predicted proteins | sample Cruoilmetagenom2_FD_187291 | JGI IMG/M metagenome (GOLD analysis project Ga0209013, IMG submission 187291) | Oil polluted marine microbial communities from Coal Oil Point, Santa Barbara, California, USA - Sample 2 (SPAdes) (version 2) | ecosystem: Environmental > Aquatic > Marine > Oil seeps ...
GTTCCGTGGTGACGCATCCCTGCTCGACGATGCCCATCGTTTCCTGGAGGAACGGGTTGCAAAGCCGGTGCTGGGTGTTGTTCCCTATCTCCATGACCTCGGCCTGCCCCAGGAGGATTCGGTCAGTTTCAAGGCAGGGCTCTATGACAGTGACCGTCCTGCAGGTGACCATGTGGAGATTGGACTCATCGACCTGCCCCATATCTCCAACTTTACTGATCTTGAACCGTTGCTGACCGAACCGGATGTCCACCTGCGTATAGTACGCCGGGCGGATGAGCTTGGTTGTCCGGATTGTATTATCCTGCCGGGTTCCAAGAACGTGGTGGCTGATCTTGCCTATCTGGCTAACTGTGGCCTTGGCAAGAAAATTGTTAATCTTGCCGGGCAGGGACGGGAGGTTGTCGGTATCTGCGGCGGCTTTCAGATGCTGGGCAGATCGGTGACTGACCCGCATGGCCTTGAAGGAGAAACCGGCAGCAGGGTCAGGGGGCTCGGTCTGCTTGACCTGGAAACTGAACTTGCAGAGCAGAAGACCTTGATCCGGAGACAGGGAACCCATGCCTCATCGGGGCAACCTGTCCACGGTTACGAGATCCATCACGGCCTCAGCAGGGGAGAGGAAGAACCTGTACTCACCTTTTCAGATGGTGCAGTCTGTGGATGCGCGAGCAGAGAAGGACAGGTATGGGGCAGCTATCTGCACGGCATCTTTGATTCTGACCCTTTTCGGCGCAGCTTTATCAACAGGCTGCGTGAATGTAAAGGGCTGCCGTGCTATAGTGGTGAGACCGTCCGCTACGATCTGGAGCCGTCCCTTGACCGGCTGGCTGCTGTTCTTCGGGAAAATTTGGACATGGATAAAATCTATGAACTGCTGGGCCTCTGAATGGTGGAATAGAACCACGGATGGACACCGATAAACACGGATTATAGCAGGATCACAGGTAAATCGTGGTCCCCAATTTTTCTCTATAAGTTTTAATCTATATGTCCTATCTCCTTGTCCTCTGGTCTGCCTGTATTCTTGACCTGCTCTTTGGTGACCCCCGTTGGTTCCCCCATCCGGTGCGGTTGATTGGCTGGTTTGCCGCAGCAATGGAGAAGTTTTCCAGAAGTCTTTCTATTGCTGAACGCAACATGGGCAGACTGACGGTCCTGCTTGTCCTGCTGGCAACAGTCGGTGTTTGCACTGTCATCTTTTCACTGCTTTCCCTGCTGCCGTTGCCGGGTTTCCTGGCTGGGGTTTCTTTTATTCTCTATACCACAGTAGCTGCCCGTGATTTGATATGCCATGCGAGCCGGGTTTATGCTGCGCTTGGAACTGACCTGGAGGAGGCGCGTCGCAGGGTTGGTATGATTGTGGGTCGTGATACGGATCAGCTTGACGAACCGAATATTATCCGTGCCTGTGTGGAGACGGTAGCTGAAAACATGTCGGACGGGATTGTGGCCCCCCTGTTCTGGGCAACAGTCGGAACTGTTGTTTGCTTTTCGGCAGGAGGGGACTTGCCTGTTATCTGTGGGGGTACGGCCGCGATGTTCTATAAAGCTGTAAACACAATGGATTCCATGTTTGGTTATAAAAATGAACAGTACCTGGAGTTCGGTTCCTGTCCGGCCCGACTCGATGATGTGGTCAACTACCTGCCGGCCCGAATTTCCGGATTGGCGCTGGTGCTGGCAGCCCCACTCTGTGGTTGCAGCACGAAAAACAGCTGGGCTGTTTTGTGGAGGGACCGGGCCTGCCATACAAGTCCCAATGCCGGCTGGCCCGAGGCAGCCATGGCCGGTGGCCTTGGGCTGCAGCTTGGCGGGGATTCTCGCTACTTTGGTAAGGTTACCAGCAAACCCGTATTTGGTGACTCTCTTCAACCTCCTGCTTCAGAGGATATCCTGCGGGCAAACCGGCTGATAGTAACCGCCTCCATGTTATGTTTACTGTTCTTCACTGCCGCGTATCTTTTTTTATTTTACCTGTTCTAAAGGGGGAACAACGGCTGTTCTTTCTAAAATTTAACCTGAAAATGCAGTGCCTCAGGTTGACATGATCTTTTGTCGGTGTTAAATTTAATTAATACGTATGAAAAAATTGAGGAGGGCAGGAGTGAAAATAAAAAATATTATCTGTTCAGTTGTTGCTCTTCAGATTAGCTCCTTGTTATTTATTCCTTTTCAAGCTGTGGGGGAGCAGGTTCAACAGGTGACCATTGAAACGCGGGATACTGTATCGGCTGTTGAACAGCTCTCCCCTGAGGAAAAGAAGTGGTTTGCTAAATTCCAGGAAGGTAACCTTTTTGCAGAGGGCTGGAAAAAAATATCAGGCGATATCCTTGCAAAAACACCGAAGGAATTAGTGGAAAAGCAGCGGGTGGCCCTTGAAGTTTTAGGGATTAAGATCGGTTGTGAATGGAGTAAAGATAACGAAATTAGAAAAATCGACAACGATATGCTCAAGCAATGGGGCAGTCTGTTGAAAGATACCGTCGGACAGAGTCCTCATCAGATAACGGACGTGATAGCTGAAATAGACCTAAAGGTGGATATGCTGCTTAATTAAGCGTTATCCCCCCTACTGACTCAATAAAAAAGACCCTGTTTGAACTTTTATATTCAAACAGGGTCTTTTTTATTGAGTTCTATCCGGTTGTTCCGTTGTTGCCAAAACTGAGCAGTCCACCCTTCCACGGTGCAGGATTAGTTCAATTTTCTCCCCGCTTCGTACCTGATCAAAAGCGGTAATCACAGTCTTTCGGCCGGATTTCTTTCTGGCGATGGAATAGCCTCGGGCAAGGGTGGACAGCGGACTGACCGCGTCCAGTAATCCTGCGCTTCGGGCCAGGGCCTGTTCCTTTTCGCTGATGGTCCTGTTGCCTGCCTGCAGGAGTCTCCGCTGCAGTTCCTGGATCTTTTGCTGGTGCAGGCAAAGGACCTGCAACGGATTGTTCCGTTGCAGGAGGCTGTCAACAATGTTTAAGCGAGTCTGTCCGCCGGTCAGGATATTCTGCATTGCATGTTCCAGGTTGCCGACCAGGTGGTCCAGGCGCAGCATCAGGGTGTCGACGGGTTGGCCGGCACTTGACAGATGCTGCCGGTACCAGGCCAGTTGTTCCTGATAACGGTCTATTCCGGACTGCATGGTATGGTGCAATCTGCGGGTTAGTTCGGTGATGCGGTCTGCAAGGACTGAGCTGTCCGGCAGCAGCATCTCCGCTGCGCCGCTGGGGGTAGGCGCCCGCAGGTCTGCGGCAAAATCGGCGATTGTAAAGTCGATTTCATGACCCACTGCACTGACAACGGGGACAGCAGAACTGCGGATTGTCCTGGCCAGCTGTTCATCGTTAAAGGCCCATAGGTCTTCAATGGAGCCGCCTCCGCGGCAGAGGACTATAATATCGGTGTCCAACTGGTCGTTGCTATCGATAATCGCCTGTCGAATCTCGCCCGCTGCAGCATCCCCCTGTACCGCAACCGGAAAGACGGAAATCTTTACCTGCGGGTATCTGCTTTGGGCAATCCGGATAAAGTCGTGCACCGCAGCCCCGGTTGGCGAGGTTATCAGGGTGATGTGACGGGGCAGGGGGGGGAGTTTTTTCTTGTCCTCTTGATCAAAAATTCCTTCTGCGGCCAGTTTTTTCTTAAGCTGCTCATAGGCAAGCTGGAGGGCGCCTGCTCCATGAAAGTCAAGCGAATCAACAATGAGCTGGTAATCCCCACGAGGTTCATAGACGGATATTCTGCCCCGGCAGACAACCATCTGGCCGTCCCGAGGGAGTTTTTCAAGGTAACGCTGCTGCATTTTAAACAACACCGCCTTGACCTGGGCCCGGTCATCCTTGAGGGTAAAGTAGCAGTGGCCGGAACCCGGTCGCCTTAGATTTGATATCTCACCGGCAACGTTGATAAACGGAAAACGACCTTCCAGTATGCTCTTTATCGCTTTGCTCAGCTCTGAAACACTGAAAATTTTCTGATTATTCATGGCGTTAAGGCGCTTGATGTAACATGTCAAAAGTTGTAATAGTAAGCTTATGGCTTACGAGAAAAGGTTAATGCTTTTTTCAGGATTCAGGGTATAATTAATGGTTCGTTGTTACAAGTGCAAGGCCTAGTTAACCGGTTTATTGCTGTCGGGGCAAAGTTGACATATTCCGTTAATACAAACGTAAGAGAAATACATGGCTAAACAACAGAGTGCCTTTGATCTGAAACACATTGAAGAAACTGCCGCAGTGGAGACATCAGGTGTCCTTGACCAGTTGAATCTGCCGCCGGTGCTGACTGATTTTCTGCGCAAAAATCAACGTACTATCTGGATAGTGGTCGGCATTATTGCAGCCGCTGTAACCGTTGTTGCTCTGTACAGTTCATACCGCAGTTATACGTTGAATAAGGCTGCCCAGGCATATGACCAGGCCCTGATGCTGGATGGCGATCAGAAAAAAGCTGCCCTGCAGAAGGTGGCTGATTCGTACGGATCCACGCCATCTGCGATCTGGAGCCGGATAGAGCTTGCACACCTGGACCAGGCTGAAGGTGAAGTGAAGGGGGCGATAGAGAAGCTGACTGCCATCAGCAGTGGTCTTAAGGGAAACGATCTGCTCAAACCATTGATCCTGGTTAATATCGGTGGCCTGTATGAACAGGATAAACAGCTGGAACAGGCACTGGCCGTATATCAGGAATTAAAAACCCTCAAGGGATTCGAGGCCCAGGCGGTGAACAGCCTTGGCCGGGTGTATGAAACGCAAGGGAACAGGGAACAGGCTACCCAGATGTATCAGCAGTATCTGACCCTGACAACCAAGGAAGGAACTGCACCGCAGCAAGATGATCCGGCGCGGACCATGGTACGGGCCAGCCTGAATCGTTTGCAGCAGTAACCTGTGAAGATTATAAGGGATCCTGCCAAGATGACGGCATGGTCCAGGGAACAGTCCAGGGACGGCCAAATTATTGGCCTGGTTCCCACCATGGGCTATTTCCATGAGGGGCATCTTAACCTGATGCGTATGGCAGGACGTCATGCAGGCCGTGTTGTGGTCAGCCTTTTTGTTAATCCAACCCAGTTTGGTCCTGGTGAGGATTTGTCTACCTATCCGCGTGATTTTGATCGGGATCGGCAACTGGCTGCCGGAACAGGTGCTGACGTTCTGTTTGCCCCGGTTGCTGAGGAAATGTACCCGCCAGGCAGCAGTACTGCCGTAGTTGTCGGTGAGGTGACCGACCATCTCTGCGGTGCCTCCCGGCCCGGCCATTTTACCGGCGTGGCCACTGTGGTGACCAAACTCTGTAATATCGTCCGGCCGGATCTGGCCGTATTTGGTCAAAAGGATTTCCAGCAGCTTGCCGTGATTCGCAGGATGTGTGCGGATTTGAATATGGGGATTGAGATCATCGGTCATCCCATTGTTCGGGAAGCCGACGGATTGGCCATGAGTTCCCGCAACACTTACCTGGATGGTTCGCTGCGAGAATCCGCGCTTTGTCTTTCACGTGCAATCCAACTTGCCCGCAGAGTGGCTGCCGATGGTGAGGACAGCACAGTGCGCCTTACCGATGCCGTCCGGCAGCTCATTGACTCCCATCCGGCAACAGCAGTTGATTATATCAGCTTTGTCAATCAATCAACCCTGAAAGCGGTGACCACTGTTGACGACAAAACAGTTCTGGCCCTGGCTGTCAAGATAGGCGGTAAGGTGCGATTGATTGATAACGGCTATGTTTTAGAAGGTACGGATGAGCAGGTTTAAAAATAGAAATTGTTTTGGGAACCCCGTTCAACAGGGGCTTTTGTGTCCAACCGTGGTTGATGAACTTTCTGTATTTTAAGTAGGAATAATTTTATGCAACGGAAAATGCTCAAGTCAAAGATTCACCGGGTCACCATTACCGAGGCGGATCTCAATTATAACGGCAGTATGACCATAGATCGGAACCTCATGGATGCTGCCGGTATTATTCCCTTTGAACAGGTCAAAATCTATAATATCAACAACGGGGAACGTTTTGATACCTATGCCATCGAGGGGGTTGCCGGCTCAGGGGTTATCGGTTTGAATGGTGCAGCAGCCAGGAAGGGGCATATAGGTGATCTGGTCATTATCGTTACCTATGCAAACTATGATGACAGCGAGCTTGAAGGGTTTGCGCCTGCCATCCTGCTCTGTGATGAGAACAATAGGGTAATAGAAAATCTTAATGTATGAGGTAGGTTATGCCTGGTTTTGAAGTATTTGGTGAAGAGGAAAAACAGCAGGTGCTGGAAGTCTTTGATACCGGAGTCCTGTTTCGTTATGAATTCGGTGATCAGCGTAACGGCGTGTACAAGGTACGCGAGTTTGAGCAGGCCTTTGCCGGTTATACCGGTGCCGCCTATGCCCAGGCAGTAACCTCAGGTACGGCAGCGCTCAAGGTTGCCCTGGCCGCTATGGGGGTTGGCATTGGCGACGAGGTTATCACCCAGGGATTCACCTTTGTTGCCACCTGGGAGGCAATTCTAGATATTGGAGCCCTGCCGATCTTCACCGAGGTGGACCAGACCCTGAACATGGACCCTGCTGATCTGGAAAAAAAGATCACGGACAAGACAAAGGCCATTATCCCGGTCCATATGCTGGGGGCACCGGCCAGGATTAACGAAATAAAGGCGATTGCCGACAAACACGGTATCCCGATCCTTGAAGATACGGCCCAGGCGGCAGGAGCCCGGTTGAACGGCCAACATCTCGGTACCTTCGGGCAATGCGGAACCTTCTCCTTTGACTCGGTTAAGACCATGACCACCGGTGAGGGAGGGATGGTGATCACTAATGACGAGGCGTTGCGGCGTAACTGTTCAGAATATCACGACCATGGTCATGATCATGCCGTTAACCCCGGTGGCCGCGGTGGAGAAGGCCGGCGCTTTATCGGTTTCAACTACCGGATGATGGAGTTGCAGGGAGCCATGGGCCTTGCTCAATTGGCCAAACTGGACGGGATGTGTGATAGCCAGCGGCAGAATGAGGCCATCTTTAAGGAGGCTGCCGCAAAAATAGCCGGTGTCACCTTCCGGGAGATCCTGGATGAGGCCGGTGACTCGGCCACCTTTTTTGCCTTTATGTTGCCCGATAAAGAGCAGGCTGCCAGGATCAACCAGGTGCTGCGGGACAACGGTGCCGGCGCCATTAACTTTGCTGAAAACAGCTGGCATTTTTATCCTGCCTGGGAACACCTGATCGGAGGCAAGACCTTGTGTCGAAACGGCTGGCCCTTTGATGCCCACGGCAAACGCAGGTTTATCTACGACCCAGAGGTCCTGCCCGTATCCAGCGAGTTAATGAGCCGAACCCTGGTCTATCAGGTCCCGGTCAAGCTGAGTGACAGCCAGCGGGACACCACGCTTGCCGCATTGAAAAAAGCTGCCGAGCTGTAATAAAATGAAAAACCAGCGGATGAGCAGAGTTTCTGTTCATCCGTGCTTTTTTGTCTCTTGTTTCACCCCCTGTACCCCCTGTACCCCCTGCACACTGGACAGGTACAAATTATCCCTCAGGTCCTCCGCTGATTTGCTATTGTCCCCCTACTGGTGATACAATACTGTAATTTCGTAAAGTATAGAATCCTTTTTGCCCGGTAGGGGTATGCAGGTCATCATCCGATCCGTCTTTTTCTTCACTGTTATCGTTTTCCTGGCAGGTGTATTGCTCGCCTCTTCTGCCAATTGTTGTCGTGCGGCAAATACTTCCACAATCTCTCCTGATATCAAACTCACAGACCAGGAAATTGTCTGGCTGAAGCTGCTGGCAGGTGGAGTAGCCCATGACCTTAACAATATTTTGAGCGGTATTGTAGGCTAGCCCGATCTCATTCTGCCCAGGCTTGATCCGCAAGCCTTATTCTATTGAAATACTGGGGCAGATTTTGCGCAGGGTACTTGCCGGGTAAGTCTGTATGAGTAGAAAGTCTTCCAGTGATGGTTAGCGTGCCTCAGCCTGAGAATTTACTTTCTCCGTCCCATTTGATCCATGCTGGACAATGAACATGGCAGCAACGATGAGGGCAATTCCGGGCAGGGTCTGCATGGGTGGAAGCTGGTTGCCAAAGATCCAGTCAAGGATGAGGATAAACGGAGGATAGAGATAGCTGTAGGCCATGACCCGGGTCGGTCCCAGGTACAGGGTTGCCAACTGGCTGAGAAAAAAGGTGATAATGGTGCAGAAGACCGCAAGGTAACCAATTCCTGCCCAGACCTGCAGGCTGATATCGGTCCAGGGAACAGTAGTTAGCCGGTAACCGGAAAAGAGCAGCAGCCAGCCGCTGCCGGTAACCAGTATCCAGAAGGTCATCACGGCCATGGGTTCATCCCGGTGGAGCAGCTTGACCAGGGGAGTGTAAAAGGCCATGAGCAGGCAGCCGCAGAAGAAGATCAGATCACCGGGATTGAGGTCAAAGGCCAGCAGTCGGTTCAGGCTGCCGTGGAACAGAACCCAGATGGCCCCGATGGTAGCCGGGAACATGGCCATTATCCTGTATCTTCCCAACCGCTCCCGTAAGAGGACTGCACTGTATATACCGGAAATTCCAGGTACCAGGGTAAAGATTACCCCGGTGTTCAGCGCCGTGGTTGAGCGCAGGGAGAGGAACATGAGCCAGAAGAATCCGGTCAGGGCAAAGCTGATCAGGGAGTAACGGAGCAGGGTTTTTCTGTCCGGCAGCCGCAGGCCGTACTGGCAGCTGATAAAGGGCAGGAAGAGTAGAGCCGCTATCATAAAACGGATCAGGGTGAGTACCGCTGGATCCATACCCGCTGCAATGGCCTTGCCCACTGTAAACGAGGTGGAAACCAGGCTGGCTGCCAGCAGCATCATGGCATGGACATACCAGAGCGATAGCGGCAGCCGGGAAGCCGTTTTGTTGTTCACCCAAGTAAATCCGTCAGCAGCGAATGCAGTTCCCTGTTTGTGGCCAGAATTTCCGGGATAAAGGGAGAGTACTCCTGGCCCGCAAAATCGCTGACCATGCCACCCGCTTCAGTCACCAGCAGCCAGCCGGCCGCAGTATCCCATGGTTGCAGATCCATTTCCCAGAACCCGTCCAGTCGGCCGCATGCAACATAGGCAAGATCCACTGCGGCGGCTCCTGCCCGTCTTATATCGCGTACCTTTGGCAAAACTGTCCGCATCTGGCCAAGAACAGCGTCAAGGTTGGTATGGATATCATAGGGGAAGCCAGTTGCGACAAGGGCTTCAATCAGGAACCTGGTATCTGTTGTCCGGATGGGCTCGCCATTGAGCCAGGCACCGCTGTCACGGCAGGCTGCAAACAGTTCATCCTGCATGGGGCAGTAGATAACTCCGACCAGGGGAACACCGTCCCTGAGCAGTGCTATGGAAACGGCAAAAAAGGGGAACCCGTGGGCAAAGTTGGTGGTACCGTCCAGGGGATCAATGACCCAGACCGTACCTGTCGGCGCCTTTGGGTTATCTTTGGAAGATTCTTCAGCCATAATATCTATGCCGGGCGCATCCTCGTTTAAGGAGGCGATAATGGCCGATTCAGAGGCGACATCCGCCTCTGTCACCAGGTTTATGGCCCCCTTCATTTCAATAGTATGCGGGGTATTGTACAGTTTGTGAATTATGGATCCACCGACAAGAGCGGCCCTGCATGCGGCTTCAAGATATGTGGCCTGCTCGTCGTATTTACAGTAACTCACAGCGGTTTCGATTCGGTTCATTTTGGCCTCCCGGTTTTATGATATCAGAAGCGGTTATATTAAGGCAGATTGACCTTGTTGATTTAAGTAACATAGTGCCGATATGCTGAGCATAAAAACTGCTTGCGTAACAGTGAAAACAGGGGGCAACGTTGTCGATGGCATACCTGGTACAAAATGCCATGATCTATTGGTTGTTACCCACCGGTTCATTTTTCCATAGCGAAAGGGCCTGTCGGTAGACCTTTGACCTGGAAAGATCCAGGTCAAAGGCGATCATTCTGGCAGCGTCTTTAAGGGAGAATGTTCCCTGGTCCCGGTACCAGAGTATCAGGTCGTCAAGATTGTCCGGACGCTCACCTCCCTGCACATGGAGCCCTTCGATAATGAGTACCAACTCTCCCCGTACCTTCTGATCGGTCAGCTCAACCAGCTCGGAAATTCGTCCATCAAGATGCTGTTCATGAAGTTTGGTAAGCTCCCTGAACAGCTGGGCCTTCCGATCACCCAGAATCTTCAGGCAGTTGCGCAGGGTTTTATTGATCCGGTGTGGTGATTCGTAAAAGACAAGCGGGCAGGGTAGGGATTTAAGGGAAGTGAACAGCCTGTTTCGCTCCCCTTTTTTGGCCGGAGGAAAACCTGCAAAGAAAAAACCGCTGTCATCCAGTCCGGCTACAGAGAGTGCAGTGGCAAGAGCTGATGGGCCCGGTACCGGGGTTACAGTAATGCCAGCCGATCGTGCCGCCCTGACCAGTACCGCCCCTGGATCCGACAGGCCGGGGGTACCGGCATCCGATACTACTGCAATGTCCTGTCCCCCAAGCAGCTTGTTAAGCAGGATTTTTGACTTTTGTTGTTCTTTTTCCCGGTAATAACTTGTCAGGGGGGTGTTGATCTTCAGGTGTGAGAGGAGTTTCCTGGTGTGGCGGGTATCCTCACAGGCAATAAGGTC
>Ga0209013_10005726_pt1 | contig 10652 bp, 9 predicted proteins | sample Cruoilmetagenom2_FD_187291 | JGI IMG/M metagenome (GOLD analysis project Ga0209013, IMG submission 187291) | Oil polluted marine microbial communities from Coal Oil Point, Santa Barbara, California, USA - Sample 2 (SPAdes) (version 2) | ecosystem: Environmental > Aquatic > Marine > Oil seeps ...
ACTCGTCGCTGCGAATTCGATTTCGTCTCCGGGACAGAGCAACGCGCGTTGCTCAGCAGTCAGTTCGTGATTCGTCGTAGCCAGCGCCAAGATGTTGCCATCTGGCATCGGGTAGGCCTCATGGTGAATCGACGTCAAATCAACCCAGGAGGGCTTCAAGGCAATGGCTTCCAGATCTCCCTCGTTGCCTGCAAATACAGACTCGAGCGCGGATGCCGCGTCAGCCTTTCGAACTTCAGCTAACTCGTCGGATGGCTCAGGGTCGACCTGATAGTTGCCGACGACGTTGCCCAACAGGTCGAACTCGCGGACGCCGACAGGGAAATACTGAGACAGCATCGTTCCCATGGGGGTAGGACGAACTGAGCCGACGGCTCCGGTGTTGCTGTAATACCAGACGATTTCCCCCTCGTTGTCGAGGGCGATGACGACCTGGCCCTCCGGCCAGTCATCTGGCGGTTGCCAGCGGTCAAATTCCACGATCGTCACGCCGGGCTGCGATCGTTCGGTGTCGACGACAAAGTCAAATTCGGGAAGCTCGCGTTCGATCGCACCAGTCGAGAACGAATCTGTCAGAGTCTCGACAACCGCGCCGGAATCGTCGAGGATCTGGATTGTCAGGTCGTAGTCGAGACTCTGGCGCATACCGACGATCGGTATGGCGTGTTCGGTCGTCGCGACGGCGGTGATCGGTACTTGTACGACGTGATCTCCGGCGACCGCAGTGATCGAAACTTTGCTGGCCTCTTCGGTGGCGACACTCGCAAGAGCCGCTATCGGGCTGTACGGCGTCGGTTCGATGGTGACTACAGATGTGGAATCTGCAGAGCCCTCCAGGTCGCTGATGTCGGCGTCATCGACTGGTTGCTCATCGGTGGCGTCAATGTCCGAATCACCGTCGCTGCTACACGACGCGCCGAGCAGCACACCCAAAAGGAGTATTGATGTGGCCAGCTTTGTACGTGAAACGGGGTGTCGCATGGACGGCGATGGTATCGGTCGGCGGGTCGGCGAAGTACACAGTCGTGCCAATCGTGCCAGCTCCTGTCAGCTCCGTGGTGCTGTCACGTTGCAGGCGTCGACTGCTTTGATCAGTGGGTATGGATTGACGGATGATCCACCATTGGGGTGCACTTCAAAGTGCACGTGAGGTGTCGCAGCGTTGCCTGTCATTCCGACGTAACCAATCACGTCACCAGCCTTGACCGGGACACCGACCTCAATTCCTGGGGCAAATCCACTGAGGTGGAGGTAAGTGAAATAGGTCCCGTTGGGCTGTGCGACACGTAGTCCGTTGCCGGCGAGAGCACCCGGGTAGTCGTGGTACTGCTTGGAGATCTTCCCGTCGACAACCGCATAGACCAACTTGTCTTGGGACGAGATGATGTCGGTTCCGACATGGAGGCGGCCGCCTCCGCGGGGAGCGTGCCATGTGTCGATGAAGGAGCACCGCCCCTGTATCGGGAAGACATCGATCTTCACTCCGGCTGAGGAAGGAGCCGTCGGTGCGGGGGCCTTGGCGTTTCCAAGTTTCGTGGCTGTCGGTTCATCGATCTTGCCCGTGACTGGCAGGCTCTCACGGCGCTGGAAGTCCATGATTGCTCCAGCCGTACTGGCGCCGAACTGGCCGTCAGCCCCACCCGGCACCTTGATACCGGCATCGAGCAGTGACTGTTGCATCTGGCGCACTCGGTCTCCGGTCTCACCGAAGATCGGGTAGCCGGCTTGGCTCGTGACCCCCTGGGGTCCGGACGTGCCCCCGAGACCGAGGATGCCAGCACCCTTCTCGGTGAGCACTCCAGTTTGGGAGAGTCCGTTGGCCTTCTGGAAGATGATCAATGTCGACTTGGTGGCGTTGCCGAACACACCGTCGGCTCCGCCACGCAGTGTCAGGCCGGCCTGGATCAATGCCCGTTGGAGTTCCTTGACCGTGGTGCCGTTCGAGCCGACCTTCAAGCCGACATAGGCGCTCGAAGTGGGAGCTGAAGGGGTCGCTGCAGGAGCACCTCCCAAGCCCAGATTCGCTGCCGTATCAGCATCGACCGTGCCCGAAGAGGCCAAACCGTTCGCACCCTGGTATTTCGTCAATGCAGTCTTCGTCGCATTCCCGAACGAGCCATCGGCCCCGCCGTGCACGGCCATACCAGCCTCGATCAGAGCGCTCTGGAGCGCCTTCACGTGAGCTCCTTGTGCGCCGATCCTCAATCCTACATATGGGTTCGCTGCCGGCGACCGAGTGGCTCCTGCGCTGGCATTTGCAGGTGCGTCGATCACTGTGCCACCAGAGAGGCCAAGGGCCTTGGCAGTCGCGGGCGTCAATGTCCCGGTCACAGTAAGGCCATTCCACCGTTGAAAGCTCGAGACAGCGGTCTTCGTTGCCTGTCCGAATGAACCATCCGCTCCACCGGGCACGAAGACGCCGGCCCCCATCAGGGCCTTCTGGAGCGCCTTGACGGCCTCTCCCTTCGCTCCGATGGACAGAATCGCTACAGAGCCGGATGTCGCCGCCGGCGTCGAGGACGGTGCCAGGCCCAGTGCAGCGGCCGTCGCCGAGTCGACAGCGCCAGTCTCGGGAATGCCCTTCTTGGTCTGGAACGTGCTGACAGCCGACTTCGTGGCAGATCCAAAGACTCCATCGGCGCCGCCGCGAACAGCGACGCCAGCGGCCATCAGTGCCTCCTGTACTGCTTTGACTCCAGAGCCAGTCGAGCCCTGGCGCAGGCCGACGACCGTCTGGGGGAGTAGTGGAGCCTCGGCGAATGACGAACCCGGCGCCGCGTGTGCGGCGTTCGGCAACATCACCATCGCTACGCCGCTCACCGTAAGCACGCAAATACCTCTCAGGGCAAAGCGTTGTGCTGACATCAGACGGATTGACTTCAACATGGACGACGTTCTTCTCACGAAAGAGGTATCGGTCGGGTTCCGATCGTGCTGCAGCCCAATTGAGGAGATTGCCGACGAGCACAAGCTTCGGCAAGCTTCGGTCAAGCGCCCTCAGAGCCGTGACCAGGCAAGACGATGAGCAGAGGGGATCTTGACGAATTCCAGAATATGTGACCGTTCCGTAACGACTAATTGACATAACGAAGATTATGGGCGTTATGTAACGACTTGCGATGAGTTTGAGCGCGCACAGGTCGCGCCGAAGCTCATCGCTGGGGGTGCTTGGGGCGTCAGTCGATTGGACCCGGGGCACCGATCTCGCGGTCCCTGAGCGGTCGCGCCGCGCTCAGCAACCAATCGAGTGCTTCACTGAGGCCGCGGACTGTTTGTCGACCTGATCCGGCGAGATCCCGCTCGGTGTCTTCTACTGCACAAGCGAGGACATACAGCTCGTCATGCAGTGCGTCGAGTTCGGCGCGGGCAATGACCAGTTCGTCGTCGCTGAGCTTCAGTTCGGCTGCCCGCTGACGAGATACCCAGTCCCACTGACGACACCTTTGCGAGCAAAACTGACGGGGCCTGCCGATTCCGCCTCCATCGGGTAGCCGTCTCCTGCACCATCGACAGTGGCCGGGGTCTGGCCTTCTTTCTGCCGCGTGCGGATGGTCGAGTTTCGTCATGACGAAACCCTAGTCGACCCTTCGATGCCCAAAATGGACCGCCAGTCACAGCGATCTGGAACACTGGGCGACGATGAATCTCCCTCCACCACCAGATCGAGCTTTCGCGAGCGACAACGCGGCTGGTGCGCACCCCGCAGTCATCGAAGCTCTGATCTCTGCGAACGAGGGCCACGCGCTCGCATACGGCGACGACGAGCTGACGCGCCAGTGTTCGGCCAGCTTCCGTGACCTCTTCGGCGCTGACGTCACTACGCGGCTGACGTTCAACGGGACGGGCGCGAACATTCTTGCCATTGCAACGATGTTGGGATCACTCGCAGGACCACACCACGCCGTCGTGTGCACCGACTGGGCGCACATCCATGTTGACGAGACCGGAGCACCCGAGCGAGCGCTAGGCACCAAACTGATCGATCTGCCGTCGCCGGACGCGAAACTTGTACCGGACCAGCTGGCGGAGCTCGCCCATCTCCAAGGTGTCCAACACCACGTACAACCGGGCGTCGTTTCGATCACTCAGGCCACTGAGCTGGGCACTCTGTACTCCCCCAAGGAGATTGCTGCCCTTTGCGACAAGGCGCACAGCATGGGAATGCTGGTTCATCTCGACGGCGCGCGGATCGCCAACGCAACCGCTGCCCTCGGCGGCACGCGCGGCGCGCTCAGGGAGCTCACCATCGACGCGGGGGTCGATGCACTCAGCTTTGGCGGCTCCAAGAATGGGCTCCTCGGCGCCGAGGCCGTGATCTTCCTCAATCCGGACGTTGCTGTCGGCTCAGAGTTCGTACGTAAGCAGATCACTCAACTGCCCTCGAAGATGAGGTTTCTGGCTGCACAGTTCATCGCTGTGCTTCAAGACGACCTCTGGATATCGCTGGCCACGCACGCCAACGCGATGGCGACTGAGCTACACCAGGCGACCTCGGTGATCCCCGGTGTCGAGCTCGGCGACGTACCCGAGGTCAACAGCCTGTTTCCTGTCCTTCCCGCGGAGGCGATCGGCCCGCTTCGAGATTGGTGCTTCTTCTGGGACTGGGATGTGAGTCGTCACCAGGTTCGTTGGATGACCGCGTGGGACACCACCCCGGAAGACATCGCGTTGTTCGCTGCAGGTGTCGCCGCGCAACTTGCGACCCGGTGAGCGTCACCGATCTGACTGCCGAAACTTCCGTATGTGCTTGCGGTCTGCAATTGACTAGCGAGTAGATTCGGCATATTATGCGGGCGATTCAGGGGGTCTCCAGCGAGTCGATCGCTTGAGCGGCACGACTATCAACTCACCCGGGGGCAATGGATGTCAGCCATCGAAGTTTCCATCGATTACGGCAAGACTGATGACGACTGGATGCTCTCTGGGGCGTGCAAGGGCCTGACTCATCTGTTCTTCCCTCCGGCCGCGGAGCGCCCGCAGGCTCGTGAGCGCCGTGAATCAGCGGCCGAGAATGTATGCGCCGAGTGCCGCGTACAGATCCAATGCATCGAGTTCGCCCGCGCTCACCACGAGTACGGATTCTGGGGCGGAGAGTCCGAGGACGAACGGCATGCGGCGGGCTTCCGCCTTATTGCGCCGATCGGAATCCGCGCCCGAGCAGCGAGTTAGACCGTCCCCCCAACGTCGAGCACAGAACTGCGCTGGATCCGTGTTCGACGTAGTCGTTTTCGGAAGTGCCAACCTCGACCTCGTCGTCACGACCCCTCGAATACCACGGCCCGGTGAGACACTTGTCGGGAGTTCCTACGCCGAATACCCAGGCGGCAAAGGTCTGAACCAGGCGATAGCCGCGGCTCGTTCCGGCGCGGCAGTTGCGTTTGTCGGAGCCGTGGGGGCTGACGAGGCAGGAGTTCGATTGCGTTCGGAGGCGCAACTCGCGGGCGTCGACGTCGGGCGGCTCACCACCTCGCCACGCGCTCCCAGCGGACGGGCTCTGATCACGGTCGACGAGAGCGCCGAAAACACCATCGTGGTGATTCCGGGAGCCAATGGTGAGGTCAGCCCGGTTGAAATTCCCGACACACGTGTTCTTCTCGCCCAACTCGAGGTTCCCCTGCCGAGTGTCGTCGAGGCCTTCACGCAAGCCGAAGGACGGGGCCTGACGACGGTCCTCAACCCAGCCCCGGCTGTTGCGCTGCCTGACGAACTCATCCGTGCGTGTGACGTGATCGTTCCGAACGAACACGAAGTCGAACTGATCGGCGGGGTTCGTGCACTGCTCGAACGCGGTGTCGGCGCCGTCGTCGTAACCCGCGGTTCAGCAGGCGTGTCTGTCACTCTGTCGGCCGATTCAAACGGCGGGGAGCAATGCTGGGATCAACAACCCTTTCCTGTCAAACCCGTCGACACGACCGGCGCCGGTGACGCTTTCTGTGGGGCACTCGCCGCTCGCCTGGCCGCGGGCGACGATCTGCGAGTGGCCGTCACATGGGCCGCGGCCGCTGGCGCGCTCGCAACCACCAAGCCTGGCGCCGTGCCTTCACTCCCCCACGCTTCCGAAACCACCCAACTCCTCGATTGACTGTGGAGTTCCCTGGATGCTCAGTGTCGCAATGTGATGACGGCCCAGTCGTCTTGAACCTCGCGGTGCACGACCGACATTGGAGCGAGGGCCTCCAGAACATGAGCGTGTGAGTCAGCCAGGACGCCACTGACCACAAGATGGCCGCCGGGCGCAGTCAGTCGACTCAAGTCATCGGCGAGGTGCACGAGAACAGGTGCCAGGATGTTGGCGACCACGATGTCGTAGGCCCCGTCCAAGGCGGCTGTCGGGGCCGTATCCACGTCTATACGACCGGTCACGCCGTTCCGAGCGGCATTGTCGATCGTTACCTCGACTGCTGCCGACGCCACGTCCACAGCACGCACAGTGCCGGCACCCAGTCGAGCCGCGGCGATCGCGAGTACCCCCGTTCCACATCCAACGTCGAGCACGGTCACTGCTCGTTCGGGGTTGGTCGGCATCAAAGTGGCAAGAGCACGCAGCGATAGTTCGGTCGTTGGATGGTCGCCCAGGCCGAATGCCGCACCCGGCTCGATGTGGATCACCATCGGGTCTGCGTCCAAGGAATGCTGCTGCCAGGCCGGCACTACGACGAGATCGGAGGTCACCCACATCGGCCCGGCGAATTGGCGCCATGTCTCCACACCATCCAGCTCGACCCTCTCGATTCTCCAAGGCCAGCGACCGTTGAGTTTCGGGGTCGCTCGAGCGATGGCATCGTCACTCTCACCCACCGTGGTCCACAGCTCGGTCTCGTCTCCCACAGAGCGTTCTTCGATTGCCCGGACTCCGAGCTGCCAGAGTTGATCAGATGCCAATTCGACTTCGACGGGGGTCGAATTCGGGATACTGACGACCAGTGCCAGCATTCAGTCGAGTCGCCGGAGTCCTGTTCGGTACTGCTCGATTCGTTCCACGTAGACCTCGGCAGCGCCGCGGATGAAATCTGTTCGGGCTCGCCCTGGCTTGATCACCGCCGGGGAGCCGGCAGCAAGCGCCCCCGAGGGAACCACGATGTCGTCGAGCACCACAGAGTTCGCGGCAACTACCGAGCCGGTTTCGATGATCGATCGATGTAACACCATCGCGGCGTTCCCAACCATGGCTTCATCTTCAATTATGCATCCTTCGAGGTGCACGAGGTGTCCGATGACGCATCCATTTCCAACCGTCGTCGGCCATTCCGCAGTCGTATGCAAGACGGCGTTGTCCTGGATGCTCGTTCGCTCCCCGATCCGGATCTGACCGCAATCTCCCCGCAGTACGGCGCCCGGCCACACCGACGATGCCGCGCCGATCTCAACAGACCCGATCACCACGGCGTCCGGATGGACATACGCGGCATCGTCGATGATCGGATCTTCAGAACCCAGCGCATAGATCGGCATCAAGCGCAGAGTAGCGCCAGACGATCGAGTCGAGGTTTTCAATGGAGTTCTCCGGCTCCGACGAGGTACCGTTGCTGAAATGTCTCGCAGGATTGAAATAGAGCTCACGAGCGCGCTCTCGGACGGCTCTTGGACGTGGCGCGCCGCAGGTGCCCGAAAGCCAAAGGGAGTTCTGAACGAATCGATCCTCCCCGATGGTTCACTAGTCGGCGACGTACTGAAGGTCGAGATCGAGCAGATGATGGACTCGATCGAGGTGCTGTCAGTCGTCAAGGGGCGCCAGCAAGACCGCGTCAGCAATACGCTCGAGCTGCTGCCCAGTTCCGAGCCATTCCAAGAGGTGATCGAGACACGCGCCAAGCGTGACCGTGGCGATCGACGCGATGGTAAGGGGAAGGGCAAGGGACGCCGCGACGGCCGAGGCAAACGCGACGGCCGTGGATCGGAGCGCGGCGATGGCGAAGATCGGCGTAAACGCCAACACTTCGAAGCCCCGCCCGAGATCCCGCAACGTCCCAAGCCGAAACGCCTACGGCCCGGCAAAGCACGACGGAATGCTGTTCTCGCCGAACTTCCTGAGGAGCAGAGGTCGATTGCAGAACTTGCATTGCAGGGTATGCCGGCCGTGCGCAGCCGCGTGAAGGAAGAGAACGCCAAGCTCGCCGCGGAGGGCAAGCCAGAGATGCCCGAGGCAACGGTCATGAAGATGGCCGAGGACCTGGTCCCCAAGTTGCGCGTTGCCGAGTGGCTCGATCGGGCCGAAGCCGCACTGCGACAAATGGACAATCTCGACCTGCGTGACATTCGCAGCGTGGTTACCGCGAGCGATGATCCAATGGTCGCTCGTGACGAGTCCACGCGTGCTGTTGCTGTGCAACTCAAAGAAGCGCTCGTGGTGAAGCAGGCCGAAGAGCTCAAGCTCTGGCTCGGCGACATCGATGCCGCGCTCGAAGTCGGTCGCGTGATCAGAGCACTCCGGCTCTCCTCGCAGCCGCCAAAGGCCGGAGTGATGTTCCCGCCGGACCTTGCTCGACGGCTGGGCGACGCTGCTACGCAGGCGCTGCAGCCCGAGGACTCTGCCGACCGTTGGATCGCCGTGCTCGAAGCAGCGGCGTTCTCTCCGGTTCGTACTCTTTTGGTCCCGACTACCGCGCCATCGTCTGTGAGCGAGGATCTGAAAAAGACAGTTATCCGTCTCGGCCCGCCGCTCCCCCAGATCGCTGTCCTCCTCGGAATCGATGTCCCCGAGGGGACTCCGAAGCCCAAGCCTCTACGTCCGCAGACTCGCAAGGATGGCGGTGGCCGGGGAAACAAGCCTTCTGGGCGCAGCGGAGGTGGCCGGACCCAAAAACCACGGCGGCCAGCCAAGCCTGCTGCCTCGAAGGATGAGTCGGCTAAGTCCGAGCCAACCAAAGCCCAGCCAACCAAAGCCGAATCCTCAGGGGACGAGCCGATCAAGACGGAGCAGATCGAGGATTCGCCATCCGAGACGGCGCCGCCATCAGAACCGGCATTGGCTGCCGAAGCTACGGAGCCAAAGGACACAACCGAAGCCGCCGCGAGCCCCGCCGGAGCGTCTGAGCCAGCCTGACCGGGTTCGCTTACGCGCGTTCATTCCCCGTACGATCCTTGGCCATGTCCGAGATCGTCACATACGAAGTCAAGGGGCGCGTTGCGCTCATCACCCTCAATCGCCCCGAGGCGCGCAACGCCGTCAATGGCGACGTCGCCCAAGGCATGGAGTCGGCCATCGATCAGATGGAAAGCGACGAGAACGTCTGGGTAGGGATCGTCCAAGCGAATACTGAGGGACAAGAGCGGCCGGTGTTCTGCGCCGGCGCCGATCTCAAGGTGATCAATTCGGGTGCTGCCGCGTCCATCGCGACCAAACGTGGCGGGTTCGCGGGGTTCGTATACCGGGAGCGGACCAAGCCCGTCATCATGGCTGTCGACGGCCTCGCCACGGCCGGTGGCTGTGAGATCGTGCTGGGCGCTGATCTTGTCGTGGCGACGACCCGCTCAGCCTTTGGGCTGGCCGAGACCAAGCGCAATCTGATCGCTGGAGCTGGCGGGCTGTATCGGCTCCCGCGTGCAATTGGTCAGGCCGCCGCGATGGAAGCGATCTTGACCGGCGAGCCGATTCCCGCTCAGAGAGCCTACGATCTGGGCCTCGTCTCACGCCTGGTCGAACCCGGCGAGGCGACAAATGAGGCCCTCCGGCTGGCCGAGCAGATCAGTGCCGCGGCACCGCTGGCCGTCTGGGCGAGCCGCAGGGTGGTTCTCGCAGCCGCCTACGCGGACGATGAAACCCTCAAGAAGATGACCAACGATGAGTTCGCCAATGTGATGCAGTCGGAAGACACGAAAGAAGGCCTCGAGGCTTTCATAGAGAAGCGAGCACCGAACTGGAAGGGTCGATGAAGCATCCGACTTCTGCCGGGCGGCTGGCCTCTCAGAGCCAGCGGAATGTCGTAATCAGCCTTGCGACGATGCCAGCGCGTTCGTAGAGATTCTTAGTCTGCCGGTCTCCAGGCAGCGCCTGACCCTCGACGGCTATTGCACCGCTTCTCCGAGCGTTTTCAATCGAGTCGGCCAGCAGAGCGTCGCCGAACCCGTTCTCTCGAGCTTGCGGAGTAACCCACACCTGTTCAACGCGCAAGATGTCATCTTCCCCGAGCTTGGCAACGAGGTATCCCACAACCACTTCTCCGATGTGCGCAACCAAGACATCGAACTCAGCACATTCGCCTGCCCACCCGTCCCCGATCGGCGGATGCTCGGCAAGCCACCTGTCGCCACCGCGTGCGCCAGTGAGGGCCGAGCGTGCTTCGTTCTCGAGAAGTTGCAACTGGGCGATGTCATCGCCGTCGTATGCGTCAGCCCCGCGGATCGTCGGATCGATCACACGCTTGCCTCATCGGCCCGCAACTGCGCCAGCTTCCCGAGAACCGTGCGGCGGTGGCGCCCATTTGTCTCGTAATTCTCGATCGCGTCGCGCTCGACCTGGCTGAGGCCGGGGAGCTTCGCGACCACGTGAGCAGCGGGAAGTTGGTCATAGTCAGGCAGGGCGAGCGTTTCCTGGCCGGCTGAATAATCCGTCGCAACGGAGGCCGCTGCTGGAGCGGCAACTCCCGGAACGGACCTGGCGGATCCTCCACGCGATTCGCGACTGGAGACGTCAGCCTCGCTCGCCAATCGTT
>Ga0209013_10005727_pt1 | contig 10647 bp, 11 predicted proteins | sample Cruoilmetagenom2_FD_187291 | JGI IMG/M metagenome (GOLD analysis project Ga0209013, IMG submission 187291) | Oil polluted marine microbial communities from Coal Oil Point, Santa Barbara, California, USA - Sample 2 (SPAdes) (version 2) | ecosystem: Environmental > Aquatic > Marine > Oil seeps ...
GATTCGTGTGTTTCCCATTATTGATCTGCAACTTTCTTCTTTCACAGATATCATCATACGAAACAGAATATTTAAATGGTATAGACCCGGTGATCAATAAGAGTTATCACCACCCAATCTCTCTCCATGTATAGGCCCATGGAGAGGTGGATGGCAGGATGGAGGAAAGGATACTTATTAAGGGACCTGAGTGCAGCACGATGCGATTTTTGAAAATAACATCTTTCTGGAAAGTTTCATCCAGCGGTTCCAACGCCTCATGCCGCCTTTGATACTATAAACCTGTGTAAAGCCTTCTTCTGTCATAATGGCCGCTGCCACTTTGCTTAATTGTCCTGTGTCGCACACCAGGACAATCTTTAAGTCTGTTTTTGAAGAAGAATAAGTGCCTTCAAATATTTCTTTTAAAAAATCATCAATCGGTCTGGATATCGATCCATTGATATGATTTTTCTCATAAGTCTCGGTTTCCCGAAGATCGACAATGCGAACATTATCTTTGTTTTCTAATAATAAACGACTCGTTTGAGGCGGCGTAAGATGGGTGTATCCTTTTCCGATGATCATATATTTTATGATTTCTCCAAGATCCACTTGCCAACTGCGTTTCCGGTAATTATTCATTGATTCGAAAACAACACCGATGTCTATGGCGCTTAAAAATGATTCAAGTATTATTTTTGAGTCCATATGCTAATTTCTCCTCTAGTGTTTAATAATGGTCGGTTATTCAGGCTTTTTTGCTTCAATATAGGCCGATACAATATAATCCCCTATATTACTTCCCGGCATCCATTCATTAATGATTTTTTTGCTCTCTTCCTTTACATCAATTATTATATCTCTAAATCCTGTTTGCTCCAGCATGGTGACGGTAGACTCTACAGTTCCAGCTCCGCCAATACATGCAGAATACAGAGCCAGATCATTTTTTACTTCGGCAGGTAATTCCTGAGTCGCCAGAATATCTGAAATTGCCAATCTGCCGCCAGGCTTAAGCGCTCTAAATGCATCTTTAAAAACACTCTGTTTGTCAGGGGAGAGATTGATCACACAATTGGACATGATAATATCCGCGCTGTTATCAGCAACAGGCAGGTGTTCGATCTCGCCTAATCTAAACTCAACATTATCAATACCTGCGTCTTGGGCGATCTTTCTGGCTTTGCTGATCATGTCAGGCGTCATATCGACACCAATCACTTTGCCGTCCTTTCCGACTTCATTGGCAGCTATAAAGCAATCAAACCCTCCACCACTGCCCAGGTCCACCACTGTCTCCCCGGGCTTGAGAGATGCCAATGCCACGGGGTTACCGCAACCCAGGCCCAGATTAGCCCCTTCTGGAGTGCTCTCGAGATCATCCTTCGAATACCCCATGGCTTTGGATATCTGTTCATGTGTGAACTCCGGTGCTCCGCAACAAGAAGCGGGCGATATTTTCGTGTCTGATATCCTCTGTTCGCCACAGCATGATAATGAAGGGCTTAATCCTGATGCTTTCGTTCCGAGCCTTGCAACTTTTCCATAACTATCTCGAACAGCCTTTCTAATCTCTTCTTTGTCTCTTGTTTTCATTCTGATCTCCTTTGTGGTAAATGTTTTTATGCACTCATATGCACATATAAGATTAAAAAAAATGACTGTTACTGCTTGCAACAGTCGGGGCAACACTCCTTAATACATTTGTTTATCTTCTCTGTAATATCTACCAGTTTTTCCAGGAAGGGTTGACCATTGACGCTGTAGAACACATGGCGACTCTCTTTTTCGCTTATCAGGATACCGGCCTCTTGCATAAGGTTGAGGTGTCTGGAGATAACCGATCGGTCCTGGGGCATATTTTCCGCTATGCTCCCGATATCGGCTCGGCCGTTTAACATAAGGAACTTCAATATCTGAACTCGAACCGGTTCGCTCAGGGTTTTAAAAAATTTTGAATCCAAAACTCCAACCAGTTCTTCTGCGATTTTTATTTGTCTGTGGGTCAGCGTTGTTTTCATGGTTGTACATTAATGCACACATATGCACATGTCAAGAAAAAAATGTCCCGCGTTTCATAATAATATCCTCAACTATTGATTTTTGGTATCTGTTACCGTTCTTTTTCTATCTTCATATTCCTTCTTGCTTATATCTCCAAAAGCATACCGTTTGTCGAGAATATCTATTGCTGAATCTGAAGCGCTGATTTGATGAATATTTATGTCGCGGGAGCCAAATCCGCACATCATTGAACCCTTTCGTCTCCTCATCATGCTCTTTTTGGAGTTCAGTATTCTCTTTGATATCGGTTGCTTTAGATGGGCAACATATTTCCATCATTTTTTTCATCATGCCGCCTTTCATAGCGGAACAATCAGCAGAACCGTCATGGCCCGGAAAGCACTTGCTCATTTTTTCAAACATTTCTTTAAAATTCTCCGGGTTACAACATCCAAAGTCAGCACCTTTGCCCTTAGTCGGATTTGAATTATTTTATTGTTGTGGATTTCTGGTGTTAGTATGATGATCTGTTTGTTGCGGTATAAACTGAGGTATTAATAAAGGGTATAAATCTTTGGGAAAAATGTTTTTATCTTGTAGTTTAGCTAAAAGTCAGCAATAAAAAGCAGTGGTGTATTATAAGGAAAAATAATAAATATCTCCATGGGTAAAGGAAGGAACATGTTCGCAAAAGTATGTGGGTTAAAAACGAAAGAACAGATCGATAAAGCCATAGCGTATGGATATGACGCAATCGGAATTGTAACCTATCCAAAAAGTAAACGCTATTGTTCTACTCAGAATGCAATCGAACTGGCAGACTATGCAAAAGGAAGAATAAAAAGCTTCGTCGTAGGAATCACCTATGGTGACGTAGAAGAAGTTGCAGGTGTGTTCGATTATACACAAATATATGAAGCAAGGCAGGTCCCGAACCTGGTATTGGCATCAAAGGAAAAGCCTCCCTTGGACCTCAATTATGAATATTTTATTTATGACGCCAGCATAGGTAGCGGTGTTTTCCATCCATTCCCAACATGGGTGAAAGACATGTCAGGAAAAGTTATTGTGGCCGGGGGTCTAAATATAGAAAATGTCTGTTCCGTGATCCAAGATATAAAACCCTTTGGAGTTGATGTGTCCAGCGGTGTTGAAAACGATGAAGTTAAAGATTTTAAAATGATGAAGGAGTTCATAAATACAGTCAGAAACTGCTAACCATGGGCGGTCGGCGAACTCGGTTCCATCGCCGCAAAGCCCCGACGCCGGGTGGGTGATGGTATGAAGCCTAGTTTGAAAACACTCTATTTTTGCGTTGCTGCTGCGATTTATTTCTGCAATTGTCCGGTCCACGGATTGGCCGATGAAAAAGGGGGGGCCGAAGTTTCCCACCGGGTTGAAAAGCAAATTATTTCTGCCGAAATGAATCAGGTCCGGTGTTATCAATCAACAAGGTATTTTGTGGTTGCGAAAGATCTTGAAAGCAGGGGAGGTACTGACTTCTTGGTTAAATACAAATCAACGGCAGACGAAAAGCTGCCATGCAGTTATCTTTTCGGAAATTACGATTTCGAGATTAAAAACGAATGGGCCGAATACTTCGCCGGGTTGGCGGGTAATTTTCTTATTCTCGACAGCACCACGGGTCCCGGACCGAGTGGTCTCATAATTTGGGATTTGAAGAAGCGGAAGAAGGTTTTCGAAGGATCATGGTCGGATCCAATCGAAATTAAGGACGATTCGATTATCTACTGGACGGAGACGGGAGAAGCGACCGATGATAATTGCCCGGAGCGTGCTAAGTGGGAATCGCATGGTTTGGGAGCAGCGATAGAAACGAAAGTCATTTTTAACCTATTTGATTTCAGTGTTTCAAAGACAAAAGAAACACGGTGCAGTCCCAGACAATAGTTGTTGAGTGCCACGACATCGATAACACCTATATGTGTCACGATGGATAAAGGCCATTACACATTTAAAACGACTGAAATTCTTCATGAGTAAATTCAGGGTAAGAAAAGGGCAACGATGGAGGGTGAAACCATGTACAAAATACATCCCATTGTGGTGGGAACAAAGGTTTTTGATAAAAGCATGATGACGTATCAGTACGGCAACGGTCAGGAATATACCATTCCCATTTATTGCTGGTACATAGAAGGTGGTGATCGTAAAATTCTTGTAGACACCGGCGAGATGAATCCGATTCAATCCGAAACTCGAGAAAAAGCGATCGGCGGTAAAATTTATACATTTGAAGAAGGGCTGGCCCGATGGAATTTAACACCCACAGATATCGATGTTGTCATCCATACCCATCTGCATAATGACCATTGTGAAAATGATTATAAATGTGAAAACGCTGAAATATTTGTTCATGAAAAAGAACTGGAAAGAATCCACAATCCTCACCCGCTGGATTATCGCTATCTCGAAGATTATATAGAGGATGTGGAAGAGAACGGGCAGATAATAACACTTTCCGAAGACACACAAATTCTACCGGGAATCCGGGCGGTTCACACACCGGTTCACACGGACGGCGGTTTGACGATATTCATCGATACATCTGCCGGAAAGGCCGCCATTACCGGATTTTGCGTCATCAATGAAAATTTTAATCCTCCGGTACAAGTTAAGGCCATGGAAATGGAGGTGATCCCGCCGGGTACGCATGTCGATGTATATGCGTCGTACGACATGATGCTTAAGGTCAAGGATATGGCGGATATATTGCTGCCGCTCCATGAACCGGAATTTGCATCTGTGGATACGATTCCCTAGTCCAGGGAACCGGACATGGGGAAAAGATGAACTCGAAAAAAGTCTTTTGCTGATGGCTTCTAAGCATTCATGACGCCAGGGTGGGAACAGAATTTTTAAAAAACAATACGCTATAATTGATAAAACAATCCCCGTTTCTGTTTCACAATTTTTATTTTTTTATCGGTATGCAGAGAATCGATATATTTTTTTACTTCATCGGTCGGTAATCCCAAAATTTCAGAGAGGTCTGTTAAGGTACACGGACGCCGGGCAATGGTTCCCAAAATTGCGGATGCAGTGTCTTTGCGATAGGGAAACGGCGCTTTGTGTTCAGGCGCATCCGCAACGATGGCAGCGTTTTCTATCTCCCAGAAATCTATAACATGTTCGAGCTCCTGCCGGGTGGCGGCACGAAGCGTGGGAACCGACCCGGGTCTGTCCAGGGTATTGATCTGGATCTGATCCGGCTTGATTTTATCGATGGCTTGCTTCAAAGCGGTTAATTCTTGTTCTGTATCGTTCATGCCGGGTACGATAAATATTTCCAGCCATATTTTCCCGCGGTATTCTTTGCGAAGCTGGATCAACCCCTGGATGATCGTATCGACTTTTAGATGTGGAGATGGGCGATTGATCTTTCTGAAGACCTTCTCTGTGGCAGCATCCAGCGAAGGGATGATAACTGTCGCCGCTTTAATATCTTCTCGAACCTGTTTTTGAGAAAATAAGGTTCCATTTGTGAGCAGGGCCACGGGAATATCATGGATATGATTTTTGATAAAATGTAACACATCACCGATTCTCGAATTTAAAGTCGGTTCGCCCGAACCGGAAAAGGTGATATAATCCGGCGGTGGATTGTTTTCAAAATAAATGGAAAGTTCCTGTTTAACTGTGGCAAAGGGCACATATTCTCTGCGTTCTAATGTCAGATGGGTTGATTCTCCGCATTCACAGTAGATGCAGTTTAATGTGCAGGTTTTCATGGGGACCAAATCGATCCCTAGGGAGATTCCCAACCTTCGTGAAGGTACCGGGCCAAAAAGGGTGTTGTATTGCATTTTTCCCTCAATAGTGCTGTTATATAAGTCTCAGGTCGGTCATAGCTTTTAACTCCAGTTTCGCATCCTTTGTTTTCAACAATATCGGGTGAGAACCTTGAGTTTTATTTGTAATACGTTAGCCTTTTCAAAACATTACCGCTTCAGGTATAATTAAATTTTTGCTGAAAGAACTCGTGAATAAGGGCTTGTAATGAAAGAACCTGCCCGGGCTATTAATAAAGGTCTCTGTTTTAACAGGGGGTTTTATCCATAAAGTTAAATCGCCTATGGTTCTTTCAAAACGATCCCTAATCCACCCTGCCCGCTCGTGCCTTACGTGGCAGGCGGGTCTGACAGCTTCCAGCCAAAAATTAAATCATACCTGAAGCTCCTTTGAAATCGATTTGTTTCAAAGGACTAAACTTTTACATTTATTTTAATACCTCAATCACGTAAAACGCTCAATGAATTTTTGGTGCCGATAGATATAAAAGAAGGGTAAAATGAACGACAGATTACCGGGGATTGTTGTCACCGGAGCATCCGGTTTTATCGGAAGGCATTTTGTCATCGCCGCAGCCGGAAAATTCCGTCTTTTCTGCATCGCACGCCGCGGCCAAAAAGAGGCGGGTATTCCGAATAATGAAAATACACACTGGCTGCAGGCCGATATAACAGAGTGGGAAAATCTATTCAATGTCTTTAAATATGTTAAAAATCATGGCGGTGCTGATTATGTTTTACATTTGGCCGGGTATTACGACTTCACCCTGAAAGAAAATCCTGTATATGAGAAGACCAACGTCACCGGCACACGCTATCTTCTTGATTTGTCCAAACTTCTGGAAATCAAGCATTTCATCTTTTCAAGTTCGCTGGCTGCCTGTAAATTTCCCCCGTATGGCAAGGCGTTGACCGAGGAGAGCCCCGCTGACGCAGATTTTCCTTACGCACGCAGTAAAATGCGAGCAGAAGCGATTATCAAGGAATATTCAAAAGTCTTTCCATGCTCAATTGTCCGCTTGGCCGCCGTATACAGTGACTGGTGTGAATATCCTATATTATATATGTTGCTTGAATTCTGGCTGTCTAGCAATATATTCATGTCGAGAATCGTGGCCGGACGCGGCGAATCGGCCGTCCCCTATATCCATATTAAAGATCTTAACAAACTGTTTTTGAGAATTGTCGAAATCAGTGATCATTTGCCCCGCCTTGGGATTTATAATGCCAGCCAAAAAGGATGTGTTTCACATAATGAGCTTTTTAAAACCGCAACAAAGTACTATCACGGCCATGATATTAAACCGATTCGGATACCCAAAATACCCGCAACTTTGGGGTTGATCATACGATCGTTTTGGGGATGGCTTGTCGGCAAGGAAACGTTAGAAAAGCCATGGATGGCGGAATATATCGATAAAGAGCTTTGTGTCGATGCTTCTGCGACCTACCGCGCTTTGGGCTGGAAGCCGACTCCGCGGTATCATATATTGCGGCGATTGTTGTTTTTGACCGAAAAAATGACCCTCTATCCAAACAACTGGACATTTCGAAATGAGGCCCTTCTCCAGCGGGTTGCCTATAGAAAAAGCACGGAAATTTACAACATTCTGACAGAATTGCGGGAATCGTTGGTCAATAAAATTATACAAGAAGTGATGACGCCGGGAAACGAACAACGTTTTCCGAATTATCGGGAAATGGATCGGGATCTGCTTAAATGGTACATTATGCTCAACTATCAACTGGTTTCCGCGACCGTAAGAAACAGGGACAGAGCCATGATCCCGAACTACGCCCAAGTCATTGCTTACCGGCGTTTTGTGGAAGGGTTCAAGGCAAAAGAAGTCAAGGATTTAATGTTTTTGACCGGCAAAACCATGGAGGAATCTCTGGTGGAACGGCCTGAATTGAAGGGTTCAAAACAGCGGCTGGATAACTATATCATCTTGACGTCACAGCTTGCTGCAGATGAATTCGAAGATACATATGAAATCCTTGAGGCATATCCGCCCGAGCAGGTCGCCGCCATCGAAACCGTCGAATCCCTGGCAAGCAGTGATGAGCTTAAACGTATTGTATTGCAACTTGAAGATATCTGCAGTGATTCACTGTCACACCAGCTGAGCGGAATATTTTAACCCGTATCGTTCATGGATTAGTGCCCTACGGCGAGTATCCCGCTGGCGGCGGCGCTGAGGATAATGACTTCGAGCACTGCCAATATTGCATAAACCTTGTCGTTATTTTTAAGCAACGTCGGTACGATCGCGGCATAGCAGATAATGGTAACACCCGCCAGGATGGCCACACCTATAAAATTAATAAAATCTCCGTACTTGAGCATACCGAGCCAGGCCCATCCGGCTTTGATTTCTGCGTGTTTAAGATAGTCATTGACATTCATGGACCAGTAGTCGGAGATTTTATCCAATGGAATATAGGGATCTACAATGCCGAATGCATAAAGGCCGAACGTAACAAAAAGGATAAGTAAGCCGATGTACATCCCTATTTCCAGTATTTTGGCATAAAGAAGCTGTTCGGGGGTTGCTTCTAGCATGGCCGGTTGTTTTTCGTCCATTCCCTTTTCTCCTATATTAAAAAAATCTTTATTATCCCTGAGTTTTGGCTGTCACTAAAATCCCAATCCTTTGGACAGGGCCTTGGCGCCTGCAAAGGCAAGGATCCCGATCACCATCCACCGTATAAAAGTGGGCTTGGCGATTTTAAGGAGGCGAACGCCCACAAAGGAACCGAGCATGATCCCCACCAGTGAGGGAACGACCATCATGGGGATCACGCAGCCTTTATTCATGTATATCCAGGCTGCAGAAGTATCTGTAATGGAAAGGAGGAACTTACTGGTGGCGACGCTGATCTTTAAGGGGGCTCCCATGAGAAGATTGAGTGCCGGAACATTGGCCCAGCCGGCTCCGAGGCCGAACATGCCGGCCATAAGGCCGATTATGATGAACAGGGCCAGTCCCATAGGCGTCCTGTGTATCTTCCAGTCGATAATCTCGCCGGTGCTGGCTTCCTGATAAACACCGCAGATTCTAAGCGCTGATGATAAGCGGTCTGCTTGGGGAACATCCGGAACCGTCGATTTTTTGGCGGTTAGCATCAGGACACAAATCCCAAGAATGGTGATGCCAAGGGAAATCTGAATGACATTGGTAGGCAGGGCAAGGCCGATCATGGCACCGATGATGGCACAGGTGGAGGCGATCAGGGCGACCGGAATTGCCAGCCGCAAACTGGCAAGATTCATTTTCAGGAGGCCGGGACCCGCGGCCAATGCGCCACAAAGGGCGACGAGAAGACCGGTACCACGCACAAAATCTAAATGAAACGGGAAAAATCCGCTGATTATCGGCACAAATAAAACCCCGCCGCCGACACCGCCGAGAACGGCAAGTATCCCCATAATAAAGGTGACGATCAGTAAAACCAGAGGCCAGAACCACCACGCATGGCCACCGGATGCCTCGGCCGAGACATCTGCAAAGGCAGGGGACGCCATTAACGTCAACGAGAACAGGCTAATTAAAATAATGGTCCACAGCTTACCATTAATCCTCATCTCATCCTCCTGAATATAGGCGTTGTCTTTTATGCTTAAGGCCGAATTCATCGAAAAAAGCAACCTATATTACATTTCATGCCGTGTCAATTAAAAATATTCAGGAATTCACATACAACTCGCTTAAAATACAAGGGCTTATCACACTCAACAAATGACATTGGCACAAAAAATATCATTATGTTTACAGGAACTTACCCCATTTGCCGTTACATTTTGCAACACCGATGCAGGCCATATGATACACTTCACTCTGCCCACTTTCGGTTTGCTCAGGTTAGATTTAAACGCCGGTTTACAATCTCACGCCTCTATGGTAAACATAAATAGAACCTTAATTGAGCGAAAGTTTAGGATGCCCCGGATCCCTCGCAAGCGGGATCTGCGTTTCACTGCGACAAGGCATCAGGGACGAAGCCCTGCTGATAAAGCGGGATAAACCTCCGTCGTCTACTGCGAGCCCTTGACCCGCCTGCCATAGTAAAAAAGTACGGCGGGCAGGTAACGAAGGAAAGGGGTATTGTCAGCTTTCCCGAAGGGTGAACAAAATGGATTTGTATTAAAAGATTTATTTCTCATCATATTTTGGACACTGCTGATTTTGAATGCATCACAAGAATCACAAATTAAAGGTCTTTTCTCCTTCCCTATCGATTTGCCTTCCCTGACCGATGAAATCCCCCTGGGAATTGTTGTGCTCGACACGGATCGACGGATTGTGCTGATAAATCGAGCCTTTGAGGCGCTCAGTGGATTTTCAATGGGAGATGCCTCAGGACTTCCCTGTTTTAACATCATGCGGAGCAGCCTGTGTGTTCAGAAATGCCCGCTTAAAGAGATGGATGCAAACTCTGAACCTGTTTGCATTGAAAGCGACCTGATCAACAGAGAACGGGAGCGAATCCCGGTGCTCATCAACCTGTCTCCGATTAAAGATACAGAAGGCAGCCTGGCCGGATTTTTGGAAACCGTGGAAGACCTTCGTCCCCTCAGAGAGGCGGATGCAACCACGAGCCAGGCTTATGGATTCGGGGGTCTTATCGGAAAAAGCCAGGCCATGGCAAAGATCTTCCAAACCCTTCCGTTACTGGCGCAGAGTGATTCTGCTGTCCTGATCACCGGCGAAACCGGAACCGGGAAAGATATGCTGGCAGAAGCCATCCATCAGGCCTCCGATCGAGCGAAAGGTTCATTTGTTAAGGTCAACTGCGGCGCCTTGCCTGAAACCCTGCTGGAGTCCGAGCTTTTCGGTCATCGAAAAGG